>VOFG01000657.1_pt1 | contig 10000 bp, 17 predicted proteins | sample 5384171 | NCBI WGS metagenome assembly VOFG01 (sample SAMN12384726, study PRJNA508395) | human gut metagenome | isolation source: healthy gut F | host: Homo sapiens | reverse complement strand
TATAAGAAACAGGAAATTTTAGCAAGAAAACGTTACTTTATATCCTGAGAATAATATGAAACAACTATATAATCGCCACTGCGGACATTGCCATCTGTAAGGCTATTGAGCCTGCAGATCTCATCTACATAAGCTCTTTTGCTCACCTGACTGTCGGCAATATATCTATCGGCAATGCTCCAGACAGTGTCGCCCTCCTCAACCCTGACGCTGGTATAATACTTGTTATAAGGCCTGCTGTCACCAGAACTGGCAAAAATATGAATAGTGCCACACAATATAATGACAGCTGCTATAAATGCAACAGCAGTCCATCCAAACATTTTTCTTCTACCTGATAAAGTATTTCCTCTCATAAAACCACCTCTTGTATTTCCGAACATGTGTTTGTTGTTATTGTGGTTACATAATACATCTCGAACAATCGTTTGTCAATAGAAAAAAACGAACAAAATTTCGGAATATATGTTTGCGTTTGCTTGCTTGTTTCAGACGATTAGTAGTCTAAATAAAATCTGAATTTAGTTTGGAACTTGTTGTTGCTATCATAAATCGTTGAATTCCTCGATTAAAGAGGCTCATGATTTAGATTTTAATAACCCATTGCTTTAACAATATCATTGTCTTTTAGTTCAACACCGACTCTTATTTTTTCAATAAGATCTCGCTGCCAATCTTCTAGTTCGTCCACTCTCCATTCACTGACTCTTGTGCAACGAAGCGACGTTCCCTATCCCATATACTTTCTTGCTTATCCTTGTCTGTATATGGGATAGATCTGTAATACGTTTTCTCACTAAATTCATACTTTACATTGAAATATAGATATCGGAAATATTCTGTGTAATGTATTTCTTTTGGAATTTCTGCACCATAATATTTGCCATTTACTTCTTTGTAATGATATAGCTTCTGTTCAGAAAGCCGTATGTCAAATAACTCTTCGATTGTTTTATCTTTGTCTTCCGGGTGTTCTTTAAAGTGCTTTTCCTGCCACTCATTAAATAGATCAAAAGTATATGGTTGTTCGAATAGTCTTGATGTTTCTTTGCCACATATTTTTTCGCCAAAGAAATCTGCGCCACTTCTAAAACGCTCTATAATCCTTTTGTCCCTATTTGTTAAGGGCTTATTCTCCTGTATTTGTTGCTTGAATCTATGTGCCATAGACAGTTTAAGACTCCATTTTGTATATTCTGTATGTTCTTCTTCTGTCCATTCCGATTCAGGCTTTTTGAATTTTATGGCATCCGGTTTAAAATTTTTCATAATATATCCGGCATAGTCTGCGACCGGAATTGTTTTAGGTATTTCGTTATTTATAATTATATTTCCTCCACATCTTCTTTTTTCCCCTGATATTTCCAAATGGTAGTTATTGGTCACAAGGGATTGTTCCCCACTTAAATGAAAATTTCACATCTTCTAAAGTAGGGTTTTTCTTTTATTTTTACGAGATTTTTTAGGTATTCATTTAATTCTTTTTTTTTTTAGGTAGATTTTAGCTTTAAATTTTTTCATTTTGCCTCCATTTAATTTTCAGCCCGATTGGTGTGAAGAAATCATATCCGGCAGAACCAACCGTTGCACGTTTCGGTAATTTGATTCCGTCATAAATCTTTCTAATAATTTCCTCATCACTTGCGTTAAATGTATCTCCCCAGTCCTTCTTGAACTGCTCATAACTTACCTTTTCAAATTTTGCTACTACTTTTGCCATTATAACATTTCCTTTCTTTCCCAAAGTATTATTTTATTCGCCACTATGCTTTTTTGCACATCAATGATTCTCTGATTTCTACTGCCACGAAATTGTAATCGAAGATCTTTTTTCTTCTATTCTGAATTCTCCATCCACTAAAACATCACATAATTTTAATAGGCTTTTATACTTATCCTGGTGAATTATTTCTTCATATTTATATCCTGTATAAATCCATAGTTCTTTTTCTGGATAGAGATTTTTGAAATCTTTACTTACAAAATATGAAAGCTCCACATTATCCAATGGATCACCACCAGAAAGAGTAAGCCTAGAAATATGCTTTTTGATAACTCATTAAATAGTTCATCATAAATGCTTTGTGTGAATGGAATTCCTTTTGACTTATCCCATGTAGATTGGTTGTGGCAACCTTTGCAATGGTGGGAACAACCTTGCACAAACAAAGTTGCTCCAACTCCATTACCATTATTTACATCGAATTTATCAATTCCGGCAAATCTGAAATCAGTTTCAATGCCGTTAATGAGATTCATTTTCTCCGTTTTGGCTTTTAAGGCATTGTTAAAATGTTTCACACGGTAGTCAACTTCCTGGCGTTTTCCTTCATTGAATGCTTCAATGTAATCACCAAGTGAGATATCCGTTACTCGTCTTAATCTTCTGATTTTTCGACAACCGCAAATTGGGCATTCATCTCCGATTTCATCTGTGTAACCACATTCAGTACACATGTCATTCGGTACATTGACTGCAAAATAAGGAATATCCTTATCCATTGCATAGTTTACAATTTCTTCAAGTGCATCAATATTTTGTTTTACGCTTGATGGCAATTCGACATATGTAATGCAACCGGCTGAACTATATCCTGTAAGTTCTGCCTCTATGTCAATTTTTTCAAAAGGACTCATTTCTTCCCAAACTGGAACGTGCATTGAATTTGTGAAGAATTTCTTATCAGAAACATTCGGGATTTCTCCGTACTTATTTCTGAATTTTGACATTGCTGTAAAGCACAAGTTCTCTGCTGGGGTATAATATACTCCAAAGTTTAAACTATACTCTTTTTTGTATTCGGCACATCTATCTTTGAAAAGCTGCTCAATTCTCTTTGCGGTTTCCATACCTTTTTAGTTGTATGATTGCAGCCAACTAAAATCTGTAAAGTTTCTGCAAGACCAATCTGACCAACTGCTAATGTTCCGTGTTTCATGGCAGATTCGATATTTTTCCATCGAAACCTTCCATTACAAAATTTTCGTACATGAATTTCGCTGAGTCTGGTGACTGTTTGCAAATCCATAAATATCTTTCGATAAGCATGTCTTTCGCTTCATCAATCTTCTTATCAAGATATTCCATGAAGCTGTCAACCAATAACTTCTCATCGTATTCTTTTCCACCAAAGTAAAACAATTGTTCTCTTCAAGTGAAACTTTTGTTTCCATAGCAAGTGTTGGCATGATGATAGTTACCGGGCAAATATTACCCCTACCGTCTTTTGTCTGACCAAATCCATTGATATCCCAACCGTTAGCCGTTCTACAGCCCATTGTTGAGAAGTATGTTTTCGGATCATCTGGATCATACCCTTCATTTCCTGACCAATCACAGTTAGCGTAATTCGGGTAAAGCCTCTGTGCAGTTGAACGGAGTGCCAATCAATATAAATCATAGTTCGGTTCTCCTGGCTTTCTGTTGATACCTTTCTTCAACTGGAAGATACCGCATGGGAAAATACTTGTCTTATGTAATTTTCCGATTCCAGCGATAGAAACATCAAGCAATGCTTTAATTACCATTCTTCCTTCTGGTTCGGTACATGTACCATAGTTGATAGAGGTAAATGGTAACTGATTTCCAGATCTTGACTGAAGCGTATTAAGATTGTGATATAATGCTTCAATTGCCTGCTTTGTTTCAATGATTGTATCGTATAAAGCAGATTGATAGAAAATAGGATCAAGTTTTTTTCTTTATTTGCAAAGAAAAAGTCCTCTTCTTTCAGTCCTGTCTCTTTGTAAAAGTTTTCTTTATTCTCATCAATCCAGGTCATCGAATCGGTTTCTGACAATGCCAATTTCGTCTTCGTAGTTATCAAACAGCATTCCCATAAGGTCTAAGTATAAGAACGCTGCTGTATTTTTTAAATATGCCACAATATAATGTTTTCTGAATGACTTTCGCACATATGGCATAAGTGTCCAATCAATGTGTGTTGCAGAAACACCACCGAACTGCTGCAACGACTGTAACTGGAATATTACAGCAATCAATTGTCCGGCTGTATTGACAGATTGTGCCGGGCGAACATCCGTCTGTCGTACATTAAACCCATTTGCAAGTAATTTATCAAATGGAATGCTGAGACAATTGTGCATACCAACCGCATAACTATTTAAGTCGTGTGTATAGATTCTGTTAAGAATATGGTTGTTTCTTGCCAATTCGGACATGCACTCATCAAGAGCATACTGTTTCAGCATAACATCACTTGCAGCACCAATCATTCCACCAAATGATTTTTCATCAACATTTGCATTCTGATTCTCAACATCTTTAGCTTTCAATTTCTCTGAAAACTGTTTCATGAGTTCACTTTTGCGTCTTCTGTCTCTGGTTCTATCATTTCTATAGATGATGTATTTTCTTGCGACTTTCATATCTTTTTAGCAAGCTGAGATTCTACAATATCCTGTATTTCCTCAACTTCCATATCTTTATCAAGCGCACTGATATTTTCTGCAATCTCTTTGGCTCTTGATTTTGCATATTCTGTTTCTTCTTTTTCAACATCATAGAATGCCTTTAAAACAGCATTCTCGATTTTTCAGGTCTGAATTCCTGAATCTGTCCATCACGTTTGTAGACCATTAAAAATCCTCCAATTTATCAATAAGTTCATAAATCTCATCCCAACCATGAACCCTAAAGTTCTTTGTGTTGTCCTCCTGTACTGATCTGTTCCAGGGTTTATCAAATATGAAATTATATTTAACTGGTGAATCTTTCGTATGATCCAGTGTAAAATTCCCCTATACAGTCATCAATAAGGATATCTCCATGTACCAAGTGTTTGTCCCGGCACACAACAAGCATTCCACTATCGTATTGCGGAATGTTCCGTTTGAGCCATTCATCTTTGACTTTTACATGGTCAGGATAAGTTGATGTAACAAAATAGAAATTGTATTTTGTCATCAATTTTCCGATTACTTCTTTTGCTTTTGGCTGTAGCTCTAAAGAAGATAGGAATTCATCAGTACCAAATTCCGTGAATATATTTTCACATTCTGGCTTGATGAATTTTTAACTTCCCAGTCTGTTATGTCATTCAGAGTGAGACTGTCATTGTATTGTTTGTTATATTCGACAAGGATCTTTTCAACTAAGTTATTTATCACTTCGTCAACATCACATAATATCGTTTTGCATTTATTTATGCTTGTTTTTTGTGTTGAAGTATATTTCTGATGTACAAATTCTGCCATATCCTGTGGTGTAAATTTATACTCAGGGTTTTCAATAACATATGTTACCTCATCTTCGATTCCGTCAAACTGACCGACATCTGAAGCATCTCTTCTTTTGGCTTCTTCAATGTCATCTTTTCTTTGAAGAATCTTTATCAGACGATCTCTTCTGGGAACTTTTATATAAATGCTTGTAACATCTATATCAGATTTCGTTTTTGAGCTGTCTCATTCCGTGTGGTGTAAGAACAGCTACTTTGTCGTTTGTACAGTCTTCTACTGCACTTCCATAGTACCAACCATAGACTCCGATTTCTGCGAAAAAATCCACTTTGAGCTTTCTTCAAGAATTCTTCTTTTTGAAATATAATGGTAATCTACACCATCAATTTCTCCTTCTCTTGGGCTTCTAGTGGTATAAGATACTATTTTGTTGTACCCATATTTTTCACATAAAATCTTTTTCAATAGTTGACTTACCGCTTGCACTTCCTCCAACAAGTATAAGCATTAAAAGTCCTCCTGCTTTTTACGGTTCTTATATGTAAGAAATTCGTATGGGATAGATTGATAATACTGAATATCACCACTTTCCACACATTTCCATGTGTTATCTTCCTCTATATTAGGAAAGAACGTATCAGATTCAAAAGACTTATAAATCTTTGTCACAAATACTTTTTCACAATATGGAAGCAATTTCTCATAGATTTGACCACCACCAATGATGAAAATATCACTGTCTTCATTTTGGATAAGCTCTATCGCTGAATCCATTGATATAAAATCTACGCCATTAACATGTTTCTGGTTTTTGCTGATTACATAGTTTTTTTCTATTTGGTAGTGGCTTTTTTGGAAGAGAATCCCATGTTTTTCTTCCCATAATTACGATTGAACCATTTGTTCTTTCTTTGAAAAATTTTTTTGTCTTCTGGGATATTGATAAGCAAATCTCCGTTTCTACCAATACCCCAGTTTTCATCTACTGCTACTATTGCTGCTATCATTCAAATCTTACCTTTTTTATTTGATGTTGACTCAAATACTTTTGCTGTGTCTTGAACACCTGTTAAATAAGCAGTATATAAGTTTGTATCTTTTTTAAATTCTTCAGCATTTTCACTATCCATTGCATACCCAACAAGTTCTTCTTCTGTCCGTATATCCTCATAAACTTTATCTATTTTATTCAGACATGATTCGCAAATATCTATTTTGCCCTTTATGGATTATTCCGGCGAAAAATCTAATTACACTATCAAATGTATTTTCGTCTATCGTTCTTCCACATATATCACATTTAATATAATTTACTCTTGCCATATCATTACCTAAATTCCGAGTTCTAACTTCAACTGAGGAACAATCGGATCATAATTTTCCATAGAAAAATCTTCGATTGTCATATCATAGAAATTAGTTTTCTCTGGATTGAGTTTGAGCATTGGCTTACTCTGAGTATCAGAATTTTTCAGATTTTCTACACGTTTAAGCATCTCTTTTTGCTTGATTGATGTGCCTGTCATAAATCTGCTCATTTGCTACAAAATGTGTGAATACACCTGGTTTATAACCAGTATAGCGTGCAATCATCATAAGTAATGCTGCATATTGAACTTCATTAACCCCACCAGCACCAGAAGCAGTAAGCTTATCTCCACTTCTCTGAATCAATACCATGTCAAGACATTTGCTACGCATATTCCATGTTGTGTTGTAAGCGCATGGTGCAAGACCGGCTGTTTCTCTTAAATCATTTTCTTGCCATAAGGAAACAACTTTTCTCCTGCCGTATGGATCTTTCTTGATATCATCAATGAGCTTATTGATTAAATCATATCTTTTCACGGTTGCGCCGTATCTCTGCCCAATAGTTCCATCTCCGATATCCCAGTCTTTCCACCAGGTAACTCCCATCTTTTCCATTTCTGAGATACTATTTGTCGGTCTTTGATAGATAGTGAAAATTTCTTTGATACCAGTTTTCCATGCGATTCTTCTTAAAGAGCAAATAGGAAATTCGCCTTTGATAAATCGTAGGTTCGGCAAACATGGTTCACTGAATATGTATGTGCCGGTACTCCGTCTGCATACTTAGGTCGTGGGTTCTCATCAATATATCCATTTTCAAGGATATTCTTGATGTCTCTTTCCATATACTGATCTGCTTTGTTCATGCTAATCCTCCACAATGAACGCTTTCAGTTTTTCTCTGATTTCTTTGCATTCTTCAACATCATCTGATGAAATTTTCAGCACTAATTCCCTTGAAAGATCAACACTAAAAATTCCCATGATTGATTTTGCATCAATGATATATCTGCCAACAATAATCCGGCATATCCCGAATAGCAGATGTAATCCGGCAGAAATCTTTAACTCTATCTATAGTACAAAGACTAATTTTAAATTCGTTAATCATTCTTCTCTCCAATCATTGTATTCTTCTTCCCATTCTGTCTCATGTATGCCGTTTGTTTTTTTGCACATTCTTCTGAGCAATATGTTCCATTCATATCATCTGTAACATAATACTCATCTTCGTATAATTCTTCTCCGCATTCATCACAAGTTCCACGAACTCTCTAACAGCATTAAGGACATCTTGGGTGGCAAAGGGTTCTGTAAACATATTGAACACATGTTTATCATTCTCCTTTATTATTGTCTGTTTATGATGTTTTGTAAATTTCAAGACCAAAAGCTACGGCTTTACTTTTCATATTTTTACTACCTTTTTACTTTTTCCGTCCCAAAATAAAACAAGAACTCCAAAAGCATCGTCTGAAGAAGCATATACCGCCATGTCTCTGTTCCTTTTGTGCCCTCCTGCTAATGCATTATAGCTTCCATACGAATTTGTAATAACTCTACATGGTGATACATTCTGGGCCCATTCCAGTCAGCCGGAAATTCTTTAAGTGCAAGATTATATTTATTAACGGCGAATCTCACTGCCAATGTATCTGCTCCTTTTGCCATTCCACTAATAATTTCCAGACTACATGGGTTTATTTTGAATAATCTCTCTTTTTATTGATAACGAGAATATTATATTGAGGATATTCTTTATTGAGATGAAACAACACTTTAAACATTGTGATTCAAATAAATTGTAATCCTCAAAAAATCTTGATCCGGCAATAATTATCCTCAACATAATTCTCTCACTTTTTAGTTCTTGTTTATTGTATCACGTTTTCCAAATTTGTCAACGCATTTATTATAGTTTGTTTACCCGTTGTTGTTTTACAGTATTTTTCAAACACATTGTTAAAATGCTTGTTGTTGCACAGCTTACGGATAATGCACATTGCAAAGCCCAGTTTTTTATTGAACGTATCACCAGCATGGCATTTAGTCACTGTCTTAGTACCATCTTTCCAGAACACGATAGTTGCTGGATCATTAAATACGACATTTTCAATCTCTTTTTCCAGGTCGATATTCTGAGAGATGCTAACCCTCTGCTTCTTCCCTCTGCAATATCATCAATAATATCGGAAATAATTTCTCCGAATACACAACTTCAATTGCTGCCATCATTTCATCAGTTACTTTACATTTTCATCTTTTTTGCATTCACATTTACATAAATCTTTCTCCTTCTTAATTCGCTTTGTTTAAAATCATTTTGTTTGATACGAAACCAGATGCACCTTTTATGACCTCCACCGCCATATCTTTCGGCAATTTTGAGCAATCAACATCCGGCTTTTCTGAATAAATAGAGTATTTGTATTTTTTCTCCATTGAATGCCCAAATTGCAACAATCGGATAATCTTTGATTACTTCCCCGAATACTAAGCTGTTGCAGCTTCTATTTACAACCAGGCATTTAATACCGTCAATTCTTGATTCATACGCATAGGCATCTCTGTATGCTTCATACTTTCTTTCTCTACATATTTAGAAATGACAGTACCGTTATGTACTATTTCAACAAGTAAAAGGATTGTCCTTGCTGTTTGAATCTTTTTACAAGTTTATTCAGAGATAATATCCAAAGCAGCATCATAATCCGTAGATTCAGTGCATGCTTGAAAAACAGCGATTCTTCATATTTAAACTGCCAGCAATCAAAATCACTAACATATTTTACGAAGAGTGGATATCATCAAAATCACATCCCATAAGGTACATCCATGTTAATCCAGCTCCACTAATTCCTTCCTTTCGATTCCCTTTAATACTGCTGAATTCTGGATATTTAGCAAGAATATCCATACTTGATGAATGGTGATCGCACCAGATTAAATCACAGTGTTTTTGTTTCAACGATTTCTTTCCAGCTTATCTACTGTATTTACCGAGAATGACAAATCTACAAAATAGACTGTTTCACCGTCTTCAATAAGTTCCGTTAGGATTTCGCCATCATAGTTGTACATGATGTAGTCTTTTAGTTGTAATTTCTGTTACCCTGCAAACGATTGAACCATATCGTCCATATCGCTATGATAGAAACATTTCATTATTCTTCCTCTTTTCATCAAGTGCAGATGACATGAAACACATAGTCTGGCACTATTCAATGCATCGGCACTTTCACACCTCTTTGCAACTGATACAGATTTTGATGCTGCAGAAAATACTTTCTCCAAAATTACTCTTACTTGCTCTGTATGTTTTTGACAACATACTATACTTATTCCAAGATCATTGCTAACCTGCATGGTATCAATATTCGCACCTAAGAATGTAAACACTTAACTGTATTTTTCACGCTGATGCTTAATCATTTCTTTTACTGTATTCCAACAAATTATGCTTGCATTCTCACAACCATCAGTGATA
>VOFG01000587.1_pt1 | contig 10000 bp, 15 predicted proteins | sample 5384171 | NCBI WGS metagenome assembly VOFG01 (sample SAMN12384726, study PRJNA508395) | human gut metagenome | isolation source: healthy gut F | host: Homo sapiens | reverse complement strand
GGCTTAAAAGCAGTCGGCGAGTCCGTACATAAACCGATTGAATATTATCACAACAACATGACCGGAACCCTGATTCTCTGCGATGAGATGAGAAACCACGGCGTAAAGAACATCATCTTCAGTTCTTCCGCAACCGTATACGGCAATCCGGCATTTGTTCCGATCACCGAGGAGTGCCCGAAGGGAACCCCGACCAACCCATACGGCTGGACAAAAGTATGCTCGAGCAGGTTCTGACCGACATCCACACTGCAGATCCGGAATGGAATGTTATCCTGCTTCGTTACTTCAACCCGATCGGAGCGCATAAGAGCGGCCCTTATCGGAGAGGATCCGAAGGGCATCCCGAACAACCTGCTTCCGTATGTCGCACAGGTTGCCATCGGAAAACTCGAGTGCATCGGCGTTTTTCGGTGATGACTACGACACCCCGGACGGAACTTGTGTCCGCGACTACATCCATGTCGTAGACCTGGGGCCATGTAAAAGCCATCCAGAAACTGGCTGACAACGACGGCGTTTCCATTTACAACCTCGGAACCGGCAAAGGCTACAGCGTACTCGATGATCCACGCATTCGAGAAAGCATGCGGCCATCCGCTGAAATACGAAATCAAACCGCGCCGTGACGGTGATATCGCAACCTGCTACTCCAAATGCGACAAAGCAAAGAGGAGCTTGGCTGGGAGGCTGAGTACGGCATCGAGGAGATGTGTGCCGATTCCTGGAACTGGCAGCAGAAGAATCCGAACGGATATAACGACTAATGTAATGTGAGTGTTATCTGGCGGCCCGCCGATACTTGAAAGAGTGTCGGCGGGCCGTTTTTGTATAGATAAATTCAGTCTTTTTTCACAAAGTCCGGCTTGCTAATTAAGAGGGAATCCGATATAATGTAAGAGTTAAAGTGTCCGTAAAAAGAGGGGCGGTTTGACATACAAGGAGGAAAAGCATGGACGATAGAAAAATCAGAACCGGGAACCAGAAAAAGGCTCCGGGGAGGACCGAAAACAGACAGACGATACTCATTATCCTGATCTGCCTTCTCGTCAGCCTGATGGTGATGGGACTTCTGAACAATGCCCTTGGGGGAATTACTTCCGAGGATCTTGACTATAGCAAATTCCTGGATATGGTAAACAACGATGAAGTGCAGGAAGTTGTCTTGAAATCGGGAACACTGACCGTAACGCCGAAAGACCAGAAATCGGAGGGAATCACCTATCAGGTAACGATGATGGGAGATGAGCAGGAGCTGGTCGATCTGTTACAGGAGAAAGGCATTACGTACCACAAAGATCCGCCGGATTCTACCGGAACGATCATTTACATTGCTGACCGTCATTCTGCCGGTTGTGATGCTTGTCGCTGTCATGGTATGGGTGATGCGCAGCATGAACAAAGGCGGCGGAGTCATGGGCGTAGGAAAAGAGCAGAGCAAAGGCCTACGTACAGAAAGAAACCGGCGTGACATTCCGCGATGTTGCGGGACAGGACGAGGCAAAAGAATCGCTCCAGGAGGTTGTGGATTTCCTGCATAACCCTGGAAAATACACGACAATCGGTGCAAAACTTCCGAAAGGAGCGCTTCTGTAGGCCCTCCTGGAACCGGAAAACACTGCTTGCCAAAGCCGTAGCCGGTGAGGCGCACGTACCGTTTTTCTCGATGTCCGCTTCGGAATTTGTCGAGATGTTTGTCGGTGTCGGTGCATCGCGTGTGCGTGACCTGTTTGAGGAAGCAAAGAAAACGCACCGTGCATCATCTTTATCGATGAGATCGATGCGATCGGAAAGAGCCGTGACAACAGCTACAACAGCGCAAACGACGAGCGGGAGCAGACGTTAAACCAGCTCCTCGCCGAGATGGACGGATTCGACAGCTCCAAGGGTATTCTGATCCTTGCGGCCACAAACCGCCCGGAGGTTCTTGACCCGGCGCTGCTGCGTCCAGGCCGTTTTGACCGCCGGATTATCGTAGAAAGACCGGACCTGAAAGGCCGTGTGGAAATCCTGAAAGTACACGCCAAGAACGTATCGCTCGATGAGACGGTTGATCTCGACGGCATCGCACTTGCGACATCGGGAGCCGTCGGTTCCGGATCTTGCTAATATGATCAACGAGGCAGCGATTCTTGCGGTCAAGAACGGAAGAAAAGCCGTTTCCCAGAAGGATCTTCTGAGGCAGTTGAGCTGGTCCTGGTCGGAAAAGAGAAGAAAGACCGCATCTTGAGCCAGGAAGAGCGAAAGATCGTTTCCTACCACGAGGTAGGCCACGCACTTGTTACTGCACTGCAGAAGGATTCCGAGCCGGTACAGAAAAATCACGATTGTGCCGCGTACGATGGGTGCGCTCGGCTACGTCATGCAGGTGCCGGAGGAGGAGAAATACCTCAACACGAAGAGCGAACTCGAGGCGATGATCGTCGAGTGCCTCGGTGGAAGAGCGGCAGAGGAGATCGTATTTGGCAACGTGACAACGGGAGCTTCGAATGATATCGAGAAAGCGACGAAGATTGTCCGCGCGATGATCACGCAGTACGGTATGTCGGAGAAATTCGGTCTGATCGGTCTTGCGACCCAGCAGAATCAGTACCTCGACGGAAGAATGGTCTTAAACTGCGGCGATGCCACAGCAACCGAAATCGACCACGAGGTCATGAAGATCCTGAAAGAGTCGTATGAGAGCAGGCAAAGAACTTACTGGCAGCTAACCGCGATGCGATGGATGAAATCGCAGCTTACCTGATCCAGAAAAGAGACGATCACCGGAAAAGAATTTATGGAGATTTTTCATCAGGTGATTGCAAAACGGAATGGAAACGCGGAAGAAGCGGTTGAAAATCCAGAAATATAAAAAGAAAGCGAAAAGGCCATCGGCGGGAGCAGAGAAAACGATCTCTGCACGCTGGGCATTTTCAACATTACAGTCCCAAAAAGAGGAGGGTCATATGGCGTTTGATATCCAGGAAGAACTGAAAAACTGCCGGGGAAACCCGGCGTCTATCTGATGCACGACGCGGACGATACAATTATCTACGTAGGAAAGGCGATTTCGCTGAAAAACCGTGTCCGCCAGTATTTCCAGACGAGCCGCAACAAAGGGCCGAAGATTGAGCGGATGGTCACGCATATCGCCCGTTTTGAGTATATTGTGACGGATTCCGAACTGGAGGCGCTCGTGCTGGAGTGCAACCTTATCAAAGAGCACCGTCCGAAATACAATACGATGCTGAAAGATGACAAGGCGTACCCGTACATTAAGGTGACCGTGAACGAGGATTTTCCACGCATTCTGTTTTCCCATCAGATGAAGAAGGACAAGGCGAAATATTTCGGCCCGTACACGAGCGCCGGAGCTGTGAAAGATACGATCGAACTGTTGCGGAAGCTGTACGATATCCGTTCCTGCAATAAGAGCCTGCCAAAGGAGATCGGCAAGGACAGCCCGTGTCTTTACTATCACATCCACCAGTGTAAGCACCGTGCCAGGGATACATTTCCAAAGAAGAGTACGGCGAGCAGATCAAAAAGGCGATCAGTTTTCTGAATGGAAATTACAATGACATGATCAAAGAGCTGACTGGAAAATGACGGAGGCGGCTGAGGAGATGCGGTTCGAGCAGGCGGCGGAGTACCGTGATCTGATCGACAGCGTGCGCAGGATCGGCGAGCGGCAGAAGATTACGAACAGTAACGGCGAGGACAAAGATGTCATTGCGCTTGCGATGGACAAAGAGGGATGCGGTGGCGCAGGTCTTTTTATCCGGAACGGAAAGCTGATCGGGCGGGAGCATTATTATCTGCGGATCGGCGAGGAGGAGCAGAAAAAGCGAGGTGCTGCTCACGTTTATGAAACAGTTCTATTCCGGCACGCCGTTCATCCCGCGGGAAATCATGATTTCCGAGGAGATTGCCGAGCAGGAGCTGATGGAAGAGTATTTAAGCAGCAAACGGGGCCAGAAGGTCCATCCGCGTGCCGAAAAAAGGGTAGCAAGGAAAAATGGTGGAACTGGCAGAGCGGGAACGCACAGATCGTTCTCGACCAGGACCGCGAGCGGATCAAGCGGGAAGAGGGTCGGACGGTCGGTGCCGTAAAAGAGATCGCCAGATGGCTGAACCTGCCGTCGATCGACCGCATCGAGGCGTACGATATCTCCAATATCAGCGGTTTCAGTCGGTCGGCTCGATGATCGTCTACGAGAAAGGAAAGCCAAAGCGCGCCGATTACCGAAAATTCAAGATCAAATCCGTCGAGGGACCGAACGATTACGCCAGTATGAAAGAGGTCTTAAGCCGCCGGTTTCTGCGCGGCATCCAGGAGGACAGCGGTTTCGAGCGGCTGCCGGACCTGATCATGATGGACGGCGGACGCGGCCAGGTCAACATTGCGCTTGAGGTGCTTGAAGAAATGGATCTTGCGATTCCGGTCTGCGGTATGGTAAAGGACGACAAGCACCGCACGAGGGGTCTGTATTTCCGAAACGTGGAAATTCCGATCGACCGGAACAGCGAGGGCTTCAAACTGATCACACGCGTGCAGGACGAGGCGCACCGCTTTGCAATCGAATACCACCGCCTGCTGCGGCGCAAGGGCCAGGTCCACTCCATTCTCGACGACATCCCGGGCATCGGGCCGACAAGAAGGAAAGAACTGATGCGCCACTTTCAGGGAATTGATGATATCAAGGCGGCAACCGTGGAAGAACTTTCCGGACTTCCGGGCATGAATAAAAGGCGGCGGAGCAGGTTTACACATTCTTTCACGCACCTGCACAGGAGGAAAATGAGGATTCGTCAAAATAGTTAAATTTCTAGGTTGCCCGTGATGCTTTATTGTGCTAAAATCATAGAAGAGACGGATTTAAAAAGACGTCGAATGAAGTCGGAGGACAGGAAAATGAAAGAAATTGAAATGACCAAAATGGTGGAGGAAATGGATCTCCGCAACCTGACACCAGAGGTTGATATGACAGATCTTGTCATTGCCACACCGGATATCAACCGTCCTGCACTGCAGCTGACCGGTTACTATGAGCATTTTGCCAATGAGCGTGTGCAGATCATAGGTTATGTAGAGTTCACGTATCTGCAGCATCTTGAAGAGAGCGAGCGCGTCCGCGCGTTTGAAGAGTTTGTAAGCCGCAAGATCCCATGTGTCATTTTCACCACGAAGATGATTCCGGGACCGGAAATTCTGGAGCTGTGCAATCGTTATCAGGTACCGGCCTTTGCGGTAGACAAATCGACTTCCGTTTTCATGGCTGAAATCATCCGTTGGCTGAATGTCCAGCTTTGCCCCGATGATCTCCATCCACGGCGTACTGGTCGATGTATTTGGCGAGGGTGTCCTGATTATGGGCGAGCGGTATCGGCAAGAGTGAGGCAGCGCTGGAACTGATTAACGCGGTCACCGTCTCGTCAGCGATGATGTGGTTGAAATCAGCCGTGTCAGCGACATTACGCTGGTCGGAACGGCACCGGATATTACCCGCCATTTCATCGAGCTTCGCGGTATTGGCATTATCGATGTCAAGACGTTATTCGGTGTAGAGAGCGTAAAGGATACCCAGTCTATCGACCTTGTTATCAAGCTTGAAGAGGGGGACAAAGAGAAAGAATACGACCGTCTGGGCCTGGAAGAAGAGTATATTGAGTTCCTTGGAAACAAGGTTGTCTGCCATTCCTTCCGATCCGTCCGGGACGAAGCCTGGCTGTGATCGTAGAGTCTGCTGCTGTCAACCACAGACAGAAAAAGATGGGTTACAATGCAGCTCAGGAGCTGTACCGCCGTGTACAGGCTAACTTAGTGAAAAAAAAAGAGAGGAGAAGTAAGAAAATGGCAAACTATGTATTTGGAATCGATGTTGGGGGTACTTCAGTAAAATGCGGACTGTTCCAGACAGACGGAACTCTGTTGGAAAAATGGGAAATCCCCGACCCGCACCGAAAACGGCGGAAGCGAAATTCTGCCGGATATCGCAAAAAGCGTAAAAGCAAAAAATGGCTGAGAAGGGTATCGCAGCAGATGATGTTGCCGGTGTCGGCATTGACGTACCTGGCCCGGTTAATGACAAAGGTGAGCTTTCCATCGCAGTCAACCCTGAACTGGGGATATAAAATATCGTAAAGAGCTTTCCGACGAACTCGGCGGAATGGCAGTAAAGCAGCAAACGACGCAAACGCAGCAGCTCTCGGTGAGATGTGGGCAGGCGGCGGAAAGGGAAGCAAGAACCTGGTTATGGTTACCCTTTGGAACCGGTGTCGGCGGCGGAATCATCGTGGACGGCAAGATCGTAGCAGGTGCTCACGGCGCAGGCGGCGAGGTTGGTCATGCATGTGTTGAGCCGGAAGAAGAAGCGGTCTGCAACTGCGGAAACCACGGATGCCTCGAGCAGATGACATCTGCAACCGGTATCGTTCGTCTGGCAAAGAAATATCTGGCATCCCATGATACTCCGTCTTCTTTTAAGAGAAAGAGAGAGTCCATCAGTGCAAAAGCTGTCTTTGATGCATTAAAAGAAGGCGATGCAGCAGCAGAAGCAATCGTTCAGGAGTTCTCCGAGTACCTCGGAAGAGCACTTGCAGTATTCGCATGCGTTGTTGACCCGGAAGTTATCGTAGTCGGCGGCGGTGTATCCAAAGCAGGCCAGATCCTGATCGACGGCGTAGCTAAATACTACCGTGAAGCAGCATTCATCGCATGCAAAGATACCCCGATCGTACTCGCTTCCTTGGAAACGATGCTGGTATCTACGGCGCAGCAAAAATGCTGATTGACTAATTGATTCAGATGGAAAAGAAGTATAGAAAAACCGGTCCTGCTGGCATATGCCAGAGGGCCGGTTTTTGTGTATAGACTGACTGAAAAAGTTATTCGGAAGAGCCGCCTCTTCGGACTGCGGCTGTACTTCCGATATCTCCGCCGGGGTATCCGGTTCTGACGGTGCATCAGGGGTCTCCGGTGTGTCAGGAGTCTCCGGTGTATTAGAAGGCGGATCGGCAGGTGTTTCGGTCGGAGCCGGAGTTTCCTGCGGTGCCTCCGTCGGTGTCGGGGTTGTCTGCGGAGTTGATGCTGCGGAAGGGGTTCTGGTCGGCGTCGGTGTTGAGGCCGGCGCGGTGTAGTGGCCCCTTGCAACGCTCGGTCGGCAGATCGGATACCGCAAAGTATTCGGTGATGGACGGGCAGCTTGAGCGGGCGAGCAGGCCGGTCTTCGTACAGATCGTTGCCTCCTGTACTGTTGCGGAAGTCTCGAAATCCATATCGGCAAGGCCTTCGTGGATTTCATTCATGACCTTTGCCCAGAGACGTTTGTGGAATTCACGGTCGCTCTCCGGAAACTCCGCGTGTGTATCATACGTTGCCCAGATGGCAGCGGTATAATACGGCGTAAAGCCTGCAAAAACAAGATCCTTTGGCCTCGTTCGTCGTACCGGTTTTTCCGGCTGCGTGCATATTGTCGAGGCGGGCGGCAACACCGGTACCTTTTTCCAGAACATCCTCCATGACATTGGTGAGGAGGGAGGCAGTGCTTGCCTTGAAGACCTGCGTTGCCTTGTTTTCTGTGTTGTCAATTAAAACATTTCCCTTGCTGTCGGTAACCTTTGTGTAGAACACCGGCTTGCGGTACTGGCCGCCGTCTGCGATTGCCGCGTAGGCTGCCGTCAGTTCGAGATCACTGACACCGTAGGTGATACCGCCGAGAGCCAGCGGCTGGATCACATCGTATTCCTCGGAGAGTTTGGAAAAACCAAGCTTCTTCAGATAATCAAAGCCGACCTTCGGCGTAAGCTCGGTCAGTACCTTGACGGCCGGGATATTGATGGAATTGATGATCGCCTGGCGGACGGTAACATCACCATGGTAGGTAAGATCCGAGTTCTGCAGCGGTGTGCCGTCACTGTAGTTGAACGGCTCCGTACGCGGAAAGAATCTTGAACGTGGAACCCGGCTGGGAAATCGAAATTCGGATCGCTGTTGGGAAGTAGAGCTGCAGCATCTCTTTGCTGTAGTTCTGTAGCGGCTCGCCGGTCTGCCTGCTCCTCCCCTGGTGAGCGCCCAGCTCGAGACCGATCTGCGTGTTCGCCGGAAGTTCTCCGGATTCTGGAATTCGTATCGAGGATTGACTGCATGTAGGAATCCTGTGTGGTATAAATTTTGAGGCCGCCGCTGTAGACAACGTTCTTTTGCCTGCACTTCGGTGTGAGCCTTTCTGTACCATCAGATCGTTGATCAGGTTGGTGATGACTTCATCAATAAAGTAGGAGTACGGCGCGCTCTCCGCCTGGGACTGCGTGTGCATGGCGATGCGGTCATAAACGTTGTCGTTCATGGCAATGGTGTATTCTTCTTCGGTGATGTAGCCCTGCTCTTCATGTTGTTCAGGATCTTGTCGCGGCGCTGCTGGTTTTCTCCGGGTGGTTTTTTCGGATTATATGCCGTCGGCGCCTTTGGAATTGCGGCAAGAACGGCGCATTCGAGATGTCAGATCTTTTGCATCCTTTCCGAAATACGTCTGCGCTGCCGTCTGGACACCGTAGCAGCCGGAACCTAAGTTGATCGTATTCAGATAATTTTTCCAGAATAACGTCTTTGGCGTTTTCACCCTCTGCAGTCAGTGTTTTTTTTCCAGTTTCAGCGCCAGGTACTGTTCCTGGATCTTCCGCTTGAAGCTCTGCATCCGCGTCTCTTCCATCCAGTCAGTGAAAACATTGTTTTTAAGAGTTGTTGTGTGATCGTGCTGGCGCCCTCGGTAAAATGAAAAGCCGTGGCTGACGCCGACAACGAAAGCACGGATGATACCGCTCGGATCGATGCCGTTGTGCTCATAAAAACGGGCATCCTCAACCGCGACGATCGCGTGCTGCATATCGAGCGGAATCTCCTCAATCGAAATCGAGACACGGTTTCCTGAGCCCCGGTCAGCTTCTGTACCTGGTTGCCGTCAGCATCGTAGATAAACGACGCGTTGCCGAGCGGCATGATATTTGCCTCCGAGATATCAGGGGCACTGTCAATCACGCTGCCGCGGACAGCGCCGATCACAAGCCCGGCACCGCAGACGAGAACGACAAGAAGAAGACAGAACGCGATGCGCAGCGCCGTCACGCCGGCCGTCTTTTCAATCTTTTCCGTAATGGGACCGCAGATCTTCACGTTTGTCTTCCAGATGACTTTTTCCAAAGTGCATATAGAAAATCCTCCTTATGTCATGTTCCTGCAAAACTGATTCAGTTCAGTAATCAATGGTGTTCCTGCCCTGCAAAAAGCAGGGTATACTTATTTTTTATTATACCAAACAAAGGGCTGGAATAAAAAGTATTTCTGAAAAGAATGCTGATTTTTCAGAAATGATATGGTAAGATAGGTACATATTTGGGTGAAGGAGTAAGGACATATGATCGATCAGTTTCGGACGGTTTACCGGGGTGGAACCGGGGAAATCGTGGAGAAGAAATCACGTTTTTATTGCGACGGTGCGTCTGGTGGAATCTGAGGAGGAGGCACTTTCCTGCCTGGAAGATCTGCGGAAAAATACTGGGATGCGCGGCATAACTGTTTTGTGGATATTATTGAGACAATCAGGAGACGGTGTGTTGCAGCGACGACGGGGAGCCTTCCGGCACGGCAGGGCGGCCGATGCTCGATGTGGTACAGGGAGCAGGCCTCCGCAATGTGCTTGTTGTGGTGACGCGGTATTTCGGCGGTACGCTGCTGGGAACGGGCGGCCTGGTGCGCGCGTACTCGCAGGCGGTGCAGGAGGGGCTGGCAAACAGTGTTCTGATTGACGAGATCTGCGGCGTGCGGCTGTTGATTGAGACGGATTACAACGGCATCGGTAAAATCCAGTATCTGCTCGGCCAGCGGGGGATTCCGATTCTGGAATCAGTACACCGATCAGGTGAAAATCCGCGTTCTCGTTCCGAAAACGGAGGTGGACCGTCTCTGCGCGGGAGATTACCGAGGGACGAACGGAAGGCAAAACTGGAAAAAGAAGAGGAG
>VOFG01000497.1_pt1 | contig 10000 bp, 22 predicted proteins | sample 5384171 | NCBI WGS metagenome assembly VOFG01 (sample SAMN12384726, study PRJNA508395) | human gut metagenome | isolation source: healthy gut F | host: Homo sapiens | reverse complement strand
TTAGTTTCTACAACCTCAGTCAGGTTTCCTTTCGCATCCGTCTTGCAGATACCACGGGTCACACCGCCGTTATCAGACAGCGTGTTCTTCAGCACAAAGCCCGCCATGCAGGACTTGCCACCGTTTACCAGATACTCATGGACGGCCTTGAAAGCCCTCCTTGCCATAGTAATCATCTGCATTAATCACGATGAACGGGGTCTCGATGACCTTCTTCGCTGCGAGCACGGCCTGACCAGTTCCCCACGGCTTCTGTCCGACCTTCCGGAAGTTCTCCTGGAATATCATGGATATCCTGAAAAGCATAGTCCACAGTTACATTGTGGGACTTGCAAATGGAGGCAATGCGATCACCGATGACCTCTTTAAACTCCTGCTCAATATCCTTGCGAATAATAAATACTACATGGTTGAAACCAGCCTCAATCGCATCATGGATCGAGTAGTCCATAATGATGTGGTTAGCATCATCGACCGGCTCCAACTGTTTTATTCCTCCAACGGCTGTTTACCATAAACCTCATCAGTAGAAACCTGATGATAACGCTGGATACCGTACTTACGGCAGGCGTCCATCAGCACGGAAGTGCCGATGATATTGGTCTGGAGGAAAATCCCCGGATCTTCGATAGAACGGTCAACATGAGATTCTGCCGCAAAGTTGACCACAATATTCGGATGTTCTTCCTCGAACAGCTTATTAACTGCTTCGCGGTCACAGATGTCTGCTTTCACAAAGCGGAAATTCGGATTGTCCATAACAGGCCCAAAGTGGACCAGATTACCTGCATAAGTCAGCTTGTCCAGACAAATGATTTCGGTAATCCGGATACTTCTTCAGCATATGGAAAATAAAGTTACTACCAATAAATCCAGCACCGCCAGTTACAATAATATTCATTTTCTTCTTCCTCGTCTTTCAAAAAAATAATTCTATCTTCTGCTACCCGTCTCAAATGTTCACCATAAGGGGATTTTCCATAAGCATCCGCAGATTCAAGTAGTTTTTCCTTATCAATCCATTTCTCATGGTAAGCAATTTCTTCTGGTGCTGAAATAACCATATCCTGTCGATTCTGAACTGTCTGAACGAAGGTTGATGCTTCCATAAGACTGTCCATAGTGCCCGTATCCAGCCAAGCAAACCCACGCCCCAAAACCTGTGCTTTCAGCTTTTCTTGCTTGAGATACATGTCATTCAATGTGGTTATTTCAAGTTCCCCTCGCGCTGAAGGAACAACCTGCTCTGCCATTCCGGATACTCCAGCCGGATAAAAATACAAACCTGTAATACAATAATTTGACTTCGGATATTTCGGCTTTTCTTCAACAGAAATCACATTTTTATTTTTATCAAACTCCATAATCCCGAACCGCTCGGGGTCTTTGACATAGTAGCCAAAAATAGTTGCATATCCGTTGTCTGCGTTATGTACTGCATCGGACAAGTTTTTTTCTAAACCACCCACCATAGAAAATATTGTCACCAAGTACCATTGCACAGGCATCATCTCCAATAAACTCTTTTCAATGATAAATGCCTGTGCCAAACCATCGGGACTAGGTTGTACAGCATACGACAAGTTAATTCGAAATGCTTTCCGTCTCCCAAAAGCTCCTGAAATCTGGGCGTATCTTGTGGTGTAGAAATAATCAAGATATCGCGGATTCCAGCAAGCATCAATGTTGACAGTGGATAGTAAATCATCGGTTTATCATATACCGGCAACAACTGCTTACTTGTCACCCTAGTCAATGGATAAAGACGTGTACCTGAACCTCCCGCTAAAATAATTCCCTTCATTAGTTTTCCCACTTTCTATGTTAATCACAAATTGTTATTAAGCTTTAATACATTTCTGCCGTAATAGATATTACGTTGCCTACTGCTCACCACGAAGAGGTATGTAATTTCGAGCAGCATCGCCTGCATCTAACAAGCGTGCAGGCGTTCTTATCTACTTATATTTATGTATTGCGGTTTCTCTTAACCAAGAATGATATCGCAGATACGATCAACATCTTCCAGTGCAAGATCTGCATACAACGGAAGGGTCAGCACACGCAGTGCCAAATGCTGTGCCACAGGAGTTTTCTCTGTTCCAGCAGTCGGATAGTTACGATAACACTCAAAACTATTGGTTAGCGGATAGAAATACTTTCTCGCCGTGATGCCCTGCTCTTCCAACATTGCAAAGACTTCATTACGAGTATACTTATAACCGTCGAAAACAACTGGGAAGTACGCATAGTTACTTTCCACATTTTCCCTGAATAGCACTAAGCTGGATTCCTTCTACACCAGACAGACGCTCGCGATAACGCTCTACTACTTTCTTTCTCTTTGCAATTTCATCGCTCAGATGGCGCAGATTGCAAATTCCCATTGCTGCCTGAAACTCATTCATCTTGGCATTACCACCAACAAAGCACACTGATTCAGGTCCATGAATACCAAAGTTCTTCTGATCATTCAGCAATTGAACCCAGCTATCATTTTGAAGCAGACTGCACCGCCTTCAATGGTATTGAATACTTTTGTAGCATGGAAGCTGAACATTGATGCATCACCAAAGCATGCAGAAGATACACCTTTGAATTTTACAGCGAAAGCATGAGCAGCATCATAGATGACTTTCAGGCCATACTTCTTTGCAATTCTATCAATTTCCTCTACATCACAAAGATTTCCGTAAACATGTACAGGCACAATAGCAACCGTACGATCCGTAATAAGGCTCTCAATCTTTGTGACATCAATAGTATAATCTTTCTCATTAACGTCACAGAAAACTGGAACCAAGCCATTTCGAACAATTGCGTGTGTAGTAGATGCAAAAGTAAACGGTGTAGTAATCACTTCACCGCCTTCTGGCAGGTTCAACGCCGCAATAGCATTTTCCAGTGCTAAATGACCATTTGTATAGAGTGCTACATGCGGAACTCCCAAATAATTTTCCAGTTCTGCCTGCAATTCCTTGTGCTTTATGCCCATGTTGGTCAGCCAGTGACTTTCCCAAATTGGTCGGATTTCTTCTATATATTCGTCTAAATTTGGCATAGATGAGCGAGTTACTAAGATTTTGTTATCCATTTTATTTATTTTCCTTCCTCAAAATTACAATTCGCACCTCATCAAATAGCTTTCCTCGCGTTCTTCTATAATGACAAAGTAATTCTTTTCGTAAAATCGAATTGCATTTCTATTATTCTTTCGAACCTCAAGCATGCAGTGCTCCATTCCATAAGTCCGCATTATCTCAAAAGATTCCTTTAATAGTTTTGTTCCAATATGCAGTTTCTGATATTCCGGAAGTACAGCAATCAAACTAATATACGCAATTCTTCTTTCCGCATCATTAGCATAAAACGTGCAGTACCCCAGCGGATTCCCGTCATGCGCAAAATGAATTTCCCTCTTTTGATGGATTTTCTCCAGCAGATTAGATAGATTGTTCTTTGCGCAACATACCCATAAATGCACCATCACAGCACCTTTACTGTAGCATCCATTTCCAATAATTCCGATGTTTGCAAAATCGTCCATGTGGGCAGATTAGGTGTTACCCCCCCTGAAATTCGGATCTCAAAATGGAATACATCAGCATATTAACAAACTTTCCATTTTTATACTGTGCTTTACGCTTCTTGCCTTCATATACAAAACCCACATTTTTCATAAAGGTGTTTTGCTCTCGCATTATCTTCCAGAACGGTTAGTTCTACACGCTGCAAGTTCATATTATTAAACGCATGGTTTAACATAGAATTCACAGCAAATGTTCCAAGTCCCCCGTCCCTGATTTTTTGTATCACCAATCATAATATGAAACTCTGCCGACTGGTTCATATAATTAATGGAAACCAGGCTAACCAGTCCCAGAATATCATCACTGCCATCCTCTGTAATAGCACAGCGTACCGCATTGCCGCGGTTTCCCATATAGGACTCATACCATTTCACATCCACATCCAGATTGATGTACCGAACGGTGCACCTAAAAGTGCAATCAATTCTGGCTCGTTGCGCCACTTATTGATTGCAGGCAAATCCTTTCGTTCAAGTTCCCCAGATGAAACACGATTTATCACCTCCACCAAATATTTCATATCCTCTATTCCATATTGTTGATCCACCGAATCGGCAAAATATCTGCCGCATAATGATATTCAAGGCTGTTCTTCGGACATTCTTCCAACACATTAGGCCACAATGTTGGAATATAGATTTTTTCTTCTTGCAGTTCTTTTCGTACTGCAGCACCATTCTGAACCAAAAGCGGATACATAAATGCACCATAGACGCTTTTAGGCTCAACTCATTTATGTCATAAAATTGGCCATCCAAGTAATCAAAATTATCCTGCCGCTTTTTAGCTATGCTTTCATAGTCAATTCCATGCAGAAGATTTTCCGTCAGTTGCGACATTTGTTTTACTTGCTCTGTGGCAAACAGCTTATTATTTGCTACATATTCGCTGTAGAACTGGTTCGCACAGCGTTCAAATCGTCCCAGAAGAAAGTGCATCCGTTCAAAGGATTCATCTTGTGGAATTTCACGCTTCAACTTCATATCGGTATAGAGAAATGCTCCATCCGCAACACCGAAGTATTTTCGGCAGGTATAAAGCGTATCCACGCCTTCTATTGGCATCTGAAAATAGCTCTGTGCATTATCGATGATGACTCGATCACATTTCTGCTTCCAGCACATCAGAGCGTTGTTATCCATTTGACCATAGAAATTTACGATGTAGAGCCATTCATCTTCACCAAGTGTCTGATTGAACATCGGTTCAAACATTTCGTTGATATGATAGTAACCATATTCAATACCATTTTTCTCGCAAACATTAGGCACAGACGAACAAAGAAAATACGGAAGATACAGTTTTTGATTTTCTTTGCCTCGCAAAGATACGCCAATGCGTTTCTGCCACAGTTTAAGGAAATTGCTCCTTCATGCAGCATATTGCCATGATAGTTTTCAAATTCTATGTATCCTCCGTATTCTTTCATTTCTAATTACTCCTTATGATAATTACAAATCACTGCCCGTCTTTTATTCGATGACGTAACAGGAATCTCGTCAACCAGCTGTACTTCTATGGCTGCATCTTCGCCCAGCAATCCCTTAAATTTTTTCAATATAGGCTTCTGTATCAACTCTTTTTTTCACAGTTCAGTTTCAAAATATAGTTTTTCTTTTTGCTTCTGAATGAACTGCCACTGTTTTACTCCAGCAGAACCCCACATCATTACAGATACTTTTTGCGGGTGAAATCAACCGACCATCCGTTGCATAAACACAATCGCGGACACGTCCATAAATTTCTTTTTCAATTTCCGGGAATTCATTCGGAATGCTGTCATCCAAAATGCCTAGATCCCCTGTATCATAGCGAATCATCGGAAATGCATAATTAAACAAATCAGTTATTACAATTCGACCTGCTTCACCCGGTGCAGTTGGTTCATCCGAATCAATCTTCAACGTTTCAAAGTAATAGCTCCCCCAGTTCAGAATGTATCCGCTCCCATTGCCCATATCTTGCCCAAGGATACCCAACTCCATATCAGAATAGCGTCGATAAACCGTGCATCCAAATACTTTCTCTAAAAGTTTGCGATTTTCATCCGAAAGACCCTCACCGCCAGTAAGCACTGATTTCGTGGAGAAACCATTCTTTGGGATACCGGTGCGGTCAATATATTTTGCCAACTCAACAAGCGTAGAAGAATAGCTAAAAACGATACGTGGCTTCTTTTCCAACAATGCATTCTTCATTTCTTCAAGATGCGCATCCCCCAAATCGGAAGAATCAATATAATAAATATTTTCCCGATCTTCTTGCTCAGGCGTCCGATGCAATTTTGAATTGATTACACGGAAGAATACCATTCTCTCATGCGAGGGATAGTTACACAATTCGCCAAATACTTTTAAGTCCGCAATGGTTCGATTTCGCTTGAAATCCTGCGTCACACTAAACGGTGTTCCTGTGCTACCGCTTGTAGACGAAATATGCGTTGGGGTCTGATAGCCGGATTTTGCAAGGCAAGCATCATGATTTTCAATTAGAATCATTTTGTTAACAACCGGAAAATCATCTGTCAGTTGGTAATTTTTGTAAAATTCGGTTTGCTCTATTGCGTGCAGCTTGATATCTTTCAAGCGACGCTGCACCCAAACCTTGTCTTTATCATGCAGTACCTGCTTTATTTCTTCATATTGGTTAAAGATGACCCCCCCCGTTCAATATCGGACTTCCAAAACTCGTTTCTTAACTGTTCAGGTGTTTTCTGCTCCATTGTTTTTCTCCTCACTGCAATTCAATTGCTATCAATTCATTGATATGTTCAAGAACGTTCTGCATTGTTTTTTCGTCTGGGAACTTAAAGAATACAATGCCCAAGCATTTCGCCGCATTATCAAAGTACTCAACCGGATCTCCAGCTTTTTTATAAAGGCATTTTCTATAGATATATTGTTCTATTTCAGGAGCAAACGAGATATCTTTATATATTCCGTTCTTAGCACTATGTAAATTGTGCGTTGCATAATACCCTGTTGGCTCATGAACTTTCCCTTTAATAGGTGTGCCCATAGCCGCCTCGATAGACATTTCTGCAATATCCACACCAAACATATCACCCAACAAATCCGGAATCATATTTCCGCCACTACGAGGGCCAACATCAATCGGCCAAACTCGATTGCTCTTATCGACCACCAGTTCAACATTCATAGATCCATTGCGGATTCCGAGTTTTTTCTACCATTGAAGCCAGCGTTTCTTTAACACGTTGGATATCCTCCACCTCTAACTGAAGCGGATAGCTTTTACCAACTGGAACTAATGGATTGACGCTATTATCTCTGTGGCAGTTCATCAATCCCCACAGAACGATCTTTCCGTTTTCTATAAATACATCTCCGCCGATCAGATAATGATGCTTTTTCTCAATAAAATGTTCAACAATAATTCGATGGCATCGTGAGAACGAAAAAGCAAACTCCACAGCCTCCATCAATCCTTCTTCCGAATGCAGCACCGTTGCACCTTTGCTTCCAGAAGAATCTACCGGCTTAATGATGATTGGATATTCATAGCTTATTTTGGCGTTCAGCACATCATCTGCAGAAGCATACCCATGTGCTTTTGGCGCAGAAAAACTGTTTTCCAACAAAATTTACGAACCGATCCTTATTGCATAAGATTTCAACGGACTCGTAAGGATTTCCCTGCAAGCCAAGTTTTTCCGCAATATAGGCTGCTGTAGGTGCAGCCGGATCAGAGGCATAGGCTAACACGCCGTCGATCTTCTCCTCTTGAGCAACTTCCAGAACAGCATCTTTGTCAGTCGTACTCACCAGATAAAACTTATCCGCTTCGTATTGCCCTGGATTATCCGTAAGGAAATCACATAAAACGGTATAGTATCCAAGTCGTTTTGCCGTTTTTATCGCAATAATTTGTTGTGCTGAACCTCCTAACAAAAGTATCTTCTTCATTTCACATCACCTTTACCTTCTAATAGCCTTTCTTATCATTGGTCGAATCAAATCCATCATGTATTCAAACGATTCCAAATGCAGCAATGCTGAAGCAATAATGTATATCAATGCTCCCAGCGGAATCTGAATTAACAGCGTAACAATATTGGTTAAATGGAATAGTTCCACTAGATTCACACAGCACCCCATTAAAACAGCAAGTGCAATACCAGGCAAAATATCTTTCAACTGCTCTAAATAACCATATCTCAACAGTTTTCTATTCGGCCAAGAATTAATAATTTGGCTTAAAATACTACTAATCAACAAACTGTACGCCATAGCCATAACACCAAACCACATTGTTGAAAGCAACAATGCAATGCCAACGACTTTCTTTACAATTTCCAATTTTAAAAACAAGTCGCTACGTCCCATTGCTTTGATTGCATTTAGGTTTGCTGTATGGATAGGATAAAACATGTAGGTAACGCAAAAATGCGAAGAAAAGGTACACAAGGCAGCCATTTATCTGTCAATACAAGTCCTACAATGGGTTCAGCGCAAAAAGCTAATCCCATCATGAGTGGTGCCATAATATATGTACTGGTTTTTAATAGCACGGCGCGTCATTGACTTAACACGACCTGCATGATCCTGTGCACTAGCCATTGTAGGTAAAAGCACACTATCGATAGACGTATTAATATTAGTCACAATGACATTTGGAAACTTTTTCCCTGATCATAATATGCCAAGTCTGAAGACGAATACATCTTGCCAATAATTAAACTTCGGATATTATTGTAAACTGTGTCTAACAGGAAGAAGCCAACATTTTCCATCCAAACGATAACAAACCCTTTAATCTTACCCAAGAGAACATTCTCTTTGGACGCCATTTAACCGTCAACCAAAGTATTAAAGTATCAATCGCGGTATTAGATAGTTGCTGTGCAACGATTGCCCAAACACCAAACCCTGCATAAGCCAAGGCAATACCAAAAAAGCCGAGAAAACTGTTCCGCCCAGTGTTGAATAGAAAAATCTCTTAAACATCATATTCCGGGATACATATGACTGCTGAATACCCTTAACACCTGAAATAACGATGGTTAAGCTAATAACTCGAATAATCGATGTGAGAGAACTATTTCCATAGAATCCCGCTATAAACGGTGCTGTCACAAACATCACTACATAGAGAATGAGACAAATCACAAAGTTAAAATAGAATACGGATGAAAAATCCAAATCATCCGCATCTTTTTTCTGGATTAAAAGCAGTACCTAAGCCACTATCCACAAACACCTGCATAATCGTTGTAAAAACTGTAATAAGAGCAATCTGTCCGTAGTCTTCCGGTGCTAAAATTCTTGCAAGAACAATTGAAACTATAAAGGTTACCAATTGTGCACCGCAGCGTTCTGCAAAACGCCATACAAAATTTTTTAATGTCGAATTTTTATCAATCACACTCAATTATTTTCTCCTCATATACACATGTGCTTTTATTGAAAATTCAAAATTATTTAACCCTTTATATCCGGTAAATACGCAGAGGCTATAAGCATTTCGATATATCAGGTAGTGAAATAATAAGTAAAATCAATCTGCTTTTGTGATACTTTTATAAACACGTTATTTTATTTTATCGATGCACAAATTAATCTTGTCAAGAACCGGTTTCGGAGTTCGCCATTTAATAAAATCTTTAATCCTCTCCTTTTTAGTAGTAGTCTCTCGATAATAATGTGTCTTTGTAGCCTCTGAATACATTTTTTCTCTAACATAATACAAGTATCGCTCTTTTGATTTTGCCAATTCAATTGCATCCGTATATTTGAAGTCTGTATATTTATCGAATCGATCAAAGAAAGAGAGCATATTGTCCAGCAACTTCTTACTTTTTTTCATTATTGCGCATAATTGTTCCACCAAACGAATTCATATTGTCAGTTCGATATACGCACATAATATCATCAAAATAGTACACACTCCCTTGTGTCGCTAAATAAAGCCGTCTTGGTCTGTCTCCCACCCTGGACCTTGAATACATCCACAGGCATTTTCTTAAGCACATCTGTTTTAATAACCATCGAAGCGGTAGGTGTCATTCCTCCGCTCTCAACCAGCACTTCCCTCATAGACAAAAACCCTTTGCCTTGTATGGGTTAAGTGGCTTAAATTGCCCGGTTCTATCATTAAGTCTAAAACCATTATGAATAGTCAACGTACACTCCGGGTGTTGCTCCATAAAAAGCAACTTGCTTTTGCAATTTATATTCGTCAATCCAATAGTCATCGCCTTCACAAAATGCTATATATTTTCCCTGCACCTGCATTTGAAGATTTCTTGTTATTGGCACACCTTTACTATACTGATTTTCTTTTTGGTAAATTGGCTTTATCAAATCCGGATATTTTCTTCAAATTCCCGTACAATAGATGCAGTTGAATCTGTCGATGCATCATCGTGAATAATATACTCAACACTAAAA
>VOFG01000286.1_pt1 | contig 10000 bp, 13 predicted proteins | sample 5384171 | NCBI WGS metagenome assembly VOFG01 (sample SAMN12384726, study PRJNA508395) | human gut metagenome | isolation source: healthy gut F | host: Homo sapiens | reverse complement strand
CTGCGCACACCTTGCAATGTACGCAGCTGCTGCTCGATGCCGCCATCCGCAAGTGCGGTGATGACCTCGGTCTTGCATTGGGTGTGCACCGTGACCACCAGCCCCCATAGGCACCCCGCACCTCAATACGGCGCGGGTCTGCTGCGCGGGTGTTGAGGTACTCCGTCTGCCCTTCCACCACGGCTGTCCATGCCGTAAAGGCAAACTCCGGCAGTTCCAGTTGCCGGGTGAAGGGCAGCTTTTGCTCGGTCTGGCACAGGCCTTTTTCCGCTTCGCTCTGATAAAACACTGTGCAGCGCAGATAGCCCTCTAAGGGTAAGCCTGCCCGGCTGCAACTGCCGCTGCAGTACCACCGGGCGGACAAAGCACTTGACAACCTTGCCCCCCGGCGGCATGTCATCCGAGATGCGAATCTCGGTTTCCAGAGGAAGTTCTGCTTTTTACGGTACAGCCTGCCCCGCCCTGCGGCAGCGTGTCCCCGGAATATCTTCAGTTCCATGTGCAGTGTGCTCCTTTCCCTGTCCGTTTCCGTAAGAGTATATGCAGCGGCAGGCGGCGGTATGCCGACAGCAAAAGACCGGTGTGCAGCAATTTTGCCACACACCGGTCTTTCGTGGATTCAGTTCTCTTTGCGGATGCCGAACAGCTTGCGCAGAATGCCGCACAGCGCTTTCGGACTGCGAATGACCACTACCTGCATCTCCACCCCCGCCTTTCGCTTATGTTTACCCCATTATAGCGTCTGACGGGCAAAAATGTTCCGGAAGGGTTCAATCTGCGATGGTCTCCACCACCACAAGCGCACCCTGCCGGGTGCTGACGGTGATGCAGTCAGAGCCTTCGGCGTATTCGTTGCTCACGCCCAGCGGATAGCCTGCTGTGAGCACGGCATCCGTCAGCTCATAGAAGGAACCTTTTCGCACACACCCTCGGCGCGCCCCCTCCATGGGGAAGGCCGAAAAGAAGAAAAAATCCTCCTTGGGGTAGCAGCGGGTCTCACCCGGCAGCACAAAGGTGATGCGGGAGCGCTCGTCCTGAATGGCGGCACGGATGCCGCGCTGCTCCAGCCCAAGACCGGTGCAAAGGTTTGCCAGGGTATGCTCCACCCGCCTGCCGCCCAGTGCACCCAGCAAAACACCTCGTCAAAGCCCTTTTGAGACCAGCTTGGCGGCATACTCGGTATCGGTATCATCCTTGACATGGGGCAACACAACGATATCGTCCGTCATTCTGCTGCGGACAGGGGAGCCGGAATCAAAATCGCCCACTATGATATCCGGCTTGCAGCCCAGCCGTTCGCAGTTGCGGTAGCCTGCATCGCAGGCGATGATAAAATCATCACTGCGCAACAGGCGTTTGAGTTCCGGCGAAACCGGGCAGGCGGAAAGGATCACACAACGGGACATAAAACTGATTCTTCTTTCTTCCTCGATTCCTTCCCCCTGTTAGGGGAGCTTACGGAACTGAGAGGTTTTAAACTTTGCCGCTGCCAGTCTTTGACGTCTTTTACTTCGTCGTACATGGCGCAATAGCTGTCGTACCGGGTCTTGGAAAGTTTCCCTCGGCCAATGCGGCACGGACAGCGCAGCCTTTTTCGCACGGTGGGAACAGCCGGTAAACTGGCACTCTCCCAGGTAAGGCCCAAACTCCGGGAACGCGTGTTCCAGATTCTCTTTCGGGGATAAACCCGGCACGGTTGGCTTCCAGGCTGGCAAAGCCGGGCGTATCGGCAATGCGTCCGCCGTAGGCCTCAAAAATGGTCACCTCACGGGTGGTGTGGCGGCCACGCCCCAGCTTCTGGCTGATGGCGCTGTCTCGCGGGCAGCATCCGGCAGCAGCGCGTTCAGCAGGGTGGATTTACCCACACCGGAGTTGCCGCAGAAAGCGCACAATCTGCCGTTGATCCACTGTTTTACCTCGTCCAGCCCGGCACCGCTTTCGTAGTCGATGCGGATAAACGGCAGGGTGGACTTTGCGTAGGCGTTTGCCAGAAAATCCGCCTCGGCAAGGTCGCTTTTGGTGCACACCACCACCGGCTGTACGCCCTTATCCACCGCAATGGCCGAGTTTATCCAGCACCAGGTGCTGGGGTGGGCTGGGGGTGCTGGCCACCAGGAACAGCACATCCAGATTTGCCACCGGCGGACGGACAAAGACGTTTTTGCGGGGTCAATCTGTGCAATGACGGCTGCGCCATTCTCGGTTTCCAGCGTCACTTCATCGCCTGCCACCGGGGTGATTTCTGTTTGCGGAAGATGCCGCGGGGCTTGCACTCCACGATTCCCTCCGCTGTTTTTGACGTAATAGAACCCGCCGATGCCTTACGATATAACCGTTCATGCACATCCTCCGTCAGCCCAGCAGCGAGGACCACCAGTCCAGAATGCCGCCGCCTGTGGAGCGATGCTGCTGGCCGCTCGGCCGTGCTGCTGCCGCCGGTGCTCCGCTGCCGCCGGTAGAGCCTTCGCCCGTGGTGCCGGAATCCGTCACCGCTGGGGCTGCTCCGGTTCCTGCGCCGGCTCCGGGCCTGCGCTGACCACAACATTTACGCGGCTGTTCAGCTTGCGGTGCCCCTGCCGCCGGGTTCTGGCTGAGCACCGTACCCACGGGCTGGTCGCTGTATTCTTCCGACTGACTGCCAAGACCCAGATGATTCTGCACCAGCAGGGTGCGGGCATCATCCACGCTCATGCCGGTAAGCGAGGGTACCTTGGTGGTGGTGGACACCTGCGGACGGGATGACATAGATGACCGTAGAGCCTGCCGCCACCTGCGTACCGGCGGCAGGGTCGGTGCGGATGACCGCCCGGGCCACCGTGGTATCCACAGCCTGCGTGACCAGCACCGAAACGCCCAGTGCCTTGAGCTGCTGCTCTGCATCGGTCTGCACATAGTTGGTCAGGTCCGGCACCGTGACATACTGGATGCCCAGGCTGACGGTCAGTGTCACGCTCTGGCCCTCGCGGACGGTACGGCCGGACACCGGCGACTGCTTATAGATATAACCGGCGGCATAGTTGCTGTTATACTCCTGCTTCCCAGTCACGGTGATCTGGCCGGATGCCACCTGATCCGTGGCCATGGCCTTCATCCTTGGTCATGCCGATATAATCGCCCAGGGTGACATCGGCTTTGTTGTTCATCAGGTTGGAGGAATCGTTCAGGATCATCCAGCACAAAGCGGCACAGGCCAGCGCAAAGGCCACCGTGATGCCAAACAGCACCGGGAGAAAGGCCGAGCTCCGCTTCTTGCCCTGCTTTTTTTTGCCGTTTTTTGGGGGCTGACAGTGCCTTCCTGACGGATTTTCTGACTCAGGGCAGATGACCGGAGAGCATCTCGTACATCATGACGCCCACCGAATAAATATCGCTCTTGCGGTCTGTTTCGTCACCCTTGGCCTGTTCCGGGCTGATATAATGAACACTGCCCATGGCCTTGCCGCCGCCCAGCTGATTTTCGGCCCGGGAAACCCGCGCGATGCCAAAATCCATCATCCGGAGCTGGCCATTGTCCAGCAGCATGATGTTCTGGGGCTTGATGTCCCGGTGCACCACGCCGTTGCGGTGGGCATGGTCAAGAGCCTTTAAGATCTGGGAGATGAAATGCACCGTTTCCCGACTGGTCAGCTTGCCGCCGCGTTCGTTCAGGTACTCCCGCAGCGTCATACCGTCCACATACTCCATCACGATATATTGCAGCGTTTCGCTGACCGAGACATCGTACACCTTGACGATGTTGGGATGGTTGAGCAGCGAAATGGCCTTGGATTCATTTTTAAAGCGGCGGACAAGGTCCGGGTCGTGCATCAGCTCCTGGCGCAGGACCTTGACGGCCACCACCGTTCCCACCGGGACAGGGCCGTTTTCCCCACCACGACTGCCTTATAAACATTTGCCATACCGCCCGAGCCAATGAGCTCCCGGACTGCATACAGGCCGTCCAGCGTCCGGCCAATGAGATTATCCATGGCGTACCTCCAGCGGCTCTACGCCCAGCAGCAGGGCGGTGATATTATCCGGCCCGCCGTTTTCATCGGCGGTATCCACCAGGCGGTCCGGCAGGTCGTAGAACGAGCCCTGCCCAGCAGCTGCTCGATGTCTTCCCGCGGGACGGCGTTGGTCAGGCCGTCCGAGCAGAGCAGCAGCAGATCCCCGGGCTGCACCTTGACGATGGTGCACTCCGGCTCCAGCCGGTAATCCACGCCAAGAGCCTTGGTAATGATGTTTTTTCTGGGGATGGTGCTCGGCCTCTTCCACCGTGATGGTGCCGCAGTCCACCAGCTCCTGCACATAGGAGTGATCGTGGGTGAGCTGAGTGAGCTTGCCATCCCGGTAGAGATAGGCGCGGGAATCCCCGCATGGCACAGGAATGCCTGCCCGGCCCGCACCAGCGCACAGACCGCGGTGGTGCCCATGCCGGCAAAGGCTTCCTCGTGCATCGCTTTCTGGAAAATGAAACGGTTGGCACTGATGAGGGCACGCTTTAAAAACGCTTCCTCCTCGCCGGGCATACACTGGACATACTGCTCCTGGAAGCAGCGCTCAATGACGTTGCATGCGCTTTGCGAAGCTTCGCGTCCGCCCCGTGCACCGCCCATACCGTCGCACACAAGCACCCAAGCCGCATCGCCGGGGAGCTCCCCGGCACGGTAATCGTCCTGGTTTTCCTGGCGGACGCGGCCAACGTCCGTTTTTCCTGCTAGTTTCATAGGTTTCTCCTTATGCTTTCCCATTCATCTCGTCACGGCGGAGCTGCCCGCAGGCGGCGCTGATCTCACTGCCCAAACGGCGGCGGACCGTGGCGTTGACGCCCAGACTTTCCAGCTTCTGCTGGAAACGGCGGACGTTGCGGCATCGGTGGCGGAGTAGGGCTGCCGTCCACCGGATTGATGGGGATGAGGTTGACATGGGCTCCCATGCCCCGGATGAGGTTTGCCAGCTGTTTTGCGCAGGCATCGGAATCATTGACGCCCCGCACCATGGAATACTCAAAGCTGACGCGGCGGCCCGTGGTATCCTGATAGCGGCGGACGGCCTGCATCAGCTGCCCACCGGGTAGGCATCGTTGACGGGCATCATCCCGCTGCGGATCTCATTGTTGGGTGCGTGCAATGAGACGGAAAGGGTCAGCTGCAGCTTTTTCTCCGCCAGCTGGTCGATCTTGGGCACCAGACCGCAGGTGGAAAGGCTGATATTCCGCATCCCGATATTGACGCCCTCCGGAGAGGTGATGTTCTCGAGGAAGCGCATCACCTCGTCAAAATTATCCAGCGGCTCGCCTATGCCCATGAGGACGATGTGGGAGATGCGCTCCCCGATGTCCTTTTGAGCGGTATAAATTTCAGAGCAGATCTCCCCTGCTTCCAGGTTGCGCACCCGGCCCGCCTGGGTGGACGCACAGAAGCGGCAGCCCATCCGGCAGCCCACCTGGGTGGAGACACAGACCGTATTGCCATAGTGGTAGCGCATGACGACGGTCTCAATGCAGTTGCCGTCCTCCATCCGCAGCAGATATTTCACGGTGCCATCTTTGGCCTCCTGCCGACGCTCGATCTGCGGGGCCACGATATAAAACTGCTCTTCCAGCTTGGCCAGCAGGGTCTTGGGCTGATCGGTCATGGCGGAAAACTCCGTGACCAGCTTCTGATGCACCCAGTGGAAGATCTGTTTTGCCCGAACCCCGGCTGGCCCAGCGCTTTAAGCTCTGCGGCCAGCTCCTCCAGCGTCAGGGAGGATATACAGCGTTTTTGTTCCATTGCGTTCTCCTATTGCTTCCCGGTGCAGCACACCGGGATTTGGTCATTGTTTCTGCATCGCGCAGAGGAAAAAAGCCGTCCATCCCGGTGCGGGTAGGTACGGAGAGGGCTCCATGCTCCCCACCGTCATCCCCTGCGGGAACGGCACCTCCGGCGTGACGACCCGGAACTCCGGATGGCGGTTTAAAAATGCCGCCACCTGTTCCTCATTTTCGGCCGGGTCAATGGTACAGGTGGAGTAGACCAGCCGCCCGCCTGCTTTGAGCAGAGAGGCTGCTGTGTCCAGAATGGCCGATTGGGTGGCCAATAATTCATCGTGGCGGGCTTTGGGCAGGCTCTTATAGCGGATATCCGGCTTTTTGGCCAGGATTCCCAGCCCGCTGCAGGGTGCGTCCACCAGGATGCGGTCTGCCTGCGGCAACTTGGGGTTTGGTCTGGAGGCATCATTGCAAAGCGTCTCGACGCAGGCGGTAAACCCCATCCGTTCCACGGCCTTGGCAATGAGCTGGACGCGGTTTTCGGTCACGTCGCAGCTGATGAGCCGCCCGGTGCTCTGCATTTCCTCAGCCAGCAGCAGCGTTTTGCCGCCGGGGGCTGCACAGAGGTCCAGCACGGTCTCACCGGGTTTTGCCTCCACACAAAGGGCCGCCAGCTGGCTGGCCTGCCCCTCCACATGGTAATATCCCTGCCGGAACAGTTCCTGGTCGGCGGGGCTGCCCTCGAAACGGGCCAGCACACTGCCCGGGACGATCCCCGGTTCCGCGCTCTTGGCACCATTTTGCATCAGCAGCTCACACAGCTGTGCCGCGCTGGCCTTGAGCGGGTTTGCCCGCAGGCTGGTCATACCGCCGTCTGCCGTATGGGTCAGGATGCCAAGTGCCTCCTCCGGGTAATGGCGGTGCAGAAACTCCGCGACCTCCCGGCTGGCGGAGCCGAGAACCATGAGCTTTTCGATTTCATCCTTGAAAACGGCTTTGTCCAGGTCATAGACACAGGCCTTGCGCAGGACCGCATTGACCAGGCCTGACGCACTGGATTTTTTGAAACTCCGGGTCAGCTTGACCGCCTCATTGACAGCCGCCGAGACAGGCACCTGCATATAACGTGCCTGCGCCACTGCCGCCCGCAGGATCTCCCGCACCGGGGCGTCCAGTTTGGCAAGGCCTTTGGGCAGAAACTGCTCCAAAATAAAATCGATCGTTCCGCGATGCTCCAGCACCGTGTAAAAATGGCGCTGGCAAAGGCTTTATCGCGGCCATCCAGCTCCCGGCGCCGGAGCTCGGCATCCAGAATCAGGTTGGAAAAGCCATCCTGCTCCTGCCGGACCAGAGCCGCTACCGCCGCCGCGCGGGGATTGGCCGCCATCAGAGGCTGTCCCCCGTTTTCAGGCGGAGGCCCGCTGCAAACGAGGTGCCGTCCATGGGCTTTTTGCCCTCCGGCACCACATGCAGCAGCTGGACAGCACCCCTCACCGCAGGCAACCGTCAGAGGCTTGGTGGCCAGCACCGTGCCGGGCGCTTCTCCATTGGAGGGGCCACACGGCACTCCATGACTTTGACTTTCTTCCCGCCTGCCGTCATAAACCAGGCACCGGGCCAGGGGTTCATGCCCCGCACCCAGTTGTGGATGTGTGCGGCAGACTCCGACAGTTTGAACTCGGCCATGGCCTTGTCCAGCATGGGGGCCAGGGTGGCGTTTTCGTGGTCCTGCTTCTGGGGCTTGAGCGTCCCTGCCGCAATGGCCGGGATGGTCTCACAGAGGACGCGGGCCCCCACAGCCGTCACACGGTCAAACAGCTCGCCGCTGGTCTCCTCTGGGTCAACGGGCATCTTCTCACAGACCAGCACATCGCCGGTGTCGAGGCCCTCATCCATCTGCATGATGGAGACACCCGTCTCTGTATCCCCATTGAGGACTGCCCACTGCACCGGGGCGCTGCCACGGTACTTGGGCAGCAGGGAGACATGCAGGTTGACGCAGCCGTATTTCGGGATGTTCAGCACGCTGGCGGGCAGGATGCAGCCATAGGCCACCACCACGATGAGCTCCGGGGCCAGCGCCTGAATGTTGGCGTCCTCGCCTCCGTCCCGCAGGGTGCGGGGCTGGAAGACGGGCGTGCCATGCTCCAGAGCAACCTCTTTGACCGGAGGAGCCGTGAGCACCTGCTTGCGACCCACCGGCTTATCCCGGCGGGTGTAGACGGCGCAGATATCATGCCCTGCAGCGTACAGAGCCTTGAGGCACTCGGCAGCAATATCCGGCGTGCCCATGAACAGAATGCGCATCAGTTGTTTCTTTCGCTTTGCGGGCTGCAGCGCGGCCCTCTTCCGTATCCTCATAGAAATACTCGCTGGACTGCATGATGGTGATGCCGTCCAGGTGGTCGTTCTCATGCTGGATGCAGCGGGCCAGCAGGCCCTCGGCCTCCAGCTCAAACCAGTTACCGTTGCGGTCCTGTGCACGGACTTTGACAGCCGCCGGGCGGGTCACTGCACCGTTATGACCAGGGAACGAGAGGCAGCCCTCGTAGGCAGTCTCTTCATCCTCGGAAACAGCCAGGATCTCGGGGTTGACGAAATCAATGAACTTGTACTCGTAATCCTCGGGGATCTCGTCGGGAGCATCGGTGGTGTCCCACACCACGAACAGGCGGCGGAGCATGCCAACCTGAGGGCCGGCCAGGCCCACGCCATCAGCCGCGATCATCGTCTCGCGCATATCGTCCAGCAGAGTAGCCAGACGGTCATCAAAATTGGTCACAGGGCGGCAGACCTTGTTCAGGATGGGGTCGCCCTCTTTTACAATGTTACGGATCGCCATAAATCGAAACCTCCAAAAGTTTGTATTGTGTTATCATCAAATATCACCATCCGAGTGCAGGTCTACGATGACCGACGCACGGGACGGCAGTTTTTCTTTTTCATACAGTGCCAGTGCAGCACGCACAAGATCCCGGAAACGGCGGTCATTGCGGCACTTGATGGTGAGCTTATAGCGGTAGGTGTCGTTGATTTTTTCAATGTTGCCGGGGTCGGGCCCAGCACCCGCAGAGGCAGGTCCGGCTGTCTGGCCGCCTGTTGGCCCAGTAATGCGGAAAAACGGGCTGCCGCCCGGGCCACCTCGATCTCTTTGCCACCCGCAAAGCCAATGACGCAGAGCCCGCAGAACGGCGGGTAAAGGCCCAGCCTGCGGTATGCGATCTCCTGCTCGAAGAAAGCATCGTAATCCTGCGCGGCGGCGAGGTTCAGAACCGGGTTATCCGGGTCGGTGGTCTGGATGATGGCAAAACCGGGGTCTTTGGCCCGGCCGCTCCGGCCCACCACCTGAGTGATGAGGCTGAAGACCGTTTCATAGGCCCGGAAGCCCTGTGCAAACAGCAGCGAGTCAATGCCGAGGACCCCTACAAGGGTCACGTCCTCAAAATCCAGCCCCTTGGCCACCATCTGGGTGCCCACCATGATATCATACTCATGATTGGCAAACCGGGCCAACAGCTTCTCGTGGGCATCTTTTGCGGCGGTGGAGTCCTGATCCATCCTCAGGATGCGGGCTTCCGGGAAGAGCTTTGCAAGCTCTTCCTCTGCTTTCTGTGTGCCAAAGCCCCGGTATTGCAGCTTGCCGCCGCAGGCAGGACAGTTTTTGGGGGTGGGTCCATCTGGCTGCCACAGTAGTGGCAGAGCAGTTTGTGGCTGGCCTTGTGGTAGACCATGGGGACACTGCATTTGGGGCACTTGAGCACCTCGCGGCAGTCCTCGCACTGAGCCACCGTCTGGTAACCCCGGCGGTTGAGGAGCAGGATGGTCTGCTTGTGAGCTTCAAGGTTGCGGCGGATGGCGTCTTCCAGCGCAAGGCTGATCTCCCGCGGGTTACCGGAAGCCAGCTCCGCCCGCATATCCACGATCTGGACACTGGGCAGCGGGTTGCCTCCATAGCGTTTGGTCAGCCTGACCAGCTGGGTGCGGCCTTTCTGAGCCGCAAAGTAGCTTTCGGTGCTGGGGGTGGCACTGGCCAGCAGGAGCAATGCACCGTTTTCCGCCGCGCGCTGGCGGGCCACCTCATGGGCGGAGTACCGGGGTGCGGACTCAGAGCGGTAGGTATGCTCCTGCTCCTCGTCAATGATGACAAGGCCGATGTTTTCCAGCGGCGAAAAAATCGCGCTGCGGGTGCCTACCACGATATCCGCCCCGCCATCCTGGATCATCTGCCACTGGAGCAGCCGTTCGGTGTGGTTGAGGGCGGAGTGC
>VOFG01000194.1_pt1 | contig 10000 bp, 14 predicted proteins | sample 5384171 | NCBI WGS metagenome assembly VOFG01 (sample SAMN12384726, study PRJNA508395) | human gut metagenome | isolation source: healthy gut F | host: Homo sapiens | reverse complement strand
TTTGATTTATAAAGCAGACGGATGGTTACAGAAAAAATATCGTTCCAAATATAGGAGCTCCTACTAACCCAACTAAAATATCAAATACGTTTAGAAGTGAACGAGGCATCAATTACAGCAATAAGACCATATCCAACCATATAGATTATCTTGTGGAGGCATTTTTGATTTCTAAAGCTGACAGATATGATATTAAAGGTAGAAAATATGTGGGAGCAAATCTGAAATACTATTTTTCAGATGTGGGACTTAGAAATGCAAGATTGAATTTTAGACAGCAGGAACCTACTCATATCATGGAAAATATTGTTTACAATGAGCTGCTTATCAGAGGTTATAATGTGGATGTTGGTATTGTAGAGGCGTATACGAAAATGATGAAGGAAAAACAACTCGAAAGCAGTTTGAAGTTGATTTTGTGGTCAATCAGGGGAGTCAGAGATATTATATTCAGGTGGCTTATGATATGACCTCTGAGGAAAAGCAGAAGCAGGAATTTAATTCATTTAGAAATATCCCTGATTCATTTAAAAAGATCGTGGTAGTAACGGAACAAAAAAAGCCTTGGAGAAATGAGGAAGGCTTTGTAATCATGGGAATGAAGTATTTTCTGCTTAATGCGGATAGTTTGGATTTTTAGAAATATTGCTGGGATATTGCCAACGAAAAGTAATTATAGATAGTTTACTTGACTTTGCAAGCTATGCATTTTATTCTATCAATATAGAAGTAACTTATGAGTTACTAACTTTAGAGTAGAGACATTAAAATCGGAAGTTACAGATTGGAGCATTATGAGAGCAGAAGAATTATGGAAAGCATATTGCGAGAAAGAGAATATAGATATTGATACTCCTTATGAGGCGTGGGGGATTTGGAGATGCACCTGATCAGCTGGCAGACCTTGTATTAACGGGAATTAAGACTGCAACTGCATCTGCATATGATCTATATTTTATGGAAGGAGAAGAAGAACCATTACCACAGTCAGGTGATTATAGTGTTATTTTAAACTCAAAGGATGAGGCAGTTTGTGTTATTCAAACCACTAAGACTACAGTGGTTCCATTTGATGAAGTATCAAAGGAACACGCTTACAAGGAAGGGGAAGGAGACCGAAGTCTTGCATACTTGGAGAGATGTTCATGAAGATTTCTTTGCAGAAGAATTTGCAGAAACAGAGCTTGAATTCAATGGACAAACAAGTATTCTTTGTGAGGAATTTAAAGTAGTTTACAGGGCAATAGACGTAAATTGAATTCTTAATACGTGAATTTATGAAATTCAAGTTTGCCAACTTTCCCTTTGAGAGAGGAGAAATCCTTTTCTCAAAGGGCTTTTTGATTTTCGAATATTCGTAAACTACAAGACAAAGCTAAAACTTCATATACTCTAAGCACAAGGAGGCCTCGGTTTGACTATGAAAGCACCGTGCCTTCCTTGAATTTCCGTGAAGTGGACGGCGCCCTCGAAGTCGCTGCGAAAAACGGATTGAAGATGCGCGCCCACACCCTGGTATGGCACAGCCAGAGTTTTGCGCGAACCTGGACAAACATTTACAAAAACAGCGGCGATTCCTAAGTTATGTAAAGAAAGCCTTTGAACTCGCCTACGGAATGTTAAAAAGCCTATAATGTTCAGGATAAAGTAACGTTATTCTACAATGACTACAATACCTATTTTGGCATTCAGAAGACGCTCAATCTCGTTGAATTTATCAACGCTGCAAAATCAATGGGCTGATAGGAAGTAACCGAATGGTTACCGCAAAAATCCTCTGCTGTATTACATGCAATGCGGCAGGGAATTTTTTACAAAAGTAAAAATTTTACCCCTTAAAGTAAAATTAATCCGTTCAAATTCGATTGCATTTTTTCTTATAATGGCTATATCATTATTTGAACAAGGAGGGTTTTATATGTTACTTAAAAACGAATTCTTCCTCTGGCTTTATCTGCCATTATGGCTGTGTCCGCGTTGACCGGCTGTGGCAGCAGTTCAGAGAAAGACAGCTCATCAGGGGAAGAGACAACCCTGACCATGTGGACGATCGCCACAGAAAGCGACTCTTTCCACAAACCGTATCTTCAGGCAATCGAGGAGTTTGAGAAAAATCATCCCGGTGTAAAGATTAATATGGAAACATTTGAAAATGAATCCTATAAAACGAAGATCAAAGCGGCCGTCGCTGCCAATGAGCTTCCTGACATTTTCTTTACCTGGGCGGGTGGATTTTCCGAATCTTTCGTATCTTCCGGAAAAGTAATGTGCCTGGATGATTATTACAAAAATTACGAAAAGGAAATCAGTAAAGCCGCTCTTGCCAACGATATCTACGATGGCAAATTGTATGGTTCCGTAACTTGTACACCGGTATCCGTAATGTGGTACAACAAAGAAATGTTCAAAGAACAAGGTGTCGAAGTACCAGCCACATGGGATGATTTCAAAGCTGTCTGCAAGAAATTCATTGATGCAGGCATTAAACCGATTGGAACCAGTGTAAAAGACACTTGGGTACTTGCTATGCTTCATGACGGATTAGCACTTAAATCTGCCGGAGCAGACAAAGTCACCAAGGCCTTGACAAAACAGGGTCAGTCCTACAACGATCCGGACTTTGTAAAAGCTGCTAACTGCATCAAAGAATTGGTTGATATGGGCGCTTTCATCGATGGTGCAACCGGTCTTTCCAATGATGAAGCAAGTGCTTCTTTCTATGCAGAACAGGTTCCAATGTACTTCACCGGAAGCTGGATGGGTGGTTCCATCATTACCGATGCCGAGAACCCGGATAACTTTGCAGTTGCACAATTCCTGTTGTCAACAGCGAAAATGCAAGTGTAACCGACTTCATGGGCGGAGGTTCCGATACTTTGATGGTATCCGCCGACACGAAGAACAAAGACCTTGCCGCTGCCGCTGCTTTTGAGATTACAAGAGGAGTTTCCAAATATGCTTACTTAAGCGGTGCTGGAATTCCGGCTTGGACCGTAGATTATGATGCTTCTTCCGTCCCTGCCTTAACACAGCAGGTAGCAGATATTGCCGGAAAAGCAACTTCCTATACATTGTGGTTTGATACGTTGATGTCTTCCGATGATGCTGGAGAATATCTGACACTCCTTCAGTCCCTCTTCGCAGGCGATCTGAAACCGGAAGAATTTGCTGCCAGCATGGATAAGCAGTTAAGTAAAAAATAATCACACGTTAATTTTGTGAATGGGATTTGATCCGGGCGGCTCCCAGACAGCAGCATTGCTGCAGTCCGGGAGCCGCCCGGCATTATAACGATTCGTTTAAAGGAGGATTTCATGGACAAAATAAGAAAAAACAAAACAGCAATCTTCGTTTTTCTCTTTCCTTCTGCATTGCTGTTTTTAGCCATTATTATCTTACCAATCTTTATGTCCGGATATTATAGTCTTTTAGACTGGGACGGCATCACTTCCGGCACATTTGTTGGTATACAAAATTACATTGAATTATTTACAGAAAAAAGTCTTGGCTTCGGCCCTACCGTGCGAAATGCCTTTATCTTTGCCGGACTTTCTGTCTTTTTACAGCTTCCCCTCGCCCTGCTTTTGGCTCTGACTTTGGCAAAGGGCATCAAGGGTGAACGATTTTTTGTGGCGGTGTTCTTCATTCCGGTTTTGTTATCCACAACCGTCATCGGACAATTGTGGATGAAAATATACAATCCACAATACGGTATTGTCAATTCCTTTTTGCATGCCGTCGGTCTTGACACATGGTGCAAGACCTGGCTCGGCGACCAAAATATGCTCTTGCGGCCTGCTTTATCCCGATGCTTTTGGCAATACGTCGGCTACCACATGCTCCTCATGTACGCAGGCATTAAAAGTCTGTCACCGGATATCCGTGAAGCAGCTAAGATTGACGGTGCCAATGACCACCAATTATCACGTTATATCACAATTCCTATGATCAAGCCGGTTTTGCGTATGTGTGTGATCTTTGCGGTAACCGGTTCTTTGAAGGCCTTTGACCTGAGCTATGTATTGACCGGCGGCGGTCCAGCTCACGAAGTGAAGTACCAAAGTACCTTGATGATTAACATGATCTTCGACCGAAGCCGCTATGGACTTGGAAGCTCGATTGCCATGTTTATCATTTTCCTGTGCTTCTTTTTCGCAATACTGATCAAACGCTGTTTTCGAACGGAGGTGGACTAAATGAAAAAAGTAAAAACCAGTGTAATGTACATTTTACTGTCTCTTTGGACATTGGTAAATCTATTTCCGCTGTATTGATGTTTACCTTCTCCCTAAAGACAAATAAAGAAATCTTTGGCGACAACATCATCAGTATGCCAAAAGAATGGCTGTGGAGCAACTATTCGGAGGCTCTCGATACCGGAAATATGGCACTTTACTTTGTCAATAGTGCCATTGTCACCTTTGCTACGATTGCATTGACTGTCATCTTTTCCCTGATGGCGACTTATGCACTTTCTCGCATGGAATGGCCCGGCCGCAAACTTGTCAACAGCATTTTTATGCTCGGTTTAACGGTACCGATTCACGCGGCAATCCTGCCAATTTTTATCATCTTACGCGAATTAAAGATGACAAACTCCTATCAGGCACTCATAATTCCTTACACCGCATTTGCATTGGCGATGGCGATTATGATCTGTCAAAGTTTCATTGAAAATATTCCACGTGAACTTGAAGAGTCTGCCTGTATCGACGGCTGTGGTGTCTATGGCATTTTCTTCCGCATTGTGCTTCCGCTCATGAAACCGGCACTTTCTACCATTGGCATTTTTACCTTTCTACGAGCGTGGAATGAGCTTATGTTTGCCGTCATCTTTATCAGTGACAGTAAATATCGTACATTGTCGGTAGGTATCCAGGCACTTTCCGGGGCTTACACGACCAAATGGGGGCCAATCGGTGCTGCTCTTGTCATCGCCACATTCCCGACACTCATCATTTATTGTTTTATGAGCAAAAAAATACAAGAAAGTTTAATGGCAGGTGCAATTAAAGGATAAATGTGCTATAATAAATTTATTTTATAGTTATTTTTGGGGATATAACGCACTATGAAGAAATGTTTTTTGTCATTGGGGCTTCGGGAAAAAATTCAGTTTTTGTTTATTTGTACAATGATTGTATGTATTTTATTCTGCTCAGGTATCTTCTATCTGATTGTGGAAAATCAAATGCAGCAATCGATCGCCGACAAAGAAATCAGTAATCGAACTGCTATTTCCAATAACTTGGACAGCACCATGAAGTCCATTAACAGCATCAGCCACCTTACCATGCTTCGCAGCACTGTACGCACTTTTTTACTTGCAGAGAATAATTCTACTTCTTGCACACGAAATGCTCTCCAGGAGATCCACGAAATTCTAAATACATTTAATCTTTCCTGTAATGTTGTGATTCTCCGCATGGACGGTCAATACCTTAACACCGGTCCGGGAATCACCTATGTCAATACCGGCAAGATTTTTGAAACAGAATGGCTGGACGAAGTCATGGCTCAAAAGGGAAATTACGTTATTAAAGCAGACGCTCGCGATGCCTTTCGCTCAAACATTGGCGAAATGGTGTCTTTTGTCCGTGTCATCAATGACATAAACTCCCAAAAACCGATCGGTATCCTGGCAATCAATCTCCCAAGCCGCTTCTTTGAACAGGCATTTGAAGGGCTTTCCGGCGAAACCAGCCATTTTGCTCTTTATGACACATCCGGCAGATTAATCTGCAAGGATAATGAAAGCACATTTTTCTCTTTAAATCCGGAAAATCTACTTCAAAACACGCGCGAAGAAACGGACAAACTATTTTACAAAAGTATATTTACCTGCGACACATTGGGAGACTCTCATTTCATCCTTGCTTCCCGTCTGGAAGTACGGATTTTAGACGGCTCCCTGCCAAATTACTGGTCGCTTTGATCATCGGCGCTTTTATACTTCTCGCATTTATGTGGCTGATCAATACTTATATTGCCAAAAATGTCATCTACCCGATCCAGCGTTTGGTCGACAGCATGGTAAAAGTGCAAAACGGCTGGCTGCACCGCGTTAGTATGAATGTAAACGATGACGAGATCGGTCTTTTAAAAACAGCTACAACGCTATGCTGATTGAGATCAATCAATTGATCGAAGAACTTCTTCAAAAAGAAAAACACTGCGGATGGCTGAATTAGATGCTCTTCAGGAGCAAATGAAGCCCCACTTTTTGTATAACACTTTGGATATGATCCGTTATATGGCTTTGGAAAACCGAACCGATGAAGTATATAACATGTTGGAAACTCTTGGAAATTTTTACCGTCGTTTCTTAAGTAAAGGAAGCACGGACTTGTCTCTGGGAGAAGAAATAGAAATTGTAAAAAGCTATCTTACACTGCAGAGAACACGTTTTGAGGATATTTTTACAGATGAATATGAAATTGAAGAAGGCCTGTCTTCCATCCGTGTTCCGCGCCTGATTCTGCAGCCGCTCGTAGAAAATTCCATTTATCATGGGATTCGCCCAAAAGGCGAACATGGGGTTATCCGTGTCACGGTAAAACGTCAGGAAGATTTTCTATTTCTTAGCGTTTACGACAATGGAATCGGTATGTCCGCACACCAGCGGGAACTTCTATTTTCCGGCAAAGACAGCCGAAGCTTTGGATTTCAGGGAACCATTGAAAGAATCCGTTATTATTATAAAACGGAAGATGTCTTTGAGATACACAGTACAGAAGGGGAATATTGTGAGATTATTTTGAAACTGCCACTTTCAAATGGCTGTTAGATATTTTTGTTATAATGTAAAGGAGAGTGTAGTTATTATGTATCGTGTTATGATCATTGACGATGAAAAGGCGCTTCGCAATCTTTTAAAAGCATCGGTCGACTGGCAGGAAATGGGGCTGGAAGTTGTTGGCGAAGCAGCAAGTGGGATTGAAGCGATCAATATTATCGATAAACTTCGTCCGGACATTATTTTTGTAGACATTCGTATGCCCTTTATGGATGGCATCGAATTTTCCAAAATTGCGTTAAAACGGTATCGGCAGATGAAAATCATTATCCTGACTGCCTTTGACGAATTTGAATATGCAAAGCAGTGCATCGGACTTGGGATCACGGATTATCTTCTAAAACCGATCGTTCGCACAGACATCCGGGAAGCCTGCCAAAAAGCGATCCGCGAACTGGATGCCCTGCCTGCCGCCGTACCGGAGCAGCCCGTCCTGCAGGATGTCTCTTCGGATATGGAACACGTCAAGCAGTATATTGATAACCACTATCCGGATTCTGCTTTAAATCTCACCGCGATCGCGCAGAAATTCGGTTACAATCCGAGTTACCTGAGCCGCCGTTTTAAAGCTGACTGCGGCCAGAATATCTCAGATTACATCACGGCCTGCCGCATGGAAAAGGCCAAAAAATGTCTGGAATCGCGGATGCTTATGTATATGACGGCAAAAGAAGTCGGCATTCCGGATCCAAATTATTTTGGAAAATGTTTTAAAAAATATACCGGAAGTTCGTATTCCGAACTGCTCAAACTGCAGCTGTCCACCTAACCGGAAATTCGCTTAATTTATCATTTATTTGGGGAGGTTTCTATGAAATCATTACTTGAAAACAAATTGTACGACTGGCTGACTACTGCATGTCAGCTAATCGTGCTTGGCTTTTTATTTTTTATTTACGAGTATCCCTCTTATCACTTCAGGGGCTTCTTTGACGGCGCTTTATCATTGTATCTCGCGCGGTCACACACAAACTTCCGCTCACATCTGCCGGGAATATTTTTCGGCATTCAAATCAATTTTTACAGTCTCTTGCACCAACAATCCTGTTTCTCTGCTACGGTGCCACGATGGCTGTAGATCTTTCCCAAGTCTTTACCGGAAAAAAACGGCAATCTTTACCGCCCTTTTTATGGATGGTAATCTGCCTCGTCCTCTGGGTTCTCGCCAATTATATCTTTGCCGTGATCTCACACCTGCGTGCTTCATTTCCGGCAGTTCTTCTGCTCTCCGTGCGCCTGATGACAGGTCACATCAAAGAAACTTTCATCTTATTATTTACAATGGCCAGGCGCCAGCCTCATCGTCTTCCTGGTTCCCGGACTTTTCGTCCTTTTTCCTGGAATCCTCTGCGGCATCGCCAGCCATCTGATTGAGCCTGGTTTAAAAAAGGCTCTTGCTATTGATTAATCTAGTTCTTTATAGTCAAAACTGCGGAATTCTGCTGTCTGATCGTATCCGGAGTAGTCCACGCATGCCATGCCGACAAATGCTCCGGTGAAGAATCCACCGTATGACTGAGTACGTAATCATCGGACAATACAGCGGCATCCAGTGTGCCCGGAATCTCTGTATAGTTCTTTCCGTCAAAGGAATACTCGTAGCTGTAAGACTGCTTTCTTACTTTTGTGCGAAGCCATACAAATTCAACATCATCCGGTACCGGAATCGCATCGTCGCGAAGGAACGAACGATATCCGCCACGATTGCACTCTGCCACTTCGATCACGCGGCCATTTTTCTCATTCCACGTAACGAAAGCGAATGACCAGTGCTTATCATTGTAAAAATTTGTCAATCCAGCCATCTGCTGATAGTTGAACGGATCAAATTTCACTTTCACTTCGGCATCAAAGTTAAATGCCTGCCAGCGTTTTGCCACCAACGAAAGCTCATGCTTATTGCAGAGGGATCCTTTTCCGACCAATGTCAGCCTGCCATCCCCTGTTGTACCCATTTCCTCGGTAAATGGTACGCGGAGGGTATTCCACTCATCATGAAGTTTTGGTGTGTCAAATTCATCATGCATCGAATGATCTGCCGGTGCTTCTGTCAAGATTGCATCTTTCGGCGCATCCACAAGCACTTTTCCGCCATGTCCGCCCTCGATACGAGGCCAGCCTTCTTCATCCCAAGTATACTTTCTGAATTGCCGTCTCACGGCCAAGCGGACACCAGCCGCGTGGGTCGATCGAACTTTCATTTTCGTGGTGCCACGGTCTTCCACACAAACTTGCATAATACCACTCACCGCCGGGAGTCTCTACGAGAGCACCATGTCCCTGCTTCTGGATCTCAAGTTCCGGCGTATCAAAGTTTGTAATAAACGGATCGCCAGGCTCTGTCTCAAAACTCAATGCATCTAACGTCTTTGAACGAGCTACTACTTCCTGATGTGTCCAAACGGTTCCACCCTGTGCAGCAAACAGATAATAATATCCGTTGATCTTATACAAATGTGGTCCCTCAACCAGTTTAACGTCCGTTCCGGCGTAGATCGTACGTGCTGTCTCCGGTTTTAATTTCATTGTATCTGTGTCAAATTCTGTCACTGTAATACCGTCAAAAGCATGGTGGTATTCGCGATGATCCCATGTCTGCTGAACAAGGTATTTGCGTCCGTCATCATCATGGAACAATGATGCGTCAAATCCCACACCATTGACACGGATCGGATCCGACCATGGTCCGCGGATATCTTCTGCCGTCGTCAGATAATTGATCATATCTTGGAACGGTCCTTCGGTTACTTTTACATCCGTATAAATCAGCCAGAATTGTCCATCTGCATAGGAAAGATCCGGCGCCCAGATACCTCCCGATGACGGATTTCCTTTCATATCAAGCAATGTCGTCGTGGACAATGCGGATGGAAGAAGATTCCAATGTACTAAATCTTTTGACTCGTGCAGACGAACTCCCGGAAACCACTCAAACGTAGAGTTCGCAATGTAATATGTATCATCCACACGGATAATGGATGGATCTGCATTAAATCCCGGCAAAACCGGATTTTTAATCTGCAACATAACTGTATGCCTCCTTACTGTTAATATATCTCTATCATACAGGAAAATGAGGGATTTGCAATGGGAAAAAGAAGAAAAAGAAGAATTTATACATGTTCTGATAAAATTTTATGTGGTCTTGGAAGAATGTATGCCGGTGGAGGAGAAAAAGTCACTTTGGAGAAGGCTTGTGGAATG
>VOFG01000077.1_pt1 | contig 10000 bp, 14 predicted proteins | sample 5384171 | NCBI WGS metagenome assembly VOFG01 (sample SAMN12384726, study PRJNA508395) | human gut metagenome | isolation source: healthy gut F | host: Homo sapiens | reverse complement strand
ATGTAGTAAGCGTACCAGCAGAAAATACACGTTGTTTTTCATTGTGATTGTATCTCTTTCAATGTACTCCTTGATTTCTTGTCTACGGTCGCTTTGGAAGTCGGTATCCACATCCGGCAACGATCCTCCTGCACCTTGCAAATATCCATTGCCTACAAAAACAGTCAATAGTTTTAACCACCTGTTCACTTTTGACAGGCTTAACATTAATAATCCTCATAAATCAGTTTTGGTTATATTTAATCCGGTTAAAAAATCAAATCTCATTCAGGGTAAACAATACATCCCTGTTTATTAAATAAAACATCATCGTCAGGTTTCACCATCTTGCGTAAACGATTATAGGTTCATCTGCCCCATCCTCGTTTGGACGATTAACTCCGCATCCTTATCTATTTTGTATTTTCTATGATTCTCCAGTTCCACTTCAATGTATTCGGTAGATTCCAGTGTCATTCCCTTAAGATAATTGTAGTGTCGGCTTGATAGAGTCCGGCACGTTCCGGGCAGCAGGAATCGCTCAAACAGGAGATTGTACTTTGATCGGGTCAATAAGTGTAATTCCAAGAAGATAAAGAACCAAACAACCACCAGCAGAACCACGCCTTACAACCGACACAAGCTGGGGCTTTGTTATAACCTAAAGATTTTGTATCTTTAGGCATAAGAATTTATACTATGGCAAAGATACATTTTCGTCCTTACAATCCCAACCAAACAGTGCTTTTTCCTCAAAGAATAGATGAGGATATTGCAGATAACGATCCGGTGCGCATGGTTGACGCCCTGGTTGAGGGCCTGAATCTTGAAAGTTTCAGGAAGCTATATAAGGAATGCGGCCGCAGCCCTTACCATCCCAAGATGATGCTCAAGGTCATTCTGTATGCCTACATGAACAACGTCTACTCCTGCCGGAAAATCGAAAAGCTCCTTCATCGTGACATTCATTATATCTGGCTTGCCGGATATGAGAAACCGGATTTCATTACCATCAACCGTTTCCGCAATCGGGTGAAGAAGGAAATCAACGAGGTGTTTACCCAAACCGTACTCCTTCTCTCTTCCAAAGGCTTCATCAGCCTGAACGTGGAATACATTGACGGGACAAAGATTGAATCCAAAGCCAACAAGTATACTTTCGTTTGGCGAAAAACGGTTGAGCGGAACCGAGAGCGCCTGATGAAGAAGATACATGTCCTGCTAGGGCAGATAGACGATGTCATCGCCCAAGAAAAGTATTCGGAAAGTAATGAGGAGGTTGAGTTCACTCCGGCCATGCTGACCGAAATGGCGGGAGAATTACGTCATGCACTGGAACAGGTTCCCGAGCCTTCCACCAAGGAGGAGAAGACTGAGCTGAAAAAGAGACGCAAACAGCTGAAGGAGCTGGAAGAACATAGGGACAAACTCCAGGAATACGACAGTCATCTGGACACGCTGCAAGAGAAGGAATTCCTATTCCAAGACGGACAAGGACGCAACTTTCATGAGAATGAAGGAGGATGCCATGCGTAACGGGCAGACGAAGCCCGGTTACAACCTTCAGATCGGCACCGAGAACCAGTTCATCACCGATTTTGCACTCTTCCCGAACCCTACGGATACACTGACCATGATCCCTTTCCTGTAATCTTTTTCAAACAGGTATGACCGGATGGCTCATACGGTGGTTGCCGATTCCGGCTATGGTTCCGAGGAGAACTACCGCTTCATGTCAGAGAACGGCATGGAAGCTTACGTCAAATATAACTATTTCCACATGGAGCAGCGGCCGAGATTCCAACCGGATCCGTTCAAGGCAGAAAACTTCTACTACAATGAAGAACATGACTTTTGCATCTGCCCTATGGGACAAAGGATGCGGAGGATAGGTACTAGACATGTGAAAACCGCATCCGGATATGTCAGCGAAAATGCCAGGTACAGAGCCGTCAGATGTGAAGGCTGTCCGCTAAGATGCCGTTGTTTTAAAGCAAAAGGAAACAGGACGATAGAACTGAATCACAGGCTCAGAAAATACAGGCAAAAAGCCAAAGAGCAGCTCTGCTCCGAGGAAGGGCTGAAACACAGAGGACAGAGATGCATAGAACCGGAAGCCGTGTTCGGACAAATGAAAAACAATATGAACTACAAACGTTTCCGCCATTTTGGAAAGGACAAGGTCTTCATGGATTTTTCCTTCTTTGCCATTGCCTTCAATATAAAAAAAAGATATGTGCAAAAATGGCTAAAGAAGGTATGGATTGGCTGACTGGACTGTTTTATGAGCTTACAGTAGCTATATTTAGATGCTGGGAACACATAAATCGAAGAAATCCTCAAAATATCGCAGCTTAAAAAAATGAGCCGATTTTTATAGTCAACGAAAATTCAATATATTGAATTTGAACTCTTCCCTCAAATCATAATAATACCAGTTGTCACCGAACTTGAATGCGACATAATAGATGTCTTCTTCCATCAGAACTGAAGGATCTTCCATGAGATTGAAAGACACTTCATCATCCTTTACCTTAAAGATGGATTTTACACCGCTAAGGTCGGCCAAAAACATTTTGCCGAAGTCCTCGATCTCTATGACTTCGTTGTCTATCATTTTAAATGATATTTTATTGGCATCAAGCCACTCTGTTAATTCTTCCATTGGTTAAAGTGTGTTTAATTTAAATTCAATAGGGGAGAGCAAGTTCTGGGAAAAGGTATCGTAGGTTTCCCAAAACGACATTTCATCCTAGTCTTTCCCATTCTCTGCGTCAATTTTGGCAATGAATACGTTGAAATATTCATTAAGGGTGCTCGCTGCCTTATTTATAGCTTCCGTTGCATCCGAGTCATACCCAAGCACAACGGTTTTCACTCCTTTGCATTGCAGCTTGTATATCTGTATCTGAGAAATCTTCTTTCCGAAAGTCGCTACAACGGCTACATGAGGGTTGTCATACAACTCCAGTTTCCGTGTCAGGGCAATGACATCGAAGATTCCTTCTACTATGATAACCGTGTCGGTCTCATCTTCAATGACCGCATCGTAGTTGTACAGGAGTTTCACAAAATCGTTTTCTGTCGAGTTCCTGTAGCGCAGAATCCTGTATCCCCCGTTAATCTTTGCCTTGCAGTTATGCCGGTCTATCTCGTCCTTTGACCAGATATGACGGGAAACATAGCCAACGGTATCGCCATCGTCAATGATCGGGAATATCACATAGTCGTTGAACTTGAAATTCAGCCCTCTTGTCGTACCGACCGGAAAATACTCATAATCATCAAAAGTAAAGCCTCTGGATTTCAAGTACGAATTGGTATAACAACGCTTGTAACATTCCGGGAGTTCTATGATGCTTAATGAATCATCAATCTCTTCCTCGCCATCAATGCGGAAAAGGAGCTGGACATCCAGTTTTGCTTCCAGATCGGCAGTAGGAGAGACCATCAGATCCGGTCTTCCGATCGTTTCAAGTAGCTGTTCCAATGTTATCGTAGAAAAGCCGCAACTGAAACAATGTGACATAAACGGCTTTTTCCGTTCCGTTTTTTTTTGCCTACATAAATTCCGAACTTATTCTCTTTTCCACAATGGGGACATTTTGGTACAATAAGATTCTTATGGCTTCCATCGAATTTTGCTCCCAGTTCCAGACTTATTTCCTTGACGAGATAATCTTTCTCTGCTTTGGTTAAATCCATATATACAGTCTTGGTTAAATATTTTAGCTTAATCGGCTATATTGTAGTTACGTAAATTGGTGCAAAAATATTATATTAATTGGTACAAAACAAGAAAATGCCTATAACATTCTTCAGTTATAGACATTTTTACCTCTTTATGAGGCAGACCGGGCTTTCAAGCTCATGGTTCTTCTTGCATCATAGAACACTTCGTTTGCATAGTCAGTGGCAATCTTGAATGTGTCTCCTTTGCTAAAGAATCGGGACTTTGCAATATGCAGACGCATCGTATCCTCTTTTCTTTCCGCTTCGGATTGGTTCAGCGTAATCAGATGGGTAAGTGGTCTGGAAAGCCCCTTTGCTTCAGAGCAGTTGTATTCGGTCAGAACATTTTTCTCATCGTTGAGCCAATCCCTGTTCTCGGTGGTTGCCTGATAGGTAACGACCATCCAGACATTTTCATCGTTGGCCAAGTCTTTCAAATCGTTTGCCACTGCGATACGTTTCGCACGTTCATGGTCAGCTCCCCAGTTTCTTCCGCTTGAATCGGTAAGCAAGTCCATCGAATCCACAATCACGATGTCTGGATTGTGACCATGTATCTTGCGATATTCGGCAATACCACTCTGAATATCGACGGTTGATACGTTGTTGTTGAATCTGGGAAAGGCTCTTACAATAATACTTCCGGTATAGGCTTTCATCTGTTCCTCAAAAATCCTCATTTCCGTATCTGAGATTTTTCCTTTCTCAAAAAAAAGAAACGAGTTCTTGCATATCAAAGCTCCGGAATAAGCATCTACCACTTCTTCCTCAGAACCCTCCAACTGGAAATGAAGCACGTTCAGTCCATCGTCCACCATAGCCCTTACTCCGACATGGCGTGCGATGTGCGACTTTCCCACGCCCGTACTGGCAAGGAAACAGGTAAGCTGTCCTCTGAGATTTCTTCCATCGTTCAGTTCGTCTATATCGTCAATGAAGAAACGTGTCACCTGTGCAAGCCGTGAGTTCTTGTTCTCATTCTCCCTTTGTCTGTTCTGTAGGAAACGCTGGGTGAATGTCTTGGTAATATCCACGAACTGACTTGCTTTTTAGTGTGAACTGACCGAGCCATTCCGCATATTCCATCAGTTTGTTCTGAGCCTTTTCCTGTTCGTTCTGGTTGTATAGCTTTCCGACTTCTACATAAACGGCCTGTAACCGGACGCTTTTGATGTATGATTCCAGCATATCCAATACGGAATCCACTTTTTCTGACACCTTCATAGTCCTGAAACGTATTAATCAGTTCCGTGGCATCGTAGTCTCCGGCAAAGGCTTGCAACAAGACCGGGTAGGAAGGCGGTGTCTTGTAGGTCTCATAATGCTTGGCTATGACCTTGTTTATCGCTTGAAAGTATTTATCCGGCAGATATTCTTTGTTCATGTTTTGCACTACTGCGGCACATACGTTGTCATACTTCATTACGCAATAGTATAGCTCAAAAGAGGAAATCTAAACTTAAAGGGTTGGATTTATTTGGTTTCATTTTGATTAAATTCTTCAGTTCTGATTCGATATAGTTCAGGATAAGCTTGCCGGGTTCTTTGTTTACAGGCTTCGGCTTTGACACATTGTTGGCAGGAGACGGAAAACGGAGTCCATAGTAGGGTGGATTGTCCACATATATAGTATCCCACGTCCGTATTCAACGCTCTGGATTTGGTGCTTTCCTCGTACTGGGGAAAGATGAATTTGTATAGCGGATGTTTCCGTCTGTCCGCAATGAGAGCGAGAAGCCTTGTCTTGGCATTTTATCTCCCAGCCATTTGTCCTCGTAATACTTCCGGTTCTTGTTCGTCTGGATGAAGCATTCCACGGCCTTGCTGCCGAAGTATTGTTTCACACCTCATTTGTCGGTATATCTGGAATCCGTGTTGTATACCCGGTACGCCTACGCAAAAAAAAATCAACTAACCTTTCTCTACTAATGGTATCGCCAAAGTCGGCTTCAAGCAAATCCAGACATTTCCCGATGGTTTGCTGATTAACCCCTCCTTCCGGATTTGTGATCTTGAAAGAGGGGTTAATCATACTTTTCATAATAGTAGAGAAAACGAGAATGATATTCTTAATTTGTTCTTTTTTTCTCCATCTCGGTTTATCATTTTTCTCATTTTCTTTTTAGCCAGAAACAATCGACTTTTTACGGTCTCTATGTTTCTGGTTTTAAGACTACCGCTTTTATACGTGATGTCCATGATCTCGTGCAATTTGTATCCGGCCTGTTGCAAGAGCAATGCTTCCTTGTAAATCGGTTCCAACGAATCCAATGCTTCCAATACATCATTGTTGTAATACTGCCTGTAATTCTCAACCGACATGCAGTTGGCATTGATCTCATCATCGTCCAGTATTGTATCACCTATATCCGAAACCTTCAGATTATCGGAAAACTTCATGTGTGAACGTTTTGAGTCCGCATCTATGATATATCTTTTGGTCACGATATGAAGCCACGTCTGTATTGACTTTGTAGGATCGTAGGTTTCGATATATTTGAAGAAGTTGGTGAGCACTTCCACATAGTTATCATCGATGTCTTCTGGGTTTGCGGTATACTTGATACACAACTTATGCCTTTTCCATTCATAACAAATAATAAATAAACGTTTCTCTTACCGCTTCGTCCGAAGGTTTGGGAGAAGAGGATAGAACTCGTAAAACTCCGCCACTTGCTTGCGTCTGTCTTTTTTCTTCTTTCGTTTCTTGCTTTACTCATGGTTTTATTTAAACGATCCGTAATAATAAAATATACAGATAGCGTCACTGTGATTGTCGTCAATGGGATAATGCCGTATCTTTTATAGCGAACTCCATCATCATCTCCGGTAGTCCATTTTTTGAGTGTAGCCACATTGATAAACTCCGGTTCCTTCTGAACTTCTTTCACAACTCACAGTTTCCGCATATCGGTAAAGTGATTGTTCACGTTTACATCTTCAGCGACTATCTGTTTGATGTCGTATTTCTGAATGAAGGCCATAAGTGTATCTCTGAAATCCTTGTGTTGTTTGTTATTATTCTTTCTTTTGGATTCTGTGAAATTCCACGTACCGCCTTCATGCAGCGAATAATATCCCGTATGTGTGGCAATGTCCAGTGCCAAAATATCTTTCTTAGTCAATTCATCGTTGGTCGTTTCGTTTTTAGTGGTTCTCATCAATGTATGATTCTCCGTTTTGTTTGTTAATAATCAACTTGTAAGGGGTAGTTTTCAGCTACGTTTCCATGACTTACTACAAGAGCGGTAACTCCGATATGGTTGATGGCCGAGAACATATTCGCCAACCCGTTTTCATCCACCGCTTCAAGTATCTCATCCAATACCAGCAAGTCAAGTCCTTTATCACTATCACAGTTCACATTTATAAGTTTGTGCATTGCAAGGATATTAGCCAGATTGACACGAGCCTTTTCTCCTTCGCTCAGTTTTCGAATGAACCCGAATCAACACCGTCACGGATGATGGAGATTGAGATTTTGTCTCTCAGTTTTCCTGTTTTCAGTATCGTATAGCCGGAAAATTTAATCCGTATGTCGCTGCCGATGCTTTCCAAAAACTCATTCGTAATCTTGCTGAGAGCTTCGATCTTGGTGTTGGCCAGATAGGTCTTGAACTCTACAAAACGCTGTCCTTGTTCTTTTTAAAGTGTTTAGCCTACTCTCAATCTTGCTTCTTTCTGAAACGGCTTTAGTAGACTTTCTCATAAATTCCTTTAGTGACAGTCGGAGTGATTCGATAACTTCTGTGTCGGATGATTCTTTCAGTTCTTTGATAGTCTGTAACAAAGTTTCTATTGAACCTTCCGTAGCAGAAATCGTTTCCTCCAGTTTCTTGATTGTACGTTCCTTTTGCCAATCTCATCATCCAACAGATCAAATGCTTCATCGAAAATTTTCTTTCTGACATTACTTAAATCGCCTTGTATCATTGCAATCTTGTCGGAGATTGTTTTCTGAGACAAGTTAAGATCATTGATTTTCGATTTCAGCCTGTTAATTGAGGACTGGACGGAAGACAGTTTTTCTTCCCAGTTGGCATTTTCTTCTCTTAACTTGATTTTTTTTAAAGACTTGGTTTTATCAATCCTGTTTTCGTATTCAACCAGATTGCTGTTTTGTTCTTTAATGCAGGAATCAAGGGCTGAGACAACCTTTTCTTGCTCTACCAATGCTTTTTCAGCTTCCTCCACGTTAAAATCCTTATCTGAAAGAAGAAATTCATGCGAGCATTTGGGGCACTTGATTGTTCCTGCCAACTTGGTCTTCAGTTCCTCTATAGCGACATTAAGATTTCGTTTGGCTCTTATATTCTGCTTTACAGTTCCGTGAGTGAAACGATTTCCTGTTGCTGGGAATTGATCGTGCCGTCATATTCTTTCAGTCTGTCCGGATATTTGGATGAGAATTTTGGTAGTCTTCGTTTAGATTGTCATAATCATTCTTTAATCCATTCAGTTGGGATTCAACCACTGAAATAGACGCACCATTTTTCTTCCAGCTTCTTTTCGAGACTCAAAAATAGATTGTTCCTTTTCTATAATATTTTGTTTCCAATCCGATAACCCAGCGATGGAAGCTTCCTTGAAAAAAGAGCCGCAATTCTTTTCAACCGCTTCATTGGGAGCAATTTTATCGTCTTCCCTCAATTGTCTGGAGATTGCCATCTACATTGTCCAAACGATCCAATGCTGCATTTATCGAATCAATTTCTTCATTGCATTTTCTGATTTCAGCCCGTTTTGAAACAATCAGGGATTCTTTCTCTTCTATTTTCTGAAGCTTTGTTTTGGCTCTTTCTTCTTTTTTGCATTTTCTTCCGCTTCAATTTGTTCCTGTAACATGCTGACACGTCCGTCAATGTTTGCCACGTTCAGATTAGCTTCGTTTAATTCAGTCTGGAGAGGAACCATATCTTCTTCCAGTTTTTCAATGGCCTTATCCACGAATACCATTTTTGAGAACCGGTTGATGATTTCTTTCTTGTCCTTGTCGGAACAGGAAAGAAAATCTTGGAACTTATGTTTGGAAAGAAACGAAGTTGTTATATAGTTCGTCTTTATTGATTCCCCAGCTTCTCTAAGATATACTTGTCATACTCGCTAACGCTTGAACGTACGCCTCGTCCGTTTCTACCGGTTTGCCATCACGAATAATGGAACACTTTACCACTGATGCTGATTTTCTGGAAATCTTTCTTTCAACGATAAATTCTTCTGTGCTGCTGTCGCTTAGGAATCTGAGACGGATAAAACATTCATCAGCTGCATCATTGATAATCTCTTCGTTCTTGATTTTTTTTACGGGCGGAGTACCGCCTATACCGATTGCAATCGCTTCAATAAGGGCTGATTTTCCCCTGAACCGTTTGATTTCTGGGAATCATTGTCCAGATTGTTTCCGAATACAAGAGTCGTTACGCCTTGTTCCAGTGTATAATCAAGTTCCTTAAATGCACATAAATTCTCAACATGAATATCATTAAGTTTCCACATAATCAATCTATTTTAGAAAGGTAAGACAAACCGAGTGATGGGTCGGCAATTTCTTTTTCTTCACAAAAGTCCTCATAGGTCTTTTTTTTAATCTGCTTGTTGTCGAATTTCTCAAAGAGGCTTGATTTTGCAACTTCCGTCTCTTCGATGTCTTCCGTTACAATTCTACTTTGTTTGCGCCGGCTTCAATAAGCAGGTTTTTGTCTATCAAAGAGGCTTCAGAACCGGAACAACGGATACGAACCTTTACTTTATATCGGCTGTCGTTCTTTATTTCGGAAAGCTGATTGTAAAGGCTGATGTTTACCTTTGAGAACGGCAATATCCAATGTCTTGTATCGGATATTCACTTGATTCTTTATAAATTCATGTGAACCATCTTCGTAAAGAAGAGTGTAACCTTTTTTCTTCGTCTTCTCCGAAGTTATGCTGGCGGCTTGAACCGATGTATTCAATGGCAGTCCCCTTTTGATTCTGGTTCTGTTATGGTAATGTCCTACCAAAACCTTGTCGAATGGTTCAAACAGTCCAGATGGAAGTTCCTTGTCTGAGGATTGGGCCAATGCACCGTTAATGCCTTCGTGAATATATAGGATATTTTGTTTTGTGTCGGGCAGGTCGTTTTGAATTACATTTTGCAATCTTTCAGTGAACGATCCGTTTTCCGGGAAATAAGCCATTACGAACAGATTAAATTCTGATATTCTGCAACAATATAATCATCTACGACCTCTACGTTTTTTGTGTTGGTCGAATACGGCAATATCCACGAATGGCTTCTGATTTACCTTAT
>VOFG01000070.1_pt1 | contig 10000 bp, 16 predicted proteins | sample 5384171 | NCBI WGS metagenome assembly VOFG01 (sample SAMN12384726, study PRJNA508395) | human gut metagenome | isolation source: healthy gut F | host: Homo sapiens | reverse complement strand
TGACTAAGGGCGCAACTCAGCTTGAAATGGGTAAGATTTCCAATCTTATTACTGATATGACGCTCAAGGGCGCTAATTCTGATAAGCTTGCGAGAGCTGTTAGGCATAGCATGGTCGTTATCGATGCCGAAAAGCATAGATTAAATTACAAGCAAAGCGAAATCGATAATGATATTGAAGGTCTAAAAAAAGAATATCAGCCGGATGGAGGAGCCGCTACCATTATATCCAGGTCAAAGAGTCCCGAGCGAGTACCGAAACGTCAGGGTAGTCCTAGAGTTAATATGAAGGGAAAGGATTACTATGATCCTACTCGTCCTGAAGGAGCTTTGCTTTGGAAGACCGCAGATGATGCCACTTATGAGAAGACCACCATCAATAAGCGCACCGGAGAGGTCAAAACAACGATTGAAACCAGGACTCAAGATAGTACGAAGATGGCAGAAACTGATGACGCCTATACTATTACGTCTGATCCAAAGAATCCGTTACCGATGGAACGTCTTTATGCAGATTATGCTAATAAGATGAAAGCTATGGCCAACGATGCCCGAAAGCAGGCTATGACCACCGGTAAGATTAAATATGATAGCACTGCTAAAGCTACCTATCATAATGAAGTGGAGAGCCTTATGAGAAAGCTTGTAGAAGCAGAGCAAAACGCACCAAAAGAGCGTATGGCTCAAATCAGAGCATCCTCTGAAGTGGAAGCTCGTAAGCGTGCTTATAAGGAGCAGACTGGCAAAGATATGGGAAATATCAAAAGCGATGCTTCGGGCACAGCGTGGACGTGGATGTTGAGGACGACGGCACGGCCATCATCCCGGACGAGCTGATGCAGGACTACCACACCCTGACGGCCTACGCCTACGTTACCGACGACGCGGGAGGCTATACCAAGGTGCAGCAGGACTTTGCAGTGTACAAGCGTCCCAAACCGTCAGACTACGTTTACACCCCGACAGAGCATGCCGGATTTGACTTGCTGCGTTCCGAGATAGGCGACCTTGCCGACCTGACGACGGAAGAAAAGGAAAATCTTGTAGCGGCTATCAATGAAGTTGCACGTATGGGCGGGAGCATGGACTTGCGCGTGGCGGACGGCTACATCCAGTACAGCACGGACAGCGGCAGTACGTGGGCAAACCTTATCGCCATGGCAGACCTAAAGGGTGATCCCGGTACACCAGGCAAGGAGGGCCACAGTCCGGTGGTAACAGCAACCAAGTCCGGCAAGACAACGACAATCAGCGTAGACGGTGCTGACATTGCCACGGTCGAGGATGGCGCAGACGGTCACACGCCTGTTAAAGGCACGGACTACTGGACGGCATCGGACAAGGCTGAAGTCGTTGCGGAAGCGGCAACGGAAATAGACTTGACGTCTTACGCCAAGAAAACCGAAGTCCCGACCAAGACGAGCCAGCTCACAAACGACAGTGGTTATCTTACTCTTGCGACTTTACCTATCTATAACGGGGAGGTGCAATAATGGCAAACCACCAAATTGCTGTTACCGAAAATGGCACAAAGACCCTTTTAACCGCCGGGAAATACTGCGACAGGAATGTTGATGTTGTAGTCAATGTGCCGAGTTTGGACACATCCGATGCAACAGCTACCCCAGTAAATATCGATTACGGCAAAACAGCCTATGCAAATGGTAAAAAGCTGACTGGCGCATTGCACCGCAAAGAATACACTGGCGAAATTGTGTCTACTGTATTGGGTACAGGCGCTTACGCTGTTTTGGCGCAGGATGAATTTCTCGCAGAGATTCGAAATGAAGAATCACTATTCGTGCGAGTTGAATTTAATATTGGCCCGACACCTTATACCGTCGTAAAAACATGGGCGGCAAATGCTGTGGATACAATTGTTGATGACACAAGCACGCATCAGCAATATGTTCATAGATGGGGCGCTTCGGGAGATAAAAGCGTTAGCCGTCCTCAAATTTTGATAACTGATACTACCCCTGTAGGCGTAGGCTGTGTACTAATTACAGCGGCCGGAGAATTGCGTTGTTATTCCCGCTCGAGCAACTACGCAATCCGTCCGTGTACATATAAGGTGGTGATTGAATGGTAAAGGTATTTACAAATGACGGCTATATCGTCAGCATTATGCACGGTGCAAAAGAGAGCAATATCTCTGATGCGGAGTACCAAGCCATCATGGATAAAGTGAACCAAAAACCTACACCGCCAGATGGCTATGACTACCGGTTGACCGTGGACTTAGAGTGGGAGATGTTTGAGCTTCCGAAGGAAACGGATGAACCTGAAACCGATGAAGCAACCGAAACTGACTACCAGAACGAACTTCGCAGACTGGGGGTTAAAGTATGAAAAAGAACGAACTGACCCAAGCGGTGGACGTTCGTGTCACTGAAACTAAGACAGCATTGCAGACCGTATATGATGCACTTAATCATGGTCAGCAGAAGCAGATTGTAAAGGACGAAGCAGTGAAAGAACTGTTTGACATTTACGGTGTGCAGTACAAAATGGTCAAAGAAGACGAATGGGCCTAGGCCCAAATTATGAATGCTATCTCATTTCATATGGGATAGCATTTAAACGGGTTCATAAGGTTAATCCTAAGACTTTTTAGTCATGCTCAGCTGGTAGAGCTCCTTATTTTTCTTGTGGGTTACCTTTTTTCTCCTTTCATATAATACATCCTTTCTTCCACCTTATGAGCCCCTTTAAGTGCTATCCTGTTTCAATATTTTTTAAAGAAAGGAGCAGAGCACATGCTATACATAAAAGACGATGGAACTATCAGATTGACTAGAGGTGACACAGCTCGCCTCACAATTCCAATCATAAACTCAGCAAGTAATGACGAATACGTCATGCAAAGTGGCGATGTTCTTTTCTTTACTGTAAAGAAAAGCGCCAAAGACACCAACTATCTATTCCAGAAAGAATCAACCGGAACTAATGCAATACATATAAAGCCGGAGGATACAGATAATCTTTCATTTGGTAAGTACAAGTACGATGTTCAGCTGACAACTGCATCTGGCGATGTCTATACGATTATAGAACCGTCAGTGTTTGAAATTATGGAGGAGATTACGTAATGAGCAAAGCCATTGTAGTCGAAGAGGGGGCTCTTGTTGGCGAAATTAGGTCCGAAGGAACGCTGTCGGGTTCTGTAGTTTCAGAAGGAGCTTTTAGTGGCAAAATTAGATCCGAAGGAACATTTTCTGGTTCTATAGTTCCGGAAGGGTTCTTAGTGGGCCGCTATTGATGCCTATCGGTTATGAAATAGAAAAAAAACGCCGTGTCATTACATAACTGCAAAGAAAGGAGGCAGGGACAATGGCAAAAGCAAAGGGCAGTCAGTCGTCTGGAAATGCACGCCAAATTAGGCCGGCACTCACGCCAGAAGCCAGACAAAACCAGCTTATAGCTTTGGCGACAGATCTTGTGGAGAAAAGATTGATTGAAGGAACTGCCTCTTCTCAAGAGACAACCCATTTCCTTAAGCTGGCGACACAGGAGGCCAAGCTCAAGGTTAAGATATTAGAGAAGCAGGAAGAACTCATCTCTGCCAAGACAGAATCTATTAAATCTAGCCAAAGAACAGAGGAGCTTTACAGAGATGCTATCATTGCTATGCGGAAGTATAGCGGTGGAGGAACTGATGAAGATTTTTAAACGATATTCTGAATTGATTACGCTCCCGACGTTTGAAGAACGGTTCAATTATCTTAAACTGAATGGCTCGGTTGGAAGAGATACCTTTGGGTTCGACAGGGTATTCAATCAAATGTTTTACAGTTCGCTTGAATGGAAACAATGCAGAGATAAGGTTATTGCTAGGGATCTCGGATGCGATCTCGGGGTCCCTGGCCATGAAATCTCTGGGCAGAGAGTTATTATTCATCATATGAACCCTATGACTCTCGAGGATCTTGAGAAGAGAACTGAGATACTATTGGATCCAGAGTATTTAATTACCACTATCCATTCTACTCATAACGCAATACACTACGGCGATTCGAATCTATTGGCTTCAGATCCAATTGAACGAAGAAAGAACGATACATGCCCTTGGCGGCATTAAATCAAAATATAAAATTATGTGAAGGGGGTCAGGCATTATATGCGAACTCTTAAATTTAATGTTAAAGGCCAGATTTTAAGAGCAGACGAGAAATGCAACTTCGAAAACATCGTTGCCGGCAGCAAGAATTACCTGGTTGCCGAATTTAATTTCGACAGGGAGTGGCTCCCTTATAAAAAAGCTGCGGTTTTTGGCAACGGGGCAAAAACTGTTCTGGCTATCGTAAACGTCGGGGATATTCCGGTGGAGGGCAAGACAATTACACTGAAAACCGGATATGTTGCCAACATTGAACAGATGGACGATGTTCTCACTGCCTATGAAAACATTGACGGTAAGGTAGCTGACATACAGATTTGTGATGGCTACATTGTCGATAAAGTGAGCAATAAACGAGTGATGACGGACAAAACCGAAATGGTCAATTCCAGAATCAAAATCGGTCAGACATCCGAGTATAAAATTCTTGCCGAGTCTGCATATCGTCTGAACGATAGCATAAACCTTGGTAAATTGTCCAGGTTGAATTTCACAAAGGGATTCACGGTCAGTATGTTGTTTCGCAAGGAAGATGGTAAAAAATATCTGGAAGACTATAATGAATATCCGATTTTCCAGAGTGGTAACACGAAACTGGTGCTGTGCCGCAGATCGCTCAGACTGGTTAGCGGTAGCATTAGCATCTGGGGAGATAAGCTGTATATTCAGGATCCTTACTTAGGCTCCGTGAACGAGGACTATGTAAGACTCACTGCCTATTTTACAGCTGATGAACTGCCGTCCGCAGGAATTTACACCGAGAATAAGCATATCGGGATTGCCGCTTGTGCGGAATATCCAATCACTCAGAATCTCAGCGAAAATGATTTTATCGTTGGAAGTTCTCTTGCTGGTGCGCCCAATATCGCACGGATTGAGATTTACGACCGTGTTCTGACCCACGGCGAAATCATGGCGTTGACAAACGGATGTAACTTTATTACTGATGGTTCTAAGTTTAACTGACTAAAGCAAGCAGACTTTATCGCAAACAATCTGAGCCGATTGTGAACCAACACCCCACGATCTGGTGGGGCTGTATGTGGAGAAAGGATAATAAACATATGGGTGTACATCATGGATAATTTCTGCGTATGTTGTGGAGCTATTATTCCAGAGGGGCGCATGGTGTGCCCTATGTGCGAGATGGCCGCAGATGAAGGAAATGTTCAAAACTGGATGAATGAGGAAGAACATGGAAGACAAAGCGCATCGGTTAATAGACGAAAAACTGGAAGAAATGAAAAAGCGGCTGTCTGCCATTTATTCCAGAGCAGAAAAATAAATAGGCGAACAATTTTGCAGGTTAAGTCTTCGGGACGAAAGTGAACGAAAGAAAAGGAGCAAATGACATGGCCACCACGAGAGGAGATTTTAAATGGGCATGAACATCATACAGATGCCCTGCAATCCGGGTAACTACACGGCAAGGAGTAGCAGCGTGTGAGGTGACAACATGACAATCAACATCATCGAGGCATTTGTGACGAAAAACAAGTGCTACCGGATTGGTACACCGTTGACGCTGTGCAGCATCGGCACGCCGCAGCCGGGTGTTTATGGATGGAAGGAAATTCGAGAATGAGTGCACTAAATATTTACTCTGAGCCAGACTTGAGTTCAGACATTGTATGCACATTGGAGTTGCCAACTCAGTTAGTAATTTCAGAAGAGGAATCAACAGAGTCATTCTATAAAGTCTATACCGAATTCGGCTTATCTGGTTTTTGCGAAAAGAGTGTCTCTGTTGATTCTAAGATTTCTGAAGAAGGTGCTAGAACATTTACATGAAGGAGGATTCAAAATGGAAACTAGTATTTTGGATTCTATCAAAAAACTTCTTGGAATACCATCTGAAGCTACGGAATTTGATACTGATATTCTGATTCATATCAATTCTGTATTTTCTATACTTACTCAACTTGGCGTTGGTCCTTCAAGCGGATTTAGCATTGAGGACTCTTCTGCCGAGTGGTCTGACTTCATCGGAGATGATGCTAGGCTCTCTGATGTGAAGTCTTTTGTATATTTGAAAACCAGGCTTTTATTCGACCCTCCTGCCAGTTCGGCTGCAATGGATGCCATGAATCGTATGGCGAGCGAATTGGAGTGGCGAATCAACGTTTCAGTTGATCCCAAGGAGGCATGATTCATGGCAAAAGGAACACCGTTGGCGGTGAAAAGAAAATGCTGTGAAATGAAAGAAGCTGGAATGAGCAGTCATGAGATTTACGACTCATATTACAAACATGAAGTTGAAAATCCAATGACTCGTCGTTCATTTAGGACAGTTCTTGTCAGGTGGGCTAAAAAGAATTATCCTGATGATACAACTCTTGACTGCGGAACTTATGAAGGTTTTGTTGCTCATGACGCGACTGTGCAGGTAGCAGCGAACGGAGAGATTATCCAGGCATGGATTAAGCAGCATGCTGAAACTCTAGATCCTGAAGAATTCTTGGCTGCCATTAAAACTGCTGTCCAAAAATATGAGTATGTAAAGCCCTCATTTAAAGATTCCAAAAACATGCTCGAGATTTCGCTTTTCGATATGCATTGGGGCATTGCCTTTATGGATTATTACAAATCGGTCCTTGATGATGTCTTAGAGATAATTACCAGTCATCACTGGGATAAGATCGTGATTCCATTCGGGCAAGATTTCTTTCATAACGATAGTATTATCAATGGGCTAACAACAAGAGGAACGTGCATTGAGAAAGTGGATATGGTCCGAGCCGTTAAAGACGGACAGCAGTTCATGTACGCTATTATCGATGCCGCTTTAGAAAATGCAGAAGAAGTTAAAGTTATCTACACTCCTGGCAACCATGATCAGAGCATATCTTGGATGTTCATGCAAACTCTTTTGGCCAGATATGGCGACGCTATAATCGATGATTCTTTAGAGTTTCGTAAGGTTATTAGCTATGGAAGCAATGCTATAATGATCACCCATGGTGATGCTAAGAAAACAACTGCTAGAACTTTGGCCCACATTTTTCCAGTAGCATTTCCAAAAGAATTTGCGGATGCAACGATTCGCGAAGTTCACGCCGGTCATCTCCATCACGAAGGAGAAGCTGACATATATGGTGTAATGGTTAGAAGATTATCGTCTGGAGGAATTACTGACAAATGGTCTGACAGAGAAGATCTTATTGGGGCCCATAAGAGATTTATGCTATTTGAGTGGAGCGCCGATAAACTCAAGGCGATTCACTATATTTAACATAAAATTTTGGGAGAGAAATCAAAATGGAAAGACTACAACTTGTTCTTAGCATTGTGAACATTTCTTTTACTATTGCATTAAGCGCGATTGCGCTTCTTAAACCTTTACGAAAAAAGTTTCTTGGAATGCATGCTGTCGAAGATGGTCAGAAGTGTCTTCTTAGAGCTGATATGCTTCGGCTCTATTACAACCATCGTAGACCAGTCTGTTCGACAGTACGAATACGAAAATTTCATTTATGAATACAATGCTTATAAAGCATTAGGAGGAAACTCATTCATTGACAAAATCTACTTAGAGATTCAGGGATGGGAAGTCCTTAGCTGAAAGGAGGACTAATTATGGAGCCTGATACCTATTCGAGCGAACTCTACCACCATGGTGTACTCGGTATGAAGTGGGGCGTTCGTAGATACCAGAACAAAGATGGCTCGCTTATTAATAAGAAGCGAACAACTTCGAAATCTGCCGAAGGTCGTAAATCGGCGGCAAAAACCAAAACAAAGAAATCTTCTAAATCGAAAACTGCGAAGCCTAAGAAGAAACGTCTTAGCGAAATGACAGACGCTGAGATTAACGAGCGTTTAGAAAGAATGGCTCTTGAGAAAAAGTATCGGGATGCGCAGAAGGAAGAAATGGCACAAAGTCGAGGAAAAAAATTCGCAATGGACTGTCTTGAAACCATCGGTAAAAATGTCATTATTAATCTCGGAACTCAGGGTGGGAACCATATCGTCGGTAATGCCATCAATCGACTTGCCGGAGTTGCATCTGATGATGTAAATAACCGTGTTGTCAACCCCCAGAAGGGACAGTCTGACAAAAAGTAAGGCGGCGTAAAATGTCATTATCGAATACTGCTACTCCAATTTATTATGGTCAGTTTAGGGATGCTGTTATCAGAGGTGAGATTCCAGTTAATCGTGAGATTTCGATGGAGATGAACCGAATCGACGATCTCATTGCAAATCCTGGAATCTGGTATGACGATGAGGCTATTAATGGTTTCATTGCATTCTGTGAAAATGAGCTAACATTGACAAATGGTGAGGACCTTCATTTACTTGACTCATTTAAGCTCTGGTCAGAACAGATTTTCGGTTGGTACTACTTTGTTGAACGAAGTGTTTATGTCCCGTCTCCAGATGGGCATGGTGGACACAAACAGTATCTTATCGTCGCTCGAGGATCGGCTAAATCGATGTATGCGTCTTGCATTCAGAATTACTTTCTAAACGTTGATACATCAACCACGCATCAGGTAACAACCGCCCCAACGATGGCCCAGGCAGAAGAAGTTATGTCTCCGATTCGAACTGCTATTACAAGGGCTAGAGGTCCATTATACAAGTTTTTGACTGAAGGATCTCTTCATAACACCACTGGATCGAAAGCAAACCGCTGCCAGTTAGCATCGACAAAGAAAGGAATTCAGAACTTTCTTACTGGTTCCATACTTGAGGTCAGGCCGATGTCGATTGACAAACTTCAGGGTTTACGAGTTAAGGTAGCAACGGTTGATGAATGGCTTTCTGGTGATGTTAGAGAAGATCCGATAGGAGCACTCGAGCAAGGTGCAGCTAAGGAGCAGGGGTCAGCTGAAAATAATGACTATCTTATCGTTGCTATTAGTTCAGAAGGTACTGTCCGAAATGGAAGCGGCGATACAATCAAAATGGAATTGTCTGACATCCTTAAAGGCGAGTACTACAATCCGCATGTGTCTATTTGGTGGTACAAATTGGACGACATTGAGGAAGTTAACAACCCTGATATGTGGTTAAAGGCAAATCCAAATCTTGGCAAGACTGTTACTTATGAGACGTATCAGCTCGAAGTAGAGCGTGCCGAGAAAAACCCAGCAGCAAGAAATGATATTCTTGCTAAACGTTTTGGAATCCCAATGGAAGGCTATACTTATTACTTCACTTATGAAGAGACCCTTCCTCACCGTAAACAGGAATTCTGGAAGATGCCTTGCGCTCTTGGGGCAGACCTTTCTCAGGGTGACGACTTCTGTGCCTTTACTTTCTTGTTCCCGCTTTCCAATGGAAGCTTTGGTGTAAAGACTCGTAACTATATTACTGAGTTGACGCTTATGAAACTTCCAGCGGCAATGCGGACAAAGTATGATCAGTTCATGAAAGAGGGCAGTCTCGTTGTTATGCCAGGAACTGTTCTAGACATGATGGAAGTTTATGAAGATCTCGACAATCATATTTCAGAAAGAGAGTATGATGTTCGCTGCTTCGGATTTGATCCTTACAACGCTAGAGAGTTTGTCGAACGTTGGGAGCGAGAGAACGGGCCATTTGGTATCGAGAAGGTTATCCAGGGCGCAAAAACAGAGTCTGTTCCACTTGGAGAACTCAAGAAATTATCCGAAGAGAGAATGCTTTTGTTCGACGAAGATTTGATGACCTTCGCTATGGGCAACTGCATTACCATTGAAGATACTAATGGCAACCGCAAGTTGCTCAAGAAGCGCTATGATCAAAAGATAGATGCTGTAGCCGCTATGATGGATGCCTATATTGCATTTAAACTCAACAGAGAAGCATTTGAATAATTATAAAGAGATCTTGGCCCAGAATGGATTGCACTTGTGGAGCCGAGACACACTCCAAAATGAAGGAGGAAAATCAA
>VOFG01000051.1_pt1 | contig 10000 bp, 17 predicted proteins | sample 5384171 | NCBI WGS metagenome assembly VOFG01 (sample SAMN12384726, study PRJNA508395) | human gut metagenome | isolation source: healthy gut F | host: Homo sapiens | reverse complement strand
ACCAGGAGCGGTTTTTCTCTTCCACATACATCCCGACCCGACCGTCCACGCCGATGCCGTAGTTGCTGCTTGCCTGCCGTGAGGTCGGCAAAAAGATGTTGCCCAGCGTTTCCACACTGCACTGACCCACCACGCAGTGCGGTGTGATGCGGTCAATGCCGTGGGTGCGCTGAAATCTTGCAACAGTGTTCGAGCCGGAGCGGATCTGAATGTTCTCGCACCAAAGGTTGCCGAAAGGATAGGAGGCATTCCCCAGATCCCAGTCCACGATCGTTGCGGGACGGATGCAGTGGTTAGTGGTTTCCACAATGAGCGCATGTGTGCCAACGCCATCCCACGAAGCAAGTTTGATCTGCGTTCCGGCGAAAATGTAGGTATAGTCGTAGTTCCAAGTACCGTCGCCGCCGATGTACATGGTGGTGCTGGTATATTCCTTCAAGCTGACCTTGCCGGACTGAGAGTAGATGGTCTTGACCTTCAGCGTGGAGGTGTCGATGCGGTCGGCATGGATGGTGCCGGTGGTGATATTCGCGCCGTTGATGGTGGTCTTGCCTGCCGTGCCGAGGGCAGAGATGGTCACATAGCCGGAGAGGTCAATGGTATCTGCCACCAGCTTGACGGCCCGGTCAGTCATGGTGAAATCAGAGGCGGATGTGCCGGACTTCACCAGCCAGTTGATCTTGTTTGCCGTCTGCGTGACTGAGGTGATGTTGCCCTCTGCCGTCTCAATGCGGGTCTTAAAGCTGTTCACGGTCTGCGTCAGGGTGGAAACGGAGCCTTCCGCATTTTCGATGCGCGTATTAAAGCCGCTGACCGTCTGGGACAGCGTGGAGACTGCGCCCTCGGCGTTTTCGATGCGCGTATTAAAGCCGCTCACGGTCTGCGAAAGCGTGGAGAGATTCCCGTCCACGGTTTGGATGCTGGAAAGCAGCTTGCCGTCTGCAGCCTTGAACTCCTGCCGCACCCGATCTAACTGTGTTGCGGTGGACGCAAGCAGGTTCGGCACATAATCGCCGACCTCCACCCGCACGGTGTAGCGGTAGAAGGGGTCGTACTCGATGCTGATGATGCGCGTGTTCACATTCACGCCCATCGGCGTATAGGTGATGTTCACCTCGTCGCCCGCCTGCAGGTCCGCCATTTTGAAAAGCGAGATCGCGTAAGACTGCGTATTCTCCCGGCTATCAATGGTCACAGCCAGATCGGTCACGTTTTCGCCGTCCATCAAAGATTTGCGAACGGTGCTGCCGCGATGTTTTCGCAGGTCGATTTTGTACCCATCGTACTCCACCTCGCAGCCGCAGGCGTCAATAAAGCGCATGAGCGCGCTGCGGCGGCTGAGTGGGCTTTGGTCGGTGAACGCGCACTCCACGCGCCCGGTCGCTTCAATTACACCAACGGAGAACGGCGTGCCGGACAGCAGCTGCGTCATGCCGTCTGCCGGAGTACCCTCAAAAACAAAGGTCACGAGGTTGTACTGCTCCTCGTTCAACAGGTAGGTGATGTGCTCACACTGCGCCATCGTGACCGGAAAGCCGCCCGTGATCTTCTTGGCGACTCGAACAACGGTATAAAATTGACCGTCCAGCTTCGCGGTCATGCCGACAGACAGCGATTGCGACCGGGAAGCGAGGACGGAGAACGAAAGTGTCCGCTCCCCGGACAGCTTGTCGCAGAGGGATGCAGAGAGCACACGCGGAAAGCTGCATTGGAGCGTCCCGGCACTGTTATAGATTTCAATCATGGCCATTTCTCCTTACACGGTTCCGAGATTACGCACATAGGCGGCATTCTGCGTCCACTGGATCTCCGCCAGAATCCGAGCCAAGGTCGTGCCGTCGATGGTGAGCGGAATGGTGACGTTGAACGCCTGTCCACTGAACGTCCGCCCGACATCGGAAAGCCCGGAAAGCGTCGTATCCATGTTGATGTGAGACGGAATAGCAGTCTGCATATCTGCCGTCATGCCCTGCATGACAGAGGAAATGCCGTCCGCCAGATGCTCCGCCGAGCGCACCGCCGTCTTACCGTTTTTGTCGAGGGACCCGGCAAGACCCTCCACCAGCATCTCACCGACCCAGCCCATCTCTTTGGACGGGGACGCGATTCCAAAGAAGTCGCAGATGCCGTCCCAGATGGAGCTGATCCATCCGCTGACCTTATCCCAGAGCCACGAAGCGAGGGACTGGATGCCCTCCCACAGCCCGCGCACAAGGTTCGCACCGACCTCTACGATCTGGGGAATGGACTCCGTAAAGGCGTTCACGATGCCCTCGATGATCTGCGGGACCGCCTTGACGATCTCCAGAATGATGGTGGGGAGATTTTCAATGAGGGAGATAAACAGCGTCACGCCCGTTTCCACCAGCTGCGGGATGGAGGCCAGCAGCGCATCCACAACGGCAGAGACGATCTGCGGCAGCGCCGCGACGATGGTCTGGATGATCTCCGGGAGGTCCTGCACCAGCGCCACCAGCAGGTCGATACCCGCCTGCACGATGCGCGGCAGTCCTTCCAGCAGTCCCGTGACGATGCCGTCAATGATCTGCGGCAGAACTTCCACGATTGCCGCAATGATGTCCGGCAGCGCATCCACCAGTGCGGTCAGAAGCTGGATGCCCGCCTCCATGATCTGCGGAATGCCCGAAATGAGGAAATCCACAATGCCTGTGATGATGGCAGGGAGCGCTGCGATCAACTGCGGCAGGGCGTCCAGAAGCCCCTGTGCCAGACCGAGGATGAGCTGCAGCGCCGCGTCCAGCAGGAGCGGAAGGTTGTCAATGAGTCCCGGCACAATGGTCGTGACAGCTTCCACGGCAGCGGGGATGAGCTGCGGCAGCGCGTCCGCAAGCCCCTGCACCAGCGACACGATCATCTGGGTTGCTGCGTCAATGAGCAGCGGCAGATTGTCGATGATTGCCTGCGTGATGGTCATGACCGCCTGCACCGCAGCCGGGATCAGCTGGGGCAGCAGTTCCAGAATGGTGGTCAGAAGCTGCGAAAAAAAGCTGCGTCACGGTATCCAGCAGCGTGGGAAGCAGTTCCGCAATGGCTTCCAATAACGCCTTTGTCGCCGTGGGCAGCGCCTTTACGATATTCTCAATGACGGGTGTAATGTTGGCGATGACGTTTTCAGTGCCTCTGCCATGTTCCCGCACAGCTGCTCCATATCCGCATCTGCGTTGCCGAAACCGACGAGCAGATTCTTTCCCGCCGCCTGTAAGGCGTTGATGGAGCCGGAAATGGTGTGCTCCGCTTCCTTCGCGGTCGTGCCGGTGATGTCCATGCTCGTCTGAATGACATGGATCGCGTCTACCACATCGGCATAGGATTCGAGGTCGTAGTGGATGCCGGAGATCGCCTCGGCATCGGCCAGCAGCCGCTCCATTTCGGATTTTGTACCGCCGTAGCCGAGCTTCAGGTTGTCCAGCATCGTATAGTTCTGCTTGGCAAAGCCCTGATATCGTGCCGAGCAGCACTTCGATGTTGCCCAGTTTCGCATAGACCGCCGCTGCGGTGATGGGGAGCGTATTGTCCGCTTCGGCTTCGTCTGCCACCTGCACGGCAAGCCGCCCCTGCTTGTCCCACATGAGCGCGTGGCCCAGCGAGAAGTCGCCGCCGACCTGAACGGTCGCATGGAAGTCGGCATGAAGCCGTTCATCCTCGGTGTGCAACTTTGCACTAATTTGCATCGGCGATCAACTCCTCTCGATGTAAAAGTTCTTTTGTTGGGACCGGAATACTGTCCGTTGCAAATACCGCGCCGCCGAGCATGACCCGAAGCTGCACTTTTGCGATCTGGTTGTCCGGCAGCATCAGCGTTTCGGTCTGCGTCAGGCGAAGGCTGACCTCCGTGCCGTCTGCGGACAAAGACAGTTCTGAGCGGACGCAAGATTCGGACCGTTCCGCAGGCAAGGCAGAACTCCGCAGCCGTGCAGCCGGTGATGCTTCTGTCAAGAGACAGCGTCAGGGTTGGCGTTGTGCCGGGGATGATGCTCATGTGCTTCGCCTCCTTACAGTCCGGGCGGGATAATATCGTCGATGGAAAGCTCCCGTTTCGGCTTTGCCATGCCGAGGAACTGCCTGTGGCATTCCCACAGGTCGAGGAGAAAACCGAACGGCGTCAGCCAGACCTCCTCGGAGGAAAGATGCAGCTGGGCCGTTCCGTAATAAAAAGCCGGGTGAACAGTTCCTCGTCTGTTACCCGACCTGCGCGTTTTTTGAGTTGTTTTCGCTTTCCACATTCCGCTTCGTTCCCTTAAACATGGCCTCCATGATGGCGGATTTGTACTCTGCCAGTTCCAGCGGGCTTGTGAGCAGCTCGACCGTCTCCTGCGTGAGAAGCTCCTGCTTGTCCTCCGGGGTGCGGAGATTGTGGATGAGCACGGACTGGTTTGCCAGCAGCGTAATGAGCCACACCAGCTCGTCCAGCGCCATCTCAAAGTTCTCTGACCGCATCAGCTTCTGCCCCAGGTTTTCCAGACCGCCGTAGCGGCCTGCGATCTCCTTGGTGGCGCGGGTGGTGAGAATGAGTTCAAGCTCCCGACCGCCGATGTTGATTTTGCACTTCTGTCGTCCATAAAAACGCCTCCTTACACCTGTGCGAATGTCGGCTCATACACCTCGGTGTACCAACCGCTGATAACCGATGCGGAAACTCCGGTGGAATCCTCAGACACCTCCGCCTTCCACGGGTGCTTGCCCTGACCGTCCAGCTTGTTGCGGCGCAGGACGGTACCCTCAATGGTGGGTGTGGAGAACTCAATGCTCTCGCCCTTGGTGGTGAGGTTCGTCGCGGGGATGCCGAACTTGACCTTGTAGAGCCAGAAGTAGCGGTACTTACCGTTGGACTTCTTCGCCCGGAAGCCGATAGCCACGGGTTCACCGCCGTCCTCGGATGCGGAAATGAGCACCTTGTTGTCGTCGATTTTTGCGCCGGTCAGGTCCTGCGCCACCTGCACGCCGATATCGTCAATGCCCAGCGTGAGCGTGCCGCTCTGGAACTCCTTCACGACCTCTGCCGCGCCATCATCGGCATAGAGCGTCGCCTCAGCCAGTTCCACGGAAAGCTCCGCTGTCATGGCCTTGGCAAGCTGCGTCGGTGTGCCGTAGGTTTCGTTGCCGTTGTCGCCCTCGGTGATTTTTGCGTAATAAAGTTTATCCAGACCAATGGTCGCCATTGTCATTCCTCCCAAACATAAGATTTTGCCACATCTATGGCGTAGTGGTGATAACCGGTGTCGGTTTCAAAGCCGATGTACCGGCGGTCAGTGATTGTCATATCTGCGTTTAGTACTGCTTTCACAAGTTGATTTTTGATTTTCGTGTAATTCTCCTTGCAGAACAGGGACAGCCGAATCTCTTGAACGTCAACGCTCGGTTGATTATCCGCATGGAGGTCAAAGCTGTCCGACAGCGGCGTCAACACAAGGTAGGTGTCCGGTGCTACATCGGAGAAGATGCCGGTTTCCACAGGCACACCGCAGCTTTCCGCGATGGTATTCAGTTCCGACAGCAAGCTCACAGCTTTTCGACCTCCTCCTTGAGCGTCTGCTCCATGACACGGATGCACTCCGTCTTGGATGCAGACTTTGCAGGCTTCAGAAAGGGCTTTGCAGGCTGTCCGTGCTTGCCATATTCCAAAATGTTGGCAAGTTTTGCATTGCTGCCGCCATCCGAGCGCGGTTCGGAAAAGCCGATCTTGATGTCGTGGTTGCCCTCACGGTTCAGCTTGACGGGCGACAGACCGAGCGACTGCGCCAGTTCGCCGGTGGAGCGCGAATCGTACTTTGTCCCGCTACCGATTACAGAGAACAGATTGCTCCGCACCTTTGCCAGAACGACTTGCCCGCCAGCCTCCAGAACTTTTTCCGCAACACTGTCGGTGTCCTTGCCCAGCCGCGAGAGCTTTGTCAGGAACTCGTCCGGGAGCTTGAAATCAGCCTTTGCCAACAGTAGATTCACTCCTTTTCGCTAAAACCTCGATATACATTCCGCGACCCTTTACATTCTCGACAGAGGTGATATTAAATCGCTCTCCATCGCAGATGAGAAAATGTTCGGTAGTAATTGTCAGCCCCGGAATACACCTGAAACGGAACAGGTCGGTGGCTTCGCTGAATGCCGCAAGGTTCGCCAAGCGCTCAGAGCCGTGCCGCCCTTCCCGGTAGACGCGGATGGACGCAAGGACTTCATCCTCAGAACGGGTGAAGCCCTCGCTGTCCTTGACCTGCTTTGTTTTCACAATGTCGGCAAAGCCGTTCATTTGTCCAAGGCCCATACCACACCTGCCAATTTCTGTCCAGACGGAGCAGCAGATTGACCGTATTCCACACCTGCTGTGCCGAACCGATGGTGTTGGAGAAGAACCCTCCGGTGCCGCCGTCCCGCGACTCATAGAAGTGGGATGCCAGCATGATAATCGCCTGCTCCGTGGTGGGCGGCATAGGTGCGTTCCGATACGTTCCCTCCGGGATGTGCTGATAACTCTCCGCGTATGAAACAGCGGCGGTGATGTAGCTCTGAATGAGCGCATCATCCGCCGCGTGATCCAGGATCAGGTTGGCTTTCACTTTGGTAAGCAGTTCGTCCATCACCGCCGCCTCCTCTCATCAGGCTGCCTTCATCTTCAGAAGCTGGATACCCTCCGGCAAAATGATCTTACCGTCCACACGCTCTGTGGCAACAAAGCCGACCTGACCATTGGTGGAATACAGCTCGTTCAGACGCTGAACGGTTCTGCCGGTGCGGTCAGCGATCCAGTAGCTCTGGAAATCGCCGAAGGCAATAGAGAGAGCACCCGCCGCCAACGTGGGAGCATACGGACTGGTGTAAATCTCATAGCCCAGCAGCCGGTCCGGCTGACCCGCCTGCAGGGAGGGCTGCCACAGATACTGACCGTTGGAATCCTTCAGCTTGCGCAGTGCGGAAACGGTGGCATCGTTCATCAGGAACTTGGCGTTCTTGCGGTACGGGGCTTTCAGCGCATAGATGAGGAGATCACCTCATCGGTGGTGACGGCGGTCGCACTGGCTGCGGTAACGCCGACCGTGCCACCGTTTGCGGTGAACAGGCCGGTGGGCTGACCCGTACCGGTGCCGACGCAGAACGCCTGCTCCTCGGCGGCACCGAAAGCATAGGCGAACTCGCGGGCGATGTACTCCTCCAGATCGAAGGCGCTGTCGTCCAGAAGTTCGATGCTCACCTTCACGAGATCGGTCAGCTTGTAGGCGTCAATGGTCTTCTGTGCGAAGGTGGGGTTACTCTCGGTGTATGCAGCATTTTCAGCAGTCCACGCAGCGGTGGAATGGGTCGCTGCAACGGGGATCTTACGCTCGTTATCGGTAGTGATGACCTTGCACAGACGGCGCATCACATTTTCCTCCTTGAGCGTGTCCACGATGAACTTCTCAAACTCCGTGGGGACGAGATAGCCGCCGTTGGCGTCCACGCCCTCGGAGAACATTGTGGAGCATACGTTTGCCGCGCAGATGCAGACCGAAATCCTCGCGGTAGGCGTTAGACGCTCTGCCGGTCTTGGCTTCGCCGGTCGCTTTCTGGGGCTGCTCGGTGATGGGAGAGGATACGGGCTTTGCAAGCTCTGCGGCAATGGCGTCGCGGCGCTCCATGCGTCTGACCTCATTGGTGAGGTCGTTCAGTTCCTTCTCCATATTGGCGTAAACGGCATCGTCCTCAGTGGACAGAACGCCCTTACTCATTGCGGTGGGTGTCGAGGAAGCCCTCCATCGTAGCCCACAGCTTGGCGCGCTTTTCGCGCAGTTCAACGATAGTCATATTGAAATACCTCCATATTAAATGTAGTTTTTGATGGTGTTCAGCTTGGCTCTGAGTTCATCCACAGAGCGTCCCGTGCGCTCCGGCACGGCTGGCTTGGGGTCGATGGCGCATTTTGCGGCGATCTTCTCCATGAGAGAGTTCACCACGTTCGCCTTGGAATACAGCATGGAAACGGTGGGTGTGGCCATGTCCCTAGTCTCATCAGGCGGCTCATGATCCCGTCCGCAAAGCCGAGTTCCACAGCCTTATTGCGTCCATCCATGTTTCCGCATCCATGAGATGAGACAGTTTTGCACGAGATAAACCGGTTTTGAATCTCATAAGCGTTGATGATGGAATCCTTCACGCTGCCGAGCATTTCAATGGCTCGCTGCATTTCCTCCGAATTACCGAACGCTGCCGTCATGGGGTTGTGGATCATGAGCATGGACACAGGAGACACCAGCACCTTCGTGCCTGCCATAGCGATGACGGACGCTGCGGATGCGGCAATGCCGTCGATCTTGACCGTCACATCGCCCTTGTAGTCCATGAGCATATTGTAGATTTGCGCCGCTGCCACACAGTCCCCGCCGGGGCTGTTGATCCAGACAGTGATATTGCCGCTGCCGGACATGAGCTCATCCTTGAAAAGCTGTGGGGTGATTTCATCGTCAAACCAGCTTTCCTCGGCGATGGTGCCGTTCAGAAACAACGTCCGTTCCGCCGTCTCCGTCTGGTTCCTTCCAATTCCAGAATTTTTTCATCATTTTTTCCTCCTTTCCGTCATCGGTAGGTGTATCTGCAAAAGCTCCGGCGTTTTTCAGAGGGAGCATATTGCCGTTAATGAGGTACAAGTCGCCGCCTTCCTCCTCCGGGATGCGGTCCAGATTTTCAAGCTCCCGGATATCGTTTGCGGACATCCAGCCGTTCTGGCGGCCGATGGCGTACCCGTTCATGCGGCTCTGGTAGTCGCCGCGCAGCAGACCTTCCAGATTGAACTTCACGAAATACACCGCTTTTTTCGTCCTTGGACATAAGTGACCGCTGGATGGATTGCTCCCAGCGAATGACCCACGGGTCAAGGGTGTATTTCACGAACTCAGGGACTGCTGCTCAATATTAGAAAAGCTCGACTTTTCCAGGTCGCCGACCATGTGGGGCGGAACTCGGAAAATTCGAGCGATCTCATTAATTTGGAATTTGCGTGTTTCGAGGAACTGCGCCTGCTCCGGCGAGATGCCGATGGGCGTGTATTTCATGCCTTCTTCCAAAACGGCAATTTTGTTTGCGTTGCCGCTGCCGCCGAAGGTGGACTGCCAGCTCTCCCGCACACGCTGCGGGTCTTTGATCGTGCCGGGGTGTTCCAACACACCGCCTGGAGCAGCGCCGTTGGCGAAGAACTTCGCGCCATACTCCTCACAGGCGATCGCCATGCCGATGGCGTTCTTTGCCATAGCGATGGGACTGTAACCGACCAGCCCGTCAAAACCCAAGCCGGGAATGTGCAGCACATCCGATGGCTGAAGCGTTACGGCGAATTTCTTATTTTTATAGCTTCGTCCGTACCACGGTAGTAGGTGTAGTACAGCCGCCCGGCTTCGTCTCTGTCCACCGTCATCTTGTTCGGCATCAAGGGATACAGAGCAACGATTTCATTCTTGCCGTTGCGGATGATCTGCGCGTAGGCATTGCCCCAGAGGAGCAGATGCGTCATGAGCGTTTCCCGGAATACAAAGGAGCTCATTTCCGGATTCGGCTCATCATGGAGCAGGCGGTAGAGCGGATGGTCGAGCGCCATGGCCTTACCGCCGCTGTCCGTGTATTTGTATAGATAGGATACGGACACAGGAATACACGGCGGTCATCTGCATGGCCGAGCGCTCTGTCACCGCTTTGCCGGAGGTCGTGCCGCCGAAGAAAAAGGCGTAGTTGCTGCCTGCCGTGCGGTTCACGGGCTTGTCTCTCGATTTGAACAGTCCCGAAAAGATACCCACATAAATCACTCTCCTTCAAAATGGGCAAAAAGAAAAGCACCTGCGTTCAGGCGCTTTTCATGGGTTGAGTTGTTTGGAATTTTGGTGTATAATAAATATTAGGGTTTAGCCCAATAAAATGAAAGGAGACACCTAAGATGAAATTCAAAAAAATTTTTAGGTGTTGCCTCTCTGGGGCTGTAGTTGCTTGTCAACTTCATGCCACAGATGGTGGCAATGCCTTAGTG
>VOFG01000025.1_pt1 | contig 10000 bp, 17 predicted proteins | sample 5384171 | NCBI WGS metagenome assembly VOFG01 (sample SAMN12384726, study PRJNA508395) | human gut metagenome | isolation source: healthy gut F | host: Homo sapiens | reverse complement strand
GCAGTGGGCGCACGATCCCCGAAGGGATACCACCGCCGCTTTGCGGTGGTGAGGGCCCGCCCCGCCGAAGATGCGCCCTTCGGGAAGAACGGCAGCCCTTACGGACTGCTTTCAGCGAACTTACGCTTCAACTCAGATTTCAGCGTTTCCAACTCAAGCTCTGCGCATTGCGGATAGACACTTTCCAGAATTGCGCCCTCCTGAATGAGTCTGCGGGTTCGCGTCTTTCGTTCCTGCACACGGCTGCGGGCTTCGGCGGCTTCCACACGGTGTTTGGCTTGCAGAACTTTCTTTTTCTTCGTCAGTCATTCGGAATCTCCTTTCTTCGTGTCAGACAAAAGCTGCTTTGTACGGGTAAAGTTTTCCTGAGCTTTCATCTGACGGATATTCTGATTATTGATTTTCAGTGGGATACAGCGTTCCAGTACTCGGCTGTAAATACGCTCATGGGCGAGATCAGCCGGATGCTTCAATTCGTCCAGTGTCAGATTGGTGGTGACGATCAGAGGCAGATTACTGCGCAGTCTGGCATCAATGACATTGAATACCTGCTCCAGCGCATATTCCGTGCCGCGCTCCATGCCCAGATCGTCGATGATCAGCAGGCTGTAATGGTTAAGACTGTCGATGTACTTGTTTCGGTCATCGGAGAACATCCCGAACATCCAGCCGCCATTCTGCATTTCCGGGTTGATACCTGTATCGTTGGCAAAGGTGAACTGCCGCAGGGAAGCGTCTTGCAAACCGTTTGCCTTCAATCGGGCAATGCGTTGCTGCTCTTGAAGCTGTTTTTCTTTTGCCAGCTCCAGTTCGCGGGCTTCGCTCTGGCACTGGCAGATGCAGCACGGGTGGAATAGCGTACCGCCCAGTTCAACGCTGGCCTGCCGGGGCGTATGGCACTTCTTGCAGTACACAAGGCCGCTGGTTTTATCAATGTACTCATCCTCCGCCAATGGGCGCGACGCTGACCTGTCGGCCAGAAATTTTTCTAAAAATTCGTTCATAAGCTCTCATCCTCCTCACATTCATAAATCCGTCTTGCTGTTGCCGGTTTATCCTTTTCTGCCCACAGACGAATAGTAGCGGCGTGGTTCTGGTATTTTCTGCCGGTAGATGCCATATAAGAGGAAAGGCGCTCAATGCGCTCTGACCAATCCGAAAATTCGGACTGCAAGGCTGTCAATTCCTGCTTTGTCAAATAGACATTCTGATACCGTCCGAGTGGCCGGAGAGTATCACTCACTCGTTTTCTCTCTTACCATGATTCATCTCTTTATTATTAGAGGGACAGTTTTCTTTCCCTTGACAGACAGCTTCTTGTCCATCTGAAGGACAGTTTTCTTGCTGTGTAGAGGAAAGAAAACTGTCTGTCAGAGCAGGTATTTTTACATAAATCCGATTCGGAATTCCCGGCCCTGACGCTGACGAGCAATCAGGTCTTTTTTACCAGAGCCTTGAGCGCCGTCTTGATCGTCATTTCGCTTTTATGGAGCGTTGCGGCAAGATTGGAGATGGTGAAATAGAGGAACACATGACCGGCTTTATCTGTCCAGCCCTCATTTTGCAGGGACAGCCTTGCACGGTCGAGCAGCACTGCATACACAAGTTTGGCCGTTTCGCTGATGTCCATATCAAGCAGAAATCGGGGATAAGCGAGGTAGGGCGGCAGCTGGCTACTTGATGTAAGATAGTCGGTCAATGTGTTCACCTCTGATTTCATCAGGGTACCTCATCAGGCTTTTTCTCTGTTCCTTTGGCGGACAGTCCGGTGATACATCCGGAGAGGAAAACTGGAAGAGCCTTTTCCATCGCCGCTTCTACGGCATCTACAATCTGTGCAACAAAGCGTTCCTCTCGCTCCCGTGTTTCCAGATAAGGATCGTCCTGCGTCTTGTAGTAGTGGCTGAAATAATCCACCAGCGCCAATGCAATAGCATTGCTGTATGATTTGAATATTGCCTTGTCCATACCTTGCAGGTATTCCCAAGCACGGCGCTGTGATTCTTTTTCCAGATTGAATCGCAGATTTGTGCTGCGGATATGGTCATGATTCATGCGCCTTCACCTTCTTTCTCTGTGCAAAGCTGATATTCGGCTGCGCTGCGTTCAAGCAGGCGAATCATCATCTTCTGTGCGGTTTCCGTTCCGTTCAGGTTTCCAAATGCGGATACCTGAAAAGTTACTTTTCCGATAGTCTTGCGATACGGGGCGGAAAGCCGGATGCTGTTCTGCGTTATGTTGGACATAAAAAGCCCCCTTTCTCATAACTTCTCTTGCTGTTTGCAGTACCGATTTTTTGAAGTTGGTACTGCTGCCTTGCAAGATTAGTTTACGAGAAAAGGGGTTTCGACACATTGAGCGCGAATTGTGTGTGAATTGACAAAATGCCCCGACACAGAATTGCGGTGATGCAGTCTGTGCCGGGGCATTTTCAAATCGAACTATTTATTTGTTTCTCTTGGATATGGTTTTTGCAATATTGATGCCGGTTTGCACAAAGGCTTGATAGATTTCATCTTCCTTCGCTGTGAGCCGTTCCGGTTCCTCTGCGTAGAAGCTGCGGTAGATAGAGCGGACAACATCAAAGTGCTGTTCTGCCAGCTTGATCTGTCCTGCCATTAAGCACAGATAACCGGTGGCCTCCTGAACAGCGGCATAGTCCAGACATTGGTCGGAATTATATTTTTCTTCACAACGGATGCACACTTTTCCAATGCGCTCAATCCCTGTTCAGCCTGTCCCATATCCCCCAGTAAAGCGGCATAGTTCACAGCCTGAACGACCGTATCATTGTTATAGGTCAATCCATATTGCTCTAAGAGCATCATTCCTTGCTCCATGTGCTGTTTGGCAAGGTCGAACTTCTTCATGCGCTTATACAATCCGCCAAGATTTGCATGAAGATTCGATGCAAGGTGAGCATTTTCTGCTGTGACTTCGGGAAGAAGCGCCAGCGCATCTTTCTCTATTTTGATGGCCTTCTCGGTTTTGTTATGAAAAGTATCTTCATACAAAGCCGTGGAATCCAGTAATAAGGCACGGTCTGTAATTTTGCCGCAATTTGATTGAAAGCATTATTTTCAACTCTTGCAGCAGATAGGAAATACCGGGTTCGTAGCGATATTTTTCCATGTAGGAATCGCATCTTCTATGAACAGCAGGAAAAAGGCTTCGTCATCCCGTTCCAGAATAGCGACGGCATTTTCTATGGTCTGGAATAAAATCTTGTAGTGAGCAGTGTCCTGTCCGTGCAGCAGGCATATCTGCTGGAGATTTTGCAGCAGTGTGCGGCAGTTTGTGACAGACGGTTTGGCATCGGTGACGGTAATTTCCTGCATCATCGGGTGCAGACCGATCATCCGCAGCGGCTTTTCCTGTATGAATCCCATCTCAATCATATCGTTGATGGTGTTCAAATCTGTTTGTCCAATCCATTCGGCAAAACACCGTGCCGGAATGCCAGTCAATGGAATCAGGGAAAGTCCCTCAAGATATTCAGCTCACGCTCCGAAAGCTGATATAGCGAGAACAGCGTATGAATATGTTCGTAATAGGTGGCTTTCTGCCGGTGTCCATCCTTGTCAATACCGATTTTATCGGCAGCATCCATTGCTGTTTTCTCTGTTTGCAGTTTATGTAATACTTCATTTGGCAATAGGATGCCGTGTTCCAGCAGCCGTGCAGCAAGCTCTACTGCGAAAGTATGGGCATGAACGGCAGCAATGATCTGCTCTACGATGGCACGGTGATTCTGAGCATCGGAGTAAAAGTGCGAAAACAAATCGAACAGAGCGTTTGAATCCGTGATCTCCTCCAGCAGATAATCACTGCGCCCAGCAATCTTGCTGCGGGTCGTAAATAGAATATGACAGCGATATTTCAGCACGACCGAAAGAAAACTGTCCTGCGTTTCGGTTGTGTTGAAGTTATCAATGATGAACAGTGTATCTTCCTTCAGGGAACGCAGGAATTGATTATGCCGACGAAACCGTTCTTTCGGTGAAAGCGTGGGCAGATCGTCCACAAAATCCATATCGGTAATATCCTGCATCAGATCGCCGCTGTAAGTTAGATAGAGAATGTTTGTATATTCTTTCCGGTATTGCGCTGCATAGGCTTTGGCGAGTTCGCTCTTGCCGATACCGGCAATGCCGTATAAGAACACTTTGCTCCTGCTTCAAGCAGCGTATGAAGCTGTTCCAATTCCGCTGACCGTCCGCAGAACCATTTGCACGGTTTGGGAACAACGCCGCCGAGAACATAATCACGAATGACAGGGGAAAGCCGCCCCTGCACCAGCAGTTCTTTTGTCTGTGCATCCCGCTTGACGAAGCTGCGTTCTACCGCGAACAGCAGAATACCTGAGAAAGAAAAGCCGCTTCCTCAGCAGGCGTATGACAGGGATAGCCATACAGCAAAGTCCTCTTTTTCTGTTCAGAAATGCTGCCATCATAAAGCACCAGCTCGTAGATCATCTGCGTGACCATACCTGTGTCAACGATGAGCGGAATGATATTCTTTTCAATATCGTCTGTTAATTCCTTGTGACGGGCAGCGTTCAGATAATAGAGATGATTTGCGGACTGAGCTTCGCCTGACCATTCAGCCAGCGGCAGACTTGACCGTTATCCAAAATCAGTTTTTCACCATCGTCGCTTCGAAAAAAGCCTTCAAATAAGCGGTATAGCATTTCGGATTGGTCAAGCCCCCCGCTCATCGCTGATATACTCGCGGATGATCTTCATTGCGGAGCAGAAGTCGCAGCGTTCCATAGTCCTCATCTCCCTTGTGCCGTGTTTATCAATTTGCCGTCAGTCCAAGCTCAATGTGTTTCGCCTGTTCTTTCTATAAACTTGAAATTGAACAGAAGCGGTACTTGATTATGATAATTATAGCATACCGCCTGTACCAAAGAAAGAACATCTATTCGGGAATTTGCACTACACAAAGCCGCATGGATACGGTATAATGGAATCAGCAAATGTCCTGAATCGCTGTTTGGAAAGGACGGCTATGGCTAAGAAAAACAGCAGAACAGGATCACAGCTTTATATTGCAGACTCAGCAGAGATGATGAACTCAGCGAGGAGAGCATGAGCATCAAACGCAGAAAACCATGCTTGCCCGATTCGCGGGAGAACACGGACTGACGAACTGCCAGTATTTCGTGGATGACGGCTATTCAGGAACCAATTTTGAGCGTCAGACTTCATGCGGATGATTGAGCTGGTAGAGCAGGGACAAATCGGGACGGTCATTGTAAAAGACCTTTCCCGCATGGGCCGAAACTATCTGCAAACCGGGTATTACACGGAAGTGATTTTCCCGGAACACGATGTCCGTTTCATTGCCATTAACGATAATGTGGATTCAGACAAGGGCGAAAACGAATTTGCTCCTATCAAAAATCTCATGAACGAATGGTATGCGAAAGATTGCAGCCGCAAGGTGCGGTCGGCATTTCGGACAAAGGCAAAAACGGAGAATATACCGGCGGTTATCCTGCATTCGGATACTGCAAGTCCCCAGAGGACAGGCATAAGCTGGTGCCGGAATCAGTTTGCACCCGTTGTGCAGAGAATGTTTCAGATGGCTTTAGAGGGTGAAACCTGCTTCCATATCGCAAGGTATTTGGAAGCGGAGAAAATCCCGACGCCACGGGCGTATCTGATGAATACCGAGGGCAAGTATGTTGCCAACGAGCGGGTGAAGCATCCGTACAGCTGGGCAAAAACAACGGTGAATCAGATTCTGAGCAATCCGATTTATCTGGGCAAGCTGGTCAGTCAACGGTACACAACACGCTCCTTCAAGGATAAGCGTATTATGGAGCGTCCTGAAAGTGAATGGGTCATCGTCGAGAACACCCACGAACCGCTGATTGATCAGGCTACCTTTGACACAGTGCAGGAACGCATCAAAATCAAGCAGCCTGCCACATGGGAGAACTCCGACAATATGTTCCGGGATTGATGATTTGCGGCGGATGCAATACGCGGATGGTGTTTTCAACCCGCAAAGGCAGAAAGTCCAAGGGCCATTTCAGCTGCAACAAGCACCGGCGTTACGGCGGCAAGGAATGTTCCGCCCACTATATCACGCTGGAACAGGTAACAGAACTGCTGCTGGGTGACATTCAAAAACACGCAGCATTGGCAGCCGAAGACCGCGATGCTTATGTTGAGCATCTTATCCAACTTTCGAGCGTGAATGGAACGGCACAAAAGCATCTCAGCAGAGAGAAGCTGATGCCTGCAAGCGCAGATTAGACGAGCTTGACACACTGCTTCAGCGAATCTATGAGGATCATGTGTTTGGTCGGCTTTCCGATGAACGCTACGCCGCTATGTCTGCCAACTATGAAGCTGAAATGACAGAACTGAAAACGCACTATACGGAAATTCAGACGCAGCTATCTGCTTATGTGAGAAAAGCCCGCAGCGCAAAAGAATTTGCGGACTTGGTAGAACGATATACCAACATCACTGAAGTAACCGCCGAACTTCTGCATACCTTGGTCGAGAAAGATCGTGGTGCATGAAAAAGAAGTGGTAGACGGACAAATCATTATGCGGGTGGATATTCACTACCGCTTCATCGGAAAAGTTGGTTCCATGGATGGCGAAAACTTGCAGACTCCCGGACTTCGCAGGAATGCGAAGCTGCTTGCAGAAGGAGCTATAGCATAAGTCTATGCGGCGCGCGATAAACAAAACACGCCGGGCATTATCCAATACCCGTTTTTCCGCATGACGGCGGATGACCCGAAGGCAACCTACGCCTGCATCAACATGGGGCAGGCAAGAACGCTGCGCAAGATCGAAGAAAGGTCAATTTTGATCGACGGGGATATTGCTGCGGTGGTGAGGGCATTAGGTGGATGAGAAAAAACGCATGCTATGTGTGTGACTCAACAGAATAGCTGATTTGTAAATAAAATGCGCGGTGGGAAAAAAGAGACCAACGGCCGATTACTGATATCGACTGTTGGTCTCTGACGAATATTAAGACTTTACTGACGACGAGACGTATATTGACCTTTTTCGCAACAAGCTCATTGATCGTTGTATCCAGCATCACGCTCAGTGCGTAAAAGTTATCGAGGTTCGGTAGTGCTCTGCCTTTCTGCCAGTGGTACACGGCCTGCGGGCAGGATAGGTTCAGGTATTGCTGCACATCCAGCACGGTGTACCCCAGCTCGAGGCGGCGGAGAAGAATATTCTCCCCCGTCACTTTTGCGTCAATGACCGGATAGCGTCGTCTTTCCGCAGCCGCTCCTCCCGCAGAGCAGGACACATTGCCCATCAGGAATGGCGAGGCTTATATTTTAAGTCCGCCGTCCGCACTGCCCGATAGGCAAAGGACACATTCTGAAATTCGATCATACGCCTACCGCCTTCCATACATTCTCGGCGGCAAGAAACGCCGCAAACAGCGCCATAGTCAGCCAGTCCGTCCGGCACATCTGAATATTCACCAGACAGGTGCGGGGCTTCGGGTTCTCAATGCCGCGTGTCACGGAGGCAATCGACAGCTCGTCCGCCGCCTTGCTGGCCGCCGTCAGAAGCGGGACATAGATGCAGTTTACCGTCATGGCCGGCGCTTTCAGAAAGCCCCAGAGTGTCGGCGACACATCGCGCAGGCGCATGGCGTCCTTGATGAAATGCCAGTCCTCTCGGATGGTGGGCAGATAGCGAAGCATGACGGCGATAGGGATGGTCAGCTTTTCGGAATGCGCAGGCGCGCCATAGCGGAGAGAAACTCGCCCACCTTGGTGGTGGAGATCACAAGCCCTGCCAGCATCCCGCAGGCATAAACCTTATGTACCAAACCGAGAAACGCCACGAACATCGTTCGCCAAGTGCCTGTCAGCACACCCATACACCAAACGGTAAATCCGCAGATCAGGGCATAGGCAGGATGCCGCGCAAGGCATACTGCCATTTACCGCTGAATGCCGCCATCAGACCAATGAGCATCACCAAAGCGAACTGAAAATACAGGTTCGGCGCAAACGCGGCGCTCAGGACACAGAGCAGGATAAGGAATAATTTTGTCCGGGGTCGAGGTGCAGCGGTTTCATTTGGTGATACCGGCTTTTCAAATTGCTTTTTTCAGCATTTTGCAGCCGATCAAGGCGCTGAGTGCGGCGGCCAGATTGACTTTCTGCCTGCTTTTTGATACAATTCGGTTAGAGAACGCTAACTGTGATTTATCATATAGAAAGCCATGGGCAAATGCAACGGCTCGCGCCTTGGTTTGGCTGACGTTGCATACATAAGGCTAATCGTTTCAAGGAGTGACCATGAACAGCGAAATACTCAAAAAAGTACAATACGCTCTTAACGGAAAGCAGTTTTATTCCGATTCCGAGCTGTGCGCAGTTCAGTCCGGCAGGAAGCAGTTGGCAGCTATCGCCGGAGCTCGGCGGCGGCCACTACTGGCTGTATGCTCAGAAGGATCTGTTTGATATAAAAATCCACGATTTCTATTTCCACAGCGACTTCGTCCTGAATTTTGATATTCCCGAAGGTATTAGCATTACAAGATATGATTCCATTTCCGGCGAGGAGCTGAATCCGTATCGTCGCCTGTCGGCTGGGAGTATTCAGACCATTGTCGGCGGGAATCAGAATTACAAGGCGATCATTCATAAGCGCATACCCATTCATTCCGTCGGGATCGAGGTATTTCCTGCATACTATGAGGATCATCTGAAAAGCAGTATCCGGACGCATACTTTGATTTGCCTGCTGCATTTCAGTGCGTTGACCAGGCGACAGATTTTCCTGCCATGTCCAAGCTGCTGTTTGAGATCGAGAATTACCGGGGAGAAGGCGCGGCGGCAGCGCTGTTCTACGAGGCCAAGGTCACAGAAGCCGTCGCCCTTCGTTGTGGACAATCAGAAAAAAGCAAGCAGCAAAAAATGCACACCCGCTTTCCAAAGAGGATATTGCAGGGCTTCGCGATGTAATGAGCTATATCGCCGATCATTACACGTTTGACATTCCGCTGGATCGCCTTGCAAGCATCGCCTGCATGAGCACAAGCAAGCTCAAGACCTGCTTTAAGCGGCACACCGGCTGCACCGTCACGGAATACATTCGAGGGCGGCGCATGAGTCAGGCGGAACATCTGCTCATAGACACTGACTTCACCATGGGCCAAATCGCCCAAATGATCGGCTATACCACCTCCAGCCGCTTTGCTGAGTTATTCAAAAGAGTACGGGCATACTGCCAATCGAATACCGGAAGATCGCCCGGAAGTATCTATAAGCGAACGCTGTGCCGCGCAGTGGAAGGCAGCCTATGCGCAAATGCAGGTTAGCTGCATCTAACCAAGTGCTCGGCATATATGCGTTAGACAAATCTAACACTCAAAGGAGTGATGACAATGTGCGAACGCAAGGGATTTTTGGGACAGAAACGCCGGCCTATATGACCGGTTTATGCGAAAAGACAGGACAGCATACGAAATGATGTATGAGATGATTCAGCCGGTCGTGCGGCACAAGACGGTGCTGGAGCTTGCCACCGGCACGGGGCCGATCGCCAGACACATCGTGAACGCGGCGGCGCACATCGAGGCGACGGATGCATCCGCGGAGATGATTGCCGAGGCTAAGCGTGATAACCGCTCTGCCAAGCTGTACTTTTCCGTGCAGGATATGTTCTCACTGCCCTATGCGGACAAGTCTTTTGATGTGGTGATCGTATCCAATGCGCTGCACATCGTGCCGCAGCCGGAGAAAGCCCTTGCCGAGATCCGCCGGGTGCTGAAGGACGACGGTGTGCTGATTGCACCCACCTTTACACATGCAGAAAACTCATTTTCTGGCAAGGTCAAAGCATTTTTTCATGAAGCTGGCAGGCTTTCCTCTCCATAACAAGTGGACGAATGAGGAATACCTGCGCTTCCTGCGGCAAGAACGGCTGGGCGGTACGGAAAAAGCGCTGTTCTGAAAGCCTCGTTCTCGTTGACCTATGCGGAATGTGTG
>VOFG01001450.1_pt1 | contig 10001 bp, 6 predicted proteins | sample 5384171 | NCBI WGS metagenome assembly VOFG01 (sample SAMN12384726, study PRJNA508395) | human gut metagenome | isolation source: healthy gut F | host: Homo sapiens | reverse complement strand
CCTGCCAGCAGTACGCCTGCTGCCCAGTACCAAACCGTTCCGCGAAGATCATGGGTAATCATCCCCCACGCAGTAAAGGTGACGAAGCTCAATACAAAAAAGATAGTGTATCGGGTTGCTTCAGACATGTTGTTTTCTCCCCTTTTGCAAAGTGTTTTTTTGCTGCTTCCATTATAGCAGGGAACCGTGCGCCCCGCCATTGGCGACTTCCACATTTTTCCCGCCCTGCGTTTGGCAGTAATGCCTTCACCCTATATAACGGCCCACGGCGGCATTTTGCAACAGCTTCCTTGACATTTTTTTTGCGCTATTGTAAGATGGGAAAGGTTTCATCTTAAATCATTACGCCGCTGTGGCGGAACAGGCAGACGCAAGGGACTTAAAATCCCTCGGTGGCAACACCGTACGGGTTCGATTCCCGTCAGCGGCACCACAAAGGGAGCAGCCACCAGCCGCAGGTTGGTGGATGTTTTCTTTTTGGCTATGACGCTGGGAATCGAACAGGGCGACGCACCGCAGTGCGTAAAAAAGCTGCCGGCGGCAGGTTTTTTAGCCCGCGGGTAGATTCCCGTCAGCGGCACCACAAAGGGAGCAGCCACCAGCCGCAGGTTGGCGGCTGTTTTCTTTTTGGCTATGACAGCTGGGAATCGAACAGGGCGGCGCCTGCAAATTTCCTATCAGTGTGCCCCGCGGCCCTTGACAAATCCCCTCCCTCCGCCTTATAATACTTTGGTAAATAGCACAAACGGCTATGACAGGGTCAGTGCTGCACCCCGCCCCCAGAGAGAAAGCTCCTGGCTGAAAGGCTTTCGGCATCCCGGTGCATCACAGCCGCCCCCGAGCCATCGGCGTGAAGAACGCCGGCGTCCCCGGTGCGTTAAACCGGCAAAAAGCGGCAGCGTCCTTTCGGCGCTGCAAACTGGGTGGTACCACGGAAGATTTGGCTTTCGTCCCTACGGCTTCGTAAAAAATGAAGCAGGGGAGGAGAGCTGTTTTTTTGTGTTCTCACCCTTACCAAAAGAAAGGAATCAACCCACTATGAAATGGACAGGACTCAATGAACTGCGCGAAACCTTCCTCGAATTCTTTGTCAGCAAGGGGCACACCCGCCTGCCCTCGGCGCCGCTGGTGCCGCAGGATGAGGCCAGCCTTCTGCTCATCAATTCCGGCATGGCCCCCCTCAAAAAATACTTCACCCGGCAGAAGTTCCTGCCGAACGGCAGCTTCCGCGCCACCAGCTGCCAGAAGTGCATCCGTACCCCGGATATCGAAAATGTAGGCAAGACCGCCCGCCACGGCACCTACTTCGAGATGCTGGGCAACTTCTCCTTCGGCGATTACTTCAAGGAGGACGCTACCCGCTGGGCCTGGGAGTTCATCACCGAGAAGCTGGAGCTGCCCGTCGATAAGCTCTATGTCTCTGTTTACCAGGATGATGACGAGGCCTATGATATCTGGACCAAGCGCCGCGGCGTCGCCCCCGACCACATGGTCCGTTTGGGCAAAGAGGATAACTTCTGGGAGATCGGCTCCGGCCCCTGCGGCCCCTGCTCCGAGATCTACTTTGACCGCGGGCCCGAAAAGGGCTGCGGCCGTCCCGATTGCCATGTCGGCTGTGACTGCGACCGCTATGTTGAGTTCTGGAACCTGGTATTCACCCAGTTCAATTCCGACGGCGAGGGTCATTACACCCCCTTGGAGCACAAGAACATCGATACCGGCATGGGCCTGGAGCGCCTGGCCTGCATCATGCAGGGCGTCGATAACCTCTTCGAGGTCGATACCGTCCAGAACATCATGAAGAAGATCTGCGAGATCGCCGGCGTCACCTACAAGCAGGATGAGAAAAAGGATGTTTCCATCCGTGTGGTCACCGACCACATCCGCTCCACCGTCTTTATGATCGGCGACGGCGTTGTCCCACAGAATGAGGGCCGCGGCTATGTGCTGCGCCGCCTGCTGCGCCGTGCCGCCCGTCATGGCCGTCTCCTTGGCGTCCGTGAGCCGTTCCTGTATAAGGTCGCCGATACCGTCATCCACGAAAATGAGAGCGCCTATCCTGAGCTCGTCCAGCGCCGGGACTATATCGTAAAGACCATCCGTGTGGAGGAGGAGCGCTTTGCCCGCACCATCGATGCCGGCCTCGATCAGGTCAATTCCATCCTGGAAAAGCTGGCCGCCGAGGGCAAGACCGTTTTCTCCGGCGAGGATGCCTTCCGCCTGTATGATACCTTCGGCTTCCCAATCGATCTGACCCGTGAGCTGTGCGAGGAGCGCGGCATCACCGTGGATGAGGAGGGCTACAAGGCCCTGATGGAAAAGCAGCGCTCCACCGCCCGTGAGGCCACTGCCCGCAATGTCGGCGATGTGGCCTGGGTCGAGGATGTCCTCAAGGGCGTTGAGGGCGGCGAGGACTTCGTCGGCTACGAGAGTCTGACCGCCGAAAGCGAGATCCTCGGCATCGTCTATGAGGGCGAGCGGGTCGAAGCCATCGGTGAGGGCGATGCCGCCCAGATCGTGCTCACCCGCACCCCCTTCTATGCCGAAATGGGCGGCCAGGTGGGCGATAGCGGCACCATCACCTGCGGCGAGAATGTCTTTACCGTCACCGATACCCGCAAATCCGGCTCCGGCCACTTCATTCATGTCGGCACCGTTACCCACGGCACCTTCCAAATGGGCGATACCGTCACCGCCGCCGTGGATGAAAACCGCCGCATGAGCATCATGCGCAACCACACCGCCTGCCACCTGCTGCAAAAGGCACTGCAGGAGGTCCTGGGCGATCATGTCCATCAGGCCGGTTCCCTGGTGGATGATAAGGTCTGCCGCTTCGATTTCAGCCACTTCTCCGCCGTGACCCCCGAGGAGCTGGAAAAGGTGGAGGCCCGTGTCAACGAGCTGATCCTGGAGGCGAACCCCGTCACCACCACCGAAATGTCCATCGAGGAAGCCAAGAAGATGGGCGCTATGGCCCTCTTTGGCGAAAAGTACGGCGATACCGTCCGGGTGGTCAATGCCAATAATAAATCCATCGAGCTGTGCGGCGGCACCCATGTGGATAATACCGCCAAGCTCGGTCTCTTCAAGATCCTCAAGGAATCCAGCGTAGCCGCCGGTATCCGCCGTATCGAGGCCGTGACCGGCCGCGGTGTGCTGGAATACATGGCGGAAAATCAGGCGCTGATGAATACCGCCGCCCAGAACCTCAAGCTGGGCAGCCCCGCCGAACTGCCCCAGAAGACCGCCCAGGTGATGGCGGAGCTGAAGGCCAAGGAAAAGGCGCTCTCCGACCTCGAAAACAAGATGGCGGCCAGCGCTGCGGCCGATCTGTTCAAGAACGCCGTCACCGTCAAGGGCCTGCAGGTCGTCACCGGGATGCCCGGCGAAATGAAGCCTGATGCCCTCCGCCTCATGATCGATGAGGCCCGCGGCAACCACCCCGATGCCGTTATCGCTTTGGGCAGTGTATTCGGCGGCAAGGGTACCATCGCCGTGGCTTGCGGCGCCGATGCCGTAAAGGCAGGCGTCAATGCCGGCAAGCTGGTGCGTGCGCTGTGCCAGCTCACCGGCGGCAATGGCGGCGGCCGCCCCGATAGCGCCATGGGCGGTGCGGGCGATCCCGAAAAGATTGCGGATGCGCTGAACCACCTGCCCGAACTGATCTGATTTTTTGCGGCGCCTTTTTGCGGCGCTCCTCCGCGAAAAGCGCCCCCGGCGTCGTCGCTGCCCTTGACAGGCATAAGTACGATTTCATCGTACAACAGCCTGCCTGCGGGCGCTTCTTGCCGGGAGCCCTTTCCCTCCGTCGCGCCCGTCCGTTTTTCCCCAGTTCCATAAATCCCCGGAAAGGAGTATTCTCTCATGTGTGTTTTCTGCAAGATCGCATCCGGCGAGATCCCATCGAACAAGCTGTACGAGGATGATAAGGTCCTCGCCTTCTATGATCTCGATCCTCAAGCGCCCACCCACTTCCTGGTCATCCCCAAGGAGCACATCGCCTCCGCGGCCGAGATCACCCCGGAAAATGCCGGAATGGTGGCCCATATTTTCGCCACCATCGCCCGCATCTGCGCCGAGCATGGCTGGGAAAGCTACCGTGTGGTGACCAACTGCGGTGAGCAGGCCGGCCAGACGGTGCAGCACCTGCATTTCCATGTGCTCTCCGGCCGGGATATGACCTGGCCCCCTGGCTAAACCGATCGCATTTTCCTGTCCCCGCTTTTCGGCGGGGACTTTTTCTTGCAAATGCCGCCGCACTATGATATAATTTATCCAAATTTTCGTTTGATGGGGAGAGGGAACATGGCAAAAACCAATAGAAAAGAATCCAGAAAGATCTACGAGGGCTATAAAAAACGCCAAAGACTTTGGAACACTATTTTCATCGTCTTCTTTGCCGTCATCGGTATCGGTTCTGCAGTGCTCAATGGCACCATGGAGCTGGATCCGCAGATCGTCATTGGCAAATACGAGTTTACCTGGTTCCACTTGGTCATTCTGGCCGTCCTGGTAGTGCTGCTGGGCTTCGGCATCGTGGCGCTCAAACGCGACAGCAGCGAGGAGCAGCAGGAGATCTACCGCCAGGAGCGCGAGGAAGCCATCCGTCTGCGGCAGGAGGTCATGGCCGAGCGCAAGCAGGAGATGCAGGATGCCTACAATGCCATGAAGCGCCGCCGCGCCGAGCGTCTGGCCGCCCAGGGTATGGCCCCCACCGCCGCCCAGGCCGATGTGGTGGATGCCGTGGAAATGGTGGAGGCCGTGGAGGCCGAGGCCGCCGAAGCAGTGGAGATGGCGGAGCAAGCCAATGGCGAAAAAGAGGAGAAAACCTCTTGACATCGCCGGCCGAAAGGACTACAATAACCGCATAAATCCCAAAGCGCTATGAGAAAAGTTACCCGCGCCCCGGCACTCCTGCCAGAGAGCGGACGGCACAGGCTGCAACCGTCCGCAGGAGAAAGAGGAATGCGGACCGCCTTTTCCAGCGCGGTGCCAAATCACCGCCGGCCCGGCCCCGTTACCCGCCGCAATGAAGTGGATCGCTTTAGCCGATCCGATTCGGGTGGAACCGTGGGATATTTTGTCTCACCCCGGCTGTTTTCTTCGCAGGAAGAGAGCAGCCGTTTTTATTTTCCCTTTTTCGGCGGCGGTGAAAACCGGCGCTGGCTGTGTCGGGGGGTTCGCCATACATCAGTCCGATTTCATCGGACAAGAGTATGCCGTCACCCGCCTCCTTGCCATCATCCGATTTTCCCTCGCCGCCCCTTTGGGATCTTCCGCATCAATTCATCAATGACCAGAAATGGAGGAAATTTATCATGATCAAAATTACCCTGAAAGATGGCTCGGTCAAGGAGCTGGCCGCTCCCCAGTCCATCGCCGATTTTACCAAGGATCTGAGCATGGGCCTGTACCGCAATGCCTGCTGCGCCCTGGTGGATGGCAAGGTCGCGGATCTCTGCGATCTGCTGGACCACGACTGCGCCGTGGAGATCCTCACCTTTGAGGATGAGCAGGGCCAGCGCGCCTTCAATCACACCGCTTCCCACATCCTGGCCCAGGCGGTGCAGCACCTGTTCCCCGGCGCCAAGCTTGCCATCGGCCCCGCCATTGAGGATGGCTTCTACTACGATTTCGATGTCCCTTCCCCCTTCACCCCGGAGGACCTGGAAAAGCTGGAGGCCGAAATGGCCGCCATCGCCAAGCAGGATCTGCCCATTGAGCGCTTCTCCCTGCCGGTGGAGGAGGCCAAAAAGCTGATGGCCGATCAGCCCTATAAGCTGGAGCTCATTGAGGAGCACGCCGGCAAGGGCGAAGCCATCGCCTTCCGCCGCCAGGGCGATTTCACCGACCTGTGCGCCGGCCCCCACCTCATGTCCACCGGCCCCGTCAAGGCGGTCAAGCTGACCAGCTGCACCGGCGCCTACTGGCGCGGCAGCGAAAAGAATAAGATGCTCAGCCGTGTTTACGGCTGCGCCTTCCCCAAGCGCAGTATGCTGGAAGAACACCTGGCCCGGCTAGAGGAAGCCCGCCGCCGCGACCACAATAAGCTGGGCCGTGAGCTGGAATACTTCACCACCGTTGATGTCATCGGCCAGGGCCTGCCGGTCCTGCTGCCCAAGGGCGCCCGGGTGGTCCAGCTGATGCAGCGCTGGGTAGAGGATACCGAGCAGCAGCGCGGCTACCTCCTCACCAAGACCCCCCCTGATGGCCAAGCGCGAGCTCTATAAGATCTCCGGCCATTGGGATCATTACCTGGACGGCATGTTTGTGCTGGGCGATCCCCACGATGAGACCAAGGAATGCTTTGCCCTGCGCCCCATGACCTGCCCGTTCCAGTACCAGGTATTCCTCAACCGCGCCCGCAGCTACCGCGATCTCCCCATGCGCCTGGGCGAGACCTCCACCCTGTTCCGCAATGAGGATTCCGGCGAGATGCACGGTCTCATCCGTGTGCGCCAGTTCACCATTTCGGAGGGCCATATCATCCTGCGCCCCGATCAGCTGGAGGAGGAATTCCGCCACTGCCTGGAGCTGGCTAAGTACTGCCTCGAAACCGTCGGTCTGCTGGAGGACTGCACCTTCCGCTTCTCCCAGTGGGATCCCAACAATACCGAAAAGTACATCGGTACTCCGGAGCAGTGGGATGAGGCCCAGGGCATCATGGGAAAAATCCTCGATCACCTTGGCATCAAGTACACCATCGGCATCGATGAAGCCGCCTTCTACGGCCCCAAGCTGGATATCCAGTACAAGAATGTCTTTGGCAAGGAAGATACCCTCGTCACCATCCAGATCGACCAGCTGCTGGCCGAGCAGTTCGATATGTCCTACATCGACCAGAACGGGCAGAAGGTGCGGCCCTACATCATCCACCGCACCTCCCTCGGCTGCTACGAGCGCACCCTGGCCTACCTCATCGAGAAGTACGCCGGCGCCCTGCCCACCTGGCTTTCTCCCACCCAGGTGGCCCTGCTGCCCATCGCCGACCGTCACCTCGACTATGTCAATGAGATCAAGAAGGCCCTGGAGCAGCGCGGCGTCCGTGTAACGGTGGATGACCGCAACGAGAAGATCAATAAGAAGATCCGCGACAGCCAGATGGAGAAGATCCCCTACATGCTGGTCATCGGCGACCGCGATGTGGAAAACGGCACCGTTTCGGTCCGCTCCCGCAAGGAGGGCGACCTGGGCGCCATGGCCCCCGCCGATTTCTACGCCAACCTCACCGAGGAGATCACCACCCGCGCCCGCTGATCCGAACCCCCTACAAACGGCAGGCCCCCACCGGGCCCGGCGCCTGCGGCGCCGGGCCCTTTTGCTCCCCTTTCGCAGGCCCCTGCAAGGGGCAGAATCTGGCCGCAGGCAGGGCCGCCCTCCGGGCGGCCTCAGCGGGCTTTGCCCGCTGGTTCCGGCTGCGCCGGAACGGCCTGCGGCCCGCCCCTTTTTGCTAAATTTGCGGCTTGCAGCGGCCTGCTGCCGGCCCCGGCCCCTCACCCAGTTTTCCCCCAACCGTCACATTCCGTTTACAAAAGCAACAAGAAATCCCACGCCCATGGTGGTATACTGGCAGCATCGGCAGTCCGTCCTTGGCTCCACCCAAAAAGCCCCGGGCTGGACAAAACCGTAAATCTTTGCTATAATACTAAGCTGTGTTAATACGCAAGGAAGGAGGATGCCCCATGACAGAAGAAAATAAGAGCCTGCAAACCCCGCAGAATGAGCCGGAACCCGCCGCCGAGCCGGTGGATACCGCCGCGGCCATGCAGTACTTCGAGGCCTCGGAAGCCGCCGCGGAAGTCGGCCGGGAGATCCTCGCTTCCCGCAAGCCCAAAAAGCAGAAGCAGCCCAAAAAATCCAAAAAGGAAAAAGCGCCCGGCGCAGCAGGAACCCGAAACTGTCCCCCGCCCCGGAGCCCACCGAGGAACCGGCGGAGCAGCCCGCCCCGGAAATGGCGGAGACCAACGGCTGGCAGCCCTCCCAGCGGGAGGAACCCGCCGCGGAGCCGGCAGCCGAGCCAGCCCCTGCCGAACCCCAGGAATCCCCGGAATCCCAGGAGCCAAAGGCCCCCAAGAAGCCGAAGAAAAAGAAGAAAAAATCCCGGCCGAAGCAGGGGAAGAAAGCCCCCGCCAAGGCAAAGAATGCAAAGCCCAAGGAAAAACGCCCCACTTTGGCGGAATCCTTCGAGAGCATGGAGCGCGGCTGCGCCTACATCGGCATGCAGTTGCTGCGGGAATACTATGCCATTCGCCGGGGCATCGGTCATGTGTACGGCCGTGTCCGGGCCCGGGTGCCCATCCTGTGGCGGAGCCTGCGCTTCAAGGTCGTCCGCCGGACGGAGCACTTCGCCGATGAGGTGCTGTTCCCCTACCGCATCCTGCACGATGAAACAGCCGAGCTGGCCGCCGCCCTGCGGGATAAGACCCCGGAAGGGAAAGCCGGCCGCCGGGAGGCCTGGCGGGATTACAGCCGGGCAGTTGCCCGCCCCTTAAACCGCATCGCCAATTTCTTTGCACCCATCTTCGGCCTGGCCATTCTGGCCGGTGCCATCGCCTTCTTCAATCAGTTTACCTTTGCCCTTCGGGTGGAGTATAACGGCGAGTCCATCGGCTACATCGCCCAGGAAAGCGACTTTTACGAGGCACGGGATGCCATGCTGGCTCGCCTCATCAATGAGGAATACATCCCGCCGGAGGATACCATCCCCACCCTTTCTTTGGCTGTTGCCAAGGAAAAGGACCTCCTGACCAAGGAAGAACTTACCGATGCCATCATGCGCTCCTCCGGCAATGAGCTGGTGGATGCCTCCGGCTTCTATCTCGAGGGCAAGTTCCTCGGCGCCTTGGAGGACGGCAATGAGTTCCTGCTCTACATGGATAAGGTGCTGAATAACTACCGCACCGGGGAAGAGCACGAAACGGTGCAGTTCACCAAAAATATCCGGCTGGAGGACGGCGTTTATCCCGTTAGCTCGCTCATGACCGTTTCCAATCTGCAAAGTTACCTGCGCAGCAATAAGGAGCTGCGCCGCAGCTACACCGCCCGCCCCGGCGAGACCATCGAAGCCATCGCCAAGCGCTACGGCCTGACGCTGGAGGAGATGTACGACCTCAATACGGAGCTGGAGGAGTACCTCACCGCCCTGCGGCAGCAGCAGCTGGGCTACGATCCCGATTCGGTCATCCTGCCCGATTCCGGTACCCCGGCCGAGGAGTGGAACGCCCGGCTGGAGGATATTTCCGTCAATGGCGAAACTCCGCTGGAAACCGCCGTCAATAACGGCATGGTGCTGTATATGGGCCTGCTGTACTGGCCGGAGGACCTGCCGGATGGCGCCGCCGAGGAGCTGGCCGCGGCCGCCGGGGATAACAATGCCCTGTACCGTCTGCAATATGGCATCACCGATGAAACGGCGGAAGCCCCTGGCCGATGAGGCCCCGACGGATGCCGCTACCGGCGATACAGCCGATTCGACCGATCCCACCACGCCGGCGGAGAACGCCGAAAGCGGCGAAACCACCACCGGCACCCCCATGCAGACCATCAGCCTCATCCCGTTGGAGCAGGTGCCCCTGCAGGGCGATGAGGAACTGCTGGTGGTGCAGATGGATGTGGAGCTGGGCATCCAGGTGACCCGCCGGGAAACCTATATGGCCAATGTCCAGTTCGGCACCACCTATCAGGATAACAACAAGAAGCCGATCGGGGATACCAGCACCATTTCCGCCGGTATTTACGGCCAGGATGAAGTGGTGGCCGATGTCACCTACATTGACGGCGTAAGAGTGGGCGAAACGGTGCTGAGCCGTACCCGCCTCAAGGACCCGGTCAATCAAGTTATTGCCCGCGGCACCCAGACCATTGATGACTATTTTGCGAGCACCGGCGGCCGGTTCATCTGGCCCGCCGATGGCGGCTACTTCTAACGGCTCGCTGGGCAGCTACGGCGGCCACACCGGCATGGATATCGCCTGTCCCATGGGCACCACCGTCCGTGCCTC
>VOFG01001371.1_pt1 | contig 10001 bp, 16 predicted proteins | sample 5384171 | NCBI WGS metagenome assembly VOFG01 (sample SAMN12384726, study PRJNA508395) | human gut metagenome | isolation source: healthy gut F | host: Homo sapiens | reverse complement strand
TATTGCTTTACCCTGGCGTTCATACAAATCCGTTCCTAAGAAGTTTAGTAAAACATCTCTTGACCAATTGTTTTCAATAGTTTTTCTGATATAAAACAATGCCTTTGCAGAATTCCCTTTGCATTTATCAAGTATTATTTTGTTATGTCCCCAGGGTATTCTAAAAATGATTTGCAAATCATCCCCAACTTGGGGACGGTTTGCATCTGTAATCAATTCGTCCTCAACCTGAGGATAAATCACTGCATCAGGATACATCTCATAAAAATATCTCATATATTTCAAATTAGGCATATCCGGTTTAAATTTACGAATGCTTCTGCGTTCTTCCATTGCCTTAATAATTTCATTCATTTGTTATGCCTCCTCATAATCAATTCTTTCAATCTTAAAATGACAGGTCTTGTTCCATCTGAACAACAGGTAATCATTTCATTTTCTCTCTTCATCCACCCCTTCATAATGGAACCGCCTTGTAATCCGGTATAAATATAACGTGAAATAGCATCCCATGCTTCAGAGCAGAATGGCATTTTCGGACCTCCGGCAACGGTATCTGCATCACCACAGGTTTTTACCAAGGTATTCAATCCTATGTGCCAGAAATCATCTCTTTCCTCATCCCGGTAAAAAATAAATTCATCTCCGACATTGTAACAAGGACAGGCACCTGAAATTGGATTATCACAATACTGTTGCTGTAATTCAGGATAAAGCTTTTATCTAATACTGTTACTTTAACTTTATGTTTCATCGCATTCATCTCCGCTAGGGTAAAGTTTTTTTGTAGGAAAATAAAAAAAATAGAAAGCACCGGATTCCTGTGTTAGGATTGAAGTTGACTAGACCAAAATCCAAGGAGGGTGCTTTCATGATTAACAGTATACAACATTTTCAGGAACAAGGGGTAAAAATTTAATAGAAATTTTTAGTTACTATACAGATGACCTTACCAAGTTTGCAGAAATGGTTTATGGAGTGACTAAAGAGGTAACGAAGTTAGGACTTTCCCTGATTGAAGAAGAACTGGAAAGCTATGATGAACTGCTGCGTAAACGACAAGACCTGCGAAAAGGCTGGTACATTGAACGCCGGGATGAAACGAAGCTTCTGACCAGCCTGGGAGAAATCTGTTACAGCAGGACGTATTTTCACAATAAAGAAACCGGGGAATACTGCTATCTGTTAGACCGTCTCATGGGCTTGGAATCGCATGCCCGTATTTCAGAGGATGCAGAAGCCAGAATACTGGAGGAGGCTGTGGAAAGCAGTTACCGGAAGGGCGGAATCAATGCCTGTATCGGGGAACAGGAGGTAAGCAAGGAAACCGTAATGAATAAGCTTCATGCCCTTGAGTTTCCGTTACTGGAGCCGCTGAAGGAGAAACGCAGAGTAAGCCGTCTGTATATCGATGCAGATGAAGACCATGTTTCGCTGCAGTATCTTGAAAAAAGGGTGACATTAAAAAGCCCCGCGTTAATACCGTTATGCCAAAGCTTATCTATGTCTATGAGGATGTAAGTTTCGATGGGAGTAAGCATGAACTGGTAAACTGCCATTACTTCGGTGGGGACTATGCCGGGACGGAAGGAACGAAGGCGTTATGGCAGGAAGTGTTTGATTTTATTACAGCGAGCTATGACGAGGAAGTGCTGGAGAAAATATATATAAACGGAGACGGAGCGGATTGGATTAGAACAGGAGCAGGAATGCACACCAAGGCACGTTTTGTTTTGGACCGTTTTCACATGCATAAATACATCATATCAGCAACAAGCCACCTGAAAGATTCCGCACAGGATGCGAGAAGTGAAATCTACAAAGCCATTAACGGAAAAAGGAAATGGGCGGCGGAAGAAGCATTTGATAAGATTCTGCATGTAACAGAGAGTGAAACAAAAGCAAAGGCAGTAGAATCTGCAAAGAATTATATTCTGGGGAACTGGACAGGAATTATGGAATCCGTGAAAGCTAAGGATAAGAGCCTGCAGTGCAGCGCAGAGGGACACGTGAGCCACATTTACTCAGACAGAATGAGTTCAAGACCATTAGGCTGGAGCAGAACCGGTGCAGATAAGATGGCAAGACTGCGTATATACCGCCAAAATAAGAGGGATATACTGGAACTGGTTCGATACCAGAAAAAAGAACTGCCACTGGCTGCAGGTGCAGAAGAAGTGATATATTCAGCAACGCAGATGTTGTCAGCGGAAAGACGCAACAGAAACAGGCTTGGAAAACTGGCAGATCTGCCGGTATACAGTATTCCGTACCCACACATCAAAAAGATAGCGGCATTAAAAAATCATATATGGGGATTGTAAGAAAAGAAAAAATCGGATATAGTAAAGACAGTTATCAAATCTTAAACAGGACACAGGTGTAGTCTGCCTATTACTTTCCGACAGTAAATTTACCCCATCTTCATCTCCATTTCACTTGATTGGTTACTGAATATATAGTATCATAAGGATGTACTAGCAACAAGTACGATATTTTACAACATATACTATATCTAAATATAGTGTCAGGAGAATTATTATGTCAGATAATCAAAAGCATGAACAACGTCATTTTGCAATAAATGGTATTAAAAATACTGGTTTTTACTATACAAAATCTTTGGTTGACGGTAAATACAAACTTCCTATCCTTTATTGTCTGCAATTAGATGGTCCAACAAGGTATAATAAACTTCAGCGTAAGATGGAAACAGCAACTTTCCGTTCATTGTCAAAAGCATTAAAAGAACTAGAAGCAGACGGTCTTATTATACGCAAAGATTATGGGGAAATTCCGCCACGAGTTGAATATAGCCTTTCTGAACGAGGAAAATCCTTAGAATCTGTATTAGATGCTTTCTGTCTTTGGGGACAGAAACATCGAGATGACTGATAAGATTATGAATTTGCCTGTTAGACAAATTCATATTTTTTTGAGAGTTGCTGCAAATCAATACAAAAGGTGGACAACAATGTTTAAAAGATTTATGATGAGACAGATCATCTGGCGAAACATATGCTGCTTTTCGAGGACGATATTCCAGTAGCTACTTGCAGATTCTTTTTTTCTCTGTTGAAAGAGATTGCTATGTGATTGGCAGGATTGCGGTTAGTAAAGAATTTCGAGGGAAGCAATATGGTAAAAAGATGTTGCAGGGTGCGGAAAAAACAGTTAGTGATCTCGGGGGTAAAAAGAATAGAATTGTCTGCACAGTGTCGTGTGGCAGAGTTTTACAAGAAACAAGGATATATGGAGCTGAATGATATTCATATGGACGAAGATTGTCCACATACTTGGATGCGGAAGGAGGTGTAATTATTGTCAGAGACGGCAAATAGTAATAATGAGAATTATTACTATTTTTATTGACAACAGGATAATAGTGGTATATAATCCTTATTAAGAACTAATCCTAATAAGGAGGACGAATGACAAGTAGGAGAAATACCATTCAAAAAAGATCTTGTAAGAAATACCGTATACGAAATGAGAAGACATGTTACGGCAAATGAAGTGTATGAATTTATAAAAGAAGCATATCCAACAATTGGAAAAGGAACAGTATATAGAAATCTTGATATATTGGTAGAGGAAGGTGCATTAAGAAAGGTTGAAGTTCCGGATGGACCGAACCGATTTGATTTTACATTGAAAAATCATTACCATGTGAGATGTATAAAGTGCGGTGAAATTTTTGATGTGGATATGGATCAAATACCGGATTTGCTGGAAAGAATTCATAATACTCATGGAATTGAATTTGTGGATTATGATATTTCATTTAAAGGAATTTGCCCGAAATGCAGGGAGAAGGTAAAGGAGGAACAGAATGGATAGGAAAGCAATGTATAAGTTGAGTTATGGACTGTTTATATTGACCGCTAAAGAAGCAGAAAAAGATAACGGATGCATTATTAATACAGCGATTCAGGCGGCCTCAGGACCAAATCAGTTAAGTATCTGCGTCAATAAGGCAAATTACACGCATGATATGATTCAAAGAACCGGGAAATTTACAGTATCAGTTTTGAGTCAGGATGCAAAGTTTGAATTATTTAAGCATTTTGGATTCCAATCAGGAAGGGATACCAATAAGTTTAAAACATTTGAAAAGTGTGCCAGGGGTACAAATGGTATTTATTATATTACAGAAGGTACCAATGCATACATTTCTGTAACAGTTAATAAAACAGAGGATTTGGGTTCACATACAATGTTTATCGGTGAGATAACTGATATGGAAGTGTTAAGTGATATTCCTTCTGTCACATACGAATATTATCAGAATAATATCAAGCCCAAGCCGGAGGAAGTCAGTAGGTAAAGATCAGTTTTCAGAAGCTTAATTTTACGATAAAGGATTATATACATGAGAGTAGAACAGCTGAGCATAGACATTGTGGGACTGGCAGGAGCTTGTTCCTATGCCTTAGACTGCATTGAAGCAGAACTTGTAAATGTAAAAACAAACATGGAAAGAGAGTGGCTTATATTAGTGTGTGTATGGCTAAATATTGTGCAATCAAGGTGATGCGTTACAAGATTTAGCTATATGCGCTTTGCTGCACGATAATGCGTTGACACAATATATTTCTGAAGAAGTACAGAAATATCCGGATACCGACATTAAAAATGACTTATCCGAAAACAAAACAAATATGCATTGCGTTTATGGTGAAAAAATATTACTAAAATCCCTTTTAAAACAGATATTTCAAATGTGATTTTATATCATCATGAACATGCTGATGGAACCGGTCCCTTTCGAAAGAAGTGGCATGAAATTCCATTGTTCTCAAGGATTATTCATCTTGCAGATATTGTTGATATTATAGGAAATAGTATTGAATCTGCTGATCATAGATGGGATTTTATATGTCAGTATCTTTCCCAAAAATAAGGATAGACTATTTGATTCAGAATGTGTTAATGCCTTTCAGAAGGGATTCACAAAAGAATCCTTTATGTGCTTAAGGGATGATTCTTTTGAAACAAATCTATGGGGGATTATTCCAAGAAAAAAACAATTTTTTTGATTGGAAAACATGTAAAAACGTTGCAGACTTTTTTGCAAATATTGTAGATTATAAATCTTCTTTTACCAGCAGGCATTCTATAGGAGTGGCTGAAAAAGCCTCCCTGCTTGCCCGTTATATGGGATATGATTCAGTCATTGTACAGAAAATGTATTTGGCTGGTGCCCTGCATGATATAGGAAAAATGGCGGTAGGCAATGAGATTTTGGAAAAACCAGATAAACTCACGGATGATGAATTTTCTAAAATGAAAAATCATGCTGGGTATACGTATCGTATATTATCAGATGTTGATGATTTTGAGGAAATACGAGATTGGGCGGCATTCCACCATGAAAAGTTAAATGGAAAAGGATATCCTTTTGGAAAAACTGCTGATGAATTAAATGAGCCGGAACGTATCATGGCTTGCATTGATATTTATCAAGCGCTTACCGAGGACAGACCTTATAAAAAGGGATTATCTCATGAAAAAACATGTGATATCCTTGATGACATGTCACAGAAAGGTTTTATTGATTCAGATATTTCAAAGACAATTAGAGAATGCTTTGGAAGAATCTGATGCCATATATGAAAATAAAGGATATTCATGAGAAATGCATTTGCCTATTATGAATAGTATTGAACAGGTTCATAAAACAAATAAAACTGAAAGTAGGATTAATTTATGTATGAAATGAAACCAGAATATTATATCGGTATAGATATGATAGACGAAGAACACAAGCAGTTATTTAAATATGCAGATGAGGCATATGAACTGCTTCGTGATGAGTTTACACCGGATAAATATGATAGGATTGATATAATATTAGAAAATCTCCGAAATTATACAGTAAAACACTTTAGTGATGAAGAGCAGTATATGGAATCTATTAATTATAAGAAAATATTTACACAGAAGGTTCAACATCAGGAATTTATACATAAACTTGATGAATTTATGGAACATCACAATGATGAGGTAGAAGATCAAGATGAACAGATTATGGGGATTTTAAAATATCTCACAGAGTGGTTAGTTAATCACATTCTGCATGTCGATGGTCAAATTCCAAAAGGCTGATATAGTAAGAAAAGTAAAAAGTGGCAACTTTTTACTTTTCTTACAATGAAATAGAATTTATTATGAGAAGAGAAATATCTATTGATGAGAGTAGTCTCTTTAAGACTTTTATAAAGAGAGATGTCTTTCTTTGCGTATTTCCGAAATATTGTTTGTTACCATATAGCGCCCTCCATACTGATCATAAGTGGAAATCATTTCCGCGAAATGATGCTGAGTTGGGAAAGAAGAAAGATCGGACTTAGACACTGTCTTTATTATATTCTATATGTTGTCTTATAAACAGGACTATCAGCATTATACTGGGTGAGGCTTCTTTTCGTTTTGCTTATGAGTTTGAAGTGCTGGAAATTTATAGACATTTTCTTATATTAAAGCTATAATATTAAAATTATATGGAACAGATAGACATTGATTTTAGGAGGTGATACAAATGAAAAAGCTAAAAAAGAGATTCATTGTTCCGGCAGTGGTATTTATATTGGGTATGTGTGCGTTAATCGGCGCTATATATGTAGTCGGCGAGAGTCAGGATCAGCAGAACAGGACAAATGCAAACCTCAATGCGATGACATATACGGAGCGTATAAATGGCGAGCTTATGGAGGGAATAGGAGTTACCGATACCTTGAAGCAGGTTGTCATAAGTGGTGATGGAAATATAAATAAGTTTTATGATATTGCAGCAAAAATGATGGACGATTCGATTCAGAGTATACAGATAGCACCGAATGGAGTTGTGACTGAAATATATCCAAAGGAGGGGAATGAATCCGGCAAGATAGATCTGATAAATGATAGTGACAGGGGAGAGATTTCGCGCTATGCGAGGGATAATGACACTGTAATTATGCAGGGAACGTTTAAGCTGAAGCAGGGCGGATATGGTATAGCAGTGCGCAATCCGGTTTATTTGGAGGATGAAAATGGTAAAAAGAGCTTTTGGGGCTTCACAATTGTTATACTGAAGGTTCCGGAAATTTTTTCTGATTCTGTAGAGGCTCTTTCCAATTTTGGATATAAGTACAGTCTGCAGAAGTGTGCTTCGCCGTGGGATGATACGTATGAGTGGGTTTACGGTTCAAAGGAAGCGTTGAACGATCCAGTGATATATGACTTTGACGTGTATGAAGACAAGTGGAGGCTTGAGATTTTACCCAAGAGTGGGTTTTACAATAATAACTACCTGATATACATGTTTATTGGAGGTGTAATTATAGTCCTGCTTTTGACTGGGCTTACAGCAGCGTTGATTTCAATCAATGAGAACAGGAAGAATTTCAAGAGACTTGCTGTGACTGACACACTGACCGGTATCTACAACAGGCTCGGCTTTGATGAGCAGGTTGAGCAATATATGAGGCAGAACCCGCAAAAGCACTGTGTTATGGCGATGCTTGATATTGATGATTTCAAGCTGGTAAACGACATGTATGGACATGCAGCGGGGGATGGTGTACTTAAGAAGCTTGCAGAGAGCATGAAGCAATATTTTTCAAAGGATGTTATATTAGGCAGAAACGGAGGCGATGAGTTTAGCATTTTCATGCCGGATTGCACTGTCGTGGAGGTTAAGCCTTTTCTTAAGAAGTTTACAAAAGAAACCAGGAAATTTTATTGTAAAGGTGAAGCGCATACATTTACCATTTCACTGGGCTTTGCGGAGTATCCTGTTTTGGCTGATGACCGTTCAAAGCTTATGCGTTGTGCAGACATAGCACTTTATGAGGTGAAAATGCGTGGGAAGAACGGCTGCATGGCATATCGTGAGGGTGAGCAAGTAAAGAGTCGCGCAAAGCTTGGATTTGCCGTGAAGGATATTATTGACAATATGCCGGGTGCTTTCATTGTTTACAGAGCAGATAAAGAAAATGATGAGATTCTGCTTGCAAACAGTGAGTTGCTTCGGCTTACAGGCTGTAAAAATATGGACGAGCTGCTTGCATATACAGGTAAGAGCTTCTGCAATCTGATACGCCCTGATGAACAGGAAAGCTGTCAAAAAGCATATGGTCGCAGATTAACGGAGGACACTCAAATGATTATATTTTCTTTCATATGCGAAAAGCAGACGGCACATATATTTCAGTGCTCGACCATGGCAGGATAGTGGATTCAGTGCACAATGGCAGAGTATTTTATGTGATGATTATGGACTTAAAGTCACTGCAGATGCACTATGGAGACTGCCTGGAGCTTGGTGGAGAAGTAGAAAAAAGCAGATTGCTATTGCCGTAAATACGCAAAAAAACAGTTCGTAAAATTATACTTTTACGAACTGTTTGTATTTTTGGTCAGTTTTGCAAACTGGAAATTGTCGATTTCTTTACATTGATAAAGTTCAATTTATCTCTCGATTCATAATTTTCTCTTCAAGTAAATTACCCACATGCTTTGTTTCAAAGAACATTTCTTTATTTATAACAACAATTATAATTGCCGCAATAACAACAAAAATAGTTTGTATACATTTTGTTTCAGGAGTCATGTTTATCTTTTCCTGCATAATATTTATAAACAAATGAAAAATAATTGTTGCAAGCATACTTCTGTTATTCTTTACATATACCCATGTCTGAAGGAAATCAAGTGGTATCACGCTAAAAAGAAAGTTAATCACATACATGATTCCCATCTCTTTAAGTCCATACTGGTACGTTCCAGGTATCCAGAATAATGGCACATGCCACAAAGACCAGATCATCCAAAGATGATAGACTCCTTAAACCAGCTGTTGTATGCACCAACAGCATCCTCTCCATAACCTCTCCAACCTAACTCCTCTATGCAGGATGCCAACAAAATTGTAAGAAATGCAGACGTACCACCTATAGAAAATGAAAAGTCTTCTGTAAATGAAAACTGATTTATACTGCCGCCAAATAATACTGATGTACCGATTGAAGCCGTCACTATCACAGCAAATATCAGCACTGCAATTAATATATATTTAGGTTTTATTCTATAAAACCCAATCAGCTTCTTCTTAAAGTCATTAATGAGTGCTTTATTCTTAGACGTAAATACAGTTACTACGGCAACCACGGCAGGTGAAACCAAGCCAAGAAACATTCCAAGATAAAGCCCCGTCCCTTCATTAAGTAAAATTGCAAATAGCCACCAGAACCAAGTGCAGGCAAATGTAATCAAATAGAATCTGACCGGTCGATATATATACTTTTCCATGACTACACCTCAGCCTCTACAATCACAAGCTCACTCTTTATACCATTGAACTCAATGTAATTGTCTGCTTCGGCATCTGAAAAGTCATCAACCTTTTTTCCCTGTCTCTCATAATAAATATGAGTTGCTATTCCCTTTTTGTGCTTCTAAATCTATAATCTGCAGGAAGTGTAAGTCTTGATGTTGCTGACAACTGATTAATCTCAAGCGCACCCTCATGTGATAAAACACTGATCTGCATATCAAGATTTGAATCTATCTCAATTTCACTTTTATTTCCCTGAAGGGTAACTTCGCTAATTTTGCCATTTACCTCAATAGATTCATTTTCTATATCAGTAATATTCAGTGTCCCTGCATTAACTGATAATTCGATTTTTCCAATATATTTTACTGGAATAAAAATAGTAATGACCAAACTCTCCTTTGCATCTGCTTCACTGGCTTCATTAAATCTGTTAAGATCAATATCGATTCGGTTTTTTATATCATCAATCTTTACTTTATAATCTGCCATATCCACTTTTTGTATCCCCAATGTCCACTTTCACTTCGTTCAAAAGTCCACTTATGTGAAGATTTCGATTGTGAAGCTCATTTTTCTCGTTCAAAAGCAGATTTCTGAGAAATGCTTCCAGATATTCTGTTGTTTCGTGAATACCTTTTTGCAGGTTCGTATAGTTGGCACGGACAAGTGCATTTCTGAA
>VOFG01001321.1_pt1 | contig 10001 bp, 17 predicted proteins | sample 5384171 | NCBI WGS metagenome assembly VOFG01 (sample SAMN12384726, study PRJNA508395) | human gut metagenome | isolation source: healthy gut F | host: Homo sapiens | reverse complement strand
GAATCAATCGGCTGCGGCGGTCAGCGCCTTTTGCCCCAATCTTATCGGTTTGAAAATCTTGAAATACGTAAAGGATTCCTGCGATTTCCAAACCTCAATTTGGAAACAAAATTCCTCGCTGACCGCTCTTGCGATTGAATCAGAGGTTCCATAAAATCCCGCGCCGCCCGACAGGTGATCCTGCCGATCGGCGCGGAAACGCAGAACCGCACGGCGCGCCGATCCGGCACGCCGTGCGGTTTTATGGTTCAGGCTTGATCGCACCGAAAGTGCGTCAAATTCTGCATGGGACGGCACAGCGTGCGGCGGCACGGTGCGCGTGCGCGAAAACACGGGATTCCCCATTCAAATATTTGAATCAGAAATCCGCATTAAAAATCAAGAACCGTGCAGCCGTCGTATGCAATTCCGGCGCGCTCCAGCTCGGTGCAGAGCGCCTCGCGCTGCTGCGGCTCGGCCAGCCATGCCAACCCGCAGCCCGCGCGGATCTCCGCCGGGAGCGGGATCAGCCGCCCCGGACAGCCCTGCGCCGTGAGGTGCTGCTCGGCCTGCAGGGCCGAGACGGTGGTGGAGAAGGAGAGGATCAGCGAGGGTCTGCGCGCCCGTCTCACGGCTTGACGATCCGATCGGCGCCGGTCATGGCCTCTACGATGGAATACATATTCGTCACGCCGCCGACGGCCAGCTTCTCGGTCAAACCGTAATAATTCAGGCAGGTGCCGCAGGTCAAAATCTCGACGCCGCGCGCCTCCATGTCCTTTCAGATCCTCGACGGATGCCGAGCCTTCCGTCGAGACGAACGCGCCGCGGTTATAAAAGAGAATCGTTTTCGGCAGAATGTCCTGCTGCCGCAGGGCGAACAGGAAGCCCTTTGAGCAGGGTCTTGCCGAGCGCCTCGTCGCCGTCGCCCATCCGGTCGGACGAGATCACCACGACGGCTTTTTTTCCGGCCGGGACGGGGCAGCATTCCGCCGGAAGCTCCGGCTGCTCAGCATGATCGCCCACGGTGAGCACGGCGCGGTAGCGCTTCTCGCCCTGCTGCTCCACGGCGATTGCATAGCCCTTCGAGCCGGCCAGACGCTTGAGATTCTGCACGGCGATGTCGTTGTCGACGAGCACCTCCACCGTACCGGCCGCGCCGTTGAGCGATTTGATCGCATCGATCGTTTTCACGACGGGCAGCGGGCAGGCATCGCCGAGCGCATTGACAGAGATCATGATGAAATTCCTCCTGTATTCCGGGACACCGAAACGGCGCGCCTTATTCTTTAATAAAGTATACGCCTTTTCGCGAAAAATTGCAAGGGGAAATGAAAAAACGACCGGTTATGCAGTATGAAAAACACTTCGCCGATCGAAAGAAGAAGATTCTGTAGCATATAAACAATTTGAGCACGGGGAAAAAGCCAAAAGACGAAAAACTGCTCAAAAACACATTGACAGAGGGCGGCCTTATGATATACTCATAAATATTCATGCTTGCGGAATAAAATTTCAATGAGAGAAAAGGAGCGAAACAAATGCGGAAAAAAACTGAACGCGCGGGAATATCTCGCCGTGGCGATCATGCTGTTCGGCATGTTCTTCGGCGCCGGGAACCTGATTTTCCCGGTCTTTATGGGCTGGCAGGCCGGGCGGAACGTCTGGGGTGCTATCTTAGGATTCATCGTCACGGGCGTCGGCCTGCCGCTGATGGGGGTCGCGGCGATCGGCATCAGCCGCAGTGACGGCCTCGTGGAGCTGAGCGGCAAGGTGAGCCGCCCCTACAGTGTGTTTTTCACCTGCGCGCTCTATCTGACGATCGGCCCCTGCTTTGCGATTCCGCGCTGCGCGGCGACGCCCTTCACCGTGGTCGTCTCCGGCCTTATGAGCGGCGTGAACGAGCGGCTGGCGCTGCTGATCTTCTCGGCGGTGTTTTTTGCGCTGGTTCTGGCGTTTTCGATCAAGCCCGGCAAGATCCTGACCTATGTCGGCAAAATTCTGACCCCGGCCTTTTTTGCTCTTCCTCGCTGTGCTGGTCGTGACAGCGCTCGTGCGCCCGGCGGCCTCCCTCTCGCAGATGGAGCCGACGGAGGCCTATCGCAGTAAGCAGTTCGTACAGGGCTTTCTGGACGGCTATAACACCATGGACGCGTTGGCCTGTCTGGCCTTCGGCATCGTCGTGGTCAACGTCATCCGGTCGCTCGGAGTCGGGAAGCCCGAGCATGTCGCGGTCTGCACGGCCAAGGCCGGCATATTCAGCTGCCTGATCATGGCCGCGATCTATGTTGCCGTCACGCTTGCGGGCGCGCAGATTGCGGGCTTAGGCGGGCAATGCGCCAACGGCGGCGAGGTGCTTGCGCTCATCGCGAAGCACTATTTCGGAAAGGTTGGCGCGTGGCTGCTGGCCGCGACGGTGACGCTTGCCTGCCTGAAAACCTCGGTCGGCCTGGTCGTCAGCTGCGGAGAGACCTTCTGCGCCATGTTCCCGCGCGGCCCGAAGTACCGCGTCTGGGCGGTGATCTTCAGCGCGGCGTCCTTCCTCATCGCAAACCTCGGTCTGAATTCGATCGTCGCCTATTCCTTGCCGGTGCTGATGCTGCTGTATCCGCTGGCCATCACGCTGATCCTGCTCGGGCTGTTTGGCGGCCTGTTCGGCCACGACCGCCGCGTTTATATCTCCGTGACTGCCTGCACCGCCGTGGCGGCGATCTTCGACTTCCTCAAGGCGCTTCCGGAGGGTGTCCGCGCGGCGCTGCATTTGCAGCCCGTGCTCGACGCCGTGAACCGCATTCTGCCGCTGCACGATCTTGGTGTCGGCTGGCTGCTGCCTGCGGCGCTGGGGCTGCTCATCGGCCTCGCTCTGCGCTGGATGCACATCGCCGAGCCGAAGCAGACAAACGCCGCGTAAGGCGTGCGGTCGAAACGCGAAAAAGTTAGTCTTGAATAACATGTAAAAAAACATCAAACAATGCAGAAAGACACTGGACAATTTTCCCGATTCGGTGTATACTGTGGCCGTTCGAAGGAACTCGGATTAAATCGCAAGCCCGCTGAGCGCCGCAGCCGATTTATTCCGAGATTCCCTGAATATTTTGAAAAGTCGACGTGAGCCGACGCCGATCCAATAAAAAAATATCAGGAGGTAAACGACCATGAAATGGGGAAAACTGGGACTTTTTGCAGGCGGTGTGCTGTTTGGCACGGCCGGTATCCGGATCCTGAGCAGCCGTGAGGCGAAGAAGGTCTATGCGCATACGACCGCGGCGGCGCTGCGCGCGAAGGACGACATCATGACGACCGTCACCATAATCCGCGAGAACGCGGGCGATATTCTGGCCGATGCGAAGACGATCAACGAGGAGCGCGCCGCTGCCGAGGAGGTCGTTGAGGACTGCGCCTGCGGAGAGCAGGAGGCGGAATAAAACGGCGCTGCCGCGCATCCGGCGCGGCGTAGATTCGGTGATTTTATGAAGTGTAAGATTTTGCATCAGTCACGCGGAAGAATTCGCGTGCATCTTTGCACGGCGAAGCTGACGCTGGAGCAGGCCGATCTTCTGGATTGTTGCCTGCGGCAGGTGGAGACGATCTCGTCCGTGCAGGTCTTCGATCGGACGGGGGACGTCGTCGTCTTTTATGTGCGCGACGCCGCGCCTGTGCTCCGTGCGCTTGCCGCGTTCTCCTTTGAGCGTGCGCAGGCGCAGGGGCTGAAGCCGGAGCACAGCTCCCGCGCGCTCAACCGGGAGTTTGAGGACAAGCTTATCTCCACGGTGCTGCGGCGCATGGCAGTCAAGCTGTTCCTGCCGTTACCGGTGCGCGCCGCGCTGGCGGTGTTCCGCTCCTGCATTATATCCGAGCCGGTCTGAAGGCGCTGCTGAGCGGGAAGCTGACGGTGGCCGTGCTCGACGCGACGGCCGTGACGGTCTCGCTCGTGCGCGGAGACTTCGACACGGCAGGCTCGGTCATGTTCATGCTGCGGCTTGGCGAGCTGCTCGAGAACTGGACGCACAAAAAGTCCGTGGCCGATCTGGCCGGGGCGATGTCGCTGAACGTTGACCGTGTCTGGCTCAGGACGGACGGGCAGGAGCTGCTCGTGCCCGTCACGGACGTGCGGCAGGGCGACCGCGTCGTCGTCCGCATGGGGAATATGATCCCGCTCGACGGCACGGTGGTCGAGGGCGAGGCCTCGGTCAATCAGTCGTCGATGACCGGCGAGAGCCTCCCGGTGCGCAAGGCGCCCGGCAGCTATGTCTACGCCGGAACGGTCGTCGAGGAGGGCGAATGCGTCCTCTCGGTGGATAAGGTCTCCGGCGGCGGCCGCTATGACCGCGTCGTGCGGATGATCGAGGAGTCCGAGCGCCTGAAATCCACCACGGAGGATAAGGCGTCCCATCTGGCCGACCGCCTTGTGCCTTATACGCTCAGCGGAACGGTCCTGACCTACCTGCTAACTCGTAACGTGACGAAAATGCTCGCCGTGCTGATGGTGGACTTCTCCTGCGCGCTCAAGCTCTCCATGCCGATCACCGTGCTTTCGGCCATGCGCGAGAGCAGTCAGCATCATGCGTCGGTCAAGGGCGGCCGCTTCCTTGAGGCGATCGCGGGGGCGGATACCGTCGTCTTTGACAAGACCGGCACGCTCACCTATGCCCAGCCGAGTGTGGCGCAGATCGTGACCTTCGGCGGGAGAACCGAGAATGACATGCTGCGTCTGGCCGCGTGTCTCGAGGAGCACTATCCGCATTCGTTGGCCAACGCCGTAGTCGAGGAGGCCAAGCGGCGCGGCCTGAATCACGAGGAATACCATTCCAGCGTGGAATACGTCGTGGCGCACGGCATTTCCAGCGCGGTCGAGGGACATAAGGTCGTCATTGGCAGCTATCATTTCGTCTTCGAGGACGAGGGCTGCCGCATCCCCGAGGGGGAAGAGGCGGCGTTTGTGTCGCTCGACGGCGAATGCTCGCATCTCTATCTGGCGATTTCCGGCATTCTGGCGGCAGTGATCTGCATCTCCGATCCGCTGCGTGCTGAGGCGGCCGACGCGATCCGCGCGCTCCATGCCTGCGGCATCCGCAAGGTCGTGATGATGACCGGCGACAACGAAAAGACCGCTGCGTCCGTCGCGCGCGCCGTTGGCGTCGATGAATATCACGCCGAGGTGCTCCCGGAGGACAAGGCAGCCTATATCCGTCAGGCGCGGAGGGGCGGGGCATTGCGTGATGATGATCGGCGACGGCGTGAACGACACGCCCGCACTCTCCGAGGCCGATGTCGGCATCGCGATCAACACTGGCGCGGCTATCGCGCGGGAGATCGCGGATGTAACGATCGCGTCGGAGGATCTCAACGAGCTGGTGACGCTGCGGCGGCTCAGTCAGGCGCTGATGTGCCGCATCCACCGCAACTACCGCTTCATCGTCAGCTTCAACTGTATGCTGATCGGCTGCGGCGTTGCGGGCATCATTCAGCCGACGACCTCGGCGCTGCTGCATAATATGTCGACGCTCGGCATCAGCCTGCGCAGCATGACCAACCTGCTGCCTGAGCCGGAGCAATAACGAAAAAAGCCAAACGGCGCACCTCCGGACAGGGGGCGCCGTTTTACGCTGCCGGATGCGCACGGCGTGCCTGCAGCACTGCTCCGAGCAAGCTAAAAAAGTTGTAAGAAGTCATAAAACACTATTGACTTTTCGGGAAATTGTGGTAAGATAAACTCATCCGATTACAAAAAAGGGATTTTTATGTCTTTCAACTTTGGCCTGTCCGACGGTCTGATGGTATTTGCCGTGCTGGCGGCGATCGCGGCGATGGTTCTCGCGTTCATCTTCCTGGTTCCCGAGAAGTGCCGCGCGAAGCTCAACGGCTTCGGCAAGTTCATCCATGATACGCTGAACTTCAAGTACCTCATCATTTCCAAGGTGCTGCAGGCATTTACATCTTCTCTACTGCCTTTGTCATCATCGGCGGCTTCTTCATGCTCTTCCAGACCGATTTCCTCGGCAGATGGATGGGCGGCTACGGCCTGCTCGTGATGCTCCTCGGCCCGATCATTATCCGTGTGGTCTATGAGCTGCTGATGCTCTCGCTGCTGCTCGTGCAGAACGTGATCTCCATCAACCGCAAGCTCCGCAACCAGAACGACGAGGACGGCAAGGAGGCCGACATCTTTGCTTCGCCGGATCTCTCCGGCTTCAAGGCGAAGTTCAGAAAGCAGCAGACCTCCAACCCGAATGCGGGCGCACGCTTCTGCTTCCGCTGCGGCGCGCCGCTCGACCCCTATGGCAACTGCCCGAACTGCGATGCCAACCGCGGCCCGCAGAACCCCATGACGCCGTCGTCCGACAACAATCCGAACGGCTGATATCTGAGCTTTGAAACGCCTGACCGAGCCGGTCAGGCGTTTTTTGCAAAGAAACCCACCGGCGGCCGCCAGTGGGTTTTATTTTTCGGGACGACTGCCCAAAAACTGCGTCAGCAGTGCGTCGCGCTGGCGCAGACGCTGCACGTCCGGCCGAGCCAACAGCTTGTCCTCGATCATCCGCTCCAGCTCGCGCCGGTCGACCCAACGGGCGTCGCAGGTCTCGCCGGGTTGAAGCCGCAGCGCGCACAGCGGAACATCCTGATGATATAATAGGTGTCGGAGAACCATGTTCGCCCCTTGGCCGAATCAATGTAGTGAAATTCGTCCTCACTCGCGCGGATGCCGGTTTCCTCGAACAGCTCGCGCCGAATGGCGTGCAGGCTGCTCTCTCCGGCCAGCACCGAGCCGCCCGTGTTCTCCCAGAGATCGGGATAGGCCATTTTTTCCGGTGAGCGCTTGGTCAGCAGCAGCTTGCCGCGTCCGTTGAAGACCCAGACAAACACCACCAGATGATATTCGCCGCGCCGCATGGGCGTGCCGCGTCGGTGCGTCCGACCGAGCGGTTCGCGCCGGACGTTGTAGAGATCCCACAGCTCCATCGATCAGCCCCCCAGCAGGTGCTCGAGCAGGATCTTCACGCCCATCAGGATGAGGATCACGCCGCCGATCAGCTCGGCCTTGGACTGATATTTTGCGCCGAAGGTGCTGCCGACCTTGACGCCGAGGAGGGAGAACAGGAAGGTCGTGCAGCCGACGAGCGAGATCGCCATCCAGATGTTCGTCCCCGTGAGCTGGAAGGTCACGCCGGTCGCCAGCGCGTCGATGCTGGTCGCGACGGCGAGCAGCAGCATGGTCTTGACCGAGAAGGAGCCGCTCATGCTTTCCTCCTCCTTCGAGAAGGCCTCGCGGATCATGTTTGCGCCGATCAGCGCCAGCAGGATGAACGCGATCCAGTGGTCAAAGCGCTGGATGTAACCCGAGAAGGTGCTGACCAGCAGGTAGCCTGCCAGCGGCATCAACGCCTGAAAGCCGCCGAAATATGCGCCGCAGATCAGCCCCTCACGCCAGAGGCGCTCGGCGAGGAAAGCCCCTTGCCGACTGAGACGGCGAAGGCGTCCATCGAGAGCGCAACGGCCGTGAGCAGCAGTTCCAGAAAAGACATAGAACCTCCCAAAAAAAACCACTTCCGGGGAAGTGGCCGAATGGAGCGGAAAAATCGAGCCGGAAAAGCGCCCTCAAACGCATCGGCCGACCGAATTTATAAGAATCCATCAATTATAATTATTATATGGTTGGGCATGCGTTTGTCAAGATATGTTTTTAATACTTGCGGTTTTCCGCGCTTCTGATAGAATAGAGGGGAAGAAGCGAGACGGAGGCGGACGTATGCCCAGATTTTTTTTGAATTCGATTGACCCGGCCAGCCGGTTTCTGATCCTGACTGGGGAAAATGGCACATGCCAAGGTGCTGCGGCTCAACGAGCTGACCGTCTGCGACGCGGCCGGAACGGATTATCGCTGTACGGTCTCGGATGTTGCGCCGGGGCAGATCTCGTTGGTCGTGCGCGAGGCCGTGCCCGCCGAGCGAAGGCGGCCGTGCGCTGCGCGGTCTATATGGCCTTCGCCAAGGGCGATAAATTTGAGCATGTGATTCAAAAGGCGACGGAGCTGGGCGCGGCGGAGCTGGTCTGCTTCCCGAGCGCGCGCTGCGTTTCGCGGCCGGACGAAAAATCGCTGAAGAAAAAGCTCGAACGCTGGCAGAAGATTGCCGCCTCGGCGGCGGAGCAGTCGCGGCGCGGCCGCATCCCGGAGGTGCTTGCCCTGCCGAGCTACGCCGCTGCGCTGGAGCGCGCCGCGCAGGCTGAGCTTGCGGTCTGCTTCTATGAAAACGAGGAGCGAAGGACCTTCCGCAGTGCGGTCGAGGCGGCTCTCCCGTTGAAAACGGCGGCGCTCCTGACCGGACCGGAGGGCGGCTTCGAGCCGGAGGAGGTCGCACAGGCCGCGCAGGCCGGGCTTGCGATCTGCACGCTCGGACGGCGCATCCTGCGCTGCGAGACCGCTCCGCTGTGCGCCCTGTCGGCGCTGATGTACGCTGCGGGGGAATTCTGACGTCCGGCGCACAAAAAAACCCGCTTTTTCGCGTCAGGCACTTGACGAACGCACGCAAATGCGGGATAATAAAACAATAACACTCGAAACGGAAAATTCCACGAAGGATGGATCAAAATGATTGGTATTTATGATTATACGGTGGTGCTCACCTATATGAGCCTCGTTTCGGCGATCGGCGGCATCACGCTGGCTGTGGCCAGAACGCCGCACCCGATTCTCGCGACTTCTGCCTGCTGTTCTGCGGCCTTTGCGACATGTTCGACGGGAATCGCGCGCAAAAAGAACCGCACGGAGGAGGAAGGCTTTCGGCATTCAGATCGACTCCCTGTGCGACATCGTTGCCTTCGGCGTGCAGCCGGCCGTGCGGCCATCGCGCTCTGCGGCTACCGCTGGTATGCCTATCTGGTCGGCTCGCTGTTCGTGCTGGCCGGGCTGATCCGTCTGGCGTACTTCAACGTCACGGAGGAGCAGCGTCAGAAGGAGACCGAGGAGGTTCGCAAGAACTACACCGGCCTGCCGATCACGGCGTCGGCGCTGATCTTTCCGCTGTTTTACTCGATCGTCTCGGTCTATTGCCTCTGCACGGAGGAGATCACGCGCTTCGGCCGCCTGTTTATGCAGGGGACCGCGCGCTCCTCTGTGTCCTGATGGCGCTCACGGGCATTCTCTATATTACTCCGTTCAAGATGAGAAAGCCGCGCTCCAGGGAGCTTTGGCTGATCCTGGCTGTCGGTCTGCTCGTTGCGGCCGTTCTGCTGCTGACGCATCTGCGCCGTCTCGGCGTCTTTTGAGGTGTGAGATGAAAAAGCTGTTTTTGGTCATGAACCCCTGCTCGGGAAAGAAGCGGGCAAACAAGGTGCTTGCGGAGATCATTGACGTTTTCAACCGCGCGGACTACGAGGTCACGGCCTATATGACGGCGGCGCGCGGCGACGCGACCCGTGCTGCGGCGGAGCGCGCGGCGGATTTGACCGCATCGTCTGCATCGGCGGCGACGGCACGCTCAACGAGGTCATTGCCGGGTTGCATGAGGTCGGGCAGCAGACGCCAATCGGCTATATCCCGGCCGGAAGCACGAACGATTTTGCCAACAGCCTGGGCCTGCCGAAGGATCTGCTTGATGCGGCGCGCCTTGCCGCGACCGGCGAGCCGCGCAAGCTCGACATCGGCAGCTTTAACGGCCGCTGCTTTTCCTATGTCGCCTCCTTTGGCGCCTTCACGCGCACATCCTATGCCACGCCGCAGGGGATGAAAAACGCGCTCGGCCATGTGGCCTATCTGCTGGCGGGCGCGAAGGAGCTGACCTCCATCCGCAGCACACATATGCGCTTTGTGCTGGCGGACGGGACGTCGTTCGAGGATGATTATATTTTCGGCGCGATCAGTAACTCCACCTCCGTGGCCGGGCTGCTGACGCTCTCGCCGGATCTGGTCGACCTGAACGACGGCCTGTTCGAGCTGCTGCTTATCCGTAAGCCGCACAGCCTGCTCGAGCTGAGCGACTGCGTGCTCGCGCTCACAACGCAGGAATATCACACACCGATGCTCA
>VOFG01001260.1_pt1 | contig 10001 bp, 12 predicted proteins | sample 5384171 | NCBI WGS metagenome assembly VOFG01 (sample SAMN12384726, study PRJNA508395) | human gut metagenome | isolation source: healthy gut F | host: Homo sapiens | reverse complement strand
GTTTTCTTACAATATCAATAGAGAATCCCTTTCTCTCTCAATGCGGCTTCGATCCTCTGGAATGTTTCTTCATCCGGGCAGCGGAGGGTGTGCAGGTGCACGCCGCCGGTCATCCGGCTGAGCAGGCACTCCGGGGTATTGGCTGCCTGGGTGATAAAGGTGTCCACATCGTATCGGCTGGCGAGGTTCAGGTTGCCCCGCAGCTCGCCGTAAAGCGGGTTTTCCACCGCCACATCGACCACCACGCCTCCCTGATCCACCACCGTGTAAAGCTCGGTACGCATCTCATCGGCGGTCTTATGCACACAGGCCAGGATGCCGGTGTAGCCGCCGGGGGGCGGGTGGAACTGATACCCGCGCGGGGTGGCCTCGATTTCGGCCCCGCCTGCCCGCAGAAGGGCCACGTCCCCCACCACGATCTGGCGGCTGACCCCCAGCTTTGCGGCCAGTGCACTGGCACTGATGGGTGCGCTGGCCCCATGGAGCTGTTGCAAGATCTTTTCCCGGCGCTGTGCTGCGTTCATTGTTGTTCCCCCTGTCAGCATTATTCCCTATTATAATAGTGCATGACAGGTGTCCTGTCAATCCAGACGCAGGACCGTGGCGTAATTGGAGGGCAGCTGGACCTTCATCCGGCCAGATGCAAGGCTGACCATCACATTCTCAGCGCCCACGGTATCGGCCAGCAGGTCCGTTGCAGCGTTGGCCTCCACCGGCAGCTGGAATTCCATCTCCGCCGGGCCGTCGCCGTTGTTGAATACGGCCACGAGGGCTTTTCCATCCAGCACCCGGGCAAAGGCATAGCACTGGGTGGTCAGCTGGAGCTCCTTCACCTCGCCCCAGCTCAGGGCCGGATATTCGGCCTTCAGCCTGCCCAATGCGGCGTACACACTGGTGACAGGGTTGGTGTTCAGGTCATCCCGAAACTTGTCCAGCTCCAGGCAGGGGTGCAGGGGCCAGTCACTGCCCCACTCCTTTTTGCCCTCGATGCCAAATTCGGAGCCGTAATAGATGGACGGAATGCCCCAAAGCGTGTATACTAGAATTGCAATGTGCCGGATGTGCGCCTTGTTCCGCAGTTTATTGGGCAGGCGCTCCACATCGTGGTTGTCGGAGAAGGTATAGAGCCGGGTGTCGTGGCAGAGCCCCTGCAGGCGGCGCATGGTGTGTGCGATCTCAAAATAGTTGTGGTCGTTGTGGCCGCTCCACAGGCCCTTGTGCAGCTCATAGTTGGTAACAGAGTGAAGCATTTCAGGGTTGGCCCAGCGGCTGTAATCGCCGTGGATGACCTCGCCCATCAGCCAGAACTCAGGCTTGACCTCGTTGGCAAGGCGGCGCAGACCCTTCATAAAGTCGAAGTCCAGCACATCCGCTGCATCCAGCCGGATGCCGTCAATGTCGAATGCATCGACCCAGAAGCGGATGGTATCATAATGGTAGTTCTGCACCTCGGGGTTGCGCTGGTTCAGCTTGACCAGCAGGTTGAAGCCGCCCCAGTTGCCGTAAGAAAAGCCGTCGTTGTACTCGTTGTTGCCCCAGAAGTTCACATCGCAGAACCAGTCCTTATAGCGGGAGTTCTCGCGGTTGGCCTGCAGGTCTTTGAAGGCAAAGAAATCCCGGCCCACATGGTTGAACACACCGTCCACAATGACCTTCTGGCCCCGGGCGTGGCAGTTGGCCACGAACTCCCTGAACTCCTCGTTGGTGCCCAGGCGGCGGTCCACCCGGCGATAATCGATGGTATCATAGCCGTGGGAGCCGCTCTCGAACAGCGGGCCGATATAAATGGCCGTGCAGCCCAGGTCTTTGGAGGCGTGCTCGGCCCAGGCGTTCAGCTTTGCGAACGCGCCCGGTGTGGGCTGGCCGTCGTTTTCGTGCGCACAGCCGCACAGGCCCAGCGGATAAATGTGATAAAAAACTGCGGTATCATACCATGCCATAGTTACTCTCTCCCATATCATTTCTTCTGCCGCCCAGCAGCGGCAGGCTCAGTATACCACAAACTCCACCAATTGTGTGGATGTTTGATAAATTTTCTGCATAGTCTCTGCTAAAATCAGCAAGTGTGACGATTTTGATTAAAAATTATTGGTAAATATGACCGGGTGTATCCCGTTGAGAAAAGGAGAAATCTGCATGAATTTTCCCACCATCGACCGCTCGTTCTTTGCGGGCGAATGCTTTGATGCCTACCGTGTGCTGGGCGCGCACCCCTGCCGGGATGACTTTGGGCAGGAGGGCTGGCGGTTTGCCGTGTGGGCCCCGGGTGCTGTGGCTGTGGAGATCTGCGGCGGCTTTGACGTCTGGGGGCCGGGCGTTCCCATGCAGAAGGCCGACACCGGCGTGTGGAGCGGCTTTGTGCCTGGCCTTGCCGAGGGAGAGCTGTACAAATACCGCATCCACGGCAAGGATGGCAGCACCGTGATGCGGGCTGACCCCTACGCCTTTTCCACCGAGCTGCGGCCCGGCACGGCCAGCAGACTGGCCCGGATGGACTTTGCCTTTGACGATTCCAGCTGGATGGAGCGGCGGGACAAGTGCCGCAACCTGCCCCTGAACATCTACGAGCTCCATGCAGGCAGCTGGAAGCACAAGCCCAACGCCACCCGTGAGGACGGCTCAGACGGCTGGTACAATTACCGGGAGCTGGCCCGGGAGCTGATTCCCTGGCTGCTGGATCACCGCTTCACCCATGTGGAGCTGCTGCCGCTGGCAGAGCATCCCTTTGACGGCAGCTGGGGCTACCAGACCACCGGTTACTTCTCTGTCACCAGCCGCTACGGCGACCCCGCCGACTTTGCGGCCTTTGTCAACGCCTGCCACCGGATGGGCATTGGTGTCATCATGGACTTTGTGCCCGTCCACTTTGCCGCCAACGGCGACGCGCTCGCCAACTTTGACGGCACCCACCTCTACGAGTACGACAGTGATGTGGGCCACAGCGAGTGGGGCACCTGCAACTTCAACTATTACCGCCGGGAGGTGTGCAGCTTCCTGAACAGCGCCGCTGCCCTCTGGATGGATGTCTACCACTGCGACGGCATCCGGATGGATGCCATCTCCCGTGCCCTTTATTGGCAGGGCGACCCCAACCGCGGCGTGAACGAGGGCGCTGTTACCTTCCTGCGGAACCTGAACCACGGCCTGAACGAGCGCTGGCCCACCGGCATCTACACCGCTGAGGACTCCACCAACTTCCTCAAGGTCACCGCCCCCACCCGCTACGACGGCATCGGTTTCGATTATAAGTGGGACATGGGCTGGATGCACGACACGCTGGATTATTTTGCCACGCCCTTTGGTGAGCGGCCCGATGCCTACCACAAACTGACCTTCAGTATGCAGTATTTCTACAATGAGCTGTATCTGCTGGCACTCAGCCACGACGAGGTGGTGCACGGCAAAAAGACCATCATTGATAAGCTGTGGGGCACCTACGAGGAAAAATGTGCCCAGCTGCGCACCCTTTACTTCTACATGTACACCCACCCGGGCAAAAAGCTGAACTTTATGGGCAATGAGCTGGGGCATTTCCGGGAGTGGGATGAGAAAAAGGAGCTGGACTGGGGCCTGATGAAGTATCCCTTCCACGACAGCTTCCAGAAATATTTTGCCGAGCTGGGCCGCCTGTATGCCACCGAGCCTGCCCTCTACGACGGCGAATACAACCCGAACTGCTTTGAGTGGATCGCCTGCGAGAGCCGGGACGAGGGCGTGTACGCCTGGCTGCGGAAGGGCGCGGGCCAGACCATCCTCTGTGTGATGAACACCCAGAATACCTCCCACAAAAAGTTCCCGCTCTACTTCCAGTATCCCTGCGCCGCCGATGAGCTGCTGAACAGCGAGGCTGCCTGCTGGAACGGTGCGGACCGCAGCCGCACCAGACACCTGCACACCACCGATGGCGGCGTGTACGGCCGGGACTACACCTTGAGCGTGGATCTGCCCGCCATGGGCAGCCGGATGTACCGCATCACGCCGGAGGCTCCCCACCCGGAGGCCGCGCAGGCCTCTGCCCGCAAGGCCGCCGCCCAGAAGCGCAAGGCCACCATCGCGGCAAAGCAAAATTCCAAAAAGTAATATTGCATTCAAAATATCCCGTCTGCTGAAATGCGGACGGGATATTTTATCTTCCGGGGTTGCCCCTTGCCTGTGCCGCCCGGAACCATTATACTGTAAGCTGTAATATTGTGGTTCAAAACCGAGGAGCATGTACAATGTCAACGATACTTTCTGAAAAGAAGACCCTTTCGCCCTGGGCAAAAGGCGGCATCGGGTTGAGTGCCGGGGCACTCCTGCTGGTGCTGGTGGGCCTGCTGTTCCCCACCGCGGCAGCGTTCTTCCCGCTGGTGAGCCTGTGGTGCAGCTGTGTGCTGTTCTACGGCGCGCTGTGGGTGCTGCACACTGCCGGTGTGGAGCTGGACTTCTTCCACCGCGCAGCCATCATCGCCTTCTGGGCCGGAGCTGTGCTCTACTTCTATTGGGCGCTGGGGCGGCGGCAGTTCATCTACGCCTGGGATTATGTGAATTACATTCAGAAGCAGTTCAATACCGAAGCGGCTTTTGCGCTGGGTCCGGTGGCCGGTTTTAAGTACATCATAAGCACATTTTCTGAAGACTGCACCAATTTCATCACTCTGTTCACCGAGTTCCCGTTCTGCCTCACCGCAAAAACGGGTGACAGCTACGCTTTTGCGCAAGTATTCTGTGTGCTCCCCAGCCTTATGCTGATGCTGGCTGGTCTCACGATCAAAATCGGGCAGATTCTGGAGGTCAAGAATAAGTTCTGGTATTTTATCATCGGCTTTTCCTGGGTGCTGACCTATCCGTTCCTGCGAATGAGCGCTATGCTGGCACAGCCGGACTGGTTCGGTCTGATCTTCGCTTTTGCCATTCTGCTCCTCACATTGGACTACCGTTTTGAAAAGCTGGAGCCGGGGCGGTTCGTGCTCATCTTCCTGGCAACGGCCGCGATTATCCTGAGCCGCCGCTGGTACTTATATTTTGTGGTGGGCTATTATTTTTTCCTATGCGCTTCTGCTCTTTGTAAGCAGTGCAAAGCTCGCAAAACAAGGCCAAAAGGGCCTTGCCCTGCGCCGAGTACGCAACCTCATCCTGTTTGGTGTCTGCGCCATGGCAGCAATGGTGGTCCTGCTCTGGCCCATGGTCAGCAAGATTCTGGCTTTCAACTACTCCGACCGCTATTCGTACTATAATGTCGGCGGCATTGCAGTAGAGCTCTATTATCATGCCATGCGCACCGGCCTGCTGAACCGTATTTTGATCCTGTTTGGTTTGTGGCTCTGCGTCAAGCGGAAAAAGCCCAGCCTGCCTGTGTTGGCGCTGTGTGAGCTGATGCTCAGTATGCTCTTGTTTACCCGAGTGCAGAATTCCGGCTCCCACCAGATGCTGCTGTACGTGCCCGCCTATGTCATTCTGTTTCTCTGCGGTGCGGCGGGTCTGGCAGAGAGTATCGAGCATTTCAAAATACCAAAGCTTTGTTTCTGGGTCTTTACACTGTTGTTCGCCGTGTCGGTGCGGTGCTCCCCGCTCACTGTCATGGCCTTGCCAGAGTTCGTTATCCATGCGTTCCACCCGGCAGACCTTGCTGAGTATCAGCGGCTGGACGAGCTGACCTATGACCGCAAGGACAAACCGCAGATCCAGGCCATGGCACAATGGCTGGTTGAACATCTGGGGAGGGCGAGGTCGCCTATATGATCCCGGATGACATGCTCTACAATCCCGGCCATCTGCGGAACTGTGACCTGCCCAACCATGCACTGGACGGCAAGTTGCCGGACAGCTTCTCGGTGCCGGGCACCCACTATTTCCCCACCGGTTTCTTTGATGCCAGATATGTGGTAACTGCAGACCCGTTCCCCCTCTCTCACCCGGACACGGAACTGGGCCACCGGTTCAACGCCGTTTTTCTTCAGCTGAGAGAGACTACCCACCAGCAAGTTGCGACCTTCGATATGGGCAACGGCACGGTGTTCACGATCTGGGAACGCACCACTCCCGTGACACGTGAGGAAGTGGAGACCTATCTCCATGAATTTGATGCTGAAAACGCCAAATACCCAGAAATGTTTTCCGCAGTTGTGGAAAACTGGCTGGCTGTTCATGGTTTATAAAAGGAGAGTAAAACGATATGTCCAACAACGCAAAAAATCTACCAGAAGTAAAATTAGGTCAGTACAAGGGGCTGGCTGTCACCCGCCATGTGCGGCCGCTTTCCGAAAAGACCATTGACCAGGAGATGGTCCACCAGACCCGGATGCGCTCCGTCTACCACAACTCCACCGCCCCCGCCAAGCGCGGCAGCCGGGTCCTGCTGGATTTTGTCGGCTTCATGGACGGGGAGGAGATCCCCGACAGCCGGATGGAAAAGGTGATGGTGGTTCTGGGGACGGCAAGCTGATGCCCGCCGCCGAAGATGCCATCTACGGCCACACCGCTGGCGAGACCTTCCGCTTCGATTTCACTTACCCGGAGCAGTTCCGGGTGGAGGAGCTCTCCGGCAAGACCGCGCAGTTTGAGATCAAGCTGCACTCCGTGGCCGAAAAGACCACCCCGGAGCTGAACGAGGAATTTGCCCGGGCACAGGGCTATGCAGACCTTGCCGCCATGCGCGAGGCCGTGCGGGCCAAAAAGCGGAAGATCCACGAAGATGCCGCCGACCGCGCCGCCGGGCAGGAGCTGCTGGCAAAGGCCGGTGCCAACCTGACCGTGGATCTGCCCGAAGCCATGCTGGACCGCACCGCCGACAACGAGATGCGGATGCTGGAGCAGCGGCTCTCCCGCAGCAACATCACCCTGGAAAAGCACTGCAAGAACAGCCACACCACCGCTGCCGCCCTGCGGGCAGGCTACCGTGACGCTGCCGAGCGGAACCTGCGCTCCATGCTGGCCTCCCGCTCCATTGCTGAGGCCGAGAACATCACCGTGAGCACGCTGGAGGTCAACAACGAGTACCGCCGCCTGTCCCAGCTGCAGGACACCCCGGAGGCCGACATCCACCGGGTGCTGAGCCCGACCCTTGCCGCCGCACTGGTTGCACAGAAAGTCCAGCGCTTTCTGCTGGACAACGCCGACATCACCACGGTGATGGACCCTGAAAAGGAGTGATCCTATGAGTATCTTTACGCGCTACGCCATGGATGCGCTGATGAAGACCACCCACCCCGAGGTCATCCGCCGTCAGTGCTGGAATCTCCACCCCCACCGCACCCCCTGCACGGCATGCAAAGACATCTGCCCCTACGGCGATGCCATCTTCACCCGCCCCAACCTCGTCAAGGACTGGGATCCCTGCACCGACTGCGGCCTGTGCGTCTCGGCCTGCCGGTCGGGCTGCATTGCTCCCTCGCCGGAGCAGGTGCAGCGGGACATCTCCCCTGCCGACAGCGATGGCGACACCATCTGGATCGGCTGCGAAAAATCCACCCGCAAGAACACCGTGGTGCGCACCTGCGTCTCGGCCTATTCGTGGGAAGCGCTGGCCTACCTTGCCCTGAACAAGAAGATCGTCCTCGACCTGACCCCCTGCGGCGAGTGCGAGAACGATGTCTGCGCCGAGCATCTGCGTGCCGTTCTGACCCGGCTGGTGGAGTTCTTCGGCCAGCCCCTGTTCGAGGCCCGGTTCACGCTGGCATACGAGCTGGACGATGCCCCCTTCCACGTCAAGGAATATTCCCGCCGTGAGATGATGGAGCAGGTGACCTCCGGCTCCAAAAGGGCACCAAGCAGCTGCTGCGGATGCTGCCCGGCCTGCGCAGCGAGGACGAGAGCAGCCAGGATTTCCGGCTGCTGCTCCACCAGTACACCAAGCAACTCAAGGCAGTGTCCGAAACGCCCCTGCGCTATGGCTACCACCTGCCCAACTTCACCCAGAAGTGCTTTGCCTGCGGCCGGTGTGAGAAGAGCTGCCGCAGCGGTGCCATCAAGTTTGAGGACCTGCCCGACGGCCAGACCCGCGCGGTGATCACGCCGTGGAAGTGCAGCGAGTGCGGGGTCTGCGTTGCCGCCTGCTCCAACGGCGGTCTGGACGGCCTGAAGCTGCGCCAGCTCACCAGCCTTGGCCCCGTCAGTGTCTACAAGTGCACCAAGACCCTCTGCAAGGAATGCGGCAAGCCCATTGCGCCCAACTGTGCGGACGGCATCTGTTCTGTCTGCCGCATCAAGCTGCGCACCAAAAAGCGTCAGGAGGAGGCTGTGGCCCGCGCCAAGGAGCGTCAGGCCGAGCGCGAGGCCAAAAAGGCTGCAGAAGCAGCTGCAAAGGAGCTGGCTGCCGAGATGCAGCCCTCTCAGCCAGCGCAAAGCGCCGCTGCCCCTGAAGCAGGAGCCGCTCCCCCCCGACCGAAAGCACCTGCTGATCGCTGGACCTCTCCGGGGCTTCGCATGGACGGAGAGGTTTTTATTGACGCAGCTCCAAAAAATGCTATAATTCTTCTTAACCACCCAGCTGCGGGAGGACAAGTTACAAAGGCGTAACGGATGTGTTTCCGTTACGCCTTTTTTTGCTTCCCGCTGCCGGGAAACAGCGTGCCTGTCGGCTTTGGGCGGCAACCAGACTTCAACACGAAGAAAAGAGGGAATTTCATTATGAAACAGTCTATTTCTCGTCGTCAGTTCCTCAAGGCAAGCGGCCTGGCAGCCGCAGGTGCCTGCGCCGCCGGTCTGCTGTCCAGCTGCGGCGGCAAGAGCGGCGGCAGCTCCTCCGGTTCTGCTTCCGGTGCGGATACCAGCAAGTACACCGTGCTTTATTCCAGCCAGCCTGCAACCCTGAACTATCTGACCACCGCTACCGACCTGGAAATGGTCGTGGGTGCAAACTGCGTGGACACCCTGGTCGAGTACGACAACAAGGGCGTGATGCGCGAGGGCTGGCCACCAAGTGGGAGTGGGATGCCGACTCCCCTGACCTGGACCTTCACCCTGCGTGAGGAGAACTGGGTGGACAACAACGGCGAAGTCGTTGCCCCTGTGACCGCCAGGACTTTGTGGATGCCCTGCAGTATGTGCTGACCCCGGATTACGCTTCCTCCAACGTGGGCCTGGTCACCGCCTACATTGCCGGTGCGAATGATTACTACAACTATCACGTCTACCTGACCAATGCTGAAAACGGCACTGTGGACGATGACGGCACCACCTATGTCACCGATGGCAGCGGCAACGTGACCGTGACCGCAGCAGACGGTACCGCTTCCACCTACGCCCCCGTGGACTTTGATTCCGTGGGCGTGACCGCTGTGGATGACCACACCCTGACCTACACCCTGACTTACGATTTCCCCGGCTTCCTGAGCCTGCTGTGCTACCTGCCCTATGAGCCCGCCTACGGCCCCTGCTGAGCGAGAGATGGGCGACCAGTATGCCACCAGCGCCGAGACCCTGTACAGCTGCGGTGCCTTCTACCTGTCCGATTACGAGTCTCTGGAAACCTGGATCATGAAGAAGAACCCCGAGAACTATGATGCGGACAATGTCTTTATCGACACCATCAGCCGCATTTACAATGCCGAGGCTGCCGTGAACGGCCCCGAGATGATCAAGCGCGGCGAGATCGACGAGGCCACCATCGGTTCCGACATTCTGGACAGCTGGCTGGCCGACGATACCACCAAGGACATGGTCTCCATGGATCGTCCCAACACCAACTACACCTACTTCTACATGTTCAACTTCATGCCCTTTGCACACGAGTTCTCCAACTGGAACGTTGAGGGTGTGGATGTAGAATACGAGCCCGAGAACTGGGCCAAGGCCATCAACAACACCAACTTCCGCAAGGCCTTCCTGTACGGCATCAACAACGCCGTTACGCTGGCTGTCAGCGCACCTCTGGGCTATGACAGCTACAAGCTGAACACCATCACTCCCCCCGAACTTCTGCGCCACCACCGATGGCGTGGACTACACCCAGTGCGGCGGCCTGGCCGACCTGACCGAGTTCTTTGACGAGGCCAAGGCCAAGGAGTACCGTGATGCCGCCA
>VOFG01001049.1_pt1 | contig 10001 bp, 20 predicted proteins | sample 5384171 | NCBI WGS metagenome assembly VOFG01 (sample SAMN12384726, study PRJNA508395) | human gut metagenome | isolation source: healthy gut F | host: Homo sapiens | reverse complement strand
TCGAACTGCAATGGTGTCTGCGTTACCCAAATTTACTGATACCGGAGGACAAGAAACTGGTGGTGGAGATGTATGAGAAACAGGGCGGCCGTCACCAGAGTTTTGAGGTGGTCAACGAAGACCTGGTGCGTGCGGAAACCATCAATGAACTGAAGGTACGATGAGAACGAAAGTATTGTATATGCTGGCATTGCTGCTTGTCCTTTCCGTGGGACAGGCAGAAGCTCCAGCGGATTCTGCCAAGATGCAGGGTGTGGAAATGCGTGGAGGTATGGCTTCCGATAACGGATACTATATGGGAATGACACTTTCAGTTATGCCAAAGGCGGAACAAATGGGTATATGGAGCGGAATACCCGCATATGAAACACGGTTACCGTCATGTGACTTTCGGCAGTTTACAGAAGTGATATTACCTGAATTTCCTTCCGATGCGTAGTGCGTCTTTCCTCAATCTTAGTGATCGGCACTGCCGGATATGAGACGGCAACTAACCAGATAAACGCGACAAATACTTGAAAACAGGAGTTTTGTGTACGGCTGTGCCCTGGACGCTGGAGAGTGGAACTGCAACCTGCCAATGTGTGGCATTATTTTGGGCTTCGCAGTGTATCCCGTAAAGGAAATGATGTTCGGTCCAGATCCTTCAGAATGAGAGAACCGCACTCTTTCAAGGTGGATACGCAGCGGAATGTCTGTTTGATTTGGCCTCGGAAAGGGAGGTGACATCTTCCATCTTGCCGGAGAACTGGACCGAAGCACCGGTTTCATGGAACAGCTGAGTTCCTTTCAGGGAAATCCATCCTTCCTCCGGCTTTTTACAGGAACGTAAGAAGATACCCTCAAGGTTTCCGGATTCGAGGACGTGAAAGTGACGGAACTGAGTCATGAGGCATTGAAAAGCTACCTGAAAGAGAGAGGCATTGATCCGGCCATAGCCGGAGTGTTCTGCAAGCGAAGCGGGCACGGAATACGGGGCAAACGGTATTTTGCCATAGGCTTCAGAACCGAGCGGCGGTGGTTATGAACTCCGTAACCCGATGTTCAAGGGATGCATCTCTCCAAGGACATTTCTGTGTGTCCCTGTCCGAAAGAAACAGGATACGTGCTGTGTGTTTGAAGGATTTGTGGATTTCCCTTTCGGCATTGGTATTGTGGACTGTGGCGGACGAGGACTGCCTGGTGCTGAACTCAGTATCCAATCTTGGAACGGTCGTATGCCGTTCTGAGGGTTACAAAAAATCCGGTGCTTTTGACCGTGACCAGGCCGGGATTACAGCATCGGAGACTTTGAACATACATTTCGGGAATAAGGTTATGGACTGTTCCGGTCTGTATGATGGATTTAAGGACTTGAATGAATATCTGACAAAAACAAAGGAAAACAAATGAAGACAGAAAAGAATATGAGAAAAGGATTTGGGCTGGCAGGCAAGATTGCCATGTTCTGTATAGGTCTGGTCAGTCTTGGTACTGACCTCGTGCGAATCCGAGCTGGAAATCCAGCAAAGTTATCCGTTTACCGTAAAACAATGCCGGTTCCCAAGGAACTGAACAGGAATGAGACGGCGGAAATACGATGTGAACTCAAAGTGAGGGCGATTTTGACGGTACGGTCTATACGATCCGTTATTTCCAGTATGACGGGGAAGGTTCCTGAAACTGACAACGGTCTTGAATTCGCCGAATGACCGTTATCTGCTGAGGACCGGAAGTTCAGGCTGTATTATACTTCACTATGTGACGAGGCGCAGAACTTCATTGTCGTTGTCGAGGACAATTGGGGAAACATGACGGAAATGGAATTTGACTTCAACGATGCAGGTGATGAAGAGACGGATGCTGTGGAAGATTCATTGTCAGTTCAGGAAGGAGGCCCTATAATAACTGTTAGACTTCTAAGGTCAGTACTGCCGTTGGTGGTACTGGCCATGACGGTAACTCTATAGCACACAGGAGAATGGAAGACTAATGTTGGGGAAACGGCTGTCAAGTGTATCAAGAAATATGAAGGATGGCATGGTCCGGAACATCATCCGTATGTTGCATACGGTCACCGTATCAGAAAAAGGGGAAAAGTTTCCCGTATGTCTGACAGAAAGTGAGGGAGACAGTATTCTGAGAAAGGATCTGAAGAAAATGTGTGCGTTGTTCCGACATCTGGGTAAAGATTCACTGATCGTCGCGTGTCTGGGCATACCAGGTGGGACCATATAAGTTGCTCGGTTATGGCAGGATACCCAAAAGCACGTTGATAAGGAAACTGGAAGCCGGTAACCGGGACATTTATGCGGACTTCATACGATATTGTCACTATAAGGGAAAGAAAATTCCGTCAATAGAAAGGAGAAGAAAAGAAGAATACAGATTATTGTTTATGCCATAGAAACAAGACAGCCGTGAATTTGTCATGATTCACGGCTGTCTTGTTATAATATCCTGTCTAAAAAAAGTGACAGGGATAAAATGAACCGATTATACTGTTTCAGAGCATCCATATCCAACTTCATGTTTTTGTAAGGATTTGAATCGTCTGTATAGAAATAGATGTCTGTTGTCCGGTTACCATTTTTTATAATTTTCCCGTTCAATGGTATCGCGTCCACATCCTCGAACTTTTCAAGGGGAAGTCCTTCGATGGAACCGGTTTCCTGTTTTCCGAGACTGTTTGTATAGTGATTGAACAGTACAAATCCTTTTCGGGCATAATCAATGTGAATGCCGTATGGACGGTTTACGGCAAAAGTTTTCCCTGGCTTTTTCCTGATAATTTTCCATTATAATACCGGTTTGACAATTTCAATCTTCAATCCGAGCGCATCAATGATACGGCAGAATGTACTGATACCCGGATCTACAATACCTTTTTCTATTCTGGAGATATAGGACTTGTTGGTTCCGATTTTTTCAGCCAGTTCGGACTGGGTCATCTTTTCCTTCTTTCTGGCATCACATATAATCTGTCCCATGCAGTAGGCGTATGCCTCCTTACGGAACTCCTCACGTTCAGGTGTTCCCGGCTTGCCGAATTCCCATCCATGATAGCATCGATGCTGGTCAGGTTTTCATTTCTTGCTTTCATAATACTCCTCCTTTATCTTTAATGCTTTTCTATTTCAGAAGGCGGTGTCTTCTGTGTCTTTTCTGAAATCCGTTGAACAGGATTACGATGTTCCCGTCATCAAATATGAAGAATACCCGGAAGATATTGCCTCCATATTCAGCACGGATTTCATAGAGTTCTTCACGCAGATACTTTACGAACTTGCTGCTTACCCTTTCCTGTACTTTTCAGCATATCAAGAATGTAGTATATCTTACGGGCTTCCTCTTTTCTGAGAGATGAGATAAAGTCCATAAAATAATTTTGTATGCTGATATGATCCGTTCCTGTTTCATGACGCAAATATATAAAAGTTTACATATCAGGCAACTTTTTTGGAACATAAAAAGATTTTATGTTTTATTTCCCAAGTCTGTGAAATTGATAACCCGTTACTATGAAATCCTCTTTTCCGTAGTCAGCCAGTGATTTCAAATCGGAGAGGCTTTTTACAGTAGAAAAATATTGTATTATCATATTCTTCAGGTATATCCGTGAGGGCGATGTTTACGTATTCTGTATTAAGGCTGTCTTTTCCATATAATTCGCACTCTGCAAGTTCAGGTTTTCTCCCGTATGTTTCGACAAATTCCTTAAAACCGTTTTCCATATCCTTTTACAGTTTCTATGTCGCAGAGAATGGTATAATTGTCACACTTCTCACACCATCCATACAAGAATGACTCATCATCATAATTATAGAACTGTTTTGTATTCGGATTGATGAAGGCATTGCAGACTACATGATTTCCTCCACATTTGCAACATATAATATTTTCTTCCAGTCCCGTATTTTTATCTGAAAGATGTTTGTCATGGCTTCCAGAATGTCGTTAAGCCATACCGGATTGGCAGAGCGCCTCATGGCGGCTTGTGACCTTGTAGTTTTCTCCGGTTATCTTATCATGGACTTCAAGTGTGATTCCTTCTCCGACGGCAGTTACCTTGTGTACGGAGCATTCGCACGGATCACCGGTCTTGTCAAACCAGATTACGTAAACCGGATTGTCATTGTCTTTAAGTATTACTTCGAAACCGAGTTTGCCTGCATCAGTGCAAGTATCCTGCCGATGATTTCATCGCACAGGTTTTCAATTCTTTTTTGGAAAATATTCATATTCAGATAAGATTTAGATGTTGGACTTCTTTTTTGTATTTCTCCAGTGAAGGCTTGTATCCCTGTTCATGGATAACGTCCTTCAGCTCTTTCAGGGTATATGTCCTTCTGGGCTATGTCCAGTCCGTAGTCTTCCGCAAAGGCTTCTATTCCGATCAGACAATACCCCCATATTGCGGTGTACCGTTTCATGTGATTTCTATGAGTCATCAGTACCTTTTGGGGAGTACAGCCTGCTCCTTCAATTGACGGATCTTGTATTGCAGGCCGGAAGCGAAACGCTTTCCATGTTCCTGTCGCTGGTAGGTCAGTGGTCCCTTGAGGATACAGTGTTCACTGTCTGTCCCATGAAAGAGTTGCGGAATATTTCGCAACCCGGCACATGGAGCTTACAAAGGCTTATGTTCCACCTCATAATACCGCATTTCATGCATCCTTCAAATCCTTTTGAATGTTGAATCCGGAATTGCGAGATCGTTGTACATATTTGTCTTTTCAGCCTTGTCCGGTGGAATGTGGTAATTTGTTTTCTGAACACTGTTTCGGCGAGCATATATCGGTTGGGATGGCGTGTCATGATGAGATAGTATTCACTTTCATGCCATCGCGTTTACATTTTTAACCAATACATGCTGTTTCCGTGTTCGGTGAAATATTCCACAAGTTCCTGTTCCAGCGTTCCGATGGAATATCGGGAGTAGAACGAATCCCTTCTGGCCAGTGCCATACAAACCTCTTTCGTCATCAAGTTCGGTTCAAGAATGAAGTTGTAACTGTTGATTTCTTTTTTTTTTACTTCAAGTGTATGAATAAGTCTTTCCGGTGTCCGGAACCGTCTGGGAAGTTTGTTAAACAGGTTAGGTTCCAGCTCCATTGCTTTTGTCAGCCATGGCATCATCCGCATGTTTGGAGAACCACTCGTAATGTCCGTATGAATCGAAAATGCCATGCAGGTTGCCTGTCTTGTGACAGATGGCCTTCCATACGGTGTCATAGTCAAGCCAGCGTGTATCCACTTCCTTGATACAGCGTATGGCCCATTCCTTGTAGTATGCTGCCTGTTTGAAACATTTAGGCATCATTTTGTCGATAGTCATGGTTGCGATACGTCCGTCATGGATCAGTTCTTTCCAAAGTCTGAAATCCTTGGCTTGTCGCGGAACGAAAGAAAGCATGACGCTTGTTTCATATAAGAACTGCTGTTCATACCTCTCAGAACAGTACCGGTAACCTCCGTTTTGCTGTACGTCACGGTAAAGGGAGTATATTGCATCACGGACTGTTCCGTTGTTCCATGAGGATGAAGGTATCAGATGCAGGTAGTGCATGAAATTCCTGTGTGCGAACAGCGATTCAAGTATGTCACTGTTCCTGTATTTTTCCGGTATGTCAGGAAAATTACTCTTTTCGGCCTTTATTGCCCTTAGACAAATCTGGCGATTACGTTTTTCTTCAGGTATCTTCGAAAGCTGCCAGGAACGCCATCCGTAATCATCTGTTTTGAATATACTGTCAAGTATTTCAGAAGTAATATATTTCTCCGGCAGATAGTTGACCAGTTCCGGACGGTGTTCGGTCGCGGCCAGTTCAACCATTTCCATTGTGATGAATTTGTCCGGCATACATGATATAGCCTTTGTCATATTGATTTCTTTCATGATTCCAGTTTTTTAGGTTTGATGACTTTTTTATAAGTTGTGTTTTGCGGAATACATATACCGTTTTTCCTTTTTCACTGACTCTTTTGGGAAGGCTTTTCCAGGTATCCCATCCGTTGACAATTTCCGGAGTGAATTCCAGTTTTCCCGTTTCGCCGATTACGGCAAAGGAAAGTCCTTTGTCCAGAGGGGAAGGTGTATGATCCTTGTCGGGAACAAAGACAGAAAATTCAGGATTGCTGATTTCATAGATTTTTCCTTCATAGCCCAGAAACCATCTGCCATTTTCATACAGGTAAGTCCAGTCACCGAGCAGGAAGAACTTTTCCTTGCCTGATATTTCCTTTGCTTCGTGAATGGGATTCCCATTATTCAAAGGCCAACAGCTTGTCTTGTTTTCATTTGATGAGAGACTGCCTCCCAAATGGAGCAGGTTTCCCAAAAGCGAGCAATTTTCTCACCCTGTCTTCCGTACGATAGAATGTCCTGAGTATTCTTCCGCAGTTTTCAAAATCCCCTTTTTTCAAAAACGGTGATGTACCGTATTCCTTCCGGCAGGGACATTCCGATGTAAGTGTTTTCATCATTTGTCATAGTCGTATATTTTTATATGATTGTTTATGAATGGATTCTTTGTCATTCCAAGTCTCTTTGCACGGACTGGATTGTAGGGACAGGACTGTACCAGGTAATTGGTATTCCTGCCCTGAGTCTGACTGTGCTGTCTGAAACATTCGACGTCATCTTCCTCTAGTTTCAGTTTTCTTCTGTTCTTTTGTAGGAAGTCTGCTGCCTTTTCTATGGAAGAGAAAACCGCCTTTGGCTCGAATGAACTGTATTCGTGCCATGCGTTGCAGCTGAAAAGGATATACATTTCAGCCTTTTTTCTGTTACTTGCTGCCATATCTTATCTGATTATTACAGTTAATAAAATACAAAGCCCGATTCCGCTGGTGACGGAACCGGGCCTGTTGTCTTCGGTCTCAGATTCTAATTCTGGTTATATGAAAGCAGGAAATCGGCCATTGCTCCATTTTTGTGGAATCATGGCAGGAAAATCAGTCTTTCCAGGCTTGTAGATTTCTGTCGCTACATTGTAGACATCCCACGCTGTAATGCGTGGCTGTTCAAGTGAGAGTTTGAGCAGTTCTTCCGTAAATACGGAAATCTGTCCCTGGTTAAGCGGATAGGTGTCCACCTGTGATGCCAGTCTTTTGTCTGCACTGTCATGGGATACACGCAGAGCCGTCAGCATACCGATGATCATGTATAATTCACCGGTGTCAACACCTTTTCCTTGAGCCTTTGGATTCGGCTTCTGTCCGCATCCATGTCACGCTCAAAATTGCGCATCCAGTCATCCACCTTCCCGAACAGTTCCTCGGTAGTCACCTTGTCCTTACCGTAGTTGGCAACGCTTCGTTCGGGTGAAAGGATACACTGATTGTGGCAGATACGTACGCAGGGACCTATTGCCGCCTGGATACCGTCCTGATGGTAGGCTACCACGAGTGTGGTTGTCAGTTCGTCGGTATCCCCGTTCAGAATACGGATGGTTGTGAATATTCTGCGCAGTACATGTGCTTCTACCGCCTTCTCTCCATAGGTCTGTTCCACCTGCGGCAAGATGACCGCCCCGGGCTGTGTCCGGTTCTTGTTCTGGGCGGCGAAGATTTCCTCCACCTCGTAGTTCAGGTTGTGACGGCGGCAGATGTCCGTCATGCGCTGATGACCTGGTAGTGGTAGATTCCCCTTACCGGATTGCCGTAGATGTCGTTCTCCTTGTAGGTACGCTGTAGTGTTTCAAGGTCCATTACTTCGATTCCGTTGTTCTGGAAATCAAACTGTCTCTGATTGTTCAATGTTGCTAAAGCTTCCATAATTATATTTTTTAAATGGTTGGTAATTATTTGTCCAATAGGTTGATGATACGGACTGCCTCTTTGAAGCGTCCGATATTTTCCGGAAGAGGATTCCTGTATTCCTCTTCCTTCATGCGTCTTATAGAAGGTATTCCCCGTCAAAGGCAGAGCCTGGTTGACTTTCCATCCGTCGGTGAATGCCTTCGGCTGGAGACTGTCATGACAGATCACTTCCCCGACACACCCGTGGACGAGCATGTTGCATACGGTCATCATGCAACAGGTCCGGCTGATGTCTTCTCCGACCAGATAGTTTCCCGGATTGTGCGCATGGTATGCCAGCAGGAGTCTTCCGCTGCCGCATGGGGGTCTCCCATCCTCTGTCCGGTCTCTTTTTTTACCTGCCGCGCACATGACCATGAGTTCACAGATATGTGACGGCGTGAAGAATTGTCCGTTTGCCTGCTGTCCCGGTTTTGAGCAGTAAGCCATGTAGAGTTCACCGAAAGCGTCGAACCAGCCCGACCTGCCGATTTGTTTCTGCATGATACGTGTCCATTCGGCTGTCATTTCCATGAACGAGGCGTTTTGCTGACGCTTGTATTTCCAGTTGCTTATTGGCGGTGCTCCCGGAGAGAAGCCGTGGATGATGAAACGCAGCAGGTCGTTGAATACGGTCTGTATTTCATAGCCGCATGAGGAGGCAAAGCCTGTGATGAGCCTGTCGAGCGGCCTGACTTCGTTGGAGATTTCATATCGTGCCATATTCCTTTATTTTATAATTGGTTATAGACTGTCGTTGATTCTGTATACTGTTACGGTATGGTTTTCATTGTCCGTGTGGATTCTGACCGGACCGTATCCCATGAATTTCATGCGGATTTGTCCGTGCTGTCCCATACCGTTCCACTGCTCACGTGATATTTCCTTAATATCCATGCGGTATCCCTCAAAGTACAAGAGAGTCAGGCAGGATTCCCTTGTAGAGTCTGCCTTTCAGGATTGCGGCCAGCTCGTCCAGCTCGCTCCGGCTGTACAGCGTGAATGAATCTTGCGGAAGGTGTATTCGCCTGTCCTTTCCCTGTCCCGGTGTTTCATGATATGATAGCGGAACCAGTTACGGAGGAAAATAACCGTCACAACGGATTCGGTTCTCTGTATTCCCATTTCCTGACCGGAGCATCGAACCTTAGACTGCCCGTACTGCTGCGCTTCCCGAATCCCCATGTCCTGAATATGCGGATTTCTGTACCCTGCGGGTTTCATGTTCCGGATATTGACCTGCGTCCAGGGACTTCCGGTGGTATCATAGGCGGCTTTTCCCATGTCATCGAAACAGAATACCGTTTCCGGTATCAGGCATATATCCGCATATTTTCCTGTTATCCGTTCTATATGAGCGCTTCTTTCCGAAATAGTCACCAGAACGTGAGATGTCCACGCAGTCTCCTCTTGTCGTAAGCACATCTGCCTGTTTCGGACATTTCCATCAGTTCCAGCATACGGTCTACCTTTCCTGTACTTCCTTTTCTGTAATGGGGATACCTGAAGTCACTGTCTGCTGAAGTTCAAGACTGTCAAGGTCATATCGTAATCTTTAGCCCATCCTGTTCTCCTCCCTCTGTTTTGTGTATAGTTCAAACCTGTCGGGTGATCATATCACAGAATTTCTGGCCGTTTTCCTCACCCCTGGAAATAGGCGGCCATCATCAGCAGGTTAATAATGCACCCATTTGTCATGGAAATGTGTGTGCGCCGGGAACCTGGGTCCTGAATGTTTCCTGAAACAGTTCCAGGGTCAGATCCTCGTCCTGTCTCCTTGTATTCCCCATACGTTGCGAAGCAGTTATGTCATTGTAATTCAGTCTCATATTGCGTTGGTATTTGAAAATGGCCATTATGATGTTGCAGCAACCGATTTTCCTAATATTCTCCTTCAGCTTTCCGTTGTTTACCAGTCTGTCGTATGCCCTATGCACAAACCTGTATGCATGCATCATATCCGATACCGTGCAGATGTGATGTCGTCGCCACATTATCCGTGATGCCATCATGGGAAAGTATGTCCTCTTTTCACCTGCCCGGCGGTTTTGCTGAAGGCATCCAGTATATTCCGGTGGATGCATGTTCCGTATCTGGCACGGTAATATTCCATTTCTTCTTCATCGGTGAAGGGAATACCTCTTTCACTTATCTTTAAGACGGAATGTACAGCCTCCTTTTTTCAGTATGAAACATGTCTGTGGAATATGCGAAGTGTT
>VOFG01001029.1_pt1 | contig 10001 bp, 18 predicted proteins | sample 5384171 | NCBI WGS metagenome assembly VOFG01 (sample SAMN12384726, study PRJNA508395) | human gut metagenome | isolation source: healthy gut F | host: Homo sapiens | reverse complement strand
ATATAGCAGCAGGTTATATGCCGGAGATTAAGGAAAATGAGCCACTTATAAGATTTGAGGGATTACATAATATTATATTCATCGTAATTATTGTTGTAGCAGTTATATTAAGCGGAGTACTTCCGGATGTATCATTTTTCCAGAATGCTGCCGGCGAGGTAATCTCAATTCCTATATTTGGAGAGGTTAAGCTTGCAATTACTTCACTTATTGAAGTGGTTATGATTCTTTAGCCGCATTTTTATCATTCAAGACAACTAATGCAGAGATAAGAAAGAAGAACCATTTCACATGGGGTGCCATTCAGGAAGTTGCTGTACTTTTATAGGTATATTTATTACTATGCAACCAGCTCTTATGATTTTAAAGAGCGCAGGCGCAGAGCTTGACTTACACATCCATCACAGATGTTCTGGGTAACGGGCGCACTTTCAAGTTTCCTTGATAATACACCAACTTACCTTGTATTCCTTACAACGGCTGGTTCAATGGGATTTGTGTCAGGACTTACAACAGCTCTTGAATTGTTCCTGCAAAAATGCTTACAGCAATATCATGTGGCGCGGTATTTATGGGGAGCAATAACTTATATCGGTAATGCACCTAATTTCATGGTTAAGTCAATATCAGATGAAAATGGTGTTAAGATGCCAAGACTTCTTTGGGTATATTGTGTGGTCATTGTGCTTTGTACCAGTATTCCTTATTGACACACTATTATTCTTTATATAATTAGGAGGTGCGCATTATGGCAGATAATGATAAAATAACTGAACTTGCGAACAGAATATACGCACTGGACGAAAAAGTATATAAAGCTACAGGTTCTAATCTGGGACGTGTATATCAGGGAAACAAGGAAAAATGTATTAATGATTTAAGAGATTTGCTTAAATCCAGTGCGGATTCTTCAGTTCTTAGAAGTGAGCTTGCACTTATAAGTAATATGGCAAGAACCACTAAAAAGAATCCTCAGCTTCATAAAGAAATAATGCATGAATATGGTGAGATATTTGATGAAGCAATGGCTATGCAGGAAGCGAGAGAGGGAAATGATATTATTGACCCGGAGCATGCAGAGCTTAATATGTCCAATCTTGCAAACAGATTTGGAAAGGACGACAATCTTATTATATGCATAGGCCGTTCATATGGCTGTGCCGGAACAGATATAGGTTTCAAGCTTGCTGATAAGTTAAGAATCAGCTATTATGATGTATCTATCATGAACGAGATATTACAGCGTAATGAAGAACATGAAGAAACTGACAGAGCTTTATTCCAGAATAAAACAGCAAGGACACCGGCTCAGTGGTGGAGAGATTTTAGGAAGTACCATGGTCTTTCAAGGTCGGATGTACAGTTCTTTAATACATCTAAGAAGCTGGTCGATTTAGCAAAGCAGGAACCATATGTTATCATGGGAAGATATGCGGATAATATTCTTACTAAGAACCACATTCCTCATATAAGCATATTTATCACAGCTCCTAAGAAGCTGCGTATACAGAGAACTTACCATACAAGCAAAGAGAAGCTTACTTATAAGCAGGCTGCGAAGTATGTTTCAAAAGAGGATAAGGCACATCTTAAAAGATACGCATTCTATACAGGCAAGAAGTGGGGCGAACCAGATAATTACGACCTCACAATTAACAGTTCAACTTATGGAATTGATGGAAGCGTTGATCTGATTATGAGAATTGTGGCTAAGAATCAGCTTGACAACTAAACATTTATTATATAAAATCTAATCAAATGCATTGACGAAGACAGTAGGTTGGAGTGAAAAGCATGAGCGAGCCGGGATGGTGAGAGCCGGTGCGAGTACTATCCATCTGAACATCACTTCTGAGCATCTTCGCTGAAATCATCACGAGACTAAGCGGGCCAGGGACGGTAATCCCATCGTCAGGTTAAAGCCAGGGACGCATATGATACGTATGTCGTAATCATTCAGGCATTTTAGGATAAGTATGTTACCCCTCTGTTGTAAAGTTCGGCAGAGGGGATTTCTTCCAGAAGAGTATTGATAACAGAAAGGAAGGTCCAACTTACACATTCTATGACGGACCTCCGACTGCTAATGGTAAGCCACATATTGACATGTACTTACAAGAGTTATTAAGGATATGATTCCAAGATACAGAACAATGAAGGGTTATATGGTTCCTCGTAAGGCTGGATGGGATACACATGGACTTCCTGTTGAGCTTGAGGTTGAGAAGATGTTAGGTCTTGATGGCAAGGAACAGATTGAAGAATATGGTATCATCATCAAAGTTGTAAGGAATCTGTATGGAAATACAAGGGTATGTGGGAGGATTTCTCAACACTGTAGGTTTCTGGGCTGATATGGATAACCTGGGATAAGGGTCTTCTTTATAAGGGCTTCAAGATTGTTCCTTACTGTCCTCGTTGTGGTACACCTCTTTCTTCACATGAGGTTGCCCAGGGCTATAAGACTCTTAAAAGATGTCAGTTGTAAGATTCAAGATTGTTGGAGAGGATGCATATTTCCTTGCATGGACAACAACTCCTGGACACTCTGCTCTAATATTGCTCTTTGTGTTAATCCAGATGAGACTTATGCGAGTTAAAGGCAGCAGATGGATTCACATACATCAGGCACACCTGCTCTATGGAATCGATTATTGAAGATTATTGAAGGGGTAAAGACCTTGAATATAAGGAATATGAGCCACTTTACCAGTGTGCAAAGGATGCCGCTGATAAGCAGCACAAGAAAGCATTTTTCGTATACTGCGATAATTATGTAACTATGGAAGATGGTACTGGTATCGTTCATATTGCACCTGCATTTGGTGAAGACGATGCAAGAGTTGGTAGAAAATATGACGCTCCATTTGTTCAGATGGTAGACGAGGCTGGTGTTATGAAGCCTGAGACTCCATTTGCAGGAATGCGTGCTAAGCCAACTAAGAAAGAGATGGAAGCAGGCGCTATCAACTGTGATGTTGAGGTTCTTAAGGAACTTGAGGGCAGAGGAATCCTCTTCTCAGCACCTAAGGTAGAGCATGAATATCCTCATTGCTGGAGATGTGATACACCACTTATCTACTATGCAAGAGAGTCATGGTTTATCAAGATGACAGACCCAGAAGTTAAGGCTAACTTAATTGCTAATAATAAGACAATCAACTGGATTCCAGAGACAATCGGTACAGGACGTTTCGGAGCATGGCTTGAAAATGTTCAGGACTGGGGAATTTCACGAAACAGATACTGGGGTACACCTCTTAATATCTGGCAGTGTGAGGACTGCGGTGAGATGATGTCTATCGGAAGTATCGAAGAACTCAAGGAAAAATCAGACAATTGTCCAGATAATATTGAGCTTCACAGACCATATGTTGATGCAGTTACATGTAAGTGTCCTAAGTGTCAGGGAACAATGAAGAGAGTTCCGGAAGTTATTGACTGCTGGTTTGATTCAGGTTCAATGCCATTTGCACAGCACCACTATCCATTTGAGAATAAAGAATTATTCGAGCAGCAGTTCCCAGCTAAGTTCATATCTGAAGCTGTTGACCAGACAAGAGGATGGTTCTACTCATTACTTGCTATCTCAACACTGCTCTTTAACAAAGCTCCATATGAGAATGTTATCGTTCTCGGACATGTTCAGGATGCAGATGGACAGAAGATGAGTAAATCAAAGGGTAACGCTGTTGACCCATTTGACGCATTACAGAAGCATGGTGCTGACGCAATCCGTTGGTACTTCTACGAGAATTCAGCTCCTTGGGTTCCTAACAGATTCAAGGATGAGTGGGTTTCAGAAGGTCAGAGAAAAGTTCATGGGAACATTCTGGAACACATATGCATTCTTTGTACTGTATGCTAATATTGATAATTTTGATGCTACTAAGTATCAGCTTGAATATGACAAGCTTTCAGTTATGGACAAATGGTTATTATCAAAGCTTAATTCTTTGGTTAAATTCGTTGATACTAACCTTGAGAACTACAAGATTACAGAGACTGCAAGAGCGCTTGAGGACTTCACTGACGAGCTTTCTAACTGGTATGTAAGAAGAAGCCGTGAAAGATTCTGGGCTAAGGGAATGGAGCAGGATAAGATTAATGCTTATATGACTCTTTACACAACACTTGTAACTCTTGCTAAGATTTCTGCACCAATGGTTCCATTCATGACAGAAAGCATTTATAGAAATCTTGTATGCAGCATTGATAAAAATGCGCCTATTTCAATACATTTATGCGACTTCCTAAGGTTAATGAGCAGTTCATTGACAAGAAGCTTGAGGAGACTATGGATGATGTATTAGACGCAGTTGTTATCGGACGTGCATGCCGTAATTCAACTAATATCAAGAACCGTCAGCCAATCGGCAAGATGTTTATTAAGGCAGACTGGAAGCTTGATGAGTTCTACACAGCTATTATAGCTGAGGAGCTTAATGTTAAGGAAGTTGAATACACAGATGATGTCAGAGCATTTACATCATACTCATTCAAGCCACAGATGAAGACTCTCGGACCTAAGTACGGAAAGCTTCTTAATGCAATCAGAACAGCTCTTACAGAGGTTGACGGTAATGCAACTATGGATAAGCTTAACGAGTCAGGAAGCTTCGAGTTAAATGTTGAAGGTCAGGCTATTGAGCTTTCTAAGGACGATGTTCTTATCGAGATGACTCAGAAGGAAGGATTTGTTGCAAGCAGCGACAAGGGTATCACAGTTGTTCTTGATACTAACCTTACTCCAGAGCTTATCGAGGAAGGTTTCGTAAGAGAGGTTATCTCTAAGGTTCAGACTATGCGTAAGGACGCTGGTTTTGAGGTTATGGATAAGATTAATCTCTATGTATCAGGCAACGACAAGATAGCTGATATTGTTAACAGAAATGCCGCTCAGGTTAAGACTGTAGTTCTTGCACAGGATATTATCACTGGAAAGACTGCAGGATTTGAGAAGGAGTGGGATATCAATGGTGAGAAGGTTACACTTGCTGTTGAGAAGCTTGCTTAATGCAGGTAATTGAATAAAAGTTATATTAAGCTGTGTGCTGGTCTTTGAGGCTGGTGCACAGCTTTTTATGCTATAGAAATATTGATATATATTATTGTAAATGTTACTATTTAATTAAGAAAAATGTTGTATGCGGAGAAATCATAATGATAAAAATTGCAATATGTGATGATGACATTGATTTTATGGATAAGTATGATGAACGGATAATAGACATTTTTAATAAATGTACTATGGGAGATGAAACATATTCGGTCGTCAGATATCATTCGGGAAAGGAACTGCTGGATAATTATAAGAAAGACGGTGCAGATATATTTCTGCTTGATATAGACCTCGGTGACTGTAAAGGATATGAGGTGGGGCGTGAGCTTACATTTAGGAGTCCGACCCGGCAATTATATATATTACTGGATATTCGGAGAATGTATATAATGCTTTTGTTGGCAGACCGATAGGATTTGTACAGAAGAAATGCCTTGAAAGTGACCTTGAAAAAGTTTGTGTATGATGCAGTTTATCATGTTCGTAAGAGGGCGCAGAGAGTAGAGATTACAGGAAAAGATAGAAAATATGAGCTGGCAGCAGATGAAATAGTTGTATTTGAAGTGTATGACCATGAATTAAAGATTACTTTAAAAGATGGAGAAAAAAGATACTTAGTGGTTCGTTGCACACATATGAAGAGAAACTTGAAGAGTATGGGTTTATTAAAATATCGCGCTCAGTTATGCTCAATCCAAGATATATAAAAATATATCCGGTGATGAAGCTGTCATGATAAATGGTAGTATTTGTAAAATCAGCAGAAGCAGACGAAAGAATGTGAGAAGGGAATATGAATTATGTACAGGCGGTAGAAGTGCTTGTAAATATTTTTCAGGCATTTGCAATAACATATTATCTTATAAAATGTCTTGGCGTGAAAGAGGGGAAGAATAGAAAATGTGCATATATAACAGGAGTTATAGTAACAGTTCTGTATCTTGAGATTATGAACAGAATTATTTTTTTTTGAGAGCGTGGGAGTGCTTATATATCTAGTTGTATCATTGGCGTTTAGCGCAGTATTCTTATGTGGGAATGTTGCCCAGAAGATTATGTATAATGTTGTGATGATGGTGGCAATTGTATGTGCCGCAATGCTAGGCGCTGAATTGTAGGAGTAATAAAAGGAACAGATTTCTTAAAAGTAGGACAATATGGAGAATCAAGCAGGTATATTTCACTTGTACTTACGCAGGTGATTTTATGCATATTTTTCTATATGATAATTAAGTTTAAGACAATGAATGAGCATATGGATAACAGATACATGATGGTATTAAGTATAGTTCCGGTTGTTTCAGTAATTATATGCTGTCTGATAGTATATCAGGAAAATAAAAGTGAAAGCATTAGAGCATTATATACGCTGATTGCTGTGGTGGGGAATAATCACGGTTAATATTATAAATATGGTACTGATGTCTATTGAACGAAAAGTCTACGAACATAATACAGAGGAAGAACTTCTTGTAGAGGCATACAGACAGAAAGAGAAGGACATTCAGGGGATAATTGAACTTCAGGAAAGATATAGCAAGTATAAGCATGATGAAAAGAACATATTAAGTCTGATTTCGGATTTAGCTGATAAGGGGGAAATGCAAAAATAAAGAATATTACGCAGAAGTACACAGGTGAGCAGTCTGTAGAAAAGGAAGTAATATGTTCTTCAAATGTTGTACTTAATTATCTTCTTAACAGAAAAATATTACAGTGTGAAGAACTTAGAATTGAGAAAACATGTATTGTATTAGGAAATGTGGAGGAATCAATAGCTGATATAGATATGTATGTAATATTAGAAAATCTTATTGATAATGCTATGGAAGCAAGCCTGAAAACAGACAAACCGGAGATATATGTGATGATATGCAGGACAGAAGATACATTGAGCTTTAATATAGGCAATTCGGTAATGAATGGCATTAAGGAAATAAATACAGATACTCAGACAACTAAGGAAGACAGCAGAAAGCATGGATATGGTTTGAAGAATATTAAAGATGTTGTTGATAAATATAATGGGGAAATATCGTATGAAATGCGTCGACCGGACTATATTATGTGCAGAGTTGAGCTGTCATTGGGAAAGTGAAATACAATTCGCGTTAAAAATGACCGTTCGCGTAAATCGTATTGAAAAATATTGGGAATGTTGTAAAGTGGAGTCAGAAGATGGTAATTGGTTACAATAAGACAAATGAAAGGAGTGGTTATGAAAAATTGCATACTAAATGTGATAGCAAGTCTTTGCTGAGAGAACAGCAAAGTCATCTGTTAATTCTGCATCATTCTTTACAATGTATCAGCCTAAAGAGCCAGATGCATTAAAGAAGGATGGAGTTGACAGGAAGAAGCAAGGGAACGGTATTTTTTAGGCATATGGAGGTATATCTATGAAAGTGAAAAAAGCGAGTAAGAACATTTGGAATGATGATGGTGATATTTCTGACATACATAATCTTTCAAAGACCAGACATAGCATCTGCTTTGCTGATGGAAATGCAGCAGCAACAACAAAATATGGTTAGATAGTACTCATTCAATTATAGTTGATTACTCAATTGATGTTACGTATAATTATGATGAGGGATATACAGGCTGGATAGAAGATATGGAAATGAGAGACGGTTTTGGGGTTGGTAGTAATACGGTTAACATAGAACAGTTATATCAAAGCGAGTCGTTCTATACCTCGGGTTCTTCAGGCTATCTTGTATATTTTATTGAAGCACATGAAAGATGGAATAATTATACAGGATATCTTACATTCAGGGTAACATGTGATGAATGGGGAGAACTTAGTTGGGGAGTTTCTTATAGAAGTAATTCTTAAGCTGTAAGATATAGGTTTAGTTAGATTAAAAAGCTCTGAATGTAATCATAAAAAACAAGTGGTTATATTCAGGGCTATTAATGATATATAAGAAGGGGGAGATTCTATTGAAGAAGGCAGTATTAGCAATATTAATTGCAGGAATGGCTGTATTAACAGCATGTAGTAATAATAAGACGGTTAAGAATGATGACAATGTTTACAAATATTCTGATTATGAATATAAAGATGAGGCTCAATTTTATATGAAGAAAAATGCTGGCTGCGGAAAAAGGCTATTATTATCTTGCAAAGTCTCCAGTTAGCAGTGAAGAATATAAATTTATGTTTTACTACGATATGGTTAATGCCAATAGTGTAGCGTTATGTTCAAATGTAAATTGTACACATGATAATGCAGAGTGCGAGGCATATTTGTCAGATGAAGAATGTCTGGGTAGTACTATATGGTATTATGGTGGAAGAATATACATGATAGAAAAGACAAAGGAGAAGGATATCCTTGTGTCTTATGATAAAACATTAAGAGATAAGAAATCTGAAAAGACATTATCAACAGAAGGTATGTCTTTGTCATCAGCATGGGGTGACATTAAATATGCAGATATTGTCAATGGATATATGTATTATCTTTTATATAGTGATTCGGGGTGTGTAATGTATAAGGTGGACATTAATAGTTCATCTGAACCGGAAAAAGTAAAAAAGAATATAATGCAAAGATTCAATGGTGGAACAGATTTTATAGGGGTTAGTCTTGCGTCACTTAACGCAATAGGTGACAAACTCTATATTAACTGGAGAACAAGTATATCATTAGAGGCAGAAGAATATATCGTGGATTGTCTCGATACTAATACAGGAATGTAGAAACACTTATTGATATAAGTAGTGATGACGAATTATCTAAGAAGGCAGATTCTAAACACTGGGTTACATCAGAATTATTTTATGATAAAGATGGCAACATGTATTTTGCAGGAGTAGATTCAAGTGCATGGTGTCTTTATAGAATGAATCTTAAAACACAGGAAATAAGTGAAGTATTTAAACTGGATAATAAATCAACCAGAAATTATACAAAACTTGCAGGATATGATGGACAGTATTTTTATGTATTTGATAAACCAGACCTTTCTAAAGGAATAAAAAATATTACAACTGATGATAAAAATATTGTTTATATATTAGATACAAATGGCGAGATAAAAGATACATTAGAATTTAATCAGGAAAGTACTAAGACGACTGCTGATGTAAATATATTGGGAGGAGATAGAAGATATCTGTTAGTAACAACAGCAGATACGGATATTCAACAGTTCAAAGCATCTTCAGAATTAATGAGTAAATATGAAGAACTGAAAAGAGAATGGAAACTGAAGGTTCGAGTAAACTGGCACAGGTATGTTTAAGTGCAGTGTTGGACAAAGCTGACATTGGAACAGGAAACAAGGAGTGGATACAGATTACTCCGGAATAGGAGCAAAATGGAATTATTGAGGGTTTTACGGAAAAGTGTTGTATTTATTGCTATTTTTCTTGGAATAATAATCTGGTTGAGCATTTTTAAGATTAATAATACGAATGATAAAAAGTATATGCTTATTATAATCAGTTGATGTATGAATATGATAATCAAACGGAAATGATTGAATCCTTAACATACAGCAAGTATGTACATGATAAAACAGATGACTACGAAGCAGACAGGGAATATATTGCAGAAGCAATAAAACTTTTACAGGAAAAAATATCAATATGTTTATTCTTCTGATATGTCAAGGGCAGAGAATAATTACAAGAAAATTATTAACAGCACATTATTTGCGGAGGAGCAAAGTTACTATCTACTTAATGCGCAAAAGTATATGGCAGATTTGGAAAGCAGAGGGGAAATCAATTTCTCTATTACTAACACTACTGCTATAGAAAACTGGTATCAGACAAACAACTTCCAGTTATTTTTCTGGTGATGATGATATTTGTGCTTATAACTTTTATGGAAGAGTTTGAAAATAATATGTTTCTTCAGATTAGAGGCAGTAAAAATTCCCAGAAAAGTATTACCGGTAAAAAGATGTTTTATTATATTGCTTA
>VOFG01000974.1_pt1 | contig 10001 bp, 10 predicted proteins | sample 5384171 | NCBI WGS metagenome assembly VOFG01 (sample SAMN12384726, study PRJNA508395) | human gut metagenome | isolation source: healthy gut F | host: Homo sapiens | reverse complement strand
GGAAGTCCAGACCATGTGAAAAGTTCCGTCCGGCGACTGGCAAATGCTGGGGTCACGCATTAATTTATCTTTACCGACAGACGGAGGGGTAAAAGAACGTCCGCCGTTAAAGGAGTCCAGTTCAGCCCATCATAACTATATGCTAAATGCAGTCCGTCTTTACTGTCATTGATAAAATAAGAAAAGAGGTAAGCTGTCTCACCGGCAAAGATTGTCATCACCGACCAAAGACTTAGAGCTATCCAGATTACTACTTTTTTCATGGTTCCTTTTAAGATTAAAAAGTTGACCTTGCAAAGATAAGGTATCCCCCTCCTTCAAAATGAATGATGATGGGAGATATTATCAAATTCATGTAGTTTTGTACACCAACCGCCATTAAAGTCCGTTTTTGATACAATATTCTATGTATCTGTACATCTTTCTATTTTATAGATTACTCAAAAAGCTCTACTTTATTTGGGACAACCTATTGACAAATATCTGATGGGCGAAACCATCGCATTAACCAAAGAATATGGCAACTATGCCTCTTATTGCATGTTGGCATGCGGAAACGAACCTAGCGGACGCTGGGTAGAATGGGTGACCAAGTTCGTAGAATATTGGGAAAAGAAGGATCCCAGACATGTATATACCGGAGCATCGGTAGGCAACGGATGGCAATGGCAACCTCGCAACCAATATCATGTAAAGGCTGGGGCACGTGGCCTGACCTGGTCCAAGAAACAACCGTCCACTCAAGACGACTATCGTTTCCAAAATCATCTTGACACCGTGAGACAGCCCTACGTATCCCATGAAACAGGTCAATGGTGCGCTTTCCCCAATTTCAATGAAATACGTAAATATACAGGCGTCAATAAAGCCAAGAACTTCGAGATTTTCAAAGACATTCTGGCTGACAACCACATGAGCGACCAAGCCCATCTATTTATGATGGCCAGCGGAAAGTTGCAAGCCCTTTGTTACAAATATGAAATAGAAAAGACACTCCGCACGCCCGATTATGCCGGTTTCCAATTATTGGCACTGAACGATTATTCGGGTCAGGGAACTGCACTGGTAGGTGTTCTCGATGTTTTCTTTGAAGAAAAAGGATATATCAACTCCGCAGAATGGAGACGTTTCTGCTCACCTACAGTTCCACTGATGCGTACAGATAAATTTGTATATAATAACAAGGAGATTTTAAAGGCGGATATTGAAGTCGCTCATTTTGGTGCCGAGGCATTAAAACAAGCAGAAATTGTATATACGTTAAAAGACGAATATGGCAAAGTATATGCGCAAGGCACATTGGCAACACAAGACATTCCTGTCGGAAATTTAAATCGCACGGGTAGCCTTGAGTTTCCGCTCACTGACATCCAAGAGGCTAAAAAGCTGAATCTGGAAATACGCATTACGGGAACAGAAGCTGTAAATGACTGGAATTTCTGGGTTTATCCCGCCCAAGTGACAATAGCCGAAGGAAAAGTATACACTACCGACACCTTGGATTCGAAAGCCCTGGAAATTCTTCAGCATGGTGGAAATGTGCTTATTACAGCTGCAAGCAAAGTGAGTTATGGTAAAGAAGTGGTTCAGCAATTCACTCCTGTATTCTGGAACACCTCCTGGTTCAAAATGCGTCCTCCTCATACCACAGGTATCTTAGTGAACCCCAAACACCCGTTATTCCGTCAGTTTCCGACAGAATATCACAGCAATTTGCAATGGTGGGAACTGCTGAATCGTACTCAAGTGATGCAATTCACCCACTTTCCACCCGCTTTCCAACCTACGGTTCAAAGTATCGACACTTGGTTTATAAGCCGCAAGATAGGTATGTTATTCGAAGCCAATGTATTAAATGGGAAAGTGCTCATGACAAGCATGGACATTACCTCCCAGCCAGAGAAACGCATTGTAGCTCGTCAGATGCATAAAGCCATTTTGGATTATATGAATTCGGACCAGTTCCGTCCGCAATTTACTGTAACGCCTCAACAAATCAGTGAGTTGTTCACAAAAACAGCCGGTGACATAAAATCTTATACCAATGACTCTCCGGATGAACTAAAACCGAAAATCAATTAATAACAATCTATATCAATCATGAAACAGATAGCCCTATTAGCTCTTGGACTTTTAGCGACATTAGGAGTCGAAGCACAAACTTACAAATTCGATTTTACCACAGGTAAAAAGACGAAAGACGGTTATACCAAAATAACTCCCGCCGACAGATACTCGGAGGAAAAGGGATACGGATATGACAGACAGCCCTCTCCGGAAGGTAAAAGTACAGCTCCATTCTTTTTCTCTGTTACGGTTCCCGATGGAAACTACCATGTCACAGCCGTGATAGGAAACAAACGCGCTGCCGGAGAAACAACAGTGCGAGGAGAATCACGCCGCCTTTTCTTCGAAAATGTGAAGACAAAAAAAGGGGAGTTAAAATCTTGTACATTCGTGATCAACAAGCGCAACACACATATTTCGGAAAAAGAAAATGTGCGCATCAAACCGCGTGAACGCCAAAAATTGAACTGGGATGACAAACTAACTTTGGAATTCAACGGGGATGCACCCCAATTGTCCGAACTGATTATTGAGAAAGTAAATAATGTACCCACCGTATTCCTATGCGGTAACTCCACGGTAGTAGACCAGGACAATGAACCTTGGGCAAGCTGGGGACAAATGATTCCCCGCTTCTTCAATGACAGCATTTGTTTTGCCAATTATGCAGAATCCGGCGAAAGTGCCAATACTTTTATCGGTGCAGGACGACTGAAAAAGGCATTGACACAAATGAAACCCGGAGATTATATTTTTATGGAATTCGGTCACAACGACCAAAAGCAAAAAGGTCCCGGTAAAGGAGCTTATTATTCATTTATGACCAGCTTGAAAACATTCATTGATGAGGCAAGGGCACGAGGAGCCTATCCTGTACTGGTAACCCCGACACAACGCCGCAGTTTCGATGAAAACGGGAAAATCAGAGATACTCACGAAGATTATCCCGAAGCAATGCGCTGGTTGGCTGCCAAAGAAAACGTTCCTTTGATCGATCTCAACGAAATGACCCGTACCCTCTATGAAGCAATGGGGGTGGAACCTTCCAAAAAGGCATTCGTACATTATCCTGCCGGAACCTATCCGGGACAAAACAGGGTATTGGCAGATAATACCCACTTCAATCCTTACGGAGCTTATCAAATCTCCAAATGTATCATTGAAGGGATAAAGAAAGCGGGATTACCTATCGCTAACTATTTGCGCAGCGACTATTCCGGTTACAATCCTGCACATCCGGATGCTTTGGACAGTTTCAAATGGAATGACAGCCCGTTTACAGAAATTGAAAAGCCGGACGGCAATTAATTTAAAAGTAGGAACAAATGAACAACAAAACATTATTATTAACCCTATCATTTACCTTAGGTACCCTCTTTACCAATGCCCAATCCCTCCCCGGATTCCAATGGGGAGAAGGGATGGGAACTCCTGACCTTTCGTGGACTGCCCAAGTAGGAGCCAAAACCTATCCGAAGGGAAAAATATTCCAAGCAGCCGATTACGGATTGAAAAATGACAGCACCCGGTTAAGCACTGCCGCCCTGCAGAAAGCCATTGACGAATGCCACCGTTCCGGAGGGGGAACAGTGGAAGTAGCCCCGGGATACTACCGGATTGGTGCCATCTACCTGAAAAGTAATGTAAACCTCCACCTCAACCAAGGTACGACGCTGATAGCCAGTGAGAATATTGATTTATACCCCGAAATGCGCTCCCGCGTGGCAGGTATCGAAATGGTATGGCCCTCGGCAGTCATCAATATTCTGGATGCGGAAAACGCAGCTATCAGCGGAGCAGGTACGTTGGATTGTCGTGGAAAAATATTCTGGGATAAATATTGGACCATGCGGAAGGATTACGAGAAACGCAAACTGCGGTGGATTGTGGACTACGACTGCAAACGTGTAAGAGGTATGCTCATCTCGAACAGCCGCCATATAACACTGAAAGACTTTACCTTGATGCGTACCGGATTTTGGGGTTGCCAAGTGCTGTATTCCGACCAATGTACCTTGAACGGACTGAAAATCAATAATAACGTAGGGGGGCATGGTCCCAGTACGGATGGTATTGACATTGATTCCAGCACCAATATCCTGATTGAAAACTGCGAAGTAGATTGCAACGATGACAATATCTGCCTGAAAGCCGGAAGGGATGCCGACGGCCTGCGCGTAAACCGCCCCACAGAAAATATCATTGTTCGTGGATGCATTGCACGTAAAGGTGCGGGACTGATTACCTGCGGGAAGGAGGAGATTTAAGATACTATTGATTATCATTTAGCTTAAATCCATACAAAGATGAAAAGAATATATCTACTACTCAGCCTACTGGCCGGTTGCCTGTTTATGCAGGCAGCAATCTATAACGTCAGAGATTTCGGAGCAAAAGCAGACGGAAAGACGATTGATTCTCCCGCCATCAACCGTGCCATCGAAGCTGCCGCACAAGAAGGTGGAGGTACCGTATACCTGCCTGCCGGAGAATATGCCTGTTATTCCATCCGGCTGAAAAGTAACATCCATCTCTATCTGGAACAAGGCGCACGCATCATCGCCGCCTTTCCGGGAAAGGACGAAGGATACGACTCGGCGGAACCTAATGAGCATAATAAATACCAGGATTTCGGACACAGTCATTGGAAGAACTCACTTATCTGGGGAATCGGTCTGGAAGACATCACCATCAGCGGACCGGGACTGATTTATGGCAAAGGACTCACCCGTGAGGAAAGCCGTCTGCCCGGTGTAGGCAACAAAGCGATCAGCCTCAAGGATTGCCGGAACGTCACGTTGAAAGACTTCTCCATGCTCCATTGCGGACACTTCGCCCTGCTTGCCACCGGTGTAGAGCACCTCACCCTGCTTAATCTGAAAGTAGATACCAACCGGGACGGTTTTGACATAGACTGCTGCCGCAACGTACGCATCAGCCAATGCACGGTCAACTCCCCGTGGGATGACGCCATCGTTCTGAAAGCCTCCTATGCGCTGGGACGTTTCAAAGATACAGAGAACGTTACCATCAGCGACTGCTACGTCAGCGGCTTCGACAAGGGAAGCGTACTGGACGGCAGCTGGCAACTCGACGAACCACAGGCCCCGACCATGGATACCGTACCGGACGCATTAAATTAGGAACGGAAAGCAGCGGAGGCTTCCGCAACATCGTCCTCACCAACTGTATCTTCGAACATTGTCGGGGACTGGCGCTCGAAACCGTAGACGGCGGCCATCTGGAAGACATCGTTATCAGCAATATCACCATGAGGAATATCGTCAACGCTCCTATCTTCCTTCGCCTGGGTGCGCGCATGCGCAGTCCGGAAGGACACCCATAGGCACCATGAAGCGTATTCTGATCAGCGACATCAATGTGTGGAACGCCGACAGCCGGTATTCTTCCATTATCAGCGGCGTGCCCGGTGCATCTATCGAAGATGTTACTTTCCGCAACATTCATATATATTATAAAGGTGGATACAGCGAAGAAGACGGCAAGCGCACTCCACCCGAACAGGAGAAAGTATATCCCGAACCCTGGATGTTCGGTACGATTCCCGCCAAAGGATTTTATATCCGCCACGCAAAGAACATAACTTTCGACGGTGTCCGTTTCCACTTTGCACAAAGCGGACGGACGTCCGCTCTTTGTGACCGACGACGCAGAAAACATTGAATACTATCATACACCCCAAGAATAATGAACAAGAAACAACTGATACTCCTCTGAGCCTATGCTCGCAGTAGGCGGAAGTGTACAAGCGCAACAGTGGCCGGATACCCCGGCAGAAGCCCGTCCCGGCACCAGATGGTGGTGGCTGGGAAGCGCTGTCGATGAAAAGAACCTGACTTACAATCTGGAAGAATACGCACGTGCCGGCATGGGCGCCGTAGAAATCACTCCCATCTATGGTGTACAGGGCAATGACGCCAACGATATTCAGTTCCTTTCTCCCCGCTGTATGGAAGTCCTCAAACACACACAGGCGGAAGGAAAACGCACCGGCATCGAGATCGATATGAACACCGGAACGGGATGGCCCTTCGGAGGACCGGAAGTCAGCATCGAAGACGCGGCAAGCAAAGCCATCTTCCAGACTTATGATATAGAAGGAGGCCAGGAAATCGTGCAAGATATCAATGTGACAGACAAGAAGCAACAACCTTATTCTGTCTTAAGCCGCGTAATGGCATACGACGAAAACGGACGCTGCATCAACCTTACTTCCCATGTCAGGAAAGACAAACTGGTATGGAAAGCCCCTGCCGGAAAATGGAAAGTGATAGCGCTGTATAACAGCAAGACACGTCAGAAAAAGTGAAACGTGCCGCCCCGGGGAAGGATACGTAATGAACCATCTTTCAAGACTGCCGTCAAACTATCTCTCCCGATTTAACCGTGCTTTCAAAAGTAGTAAGACGAGTTATCCGCATACATTCTTCAACGACTCTTACGAAGTCTATCAGGCAGACTGGACAGAAGACTTTCTGGATCAGTTCGCCCGCAGACGGGGATATAAGTTGGAAGAACATTTTCCGGAGTTTCTGGATGAAAGCCGTCCGGAAATCAGCCGCCGCATCGTATCCGACTATCGGGAGACGATCTCCGACTTATTGCTGGAGAACTTCACCCGTCAATGGACGGACTGGGCACACAAGAATGGCAGCATCACCCGTAATCAGGCACACGGATCGCCTGCCAACCTGATCGATGTCTACGCAGCCGTAGACATCCCCGAATGTGAAGGATTCGGTTTGTCCCAATTTCATATCAAAGGATTACGTCAGGATTCATTAACCAAAAAGAATGATTCAGACTTGTCGATGCTGAAATATGCCTCTTCTGCCGCCCATATCGCCGGGAAACCTTATACTTCTACCGAAACATTTACCTGGCTGACGGAGCATTTCCGCACTTCTTTATCGCAATGCAAACCGGATATGGATCTGATGTTTGTTTCCGGTGTCAATCACATGTTTTTCCACGGCACTCCGTATTCTCCGAAAGAAGCCGAATGGCCCGGATGGTTGTTCTACGCTTCTATCAATATGAACCCGACGAACAGTATCTGGCGTGATGCCCCTTCATTCTTCAACTATATCACCCGTTGCCAGAGTTTCCTGCAAATGGGACAGCCGGATAATGATTTCCTGGTTTATCTTCCGGTATATGATATGTGGAATGAGCAACCGGGACGTTTGCTGCTATTCAGCATTCATCACATGGCCAAGCTCGCCCCGAAATTTATAGATGCCATCCACCGTATCAATAACAGCGGATATGACGGAGACTATATCTCGGACAACTTTATCCGCAGCACCCGTTTCAAAGACGGGCAGTTAATCACTTCCGGCGGAACCGGTTACAAAGCACTGGTCGTACCCGCCGCCCATTTGATGCCGAATGACGTTCTGGCTCATCTGCTGAAACTGGCACAACAGGGAGCCACGATCGTATTCCTCGAAAAACTATCCGACGGACGTACCGGGATACGGTCAACTGGAACAGAAGCGCAAGACTTATCAGCAGACGCTGCAAAAGTTACCTTCCGTTTCATTCTCCGAAACAACGGTTACTCCGATAGGCAAAGGTAAGATTATTACAGGTACGGATTATGCACGTACATTGGCAAGTTGTAATATTCCTCAGGAAGAAATGAAAACCAAGTTCGGACTGCAAGCCATCCGCAGAGTGAACGATAAGCGCACCATTACTTTATCTCTTCTCTCCAAGATAAAGGAGTGAATGATTGGGTGACACTGGGAACCAAAGCCAAAAGCTGCCGCCCTCTTCAATCCCATGACAGGCGAATGCGGAGAAGCAAAGGTACGCCAGGCCGGAGAACAGACACAAGTCTACCTCCAACTGAAATCCGGCGAATCGGTGATTTTGCAGACTTATCAACAGCCGCTGCAAGCTGCTGCCCCGCCCCTGGAAATATATTCAGGAACAACCGTTCAGCCTCAGCCTGGATCATGGCTTGGAAACTACACTTCGCCGAAAGCGAACCGAAGATAAAGGGTACGTTTGACATCGACCGCCCTTGCTCATGGACAGGCATCGACCATCCGGCAGCCAAGATTAACATGGGCAGCGGTGTTTATTCATTGGATATCGAATTGGTCCCGGGAGACTCTGCCCGTGTCGGGAAGCCGATGACTGGGTACTCGACTTGGGAGACGTACGCGTGAAAAAAAGTGCCCGTGTCCGGATCAACGGGCAGGAAAATAAAGGGCTGCGAATAAAGATTATCGTCAATACAGTACTGGGCTTCCAAGCCTTCGATACACAAGTAGGTTGTTATTAGAGACAGATCAAATTCGTGATCCTCGGCTTTTGCGGCGTTTAAACTTAATTTGCTCTCAGATGGTTGTCCATCAAAGTGCTATAGTGAATCAATTTAGTAAGGAACATAAAGAAAAGATGGGTGCTTATAGATTTTTGAACAATTCCTCAGTCAGCTCTGATGCTATCTTATCAGGTCTGATACACACTTGCTGTAAGAATGCTTCCGGTCGTCAGCATTTACTGTGTATTCAAGATACCTCGGAGATAAACTATGAGGCTCATGTTGAGCGAATGAAGAAAAAAACAGCCAGTCCCGGCATTGTCGGTCAAAAGCAATGTGGTACTTTTTTGCATCCTGTCTTGGTAGTGGATGCCTCCAGTCATATTCCTATAGGCTTTTCTTCGGTTAAGCAGTGGAATCGCTCACCGGCTGCTTTAAGTCGTGAAGAACGTAATTACAGATATCAGCCTATAGAAGAAAAAGAGTCATATCGTTGGATAGAAAGTGGAATGGCTGCCAGTGAGCAAATGCCCCGGGATGCAGTTAAAACGATCATCGGTGACCGTGAAGCGGACATTTTCGAGCTTTTCAGCCGTATCCCTACTGATAATGTTCACTTGCTGATACGTTCTGTTCATGAAAGGAATTGCCGGTTGGATGATCCAGACTGTTCTGTCCATCTGAATACATTAATGGAGCAGGCTGTTCTACGGGCAGAGTATAGCTTTGAAGTGCTCCCGGGAAGCGGACGTAAGAAACGGGTAGCGTGCATGGAACTTCGCTTTGAAAGAGTCACCTTGTGCGCTCCTGTTAACGGTCCGGCAAAGGGCAGTCCCCCTGTTAGTCTTTATTGCATACATGTTAAAGAAAAATCTTCCAGTACACCGGTAAATGAGAGCCCTATTGAATGGAGACTGCTAACTACACATGTGGTGGAGACTGTAGAACAAGCAATTGAATGTATCGGTTGGTATCGTTGTAGATGGCTGATTGAAGAGTTGTTCAGAGTGCTCAAAAGAAAGGGATTCATGATTGAGGACGCACAGTTGGAAACAGTTTCGGCATTACAAAAACTAATCTTAATTTCCTTGCAGGCAGCCCTGCAGGTGATGGTACTCAAACTTTCTTTTGATAAAGAAGATGAAAAACTCTCTTCAGAAATCTACTTTACAAGCAAAGAAATAGCATTATTACATATAGTAGGAAAAAAGAGTGAGGGAAATACAAAAATACAGCAAAATCCATATAAAAAAGAATCAATGGCATGGGCAGCATGGATTATTGCAAGGTTAGGAGCATGGAGTGCATACAAGAGCCAGTCCATTCCAGGATATATTACCTTTAAGAATGGACTGGATAGATTTTATACACAGTTTGAATAATCATTTTGCAGGTAGCCAATCAAGATAAATATAACGATATACCCTATTCAGTTCATGATATAGTCCTTTAAAACGAAATATAGCATATTCACCCGCAGGAACTTCATAAACACCGAACCCCTTCGAATTTTAAATGATTGTGGTAATGTTACTCCAACCATAAAACGACTTTGTTCTTCAAGCGTGATAAAGGATAATCAAGAGTCAGGCTTACATATTTACATCCTTTTTGATAATAATCCATAGCTTTCAGA
>VOFG01000930.1_pt1 | contig 10001 bp, 14 predicted proteins | sample 5384171 | NCBI WGS metagenome assembly VOFG01 (sample SAMN12384726, study PRJNA508395) | human gut metagenome | isolation source: healthy gut F | host: Homo sapiens | reverse complement strand
GTGTGTACGAGAGTATGCACTTTATTTATATAAGAAGAGGATACGACCAGATGCATGTGGAAGCTGTGAGAGCGGAGTGAGAACATCCGTCTGACGGATTTTTTTCTGAATTAACAGTTTCGTCACATATTTCCCACAAAGTCAACACAAATACCACCTATACTTCTAGACATAAAAGAAATGAAACAACAGAGATTCCAAGGAGGGGATTTTGATGACAGATATGAATAATAGATCAATGAATGATAACAATGAAAATAGAAATAACGATCCGAAAGAAAGAATGAGAAAAAAGTAAAGAAAGCAGCAGGTATTGCATTATGTGCAGTTCTGGCAGGCGGACTTGCAGCAGGTTCTTTTGAGGGTGTGAATGCACTGACTGGATGGAACAGCAGCAGTGTAGAAGCTGCTTCTTCTGAACAAAGAAAATACAACTCTTCTTCAGACAAAGTCCAAAGAGAAAGACAAATCAGACAGTAAGGATGACAGCAAGTCTGAGAAAGCAAAGGGAAGCCTGGATGTATCTGATATCGCAGCAGAAGGAATGAAATCCGTAGTAGCGATCACAACGAAATCTGTTCAGGATGTTCAGAATTATCTTGGATATTATGGATTCGGTGGAAGCCAGGGATATACAACACAGCAGGAAGTTGAAGGAAGCGGTTCCGGTATCATTGTCGGGAAAGAATGATGACAATCTTCTGATCGCTACCAACTATCATGTAGTAGAAGGTGCGGATACGGTATCTGTTACCTGTATTGATGGAGAAACTTACGAAGCAACGGTAAATGGTTATGATGAAGATAAAGATCTTGCAGTTGTTTCTGTAGCACTGTCCGATATTTCGGATGATACGATGGATCAGATTCAGGTTGCAACCATGGGAAGCTCCGATGATCTTAAGGTTGGTGAGCAGGTAGTTGCTATTGGTAATGCACTTGGATATGGACAGTCTGTCACAACAGGTATTGTAAGTGCCAAAACCGTAAAATGAACTCAGACGGTTCCGAAGGCGATGAAGATTCAGATGCAGTTAATCTGATTCAGACAGATGCAGCAATTAATCCTGGAAACAGTGGTGGAGCACTTCTGAATATGAATGGTGAAGTAATCGGAATCAATTCAGCAAAGCTTGCTTCCACAGAAGTTGAGGGCATGGGTTATGCGATTGCGATTTCTGATGTTACAGACACTCTGGAAAATCTGATGAATGAAACACCGAGAGATAAGGTTGATAATCACGGTGTACTTGGAATCACAGGTATGTCTGTAAGCGAAGAGGCTGCCAAGTACTATGGAGTTCAGAGGGCGTTCTTGTCTCAGAAGGTTACGGATGGAGGTGCTGCAGATAAAGCCGGCATCAAAGAAAAATCTATCATCACAGAATTCGATGGTAAGAGAATACGCAGCATTGAGGAATTGGTAAGCCGTCTGGAGTACTATGAGCCAGGCGAGGAAGTAGACGTTACCATCGAAGTTGCAAATGGTGATTCCTATAAAGAAAAACAGTTACCGTAACTCTTGGTGAAAACTCAGAGAAGAATCAGGATTCGGATGATGCTTTAAAGAGAAACCAGATCAGGAGGAACCGGATGATCAGGACAATGATGTTCAGGATGGAGAAGAAGATGGAAGTACAGACAGTCTTCTGAGGATTTCCTTGAAAATGGCATGTCCTATGAACATTATTATAACGTCTGGTAAAAGTTTTTGTCGGGCAAACAAATATATAATTATTATAAACAGGAAGGGAACTGGTGCAGTTGCATCGGTTCCTTTCTTTGTTATACTAAAAAGTCAAAAAGTGCAGAAATACCTCAGGTATTTTACGGAATAGAAAGAAAAAAAGGAAACACGGTATGAACTATATTGTTTTTGATCTGGAATGGAATCAGAGTCCAGGCGGAAAAAATATTCAACAGTCGCCTGCCTTTTTGAAATCATAGAGATCGGTGCTGTGAAGATGAACGAAGAAAGAGAGACCTGTAGATGTTTTTCAGAGACTGATAAAACCACAGGTATATAATTGGATCCATGACAGTATCCATGAGGTGATCCATGTGGATTATAAAGATCTTGCAGAATGGAAGTCCTTTTTCGGAGGCGATGAGGGAATTTCTGAACTGGTGTGGAGATGACTTTGCATTTTTACCTGGGGAAATCAGGATGTCATGGAATTGCAGAGAAATATGAAGTATTATGGGATGCTGTCTTTGCTTGCGGGACCGGTGAAGTATTACGATGTGCAAAAAGTTTTTGGTATGTGCTGTGAGGAAGCTGGTGGTCGGAGAAGTCTGGAATTTGCGATCGATCAGCTTGATATTCCGAAGGAGCAGACCTTCCACAGGGCACTGACAGATGCGCGTTATACGGCGATGGTTCTGAAATGGGTAGATGAGAAGAAATTATTTGCGAATTATTCTGTAGATGTATATCAGAATCCGAAAAAAAAAAGATGAACTTTTTCTGTCCTATCCGGATCATGATCAGTATGTGTCGAGAGAATTTACAGACAGAGATAAAATTATGCGGGACAGGGAAGTAGCAAGCACAAAATGTCCGGATCTGTCATTTACCTGCAAAGCGAAAGATTCGCTGGTTTATGAATAATTCCAGAGCGTATGAGAGCGTTTCTTTCTGTCAGAAGCATGGATATGTAAAAGGTAAGATAAGAATCCGGCATACAGAAGAAGACAGGTATTACGTGATTAAAACGCTTAAGAATGTTGGAGATGAAAAAGCGGAAGAAATCCGTGAAAAAGGGATTCCCTCCGCAAAAAGAGACAGATCAAAAGACAATCAGAGAAGCAGATCTGAGATCGAGTTTTTTGGATAATATCTGGCGGTTCCAACCTGATGACCGTTGAAAGAATAATTGATGGTCAGAAGGGGACGACCCGCCGGATTTTTTTTGTAGAGTAATTTTTTTAACAGATGCGGTATCTGCATCGATTTGGAAGAGCTACAGAAGGTGTTTCATTGAATAGAAAAAGAACACATTTCCTGGTAGTCTTTGATCAGATATTTTTCTGCAGGAAGACAGGAAAAAGAGATTTCTTTTTTTTCTTTTATTGCAGCTCTGGAAAAATTGTCAAATCCGTAATCCAGGAGGGATTTGGTATCGGAGTATGCACCATTGATGGACTGCATGACGACGGAGACAAGGTACATATTTCCCGGCGGGCAAAGGTGACAAGTGTATTTCCGGCAGCCTTCTGTGTAACCGGTCTTGCCGCCAAAAAACGCCGTCATAAGCATAGGTCTGTCCGGACATCATCTTGTGGTGATTCAGAAGGTAACGGGTTTCACTGAACTTGTTGGTTGCCGGGATTTCGTAATAAACAGTTGGTACAGTATTTACGGAAGGCAGGATTGAACCAGGCTGCACGGGCGATTTTTGCCATGTCGTTTGCTGTTGTGTAATGCTTTTCATCTGGAAGACCGTTAGATTGTTGAAATGCGTATTTGTGCATCCAAGCTGACGTGCCTTCAGATTCATCAGTTCGACAAATTTCTTGACGGAACCGGAAGTCTGTTCAGCTATGGCAAGAGTCATTTCATTGGCTGACTGGAGCATAACTGCCATCAGTGCCTGTTCTACGGTGAATTCTTCACCGGTATCTGCGTAAATACTGGAACTTTGTGTATCTGTGATTCCGTGGGCTGCTGTTTCTGACATGGCAAATTTATCTGTTGCTTTCAGACTTTCACTGCCGAGCAGAGCTGTCATGATTTTGGTAATGCTGGCAGGATACTGAGCCTTATCTGCGTTTTTTGAATAAAGGATGCTTCCTGTTATCATATCCATGAGTACAGCGGATTCTCCCTCTATCTGTGGCCCCCGGTACCCATCCTCTATAGAATCTGTGTCTGCAGGCTGTTTATAGTAATCCGTGTGATAAACTTCCTCAGGAACAGGTGTTGCTGTTACAATTGGATCACCGTATTCATCTGTAGCGAGAACAGGAACTGTCTGGCAGACAATAAATGCAGCACAGAGCAGACCGCTCAGAATACGTTTGAATTTTTGTTTTTCATTAGAATACCTTTCTTTATTTCCTGGAATCTGAATAGTTACCATTTTTTCTAATTATACTGTAATCATTTTTTGTATACAAGGGTGATTTGTGAAGTGAAAATCAAAAAAAAAAAGGACTCGTGAAAAATAGCCGTAAATCCCTGAAAATATCGCAAAAAAGACCTTGACATATAGAAAATCATAACCGTATAATGAAACAGCAAATATAATAAAATAAAAACTGTGATGGAGACAGTACATCGACAGGAAAACCGCAGAGAGCCGGGATGAGGTGGGAGCCTGGTGTCAGTAATTTCGATGGAAGATCACTCCGGAGTTTCTTTCCTGAAATCTTTAAAGTAAGGAGGGACGGTGTTTCCGCCGTTAAAGGGAACATGTATCGGCATTTATGATTACTACCAGCCCGTACAATGTAACAGGTGGTGCGAATGTGGAATTACTTTCGTCCTTTTACAGGATGGAGGTTTTTTTTATATTAAAAATATTTATTTTATTGATGAAAAGATTATTTTTTAAAAAATTTAAAGGAGGAACTGTTGTGTATCAGAAAGTAGATACGAACCTGAATTTTGTAGACCGTGAAAAACAAGTAGAAAAATTCTGGAAAGAAAACCATATCTTTGAAAAAGTATGGAAGACCGTAAAGATGATCCTACTTATATGTTTTATGACGGACCGCCGACAGCAAACGGCAAACCGCACATTGGTCATGTACTGACACGTGTTATTAAGGATATGATTCCGAGATACCGTACTATGAAAGGTTACATGGTACCTCGTAAGGCCGGATGGGATACCCATGGACTTCCGGTTGAACTGGAAGTTGAGAAAAAACTTGGTCTGGATGGCAAAGAGCAGATCGAGGAATATGGCATGGAGCCATTTATCCAGCAGTGTAAGGAAAGTGTATGGAAATACAAAGGAATGTGGGAAGATTTCTCCTCTACTGTAGGATTCTGGGCAGATATGGAAAATCCATATGTTACCTACCATGATGACTATATTGAGTCTGAATGGTGGGCACTGAAAAGAAATCTGGAACAAGAAACTCCTTTACAAAGGCTTCAAGATCGTTCCTTACTGCCCGCGTTGTGGAACACCTCTTTCTGCACAGGAAGTTGCACAGGGTTATAAAACAGTCAAGGAACGTTCTGCGATCGTTCGTTTCAAAGGTTGTTGGAGAAGATGCATATTTCCTGGCATGGACTACAACACCGTGGACCCTGCCATCTAACGTTGCACTCTGCGTAAACCCGACGAGGTTTATTGCAAAGGTAAAGGCAGCAGATGGCTATACTTATTATATGGCAGAAGCACTGCTTGACAAAGTTCTCGGCAAACTTGGTTCCGAAGAGACACCGGCGTACGAAGTTCTTGAGAAATATGTCGGAAAAAGATCTGGAATACAAAGAATATGAGCCGCTCTTCGCATGTGCAGGAGCAGCAGCAAAACAGAAAAAGAAAGCTCATTTCGTAACCTGTGATAACTACGTTACTATGAGTAATGGTACAGGTATCGTTCATATCGCACCTGCATTCGGTGAAGACGACAGCCGTGTAGGACGCGACTATGACCTTCCGTTCGTACAGTTTGTAGACGGCAAAGGTGATATGACAGCAGAAACTCCATATGCCGGCGTGTTTTGTTAAGAAAGCTGATCCGCTTGTACTTCAGGATCTGGATAAAGAGGGCAAACTTTTGATGCTCCGAAATTCGAGCATGATTATCCGCACTGCTGGAGATGCGATACACCACTGATCTACTATGCACGTGAATCCTGGTTCATCAAGATGACTGCAGTAAAGGATGATCTGATCCGTAACAACAACACTATCAACTGGATTCCGGAGAGCATCGGTAAAGGACGTTTCGGTGACTGGCTTGAAAACGTTCAGGACTGGGGTATTTCCAGAAACCGTTATTGGGGAACACCACTGAACATCTGGCAGTGTGAATGCGGACATATGCATTCTATCGGAAGCCGTCAGGAACTGTTTGAGATGAGCGGTGATGAAAAAGCCAAGACAGTAGAGCTTCATCGTCCATATATTGATGAGATCACACTGAAATGCCCGGAATGTGGTGGAACCATGCACCGTGTACCAGAAGTAATTGACTGCTGGTTCGATTCAGGAGCAATGCCTTTTGCACAGCATCATTATCCATTTGAAAATAAAGAACTTTTTGAAAAACAGTTCCCGGCAGACTTTATTTCTGAAGGCTGTTGACCAGACAAGAGGATGGTTCTATTCTCTGCTTGCTGAGTCTACGATCCTGTTCAACCAGGCTCCATATAAGAATGTAATCGTTCTTGGACATGTACAGGATGAGAATGGTCAGAAGATGAGTAAATCCAAGGGAAACGCAGTTGATCCGTTTGATGCACTTGAGACTACGGAGCGGATGCAATCCGCTGGTACTTCTATATTAACAGCGCTCCGTGGCTGCCGAACCGTTTCCACGGCAAGGCCGTAGTGGAAGGACAGCGTAAATTCATGGGAACCCTGTGGAATACTTACGCATTCTTCTGTGCTGTATGCAAACATCGACCAGTTTGATGCAACAAAATATACCTTAGATTATGACAATCTTCCAGTTATGGATAAGTGGCTTTTAAGTAAGCTGAATTCCGTAGTGAAGACTGTCGATGACTGCCTTGCAAACTACAAGATTCCGGAGGCAGCAAGAGCACTTCAGGGCTTCGTAGATGAGATGAGTAACTGGTATGTCAGAAGAAGCCGTGAGCGTTTCTGGGCTAAGGGCATGGAGCAGGATAAGATCAATGCTTACATGACTCTGTACACTGCTCTGGTGACAATTTCCAAAGCAGCAGCTCCGATGATCCCGTTCATGACAGAAGAAATCTATCAGAACCTTGTAAGAAGCGTTGATAAAGATGCGATTGAGAGTATTCATCTCTGTGACTTCCCGAAAGTCAGAAGAAGATGGATCAATAAAGAGCTGGAAGACGATATGGAAGAACTTCTCAAGATCGTTGTTCTCGGACGTGCAGCAAGAAATACTGCAAACATCAAGAACCGTCAGCCGATTGGTACAATGTATATCAAAGCTGACAAAGAAATGGGCCAGTTCTACACAGATATCATTGCAGATGAGCTGAACGTCAAAGAAGTGAAGTTCGCCAGTGATGTCGAGTCCTTCATCTCCTACAGCTTTCAAACCGCAGCTCCGTACAGTAGGACCGAAATACGGTAAACTTCTGAACGGTATCCGTACAGCACTTGCTGAGATCAACGGAACAGAAGCGATGAACGAGCTGAGATCCACAGGACTTCTTACACTGGATATCGATGGAAACAAGGTAGAACTTTCTGAGGAAGATTTATTGATCGAGACCGCACAGACAGAAGGTTATGTAACAGAAGCAGATGGTGATATTTCTGTAGTTCTTGATACAAATCTGACACCTGAACTGATTGAAGAGGGATTTGTCCGCGAGATCGTCAGCAAAGTGCAGACTATGAGAAAAGAAGCCGGTTTTGAAGTTATGGATAAGATCCATATCTATGCAAAAGATAATGACAGGATTCTTGAACTCATGAAGAACCACAAAGAAGAAATCATGTCTGAAGTACTGGCAGAGGATATGACTCTGGGCACAACCGACGGCTATGTAAAAGAATGGAATATTAACAAAGAGCCAGTTGTCCTTGGTGTTGCAAAGATGTAAAATATGCTCATGCCCGGTAATATATATACCGGGCATGATTTATAAAAATGTCACTGTTTACAGGTAATATTATGAGGAGGAACAGTAACATAAAAATTAAGGAGGAAACAAAATGATTGATTAACAAGCAGTTCAAAAAAGAAGCTTTCAAAGAGAGCGTAAAGGAAAACGTTAAATTCCTTTATCGTAAAAAACTCGAAGAAGCTACACAGGAGCAGATCTTTTCCAGGCTGTATGCTATACGGTAAAAGATGTTATCATTGATAACTGGCTTGATACTCAGAATGCCTACGAGGCACCGGATCCGAAAATCGTATACTATATGTCAATGGAATTCCTGATGGGTCGTGCACTTGGAAATAACCTGATCAACCTGACTGCATACAAAGAAGTCAAAGAAGCTCTGGATGAGCTTGGTCTGATCTTAACGTGATTGAAGATCAGGAACCGGATCCGGCACTTGGTAACGGTGGTCTTGGAAGACTTGCAGCATGCTTTTGGATTCTCTTGCAACACTTGGAATACAGTGCATATGGATGTGGTATCCGCTATCGTTATGGTATGTTCAAACAGCAGATCAAAGACGGATATCAGGTAGAGGTTCCGGATAACTGGTTAAAAGACTGGATATCCGTTCGAGCTGCGCCGTCCGGAGTATGCAAAAGAGGTTCACTTCGGTGGATATGTTGATGTTGAATATGACCAGGCTACAGGTAGAACAAATTCATCCATGAAGGATATCAGGCAGTAAAAGCTGTTCCGTTTGATATGCCGATCGTAGGTATACAACAATAATATCGTAAATACACTTAAGAATCTGGGATGCAGAGCCGATCACTAGACTTCGAGCTGGATTCCTTTTGATAAAGGTGATTACAAGAAAGCAGTTGAGCAGGAAAACCTTGCCCGCAATATCGTGAAGTTCTTTATCCAAACGATAATCATATGGCAGGTAAAGAGCTTCGTCTGAAACAGCAGTATTTCTTTGTATCTGCCAGTATTCAGGCTGCAATCGAAAATATAAAAAAAACATGACGATATCATGAAGCTTTATGAGAAAGTTACTTTCCAGATGAACGATACACATCCGACTGTTGCAGTAGCAGAATTAATGCGTATCCTTATGGACGAAGAAGGTCTTGGCTGGGATGATGCATGGGCTGTAACAACAAAAAGACCTGTGCATACACAAACCATACTATCATGTCCGAGGCACTTGGAGAAATGGCCGGTCGAGCTCTTCTCCAGACTTCTTCCGCGTGTATACCAGATCATCGAAGAAATCAATCGTCGTTTCATCCTTGAGATCCAGGCAAAATATCCGGGAAATTATGAGAAGATCAAAAAGATGGCAATCATCTATGACGGACAGGTTAAGATGGCTCACCTTGCGATCGCAGCAGGCTATTCTGTAAACGGTGTTGCACACCTTCATACAGAGATCCTTAAGAAACAGGAACTGAAAGACTTTCTACGAAATGATGCCGGAGAAATTCAACAACAAGACAAACGGTATTACTCAGAGACGTTTCCTGCTTCACGGAAACCAGCTTCTTGCAGACTGGGTAACAGATCATATCGGACCGAATGGATCACAGATCTTTCTCAGATCTCCAAAAACTGAAAGTTTACGTTGATGATGAGAAGGCTCAGCAGGAGTTCATGACCATCAAGTTCAGAACAAAGAGCGTCTTGCAAAATACATCCTGGAGCACAACGGTGTAGAGGTTAACCCGCACTCTATCTTTGATATCCAGGTAAAGAGACTTCACGAATACAAACGTCAGCTTTTCAACATCCTGCATGTGATTTATCTGTACAACCAGATTAAATTCATCCGGAGATGGATTTCTATCCAAGAACATTTATCTTCGGCGCAAAAGCTTCTGCAGCATACGCACGTGCGAAGAAGATCATCAAACTGATCAACTGTGTGGGTGATGTAGTAAACAATGATCCATCCATCGAAGGAAAGCTTAAAGTTGTATTCATCGAGAACTACCAGTGTATCCAACGCTGAGATCATTTTTGCGGCAGCAGATGTTTCTGAGCAGATCTCCACTGCAAGTAAAGAGGCTTCCGGTACAGGTAACATGAAATTCATGCTGAACGGTGCTCCGACTCTGGGAACCATGGATGGAGCCAAACGTAGAGATCGTAGACGAAGTTGGTCAAGACAATGCATTTATCTTCGGACTGAGTGCCGACGAAGTTATCAACTACGAGCAGAACGGCGGATATAATCCGAGAGTCATCTACAACACAGATG
>VOFG01000925.1_pt1 | contig 10001 bp, 19 predicted proteins | sample 5384171 | NCBI WGS metagenome assembly VOFG01 (sample SAMN12384726, study PRJNA508395) | human gut metagenome | isolation source: healthy gut F | host: Homo sapiens | reverse complement strand
ACCAATATAGCTGTCAATGTCCGGGACATTCAAGGCGTGGGTGCTTACACTGAGGATGCCAGCCATTTCCTTTAAGAGGTCAAACTTGGGGATTCTTGCTTCTGCTTCATACTGTGCCATACGCACATCGGAAGTTTGCCGAGAAAACCAAGCATCTCCCCGAACTGTTTTTGTGTCATGCCTTTTTTATTCCGAAAAAAATTTAATACGTTTTCCGATTGCCATTGTATGAATCTCCTTCCAGATGATATAAAACTTTTCTGTTTAAGCTGAGTGTACCACAGATAAAAGAGAATAGCAAGAAAACTTAAACTAAAAAATTTAAGAATTTTTCTGCAAACCTATTGACTTAACTCAAAAAATTAGTATAGTACAGATACAGAAACTTAAACAAAATAAGTTAATACAATTAAATGACCATCCGAACTGATACCACTGGAAGAACAGGCGATGACCAAAAGCGAGCGTGCCGGAAGGTGGAAATACGACAAAGTACCGAGCAGGGCAACTTGTCAGGAACGGGGGAGGAGAATGGCGAAGAACAAAGAAAATGAAAAACAAACGAGAGGAGGACGAACAGAATTTTATGACAGCCCAGGATGTAGCAGACGCTTTTAGGCGTATCAAAATCTTATGCCTATAAGCTGCAGACAGTTAAATGATGAGATGGAAGCACTTGGCTATATCACTGTCAGGGGCAGAATGCGAATTACTTTCGTAAAAAAGTATGTTACAGCGAATAAGGGAAAGGAAGATGGTTTGAATGGCTGTATAAAAAGATAATGCCACAGGAACGTGGCGGGTAGTGTTCCGTTATACCGATTTTACCGGGGAACGGAAACAGACACAGAAAAAGAGGGTTTCAGACGAAGCGAGATGCACTGGCGTGGGAGCGAAACAATTATTAAAGCAGGATTCCAAGCTGGATATGACATTTGCGAGCTTCTATGAAATCTATGCAGAGGATAAAAAGGCAAGGCTGAAGGAAAGCACATGGGAATCCAAGCCATGTGATAGAGAAGAAAATTCTTCCTACTTCGGCAAACGCAAGATTGCAGACATTGAAGCAAAGGATGTAATCGCATGGCAGAATGAGTTGATGAAATACCGGGATGAGAAGGAAAACCATATTCCGGTGATTATCTGAAAACGATTCATGCACAGCTTACAGCAATCTTCAACCATGCGGTCAATTTTTACAATCTGCCCTATAATCCGGCGAAGCGTGCAGGTTGCATGAAAGTACAGACGAGCAAGGAAGTGGAATTCTGGACAAAGGAAGAATATCTGAAATTTGGAAGTGATGATGGATAAGCCACGCTCCTACTATGCATTTGAAATGCTGTACTGGACAGGTATCCGTTCCGGCGAGCTGCTTGCCCTCCGCCCTTCTGATTTTGATTTCGAGAAGCAGACCGTAAAGATCAGCAAAAGGTATCACAGGTCAAAGGGCAGGGACATCATTACTACACCAAAGACTGCGAAAAGCAACCGGACAATCAAGATGCCGAAGTTTCTCTGCGAGGAGATTCAGGAGTATATGAAAATGCTGTATGAAGTGAAGCCGGATGACCGCATTTTTACGGTGACAAAATCTTATCTGGATCATGAGATGCGTCGTGGCGTAAAAGAAGCCGGATTAAAGAAGATTAAGGTTCATGCACTCCGTCATAGTCATGTTTCCCTGTTGATTCACATGGGATTCACTGTGCTTGCCATAGCAGAGCGTATGGGGCATGAAGCAGAGAAAAATCACATTGAAATATGCACATCTGTTTCCAACTGTTCAGACGGAAATGGCTGAAAAGCTGGATATGGAACGCATGAAAAGGAGGATGAGTAGATGGACAGAAAACTTGACAACAGGGGCAGATGGAGAAACAAAACGGTAGCTTTCCGGGTATCTGAGGAAGAAGCAAAGCAGATTGATGTGTGTGTCCGGCTTTCGGGACTGACCAAGCAGGACTATATTGTGAGAAGGCTGATGTGCCGGGACATTGTAGTGCAGGGCAATCCGAGAGTGTATAAGGCACTGAAAAAATCAGATGGCAGAGCTTTATGAGGAGTTGAAAAGGATTGAGCAGTTTTCAGAGGAAAATGAGGAATTGCTTTATACCTTGCAGTTAGTTGCAGAGACACTGAATGGAATGAAGGAGGATGAGGATTGATGACAAAAGAAAAAATGACTGCTCCGGTAGCATCTGTTGGCGCAGATGGGGAACAGCCATTAAATAATAAAATAACCAACAAAGTATAGCAGATTTGCCCGTTAAGGGCAATCTGCAAGCCACAAAATAATGCAGAAAATGTGGCAAAATCAGCAAATAAAAAGAATCCGGATGAACTGGAAACCGTTTCCATGATGGAATTATATGATACAGCTTATCCACCGAAGCTGCCGATTGTGGACGGACTTTTGTATAACGGAACGTATCTCTTTGTAGGTTCTCCGAAAATTGGGAAATCATTCTTTATGGCACAGATCGGGTATCACATCAGCAAAGGACTTCCCTTATGGGGATTTCCGGTAAGACAGGGAACTGTCCTGTATCTGGCACTGGAAGATGATTATGCAAGGTTACAGAAACGGTTATCGCAGATGTTTGGAATGGAAGGCAGTGAGAATTTTTATTTTGCTACAAAGTCAAAATCATTAAACGCCGGACTGGAGCAGCAGCTTGTGCAGTTTGTAACAGATCATAAGGATGCAAGGCTCATTATTATTGATACGCTCCAGAAAGTCCGTGAAGTCGGTGGAGATAAATTCAGCTACGCCAGCGACTATGAGATTGTGACGAAGCTGAAAGCATTCAGTGACCATTATGGAATCTGCTTTCTGGTGGTGCATCACACAAGAAAAATGGAATCCTCAGACAGCTTTGATATGATTTCCGGTACAAACGGACTGCTGGGAGCTGCGGATGGGGCATTCGTCATGCAGAAAGAAAAAGCGGACAGATAACAAGGCAGTTCTGGAGGTGGCAGGAAGAGACCAGCAGGATCAGAAGCTGTGGCTGAATTTCAACCGGGAGAGATGTGTCTGGGAGCTGACCAAGACAGAAACAGAACCTGGAAAGAGCCAGAAGATCCACTACTTGAAAAAATCAAAGAACTGATAACAGCAGAACAGCCGGAATGGACGGGAACAGCAACCGAACTGACAGAGTTTCTGCAAGTGGAGATGCAGCCGAATGCTTTGTCACGAAAACTGAATGTCAGTCTGGAACGTCTGCTGATAGAATATGGAATCCAGTATAGATCAGAGCGTGGACATGAGGGCAGACGAATTTATCTGACCTATATGGGAAGCCAGCGTGACGATATGTGACGATGGTGACGGTAATTTATATAGCGTGCCGGTAGTGAAAACATCGTCACTATCGTCACGACCGTCACGGAAAGGATGGATAAGATGGGAAAATGTGCAAATATCACAGGAATTATTTATGCAGTTACTTCGGTTTCATTTAATGGAGGATGTAGGTTGCGAGAGCGAAATCAAGCAGGAACTGGAGAAAAAACTGGACAGAATGGTCATGCGTGACCTGTATGGAAAATTTAAAACTGCTCCGACAGAGGAAGAACGGGAACGGGCGAGAAAAGAGTATCTGGACAGACGTGGAGTGCCGGAGAGTTTTCGATGGTAATTTCTTCCTTGGTGATAAGAACAGGAGCGTGGCACGCCCCTGTATAGAGCGGACAAGGAGAAAACTGGAAAGGAGAAGCACACAATGAGAGAAGGAAGATTAGGTTACAACTGTGAAAATGGCAGATACGGCTTGCTGTCCATGGATTTGTGGGTAGATACAGGATTTCACTGTGGAGAGTGTATGGAAGTTCTCGTGGATGATAAGTGGGTAAAACCAGAATGGAGATGAATCCTGCAATGGAATGGTATCTTGTGGGAACACCGTATTGCGGCGATGTGGAGTATGTCCGGGCAAGAATACCAGAGTGATTCAGAATGAAAAACAGCCCGGATACGGGCATATAAAAATGGGCGGATACGCCCAAGATGAAAAGCATAAGCCCGGCAGCTACGGCTGACAAAAGCACTTACCAAAGCCCGGCGTTTGAGAGCGAAAATACACCATCGCACAAATCTGACGATTTATGCTCAGCGTATTTCGCCCTGCCGGGAGCTATTGTAGCCGGAAACGCAATTTAGTTCGTAAACGGATGCGGTTAAATCCACTCACAATGGATATGGCAGAATTATTTTGCCGAAGACAAAGGAGGGAGTGCCTATCGGAAGAAATTCATTTATTCAAATGACAAAACTAAGCAATGTAAAAGGCAGAATCACTTATATATCCAGTCACGCAAAACAGGAAAATCTTTATGCAGTTTATGAAACCACAGAACGGAAATTTTGGAGGAACTTGCAAAATGTAATCAGGAAGAATTTGTAAAAAGTGGGACAGAAGGAAAATGTATCGAAGCCAGAGAACTGATTATTGCCTTGCCGGAAAGTTTCGTGGAGTACCAGCCGGATATGCTGCTGAAGCTGTTTACAGAGCATTTCAAGCAGAATTATGGAACAGAGTGTATATCGGCATTGCACCACAATAAAAGGAAAAACGAATTATCATATTCATTTGATCTTTTCGGAACGGAAATTATTGGATGAACCGATCATCAAGATTGCCAGCCGGAATAGGTTCTATGATAAAAATGGAAAGCATGTCCGTACTAAGAAAGAGATACTTGGGGAAGATGGTCAGATTCAGGAAGGTTGCTATATTGTGAAGAAGGGCGAGGTTTACGAGAAGCGAATATTTTACCGTTAAGGATGAGTACTTTAAAAAGCAATGCGTTTTTGAAGAAGTGAAGCATTCCTATACAGATTTGATGAATCTGTATGTGAAGGACGATAAACAAAAGCTGCAAGTCTTTGAGCGTGGCGGTATTTATCTTGCAACTAAGAAAATCGGAAAGAATAATCCTAAAGCACAAGAGATTGAATCAGATAATCAGAAACGACAGGAGTGGAACCGGACAGTTGATGTGGCACTAATCAGTGGTGTGTCGGAGCCACATATTTTGGAAGTGAAACGTAAACAGATTTCGAGCCGATTAAGGGTGCTATTTCACAGATTGGGAGAAAACCAAGATTATTTGCAGGATTCGTTACAGTGGCGATTGCTGCACTGGAGCTGATGATTGAGTCAGTTCTTATGAAAAAATACAAGGAAGTGTCTGTCCAGAAAGAAGAAATAAATCAGACAGATGAAGATATAATGCTTGAGAAAACAGCAACACAAGTGTCAGATACAGAAAATACCCAAGCAGACGCACATGAGTCGATGCCAAAAGCACCGGAACAGGAAAAACCAGAGACAAAGCAATCGGAAATGACAAGGATGGCATCGAAATACCCAAGATTCTTCAAGGTTTATAATGAACTGGAACAGCAGAATACGGTAATCTACAAGAAAGAACAGCAGCGTACCGCTAAGAAAAAAGAACTGTCGGAAGTTAAAGGCTGGTTCAAGGGCAGAAAGAAAAAAGGAATTACAGAAAGAAATCACAGAACTGACAAGCCAGATTAGAGACATGAAAGATTATCTTCCGAAGATCGTACAGCGAGTTGGATACCGGAATGTGCAGGAGTTTTTGAAAGACTTCCAGATTGCAAAGTCTGAGTACAGCCAGTATCAGAAAGTGATCGCACAGTGGAAACAGGAAAACGGAAAAGAGCCGGAACAGCAGTCACATGGTGTCAGAGCAAAACTGGCGGCAAACAGAAAGAAAATAGAGCAGGAACAGAAAAATACACAGCGTACCCGAAGCCAGAGTAAAGACCGAGGGGCAAGATAGGAGGAAGAATTCATGGAGAAACACATCATGGGAGAAAATGGAATCAGCTACTCGCTTGGAGAGGACGGTCTGTATTATCCAGACCTGTACCTCCCGGAGGAGACGAGGTATCAATTGGAAAGTATGGAATGATGCGGAGAACGTATCTGAAAAGAGCATCGGAAGAGCCTGTATCTGGAACTGGTGCTTTCCGGGAAGTTAAAATGAGCATTTGTATCAGATTGACGAAGAGTGTCATCAGATGATGGACAGACTGGTGGAACAGATGAAAGAGCAGCAGAGAGTGACAGAAGAATTGAAAATGCAGGATCAGATGGCATGGGTTAGGCGAATGAATAATATTCGGGCTTGTGCGGAGGAATTTGTGCTGAAAAAGTTTGTTTATGGATAAGAATGAATAAAAATAAATTCACTATACAACAAGGGCAAAAAAGTTCGTTAAAGAATTTTTGCCCTTTATTCATAGTAAGAATCTTATTTACAGATTTTTTCTGATAGACTTTTTAATACAGATATTTACCATCTGCCATCATATTCACAGCACTAATAGCTGAAACAGTCATATTGTATATGAATGAACTACCATCCCATACTTTTGTTACCCATTCGCCAGTGCCTGGATCAGTATATGCCCTATAAACACTGGATTGGTTAGTATCCATAGATGTATTAACAGATTCAACAACAGCAAATGTATCTATTTGTGAAGTTTTTGAAATTCCTTGTGAATCAGTAGTTGTCAAATGACAGTCGCCGTTAGGTTGAATATCAAGTACCTGAGATTTATCTTCTACATAATTACCATCAGCATTCATTACATAGGTTGTAGAATTTACGTTCATAAAATCAGCATCAGCATTTTCGACCACTTTATATTGTTTTCCATTTTTCGAGATAAGTAAACTAAATGATTATCTCCGGTGTACCTTCAAGAAAAAGTGAGTTCAGTGCGTATATTTGTTGAACTATTTGTTGCTGTGGCTTCAACATTTGCAGCATGTACAATATTGCCTGAAAATAAGCGAAAATATCATAATCATAGTTAAAGTGGCAGAGATTAATTGTTTAATTTTCATCGACATAAAAATCCCTCCATTTTAGCATGTGTAATTAATTGAATCAAACAGCTTCCTTTTATTGGTGTAGTGTATCCATGGGATTCGCCTCCTCTCCAAAATACACGTTTAAAAAGTATCAAACAATAGATTGTTTCAAAATATTATATAATTTTGAAGGCTATGATTTCGAAAACATCATCATCTAATCGTGCTCCGCAATTATGACAAATACTTTGGGAAGACCATTTAAAATTTAATAATTTTTTGCAGTGCAAAAAAGGTAAATCAAAAATAATGTCAATAATTATAAGAAATATAATACATAAATCATTTCTTTGTGAATTGAATTAAAAAGGGGAATGTTTGAAGCAAAAAAACAATTATTACTACTAACAGCGCAATAGCATTAAGTATTTGTCTGCATTTCTTTTAGATTCATTAGTACACCTCCGTGTATTATAATTTTTTATAATACCATACAGGTGTAAAATCTAATAACGTGATAACGTAAAAGAGGGTGATTTTCTTGACTATCTAAGTGACCAAGTCTATGTCTGTACTCTATAGGACTCAAATATCCTAATGATTTTTTTTATTCTTTTTTCATTATACCAATAAAGATAATCATTTAAAATACCAATAAATTCTGAGATGTTTACCCCAGACCAATCTGCATTATAGAACATCTCATTTTTAATTCTTCCAAATACGCCGTCACAGGCAGAATTATCAGGTGAACAGCCTTTCTTTGACATTGATCGTATGAAACCATTTTTCTCCATCCTGTCAATCCAGCCTGGCCAGCGGTAGTGTACGCCTCTGTCTGAATGTATGATTGGTTTTTCTCCTACAGATAGTAATTTAGCTGCATCGTCAAGCATAGAATTGACAAGTAATGCATCTGGAGAAGTGCTTATATTCCAATTGACAAGTAAGCCATCAAAACAATCTACTATAGGCGATAAATAAACCTTTCCTGCCGGAATTGCAAACTCGGTTATATCTGTTAACCACTTTTCGTTAGGTTTAGATGCAGAAAAATTTCTGTTAATTAGATTATCTACTGCTGGAGATATTTCACCTTGATAGGAATTATATTTACGAGTTCGTTTGATTTTTTACTACAAGTTGTTCTTCTTTCATAATCCTACGAATAACTTTTTCTGAGACAATTATATTTTCACGCTTAAGTAGGGCGTGAATTCGTCTGTAACCATATCGACCTTTATTCTCTGTAAATAATTCAATGACTCTAACACGTAAAAGTGTATATTTATCTTCTTTTTGTAGGGATTGTTCCTGATAATAATAACTGCTTTTTGATAATTGTAATTTCTGTAATAATAATGGCAGTGGTAGCTATTTTTCAAGACATCGATTATCACCGCCTTCTCTCTGTTGCTGAGAGCACTCTGATCGATGTCTGGGTCTTTTTTTAATACATTTATCGTTTCTTTAAGAATGTCTATTTCTAATTGCATATCTTGCATTTGAGCCTTCAACTGATTTATTTCATCAGAAGAAATATCTGTACTTGAAACAGAACCTTCTACTAATGTTCCCGGAGTAATGTTTTTGTGATTCATAAGACCTAATGTACCTTCTTTTTAAATAACGTTTTCGCCATTGATAAATACTAGCTCTACTATACCCAATGTCTTCTGAAACATATTTTATATTTTCTCCGAGCTCATAGCAACGGTGAATTGCATTTAATTTTACTTCTAATGGAGGATTGCGAGGATGATCAGGAGGATTATCAATTACAGGGTATTCTTTCCTTGTTTTGGGTGGGGTATTTTCCTCAGCAATCCATGTGTACAGATTTCTACGTGTTGGATACCCTAGAATCCTAATAGTTTCAGTTACAGACTCTGTTTGATGATATATCCGTAGTGCAATATCCTTTTGTTCTTTTGAATACATAAAAAGGCTCCTTTCGAAGCCCTATAGTAGTCCAGAATTTTGTCCGCACCCTCAAATGTGTAAAAAAAACAAGTAAAATTATTTTTTCATAAGTTAAATTAGTATGGTGTTCATGATAGAATGGTTTGGCAACATACAACAAAATATTGACACCATATACGATACCATATATAATAAATGCAGGAGGTATAAAGAATGTCAAAATGGGATAAACTCATAACACGTATATGCAATTTATCAAAAGACCTCCGGTTTGATGAGTTACGGAAAGTATTGGAAAGCTGCGGGTACGAAATGAATGCACCAAGAAGTGGAAGCAGTCATTACACGTTTAGGAAGCCAGGATGTGAGCTTATCACAATACCCAAACATGAACCAATAAAAAAGTATATATAGAAATGGTAAGAGAGATTGTAGAAGGCGAGGCGAAGAATGATGAAGACGCTGAATGATTATATGGAAATGTCCTATCGTATGGAAATTATAGAGGACAAGGAGGATGGCAGTTTTGTGGTTTCTTATCCAGATTTGCCTGGCTGCATTACTTGTGGTGAAACAGTAGAGAGTGCGGTAGCAAATGCACGGGATGCTAAAAAGGCATGGCTGGAAGCTGCATTGGAAGATGGTGTGAGATTCATGAGCCGGACAGTTTGGAGGATTATTCCGGTCAGTTTAAATTGAGAATCCCCAGAAGTCCTGCACCGATCACTGGCAGAACATTCACAGAGAGAGGGAATCACCGGGGACTTGCCATGCGCAAGGAAGGCTATGAAAAAGGGAGAAAAAATCGGCTATGGCCAGACTTCTGCCATGCTGACGGAACTGAAAAAGCAGGAAGAGTTTGCTTTTCTGAAAGAAGTCGATTCCATCGCCTTACAGCAGTCACTTGCGGGATCTCGACCGGAGCTTTGTGAATTTCTTTCAAAAACGTGCTTCCTATCCAATCTTCAAAAGTAAACATAACTGGTTCCAGTCATATAGAACGATAAATCAAAAAGATAATATCCGTATTGTGGGAAGATATCTCAAACTTCCGAAACTTGGATTTGTTAAAGTGCGGCAGTCGATGGAAGTGGAAAAGATTCGTCACGTGATCATTGAGCACACACCATCCGGAAAATATTTTGCGGTTCTGAACGTTGAATTTGAACCGGAACCGCGTCAGAATGGTGGGTGGAACGATTGGAATTGATGTGG
>VOFG01000625.1_pt1 | contig 10001 bp, 10 predicted proteins | sample 5384171 | NCBI WGS metagenome assembly VOFG01 (sample SAMN12384726, study PRJNA508395) | human gut metagenome | isolation source: healthy gut F | host: Homo sapiens | reverse complement strand
CGTAATATTCGGTTTTGAGATCGACATACGGCTCGATGAGCAGCTCTTTGATCCACTGCCAGAGCACGCACGCGGGTCATCTCGTCGCCGTCCATTTCGACCAGCGGCACGGACATGGGGATTTTTGTCATAAACCGTCTCTCCTTATGGTTCACAAGCTCGCAGCGGTTGATCGGCGTGCCGAGCTCATAGAATTTTCCTCGTAACCGGTCATAATACCGACCGGCCTTGCGTCGGCGTGCAGGTCGCGCGTCAGGTTCTTGATCTCGAGGCCGCAGGCCTCAAATTCCTCGAGCGACCACTCGAACAGCGGCGCGTTGTCCGTTTTGAAATGGATCTCGCCGTTTTTCGCCAAAATGTTCTCGTATTTCTGCAAAAAGCTGCGGTGCGTCAGGCGGCGCTTGGCATTTTCTTGCGCGGCCACGGGTCGCAGAAGTTCAAAAACAGCCGGTCGACCTAGCTGTCGGCAAAATATTCCTCCAGTTCCGCCGCGTCGCAGCATGGCCTCCTGCACGCGCTCGACGGCGACGAGCAGCACATCGGGGTTCTGCCGCGCAGTCTCGACGGTGAACTTGCCCTTTCCGCAGCCGACCTCCAGCCAGAGCGCCTTGGCCGACGGCATCAGGCTGCGCCAATGCCGCGCAGCGCCTTGCCGTCGCGCACGTGGATCGCCGAGCAGGCCTCCAGACGCGGCTCCAGATTGTTTCTCTTTCTCATTCTCATGGCAGGTTTCTCCAAATATGTAATATTAATGATGCATCAGAACATCGAGAAGATGCCGATCAGGCCGTCGCGGAAATACACCGCGCTCCGAGAAGAACCAGTCGCGCAGCAGCGTCACGGCGAAGAACGTGACCGTCAGGCCGAGAATCAGCACGGTCATATTCACAATGTTCATCCGGATGGAGAACACCTGAAACACCTCAAGATAGAACGACACGAGCCACGCCAGCAGGATCAGCACGGACATGACCGTGAAGATGCTGTAGCTGATGAGCGACAGCAGCGACGAGGCCGCCAGCAGCACCAGCGCCAAAATCGAGTTGACGCCGACGGCTGCAAAAACCGCGCGAATATCCACGCGCATCCGCGCCAGCGCCGTCAGGCAATAAAGCAGCGCAAAATTCAGCACATAGGCGAGGATCGGCGTGACGACGCCGGCCGTGATCCATTCCATCATGATCTTGCTGAAATAGCTGCAATAGCGCACGCCGAACAGGAACGTCGAGACGAAGCTCATCGCGACGGTCAGCAGCATCAGCAGCACGCCGGCCAGCCATTGACGGTTTTCGGCCATGCGGCGGCTCGTCCCGGCCGGATCGGTCAGGTAATATCGCATGACCCTCGGCAGCCCGCGGAAGGCCTCGCCCAGCGTCGGCGCGGCATATTCCCGCTGCACACGGCGGCGCGGGCGGCGCTCCGGACGCGGACGCGCCTCCCGTTCTTTTTCCGAACGCGCCTCTTCCGAACGCCCCTCCGCGCTCTGCGCGCGCTCCGGACGCGGTCGCCGCTCCGGCGTCTGCGTCTCCTCGGGCGCGGGAAGCAGGCGCTTCCTGCGTCTGAGGCGTCTGTTCCTCTGTGAATGTATCTGCCATAACGGCTCCTCCTAGTTTCAACCGGGAGCGTTCTCCCGAAAAATCGCGTTTTTTCAACATGGCGCAACGCGCCGTTTACATTATAAAGGGGAATCAAAACACTGTCAATGAATTTTTGCGATTTATGCAATTTTACCTGTTGAAGGTTTTGGAAAATGTGATATAATCGATATAATCAGACGTGGATACCCACGAGGAAGGAGCCGCAAATGCGCAAACTGATCTGTCTGCTTCTGTGCCTGAGCCTGTTCGCTGCCCCGGCTTTCGCAGAAACGACCGCAAAGCCCGCCTCTCTCGAGGAGCGTTTTTCCGATTTTTTGGTGCAGAACCGGCTCGACGGCGCCGGTCTGAGCGTCAGCTATTATAACACCGTCACCGGTGAACGGCTCGATCACCACGCCGACCGGTTCTATTCCGTCGGGCGCGTCTGGACGCTCCCGCTGCATATGTATTATTCCGAGCAGGAGCACGCGGGCGCGTTCGACCCGCCTGCCAACGATCCCGAGCAGGTCTTCACGATCGACGGCCTCACGCTCGAAAAATGCCGCTACCAGAGCATTCTGCTCAACGACGACGCCGTCTCGGAGAAAATGCGCGACCGCCTCGGCTCGATCGGTCAGTATCAGCAGCTCCTCAACGACGAATTCGGTCATCTGGACGCCGACGCCCTGCCCGACGAATTCTTCTCCGACACGGTCTACAGCACGGAATTCCTGCTCAACTGCCTGATCGACTATCAGCGCCAGACGGAGCTTTTCGGCAATCTGATGGCTAACTTCCATCAGGTGCAGACGGACGAGGGCTTCGGCGACACGCGATACCCCTACTACATGACGCACGTCCGCGGCGTGGCCGACGGGCGCTATTGCGACGTCGCCATCATCAGCGCCCCGCAGCCCTATCTGTTGGCCTGCATCACGACCGAGACGCTCGGCGGCGATCAGGCGCTCAGCAAGATCAACGATTTCTTCTCCACCGAGATTGCCGAGGCCTCCGGGCAGGCGCTCGAGGAGACAACTCCGACGGCCGCGCGCGAACGCCGGGAAAGCGACTATCGCGCCTCCGCCGTGCAGCCCGCCCAGCAGCTCAAGACAGCGGCGCTCCTGCGCTGGGTCGCAGCCGCCTTCGGCGCGGCGCTCGTTCTCGGCGCAATCCTCACGGCGATCTGTCTGCTGATCCGCCGCAGAAAGCACCGGCATCTGCGCGAGGCGGAAGAATACGACGAATAACGGCGCACGCACCGGATCGCATGATCCCCGCCGTCTGCAATTGACGCCGATGGGTCTCCGCTGCGTTGGCTATGAAACCGCGCGATATTTTCATCAGACTTCCGTATCAGCTCGAAAACGGCAGGCCTTTTTCGCAAGGTCTGCCGTTTTCGCCGCCGAAGGTCAGGCTTTTCTTCCTTCGTATGCAAAACCTCCCGGTCTTGTCATTGCGAGGAGGGCGCGTGCGCCCGACGCGGCAATCTTTAACGATGCGCTTTGTCGTTCCGTAACGAAATATGGCAGGGCGGAACGATGCAGCATCTCTCACGTTTTTTGTGATAGGGATTTCTTCTTGTTTCGTGCTCCCGTGCTTCGCCACGGGATGCCGTGCCTTCGGTTTTAAGATTGCCACGGCCGCAGTGCGGCCCTCGCACTGACACGAAATTGAAACGTTTTTTACTTGCTGCGCAAGGGAATCTCTGATTCAATCGCAAGAGCGATCAGCGAGGGATTTTGTTTCAAATTGAGGTTTGGAAATTGCAGGAATCCTTTACGTATTTCAAGATTTTCAAACCGATAAGCTGGGACAAAAGACCCGCTGAGCGCCGCAGCCGATTTATTCAGAGGTTCCCAAGATTTTCAAACCGATCAGTTGGGGCAAAAGACCCGCTGACCGCCGCAGTCGATTTATTCAGAGGTTCCCAAGGATTTTGACACGCTGAAACGAGGATGCCGCGGGTGCGGCATCCTCGTTTTGTGAAAAAGCGATTATTTGGTCAGAAGACGCATGAGCATGGTGGCCAGCTCGGCGCGAGTCGCGCTTTCCTGAGCCTTGAGGCGGTCGCCGTCGCCGGAGATGATCTTCTCGCTGACGGCCCACTGCATCGCAGCGCGCGCGTAGCTCGTGATCCGGTCGGCGTCGGAGAAGGCGCTCAGATCCTGCTCAACCTTCGGCTCGCCCGCGCGGCGGTAAAGCAGCGTGGCGATCTGCTCACGGGTGACGGGCGCGTCCGGCTCAAAGGTCGTCTCGCTCGTGCCGTTGGTGATCTTCTTCTCGAACGCCCAAATCACGGCGTCGGTGTAATACTTGCCGGCCTTGACGTCCGTGAACGGATTCGTCATGCCCTCAACGCTCGGAGAACCGGCGTTGCGGTAGAGGATGGTCACGAGCATGGCACGGGTCACGGTGTCGGCGGAGCGAAGGTGTCAGGCGCCTCGCCGTTCATCATGCCGTTTTCGATCATGTAGTTGATGCCGTCGTGGTACCAGCCGTTCGGATCCAGATCGGTGAAGTCGGAATAGGTCGGCTTCTGCTCGCTCGGGACGTTGTAGGTCAGCTCCCACTTCCAGGTGAAGAAGTCGGCCGGGTCGACGCCCTTCTTCTCGTTGTCGGCCTGATCGCGGAAGAACTCCATGATGAGGTCCTGCACAACGCCGCCGCCCATGTCGTCGGTCTGCGACCAGATGGCGTCCGCCGTGCTGTACTTGCCGAAGCCGCAGCCCGCGTTGCCGAGGTGGTAGTTGTTCACGCCGACGATGTAGGTCTTGTTGAGGTCAAAGTCTCTGCCGTTGGCAAAGCCGTGGATGACGGCACGGGAGCCCTCGGGGCGGAACATATCGTATTCGAAGTTCAGGCCGCCGAAGACCGGGTTGGTGAAGCTCTCGCCCTTGGTCTTATAGGTGACTGCCTCGTCGGCAACGACCGCCTCCAGACGGGTCGAGGCATTCTGCTCGAGGATGTCCTTGATCTGCTGGCCGGTGAGCGCAAGCAGATAGAGGTTGTTGTCGTAGCGGTACATGCGGTAGATGTCCTTCATCGTGATCGGGCCGTTCTCAACGTGATACCTGCCGTTGACGACCACGGAGGTGGAGGACATATCGACGTCGATGTGGTCGAGGCCGGTCTTCTTGTAGAGCGCCTGCTTCTTCTCATCGGTGTCGTACTTCTCAGCCAGATGCTTCGTTCCCTCGAACATCTGCGCAGTCTGGATCAGATCCATCGTGTTGCTCTGCTTGAGGTAGTAGTTCGTCTCGCTGTCCCACGTGCCGACGGCCTGACCGGCCACGGCGTTGACGTATTCGCTGGCAAGATCGGCATAGGGCTTGATCTTCTCCAGCAGGGAAGTGTCGGACTTATAGCTTCCTAAGGTTGATGTTCTCGGTGGACTTGACGGTGATGGCGTCCTTCGTGACGGTGAAAACGGTCTTGGTCAGCTCTCTGCCGCCGCCGTTGACGACCAGCACGTCCTTGCCGTCCTTATCCTTATAATAGTTGCCGGAATAGCCGGAGTAGTGGTCATGACCGGCGACCATCAGATCGATGCCGGCGTTCTTGGCAATGACGCGACGAACCTGATTCTCGGTGTTGACGCTGAAGGTCAGCTCGCCGTCAGCCTCGCCCAGACCGGAGTGGAACACGACCGCGATGAAGTCGCAGCCCTCTGCCTTCATCTTGGGGATGTAGCGGGCGGCCTCCTTGGCCATGTCTCTCTCGGGGTTATCGCTGTGGGAGAAACGGATGCCGGGATAGTTCTCGGGGATGTCCCAACGGGTGCAGTCCGGCGTGACCATGCCCAGCAGACCAATCTTGATGGTGCGGCCGGCGACGGTCAGCTCCTTGATGATGTACGGAGTCATGGCGTTCTCGTCCTTGGCATGGACGCCGTCGGTGCCGTCGTAATACAGGTTGGCGCAGACGGAGGCGACACCGCGCCCGGTCATGTAGGAGCGGACCTTGGTCATCAGCTCCCAGCCATAGTTGAACTCGTGGTTGCCGACGTTGGCCATATCATAGCCGATCTCGGACAGGCACAGCGCCATGGCTGCCGGCCAATCGCTCTCGCCCTTGGCAAGCAGATTGAGCTGGTAGGTGGAGACGGGCGTGCCCTGATAGAGGTCGCCGTTGTCGACAAGAACGACGTTGTTCTTGTAGGTCTCGCGTTCGCCCTTCATGACGGTGGCGACGCGGAGCAGGTTGTTGTTCTCGTTGGTGTCGTTGAGCACGTTCTTGTCCCAGCATTTGCCGTGGATGTCTGTTGTGGAGTAGACTGCGAACTCAGCGCTGTCGGTCGGCTCTGCGAAAACAGAGGGGACAAGCGCCAGCAGCATGGCCACTACGCACAGCAGGGAAAGCACTCTCTTGGTTGTTTGCTTCATGGAATAACCTCCCGGTACGATTTTGAGACGCAATAAAACGACGCTTGAATCGCGTCGCCGCTCTCTGCTTATACTCTACCATATTTTCCGTACCGGCGCAAGGCCGCCCGGTCAAAAAAGCAAAAATCAGCGTTCTCACAATTATTTACACAATTACCCGTTTTGTTTCCTTGGATATTCCGTATTTTTTTGTCGGATCTTACAAACTTCAAAATAATGCAAGACAAAACCGAAAAAGTGTGATATACTAGTTTTGTATATACCTCAAAGAGTATTTAAGACATTTGTCCGCCGCGGGTGGATTTTTCTGCCCTCTCATTTCGAAGCAAGGTGATAGTATGACAACCGACCAAATGTCCCCCCTGATCGCCGCCGATCCGGCCGGCGTTCTTGAAAGCGACCGCAGGCACTATTTCCGCCAGGTCGAGCAGACGGCGGAGATCATTGCCGCAAACGCGCTCCGCCGCCCGATCGTCCTGCTGGCCGGTCCGTCCGGTTCGGGCAAGACGACGACGGCGCTGCTGATCGAGCGCGAGCTGGAGCGGCGCGGTCTGCAAACCCACACGCTGCAAATGGACGACTATTTTTCCCCGCTCAGTGAGGAGGAAAAGCAGCTTTGCGCGAAAATAAGCTCGATCTGGAGAAGCCGACGCGCGTCGACATTCCATTCTTCCAGCAGCAGCTCGACGAGATCCTCGCGGGCAGCGAGATCCGCCTCCCGCACTATAATTTCAAGGACAGCCGTCGCGAGTTCGACGGCCGCACGCTGCGCCGCAGACCCGGCGAGCTGGTCATCATGGAGGGCATCCACGCGCTGAACCCCATGGTCACCGGCCACACCGCCGACACGACGCGCGTCTACGTCAGCGTGCGCACGCGCGTCACCGCCTCCGACGGCAAGGTGCTGCACCCCTCGAAGATCCGGCTGGCGCGCCGCCTGCTGCGCGACCGCACCGGGCGCGGCCGTCCGCTGAGCGCGACGATCGGGATGCGCCCGCGCGTGGACGCCGGAGAGCAGATGTACATCATGCCCTTCAAGCAGCACGCGCATTGCAGCGTCGATTCGTTCTATTCCATCGAGCTGAGCATCTACCGTCCCTATCTGCTCGACGATCTGCGGGCGCTGCTGCCCGAATATCCCGACCTCGCCGATCTGGTGCAGGTCATGCAGGAGCTTCCGCCGATTTCGTCGGGGCTGCTGCCCAGGGATTCGCTGCTGCGCGAGTTCGTCGGCGGCAGCGAGCTGCCGTATTGATAAACGTTCTTTCTGCGGGGTCTGTCCGCGCGGAATTCCCGCCTGAAGCATCGCGCCGGGCAGTCACCCTGCATGGATCGCCATGCGCTGCGGCCGCCCGGCGCGTTCCCTCGTGCGTCCGGGGCATTCCCCAGCCGAAGCCGCCTCCTGCGGCCGGAAAAGCCGCGTCCTGTGCGCCGTTCCCGTGTGTTTTTCAAAAAAACGCAAAATTTCCGGTGTTTTTGAATTTAGCGCTTGACAACCGGCGTTTTTCTGCTTATAATATAAAAGCTTTCGGGGTGTGGCGAAGTTTGGTATCGCGCTTGGTTCGGGACCAAGAGGCCTCGGGTTCAAATCCCGACACTCCGACCACGGAGAGTTCCACAAAGGACTCTCCCGCTTTGTTTATATTGCCGATTTTAAATTTTTTTGATTTTTGTTGCACAAAACACTCTAACCGCTGGTGCGGCGCCTGCTGGGCCTCCAAGGGAATCCGTGTGATTCCCACGGTAAACTGAGGCAAAGCTGAAAATGATTGGGGCGGAGATATTCCTGATTTCAAGTCATACCGGAGGCACGACATGTCCTATTATATTTTAAAATCCCAAAACTCATTGGAAGATAACCGTTTTAAATCGATCAGCGATTTCAAGTGGTGTATGAAATGTGGTGGAGAAGTAGAAATCGAATGGAACGGCATTTGTTATGGCATTATTCGATATGGGACAGATGATAAGATCACAATTTATGTTTGGAATCGCCCCGAGACGGAATGCTGCTTTGACACCGCTGATGATGCACTTGAATATATGGTAGGCTCTGACCGCCTGCGCGATGTGATCACGCAGGTCACAGTTCTTGACCGTACAATTTAAGATAAAAATCTCTTTTTGACCTGCTGCGAATCCTCTGGAACTTCGGTTTCAGAGGATTTTTGCTATGCAAAAGCATAGCAAAAATAAGATGCGCCATTTTCTCGCCCCTTCGGGGCAACCGAAAATGATGCGCAAAAACTTCATGCACTCCGACTGTTGTCAGTTATCGTGGTGCGCAATACTGCGCATGAAGTTTTATGGAACCTCTGATTAAATCGCAAGAGTGGTCAGCGAGGGATTTTGTTCCAAATTGAGGTTTGGAAATCGCAGGAATCCTTTACGTATTTCAAGATTTTCAAACCGAAAAGTTGGGGCAAAAAAGACCCGCTGAGCGCCGCAGACGATTTATTCAGAGGTTCCTTATATCCTATTCTGAAATTCTGTCATGACCCTCCGGTTCAAAGCGTCGCAATATAGCTGCGCCAGCCGCCGTAGGACGAGATCTCCTTTTTGCCGCGCACCAGCTCCGGCTCACCGATGACGCCCAGCACGGTCTCGCCGTCGGAGAGCGTGACCTTGCCGACGGAAAGCCCCTCCGGCTCTTTCATGAGCACCGAGGCCAGACCGGCCGCAGGCACTTGCCACACCTCCACCGCAACGCTGACCGCGCGCGGATCTTCGGGCGCGACCCGCAGCATGGCGGGATTCCGGTCGTCGATGCTCCACAGGCGGTAGCAGGGCGCCGTCGCAGCCTCCCGCAGAAAAACCGCGCCCGCGTCGAGCAGATTTTTTTCCAGCGGCAGCCCCCGCATCAGTGTGCCGTTCACGGCGAGCTTGACAGATTCCATAATTGTTCTCCTTAATCCTTATTTTTGCCGCGAACCACGCGGCCGCCCGGCCTGCTGCTATACCGCTCCGGTGATCGACAGCTCCAAAAAAAGGAACGATCAAAATCAGCATCACCGCACAAATAGAAATCAGCAAGCCCCAGCGCAAAAGAAAAGTCCCCTGCAGACAGCAAAGCCGAAAGCGGAGGACTTCCCAAAAACTAGCATCATCAATATAACACAAAGCTAAACAAAAGTCAAGCCCTCCTGACCGTCCGGGCGTTCTTTGGCTATGTAACTGATATTTTGCAAAAAACTGCGAAAAAGGAATTGATATTTGCCCGTACGAATGTTATCATGTAATCACAGTCAAGGGAACCCGAAGCAACTTCGGCGGCAAGTGCCAGAAAGGAGAGCCAATGAACGACATTATGACAGATTACCAATTTAAGACAATTTTGAAAATGGTTCTCGACATCCTCAAAAGTAGCCAGAGCATCAAAGAAGCATCCGAAAAGGTCGAGAATCTGCTAGAGGACAAAGAGAATGAATGAAGTAAAACATTGCTGGAGGCAATAACAACGATGTATATAAAAAAGACAACCAACCCGAACATGGGGCGACCTACTACAGCCCCAAAAACAAGGCGACTTGAAATCAGGCTGACCGAATCCGAAAATGACATGCTGCTGAAATGCACCGAAAAAACCGGCAAAGACAGAACAACAATTATCATTGAAGGAATCACGAGTATTTACAAGCGGTTGTAAAAATGAAAAAAACTTCCTGTGCTGCTTAGTTTACCGACGCAGCCCCGGCCGAAGCCGAAGCGGAATCAGATTTTTAATTCACCACCGAGCAGGACGCCCCACCGCCCTGCCCGGTTATCCTTTTTCGCTTCACGTTTTCTCGACTGTGCTTTTTTCACTTCTTTTCCGGTTACGAACAGGTTACTAACAAATGAAAAACAGCAAAAATTAACGCCACGCAAATTATTCGTTTGCGTGGCGTTAATTCGCGCATTTTGGCGCTTTTGATTCAAAATTCCTCAAATGTGTGGTTTTCCGGGAGATTTGGATCAATTTGGCCGGACTCGGCTGTTTGTATGTGCGGAAATTCGGCAAGCTGCCACCGGCAGCTTGCTCAAAGGCTTCTCGGACACTGAT
>VOFG01000556.1_pt1 | contig 10001 bp, 21 predicted proteins | sample 5384171 | NCBI WGS metagenome assembly VOFG01 (sample SAMN12384726, study PRJNA508395) | human gut metagenome | isolation source: healthy gut F | host: Homo sapiens | reverse complement strand
TTAATGATCATCATTGTAATCGGTGGTATCATTTCTGGTATCTTTACTGCAACCGAGGGAAGTGTTCCGTAGCCGTTGTATACAGTCTGATCCTTTCCCTGATTCTTCTATCGCTCTATTAAGGTCTGAGCTGCCAAAGATCTTCCTTTGACAGTGCGGAAATGACTGGTATCATCATCTTTCCTGATCGGTGTTTCCAGTATCATGAGTTGGGTAATGGCATTTACTGAGATCCCGAAGGCAGTTTCCACTGCAATGTTAAGCATCAGTGACAACCGTTATGCGATCCTTTTCATTATTAACATTCTGCTTCTGATCATCGGTACATTCATGGATATGACACCGGCGTGTCTGATCTTTTACCCCGATTTTCCTGCCGATCTGCCAGGAGCTGGGAATGAATACCGTTCACTTTGGTATCATGATGATCTTCAACCTGTGTATAGGTACTATCACACCTCCTGTAGGAACTACCCTGTTTGTAGGTGTTAAAGGTGGGCCAGACTAAGATCGAAAATGTTATTAAACAGCTGTTAGTTTACTTTTGCAGCTATATTTATCGTACTTTCTGTTAGTAACTTATGTTCCAATCCTGTCAATGTGGCTGCCGGGATTACTTGGATATGTTTAAATAGAAATCAGGTTAACACAAAATCTCACATAGTGTTATAGAACCTGACTTTCAGAGTTGAATAGTAAAATATGGTGCTAAGCCAAGGATTAAAACCTATGGCTTAGCATTTTTTATCTCTCCATCACTCCAGAAAATAGGACATCAGTGGCAGGTTGCAAAGTGACGCGAAGTTTTTATAATGGTGTCAGTATATAAGACCGCCTGTGGAAATGGTCAGAAATGATTATTTTTCGTCACCTAATTAAAACGGAATGAGGCCAGTGCAGCATTTTAAACCAGTTTGAGTGTGGGCGGTATTATCAGTATAACAAGGGCGGCTGTTTGATGAGAACAGGCGCAGATGCAGGGGAGCGCTGAATTAGGGGAAAATATATGAAGAAGAGTATTTCGGTTGTGACGCTGTTTCCGGGAGCCAGTCAGTGCTATGCCGGGCAGATAAAGGGAACTGTTTGGCGATCTGGTGGAGGTTTATTCCTACAGTACAAGTGACCAATCGGTGGAAAAAGATAACAAGAACGGATTTATATCTGGTTTCTACGGATGCTTTTAAGATAGCGGAGGAGGAGAGCCAGTATGTGCCGGCAGACAGGCAGGTGGTGGAAATATATGTAGGATATTCAAGGATGTGATTCGCAGACTGAAGGAAATTCCGGCAGGAACCAGGGCGCTGTTTGTCAATGTTACGCACCAGATGGCCAGAGAGGCCATTACGCAGTTAGAGCAGTCAGGTGTGAATCAGTTTCAATTCATTCCTTACGGGCCGGATGTATTTACGATGGAACCGACTTTTGGGGGATGATGTGGTGCCGGAGAATGTAAAGCTGGCGGTAACGCCGGATGAGATGGATTTTGTTCCTGCAGGGATGGAGCAGGTCATCAATATCGGTCATCGTCCCTGTACTGCAAACACCATGATTGAGACTGCTTTTGCGACTGGGATTAGAGAGTGTAATGGAAGAAAAAAATTCCAGAATTATATTCACTCTATGGCTTCCGGAAATTACAGCTTTGAGCAGATGTTCCAGCGCTCCAGAAATCTGGAGAGTCAGTTGGATCTTCTTCTGGAAATTCTGGACGAGGGCGTGATCGGCGTTAATGAAAAAGGGAAAATTTTTGCCTGTAATCAGAAAGCCGGGGTTACAGGTATGAAGATCAGGATGCTTTTGGGGCGGCCGGCGGAACAGATTTTTCCATATTTCCTTTTTTTGAAAAATGTATCCGTGAACAGACGCAGGTTCTAGAGCGCCTGATCCGTATTAATGCGGCAAATATCAATATGACAGTGGTTCCGGTTATGCGGGGCGGCCGATGTATCGGCGCTTTTTCCACCCTTCAGCCATTAAGCGAGCTGGAAAAAAAAAAGCAAAATGAGCTGCGAAGTCAGCTGCGAACCAAGGGATATCGGGCGAAGTATAATTTTGAGGATGTAGTCGGAAAATCCCAGGCCATTGAAAAACCAAAACGATCTTAAAGAGTATGGCCCAGACGGAATCTCCCATACTTTTAATCGGAGAGACAGGAACCGGAAAGGAAATTTTTGCTCACGCAGTTCATCTGGCCTCCAGCCGCAGAGATGGCCCTTTTGTGGCCATCAATGTAGCCGCCATGCCGGAAAATCTTCTGGAAAGCGAGCTTTTGGTTATGAGGAAGGTGCTTTACCGGGGCAAAAAAAGGAGGCCGTCCCGGCCTTTTTGAGTTTGCCCATGAGGGAACTCTGTTTCTGGATGAGGTCGAGGGAATGAGCATGGCCATGCAGGTAAAGCTTCTGCGCGTTTTGCAGGAGCGGGAAATCATGCGTGTAGGCGGAAATCAGATCATTAATGTGAACGTGCGTATTGTGGCGGCCACAAATGAGAGCCTGGAGGAGCGGGTGGAGAACGGAAGGCCGCAGGGATCTGTATTACCGGTTGAGCACACTTCCAATCCTCATACCGCCGTTACGGGAACGGAGGGGATATACAGCTGCTTTGGAGCATTTCCGCAGATGTGCAGGCGGAGAATTTTCACTGTCTGCTGAGGTGGGACAGCTCCTGTTTCATTATTCCTGGCCCGGAAATATCCGGGAGCTTCAGAATGTGGTAGAGTATCTGTGTTTTACAGGAGAAAAGGTGATTAAGCGTGAGGATTTGCCGTAACCTTTCTGCGTCTGGCGGGACAGGAAAAACCGGCAGTCACGGAACCAGGGACTTAGCAAAAAATGATTCCCGGTACAGTCCGGCTTTCTGGTTTGTGCTGGGACTGCTTTATAAGGCGGAAAAGGAGGGGATCCTGCCGGCAGGGGAGATGATACTGGAGACGGCAAGACAGCAGAATGTTGCACTGTCACAGAAGAAAATACGAGATATTCTGGCATTGATGACGCAAAAGGGTTTTGACCACCGTGAGCCGGGGAAGAGGCGGCAGCCGCATCACAGAAACTGGTCAAAAAATGTGGGAAAATAACCAAATGACCAAATAACCAATTAAAGCCTACGTTTTGGAAGGGGAAGTAAAAAAGAAATGGGGAAAATGCGTGCTTTTCAGAATTGGCATGAATCTTGCTGTATAAATAAGCAGCGGCGAAAGGAAACGGGCGGTAAAATAAAGAGGAATGTCGCAGAGCACTGCAGGGCTCCGGCAGGAAAGGAGAGAAGTGAAATACAATTTTGACGAGGTCATTGACCGGAGCAAAAACCGCTCGCCAAATATGACGAGAGAGAAAAGAAGTTTGGAAGAAAAGATGTGATTCCGCTGTGGATTGCGGACATGGACTTTAAGACGGCGCAGCCCATTATTGATGCTGTAAAGGCAAAAGCAGAGGAAGGAATCTGGGGCTACACCTCCAGACCTGCTTCTTATTATGAGGCAGTCTGCGGTTGGCAGAAACGCCGCAATGGCTGGGGAGACGATAAGTCTAAAATCAGTTTCAGCCTTGGAGTAGTACCTACATTATCTTCTATAGTGGAGGTTTTACAGAACCAGAAGATAAGGTACTGATTCAGACACCGGTTTACTCCGAGTTTTATATGATGACAGAGGGGCTGGGGCAGAGAAGTAGTTGAAAGTCCGCTGGTTGAGACGGATGGGAACTGAGTGTTGATTTTGAAGATTTTGAGGAGAAAGGTAAAACAGGCGAAAATATTTTTCCTGTGCAGTCCTCACAATCCCCTTTGAATTGTATGGGAGAGAGAGAGCAGCTTACCAGATTATGCGAGATCTGCATTAAAAATCATGTGCTGATCGTATCAGATGAGATTCATTCTGATTTGGTTTTTCATGGAAAGAAGCATATTCCGACGGCAACGTTGTCACCGGAAATGCAGCCAACGTGATCAGCTGTATTTCGGAACAAAACCTTCAACATGGCGGGCCTGCAGGCGTCAGCGCGTTATCTTCCCCTAATATGGAGTTGAAGGCGAAGTATGACAGGTTCTGGATGAATCTGGACATTCACCGCAACAATGCCGTTAGTTCCGTTGCGATGGAGACAGCATTTAATGAAGGCGAGGAATGGCTGGAGCAGCTTCTGGTATATATTTCCGACAACTTTGATTTTATCAAAGGATTACTGTGAGAAATATATTCCTCAGATTCATCCCATGTTCCGGACGCTACCTATCTGGTATGGCTGGATTGCCGGGAGTTGGGAATGAGCAATGAAGAGCTGAGCCGTTTTATGGTAGAGAAAGCTGGCCTGGGATTAAGCGATGGATACACATTCGGAAGAAGTCTTTCCGGTTATATGCGTCTTAATGCGGCATGTCCCAGAAGTGTTTTAAAACAGGCTTTAGAGCAGCTTCGTGCTGCTGTGGAAGCGTTATAGGAAGCAAAGTAAAATGTACTCTCGGAATCTTTTTGTACTTGAGGCGAGAAAGTGGTGCCAAAATTTCTGTTGGCGTTGGCCGTTGCGTCCGCCTCTGAAAAATGGCAAAGAAAAATGAAAAGAAGGAGGGAAAAAATGACAAAAAGAAAAGAAAAAAGGTTTTGTGCTGGGCACTGGACACTGTGGAGCATGTGGAAATGCTCTGCCCAACCCTGCAACGATTTTCCTGATTTTGACGGAGTTTAATGTGTACTGTCCGCAATCTGTGCGGCTTGTGGTGTATCGGTTACATATGATTTCCTGGACAACTCAAAGGAGAAATCACCCAGAAAACCGTTGCTGCAGTCAGCCTTCTGGCACCTGACAGCATCCGTCACATGGTAACAACCGTAGTTGAAACTTTACCGGATTCTTCTGCACTTGAACTGTATTCACCATCATGATCGGTGTAGGCGTAGCGGACGGAACCGGATTTTGTCTGCATTGCTGAGGAAGGTGGCTGCTTCCACTCCAAAAGGCATTTGACAGCTGTTGTGGTATTCTTTTAGGAATTATGTCCAACATCGCATCTTCTACCGGATATGTAGTTCTGGTGCCATTGGGCGCAGTTTTATTTATGGCATTCGGCCGTCATCCAATCGCAGGTCTTGCAGCAGCCTTTTGCAGGTGTATCCGGCGGATGGAGTGCAAACCTTTGATCGGAACCAATGACCCCATGTTTGCTGGTATGTCCACACAGGCAGCTCAGATGATCGTCCAAGCTACAATGTACTTCCTGTATGTAACTGGTATTTCATGATAGCATCTACATTCCTGATCACCATTATCGGAACCTTTGTTACAGATAAAATCATTGAGCCAATGTCTGGCTCCTTATGTACCGGATGCTTCTGAGCAGGTTCAGGATATCGGTGAGAATGAGAAGCGCGGTATGCGCTGGGCAGGAATTACAGCGCTGGTTTATATAGCAATTATGGCAATGTTAGTTGTACCGCAGAACGGACTTTTAAGAAACTGGTTACGCATTTTTAAGCTCCCCGTTCATGAGCGAATCATTTTCTTCATGATGCTGCTGTTCCTGCTTCCGGGCCTTGCTTATGGTATCGGCGCTGGCGTTATCAAGAATGACAAAGATGTAGTGGAACTGATGAACAAGACCATCAGCGGTCTTTCCAGCTTCATGGTTCTGATTTTCTTCGCAGCTCAGTTTACTGCATGCTTTAACTATTCAAACCTGGGAACCATCATTTCCGTTGCAGGCGCCGATTTCTTAAAGTCTGTTGGCTTCACAGGACTGCCATTAATCATTTGCTATATCGTACTGACCGCATTTATCAATATCTTTATTGCAGTTGACTCTGCAAAATGGGCTATTATGGCACCGATTTTCGTTCCAATGTTCATGCGTCTGGGTTATTCTCCGAACTTACCCAGGTAGCTTACCGTATCGGCGATTCCAGTACCAACATCATTGCTCCGCTGATGCCATTCTTCGTATTGACTGTAGCATTCTTCCAGAAGTATGACAAGAAGGCAGGAATTGGAAGTGTTATTTCTACCATGCTTCCTTACTCACTGGCATTCTTAATTGGCTGGATTATCATGTTCTGCGTATGGTATGTACTGGGACTTCCGTTAGACCTGGTTCACCGATGTTCTATTAATGAATAACTAACTGATGGTTGAAGTAGAAGGGGAAAACAAATGAGACCAAAGGAATATAGAATTAAGGAACTGCTTTGGCAAAAAGGGATTGATGGAGCAATCGTGTCCTCTCCGGAGAATTTTCATTATGTAACAGGATTCGGCGGCCATCAGCATACCGTATCCAGACAGCCAGGATTTACCCTGGCTGTCATGCGGGCTGATGACAAGGTGCCCACCCATCTGACAACGATGGACTTTGAGGCTGCCACATTCCGTATTAAGGCTGCGGGACTGAATTTTGTGGTAGACCCTTATGATACCTGGGTTGGCTTAAAAACCTGGGATGAGATTGCCCACGGAGCAGTTGTGCCGGATAAAACAGCTATGGAAAGCTCCATGGATAAGCTGGTTCAGTTTATGAAGGCCTGCGATCTGGCGAACAAAAAGGTTGGCGTAGAGCTGGATTACCTTCCAGTTCCTTACTATAAGAGTCTGACTGAAAAGTTCCCGGAAGCGGAATTTGTGGATATTTCTGATTTGTTTGTTTATGCCCGCAGCGTAAAACAGCCGGACGAGATTGAAATGTTCCGAAGCTGTGCCGCATTGCAGATCATGGTTTTACAGAGGTAAGCAAAATTGCGAAAATCGGTGTGTCTGAGCGTGAATTGTCCCAGTGCTTCCGGGAAGATGTAATAAAGTCCGGATTCTGTGTTCCAAGCGCCTGGTCTATGTTCTCCACAGGCCTATCCGGCGCAAGGCTGACACTGCCGGGAGACGGAGTTGTAAAGATGGGGATGTGGTGAAATTTGATGCAGGTGTCAATGCAGAATTTGATTTCTATACCACAGATACCTCCAGAGCATGGATAATCGGAAACGGCGACCCGGCATTGTTAAAATTAAAGGATCGACTTTACGAAGGACAGCGCAGAATGATCGCGGCGGCAAAACCAGGCCTTCCTATCAATGAATTGTATCACACTGCATATGACTATGTAAAGAGATGTTCCCCTGCTATCGGAGAGGTCATCAGGGACACTCCATCAGTATGGGACCGGCGACAGCAGAGGCGCCTTACATCAACGCTTCCGAGACAAGACCTCTGAGGCAGGAATGATACTGGCAATGGAAGTACCTTGCTACATTGACGGTGTAAATGGTTTCAACATTGAGGATATGGTGCTGATTACAGAGGATGGTTGTGAAGTGCTGACACCAAACACACCTCATTATCTGTAAAACAGACCGGTTAAGGGAGTGATTTTCCATGAATAAAAAGGATTCTGATCATAGGAGGCGTAGCAGGCGGCGCTTCGGTAGCAGCCAGAGCAAGACGTCTCGACGCGGGAGCAGAGATCATTATGTTTGAGCGTGGCCCACATGTGTCCTTTTCCAACTGCTCTTCTTCCCTATTATCTGTCGGGGAGTAGTGGGGAACAGTGATGCATTGTTAATGATGTCCCCGGAAAAATTCAAAAGTCTTACGATATAGACGCACGGGTTAACAGCGAAGTGACGGCCATTAACCGTGACAAAAAGACCATTGAGATTAAAAACACGCTGACCGGGGACGTACATGAGGAGGCCTACGATGTTCTGGTTATGGCTCCCGGTGCATCACCTGTAAAGCCAAGAAGCATCGGCGGAATTGACGGTAAAAATGTGTATACAGTCCGTAACGTGGCAGATATTGTTCACTTAAAGGATGGACTGGAGGCCGCAGGAGCGGAGAATACAGCGGTTATCGGCGGTGGCTTTATCGGAATTGAGGTGGCTGAAAACCTTGCAAAGGCGGGGGAAGAAGGTTACTGTGGTGGAGGCCATGAACCAGATTCTGGCACCCTTTGATTACGATATGGTACAGATGCTTCACTAAGGAACTGCTGGACAACGGCGTGTCTTTTAATTGTGGAGGATGGAGCAAAAACCATTGAAGAGAAGCAGATTACCCTTGCTTCCGGCAAAACGGTGCCGGCGGATGCGGTTATTCTGGCCATTGGTGTAGCACCGGAGACGGGGCTTGCAAAGGCAGCCGGACTGGAAATCGGAGAGACCGGCGGTATTTTGGTGGATCACAACCACCGCACAAGCGATAAAAATATCTATGCGGTTGGTGATGCCATTGAGGTCTTTTGACCGTATGACCGGAAACCATCACGTCTGGCTCTTTGCCGGTCCGGCCCTGAGACAGGCGCGGGCGGCGGCGGATGCGATGTATGGGATTCCGGATGACAACAGAGGTGTTATCGGTTCCTGTGCACTGCGTGTATTTGGCTTAAATGCAGCAGCAACCGGTCTTAATGAGCGGAATGCCCGCAAAGCCGGAATTCCCTGCGATTTTGTTTATGTGATTCCTGGTGACAAGGTGGGAATTATGCCGGGAAGTGCACCTATGCACTTTTAAACTGGTGTTTGAGGTTCCGACAGGGAATCCTGGGTGCTCAGGCCATCGGAAGAGGAAATGTGGACAAACGGGTGGATGTGATTGCAGCCATGGTTTCTGATGGCACCATCCGGGATTTAAAGAATCTGAGCTGTGTTATTCACCAGTATTTGGCACAGCCAGAGATGGTAAATCAGGCGGCTCTGGTGGCTGAAAATATTCTGTAAAGCCTTCCGGTTACACAGGTAGGAAACAGGCGTTCATTGTGGATGTACGGGAAAAGGAGAGTATGAGGCTGGACACTTGAAGGGTTCTGTGAATATTCCTTTAAGTGAGCTTCGTGAGAGAACGGATGAAATTCCGAAAGACCGTCCAGTATACCTGCATTGCCGTTCCAGTCAGAGAAGCTACAATGCGCTGATGGCGCTTCAGGGACGGGGATATGAGAATGTGGTTAATATTTCCCGATCATTCCTTGAATCTGCCTGTATGAGTACTACAATGATGTGGCCATGGGGCGGGAAAAAATCGTGACGGAATATAATTTCGCATAAATATTCTGATATTTTTATACAACTTTCAGATTGACGCAGAATGTGTTTGGAGTAAGTTTTTATGGAAAACGCACATTCTGCGTTTTTCGCTGTTGTCATGCATCCGAAAGAAGCTGCCGGCGACAGAACCTGCGAATCGGCAGATCAGCTTGTAGTTCTCATGAACAGGCTATTGAAAAAGGGGCGGTATTTTTGTTTAAGGGGCAGTTGCTATTTAACGATGAGATGTGTTACTATAAAGAAAGTGTTAAGTTCCAGTTATTGAAATATCAGATGTTCTCAGGTCTTTCCTGCACCTGCTTTTGTGGCTGATTTTCCGCCAGTCGCACCCGATTTCATCAATGTACGCACCGCGTACACCTCAGAAATTTGGGCACAACTGACAAAAAATCTTCTCACAAAATCAGGCACAGAAAGATTCCGGAGAGAACATCAGAGTTTTGGGGGAAGAAACTTATGGAAGCGATACTGATGCGGGCCGGTTCTTTTTATGGCTGCGATCATCCTGGGTATGTTCTGAAAAAAAGGGTTTTTTTAAGGAAGATGATTTTTATGTTATGTCAAAGATCATGGTGAAGATCACACTTCCTGCATCCATCATAGTCAATTTTTCGCAGACGAAAATGGAGCCATCCATGTTTTTACTATGCCTGTTAGGTTTTGGCGGGGTATTTTATATATGGCTCTTGGATGGATCATGGGTGGAAAAGATCCGGATGAAAAGGATTTCAGATCCTGAACCTTTCCGGCTACAGCATCGGAAGCTTTACCATGCCATTTACCAGCAGTTTTTTGGACCTGCGGGTGTAGTTGTTACCAGTCTGTTTGATACGGGAAATGCCGTGATCGCTTTAGGCGGTTCTTACAGTATTGGTGCCATGGTTAAAAACAGGGAAAAGAAATTTTCATTTATCCCACTGTGCAAAACACTTCTCTGTTCTGTTCCTTTTGATGCTTATCTTTTATGTATATTTTATACTGG
>VOFG01000521.1_pt1 | contig 10001 bp, 16 predicted proteins | sample 5384171 | NCBI WGS metagenome assembly VOFG01 (sample SAMN12384726, study PRJNA508395) | human gut metagenome | isolation source: healthy gut F | host: Homo sapiens | reverse complement strand
TTTAGCAAAGGATGTGATGCCTGCCAAGAGGAAAATGCAAATTTATACACAATTTTTTCAAAAGGAATAAATGCCCCCATTCAATGTGGATAACTTCTGGGAATTTGAAATAAATGTGTAAACAGGCAAATCTATTAGAATGGCAGGTTATAAAATTAATTGTGAGGAAGAAATAGAAGCTGTAAAAAAGAACGGAAATGGCGGAAAAACCTATTTTACAAAGCATGCCGCGGCTGCGGCAGATACGGAGGAGATATGGCGGTAAGCAGCAGGCAGAACCAGAATATGATGAATCTGATCCGGAAGGTGCACGGGCTGGTGGAGCGCCCGGATCTGACGAAACACAGGCAGTCCCAGACAGAATCGGCGCGATCCTCGGTACGGAAAAGGGAATTGCCTATGAAGAGACAGAGGTAGACGGCATGAGCTGCGAATGGGTGAAGGTGGAACGCGCGCATCTAAAGCGATATTTGATTTTGTATTGTCATGGCGGTGGCTATTCAACCGGCAGTACGGTATATGCCAGGACGCTGACGACAAAGCTGGCAGAATCCACAGGGATGGATGTGTTTTGCTTTAATTACCGGCTCGCGCCGGAATGTAAATTCCCGGCGGCTGCGGAAGATGCCATGAAGGCCTGGAACTATCTGATGTATTTGGGATACGGTGCGCGGGATGTGATTGTAGGGGAGATTCCGCAGGCGGAAATCTTGCGTTGTCGCTGACGCTGAAATTAAAAGAAGAAGGAAGAATGCTGCCAAGGGGACTTGCACTGATGTCGCCGTGGACAGATCTGACCAAATCAGGAAAAGTTATCAGACAAGAAGCAGCGTAGATCCGGTTCTGGATCACGAATACCTGGATCGGATGATCGAAAATTATGCGGGCGGGATGGAGCTGACGAATCCGTATATTTCGCCGCTGTTTGGAAAGCTGGAAGGGCTGCCGCCTGTATACATTCAGGTCGGAGATAACGAGCTTTTGCTTTCGGATTCGACGCAGCTGCACAAAATCTCGTCAAGGCAGATGTTTCTGCCCGAATCGACATTTATAAGGGCATGGGCATGTGTTCCAGATGTCGCCCCTCAAGAACGCCCTATGACGCGATGAACAAAATTGCCGAATTTATTTTCGATATCTGCCGATAAAAAGGAAATCCGAAATTTTACAGAATAAATAAAAGTAGGGACTGCAAAAAGAGCAGAACCAAAGGAGCAAAAAAGCATGTATTATCCGGAAGAGCTGATCAAGAGGTCAGAACCAGAAACGATATAGTAGAGGTGATCTCCGGTTATGTGCGGCTGCAGAAAAAGGAAGCAACTATTTCGGGCTGTGTCGGTTCCATAACGAAAGTCGCCTTCCTTTTCCGTATCCCCGGAAAGCAGATGTATTATTGCTTCGGCTGCGGTGCGGGCGGCAATGTGATCACCTTTTGATGGAGTACGAAAACCAGACGTTCCCGGAAGCGGTCAGGACGCTGGCGCAGCGTGCCGGAATCGCCTGCCGGAGGCAGACGACTCCAAAGAAGCGAGGCAGGCGGACAGCCGCCGCGCAAAGCTTTTGAAATCAATAAGGAAGCGGCGAAATACTTCTATTACCAGCTGCGCACCGAACGGGGCAGTGTCGGGATGGAATATCTGCAAAAGAGAATTAAGCGACGAGACGATGAATCATTTCGGGCTGGGGTATGCGAACAAATACAGCAACGACCTGATTCAGTATCTGAAATCAAAGGCTATTCGAAGACCTGATCCGGGATGCAGGACTTTGCAACGTGGATGAAAAATACATGGTATGTATGACAAGTTCTGGAACCGCGTCATGTTTCCGATCCAGATATCAACCACCGCGTCATCGGGTTTGGCGGACGCGTGATGGGCGATGGGAAGCCCAAGTACTTAAACTCACCGGAAACAGAGATTTTTGATAAGAGCCGGAACCTGTACGGGTTAAATTTTGCCCGACGAGCCGGAAAGGAAATTTCCTTTCTCTGTGAAGGATATATGGATGTTATCGCGATGCACCAGGCGGGCTTTTTACCCATGCGGTTGCGTCACTGGGAACTGCGTTTACATCGGGGCAGGCGAGTCTGCTTCGTCGTTACGCAATGAAATCCTGCTGTCCTATGACAGCGACGGCGCAGGCGTCAACGCGGCACTTCGGGCGATCGGAATTTTGAAGGAAGCGGGAATGACCGACGGGTCATCAACCCGGATGGAAACCTTATAAAGATCCGGATGAATTTATTAAAAATTTGGGCGGAGAAGAGTTCCAGAAACGGCTGGATCATGCGGAGAACAGCTTTTCTGTTTGAGCTCTGCCAGCTGCAGAAAAAATTATGATTTATCAGACCCGGAACAGAAAACTGCATTTCATCGGGAAATCGCCAGAAAGCTCTGCACTTTTTCGGAAGAGGTGGAGCGGGAAAAATTACATCGAAGCGGTGGCACAGAAGTACCACATCGGCTTTGAAAACCTCCGCAGGCTGGTTGGAACCTATGCCGCCCAGACCGGGCTTGCACAGCCGATCCGCCCCAAATCCGGTGTTCAGAAAAGAACACAGCGGCGGAGGGTGTCAAAAACAGCCAGAAATTATTATTGACCTGGCTGGTCGAACGAGCCGCAGCTCTATCGCCAAATTTCAAAATATATTTCTCCGAAGGATTTTACGGAAGGCATTATCATGAAAAGGTGGCGGACAGGCTGTTTGAGGAGCTGGAGCAGGGCAATATCAATCCGGCTTCCATTATCAGTCATGTTTGAGGAGGAAGAGGATCAGCGCGAGGCGGCTCTTTGTTCCATACGAAGCTGGAGCGTCTGGAAAGCACCGCAGAACAGGAAAAGGCGCTGCACGACATCGTCTGTGCGGTCAAGCGAAACAGTTATGAAAGAGACAGCGCGCAGCTCGGGACGGACGAGCTGCACTAAACCGCGTGATCGCGGGCAAAAAACAGCTGGAAGAGCTTGCAAAAACGCATATTTCCCTCAATAAGGAACAAAACAGGTAATACAGATACAGGAAGGATGGACAAACATGGATGAAAACACAAAGGCAAAGTTCCAGGAAAAAATAAAAACGCCCTGTATCCATGGAAAAAGAAAAAAGAATGTGCTGGAATACCAGGAGATCAGCGATCATTTCGTCGGATTTACACTGGAAGAAGAACAGATGGATGAAGATTCTGGATGCGCTGGAAAAGTAAAGCTGGTATCGACGTGCTGCGCATTACCGATGATGATGATATCGGATGAAGAACTGCTTTTGTATTCGGATGAAGACGAAGTGGACATGGAAAACCTTGATTTAAAGTTCCGGACGATGGCATCAGCATCGAGGATCCGGTTCGCATGTACTTAAAGGAAATCGGTTAAAGGTTCCGCTTCTGTCTGCAGAAGAGGAAATCGAGCTTGCAAAAGAAAATGGAAAACGGCGATCAGGAAGCCAAAAAACGTCTGGCGGAGGCCAACCTGCGTCTGGTTGTCAGCATTGCAAAGCGTTATGTGGGCCGTGGTATGCTGTTCCTGGATCTGATTCAGGAAGGTAACCTGGGTCTGATCAAAGCGGTCGAAAAATTTGATTACCGCAAAGGCTACAAGTTTTCTACCTACGCGACCTGGTGGATTCGTCAGGCGATTACAGAGCGATTGCGGATCAGGCGCGAGAACGATCCGTATCCCTGTCCATATGGTAGAGACCATCAACAAGCTGATCCGCGTGAGCCGTCAGCTGCTTCAGGAGTTAGGCCGCGAACCTACTCCGGAAGAAATCTCCGAGGAGAGATGGGCATGCCGGTGGATCGTGTCAGAGAGATCTTAAAGATTTCTCCAGGAGCCGGTATCTCTGGAAACTCCCATCGGTGAAGAGGAAGACAGCCATCTGGGCGACTTCATTCAGGACGACAACGTTCCGGTACCGGCGGAAAGCGGCATCCTTTACGCTGCTTCGGGAACAGCTCGTTGAGGTTCTGGGCACGCTGACAGAGAGGGGAGCAGAAGGTTCTGCGCCTGCGGTTTGGTCTGGATGATGGACGTGCAAGAACACTGGAAGAGGTTGGCAAGGAATTTAACGTTACCAGAGAGCGTATCCGTCAGATTGAGGCAAAAGCGCTCAGAAAGCTGCGCCATCCCAGCCGCAGCCGCAAGTTAAAGGATTATCTGGACTAAGATGAAAATAGAATTATCGGAAAGAATGCAGGCGGTTTCGGCACTCGTCCCGAAAGGCCATGTCGCTGCGGACATCGGCTGCGACCACGGGTTTGTTTCGATTGATCTGGTGCAGCGTAGCATTTGTCCGCACGTTCTATGCGGCGGACGTTCGCAAGGGACCGCTGGATCGCGCAAAAGAGCATATCGCATCCTGTGGCTTGGAGGATAAGATAACGGCGGTGCTGTCGGACGGATTGAAAGAGGTCGCCGGTTTGTGGGCAGCGGCGCGGACGGCTTTATCGCTGCCGGGATGGGCGGCAAGCTGATCGTTTCGATTCTGACGGCGGTACTCGAAAAACAGCGCAGCTTTCCTGGTGCGTCCTTTCCCCTCAGTCGGAAATCTGGCTGGTGCGGCAGGCGCTGAGAGAGCTTCGTTTTTTTATCATCGAAGAAACATGGTGCTGGAAGAGGGCAAGTATTACCCAATGATGCTGGCAGTCCGGGCGGGCGCAGACTGGGATGTCGAATTGGAAAAGGCGCAGCGCAAAAACATCAACTGGCGGAAAAGCTTCTGCAGTCGGGACTGACTGAGGAAATGTGCCGGTTTGCCGGAGACTGGATTGGCTGGCAGCTGATGGACAGCCGCAGTGAGGTATTGTTTTCCTTCCTGGAACATACAATCAAAACAGACGAAGCGCTGCTTTTTGGCGATGCCGAAGCCGGATGGTGATCGGGCGGCAGACTGCAGCGATCAGCGGATGCCTGGCGACGACGCTGCAGAGCGTATTTTAAAGCGCCGAACGGAGCTGGAGGCGCGCATACAGCTTTCTGAAAAAGTGCTGGAAGTTTTGAAAATGGAAAAGCAATAGAGCGCACGCTCCGGGAGCAGTTTCCGTTGGCGAAAACGGAAAGGAGATCGTACAGATGCAGGAAAAAAAGTGACATATCAGGAACTTGCCAGACAGGCACAGAAAACAGAAAAGCATCAGATTGTACTTGCAATTGCAGACGGCAAAATCCGGGAGTTGTTCCAGACAGCGAAAGAGGGCGAGGAGATTTCCTTTTGACGACGGCTGACCGGATCGGTCATGATACCTGGGTGCGCAGCGCAGTCATGCTTTTGATGAAAGCGGCATCCGATGTGGCAGGCAGCCTGCAGAAGGGAAAGCTGAAAGTAGAATTTTCCATTGGAAGAGGGCTGTATTGCTCTCCACGGGATGGACGGAAGGTGGACAGTACGTTCATCGATCAGGTGCGGGAGCGGATGAGAGAGCTGGCGGTGCAAAAAATTCCGTTTGTAAAAATGACGAAAACGACGGACGATGCGATCGCCTTGTTTGAATCACAGGGAATGGCGGATAAGGTGCAGCTGTTCCGTTACCGGAGAGCTTCTTGTATCAATGTGTATGAGCTGGACGGTTATTATGATTATAATTATGGCTACATGTGCCGGATACGGGCTATATCGACTGTTTTGACCTGTTTCCTTACCAGGACGGATTGATGCTTCAGCTTCCGGAACGGCGCGATCCGGAGCAGCTGCCTGTTTTTGAAGAGCGGAAAAAGCTTTTTTAAAGCGCTGGAGGATTCGACGCGCTGGGGCGAGAAGCTCGGCATTACGACGGTTGGAGATCTGAATGACAAGATCTGCGGCGGCGATCTGGCAGAGCTGATTCTGGTGCAGGAGGCGATGCAGGAGAGCCGAATTGGACGGATTGCAGAGGACATCGCAGGACGCAAAGGTGTCAAATTCGTCATGATTGCGGGACCTTCTTCTTCCGGGAAAACGACATTTTCTCATCGACTTTCCATTCAGCTAAAGACGTTTGGACTGACGCCGCATCCGATCGAGGTGGACAATTATTTTGTCAACAGAGAAAAAACGCCGCGGACGCGGACGGCAATTACAACTTCGAGAGCCTGGATGCGATCGATACAGAGCGGTTCAACAGGGATATGTGCGAGCTGCTGGAAGGAAAGCGTATCGAGCTGCCGACGTTTAATTTCAAGACCGGCAAACGGGAATATAAAGGAAACTTTTTACAGCTCGGGGCAGACGATATTTTGGTGATCGAGGGCATTCACGGCTTAAACGATAAGATGTCTTATGCGCTGCCAAACGAGAGTAACTACAAAATTTACATCAGCGCGCTGACGAGCCTGAATGTGGATGAACATAATCGGATTTCCACGGCAGACGGAAGACTGCTGCGTCGGCTGGTGCGAGATGCCCGGACGAGAGGAACGAGCGCAGGACAGACAATGCCCAGTGGCCGTCTGTGCGGCGCGGCGAGGAAGAGAATATTTTTCCTTCCAGGAAAGTGCGGATGCGACGTTTAATTCTGCGTTAATTTACGAGCTCTGCGTCTTAAAAACCTATGCGCAACTGCTGCTTTACGGTATTCAGAAGGGCGATCCGGAATATTTTGAGGCAAAGCGGCTGCTCAAGTTCCTGGACTATTTTCTGGGCGTCAGCAGCGAGAATTTGCCGAAAAAATTGTGAGGAAAGTCCGGGCTTCACAGGGCAGGATGCCGGATAACGTCCGGTGGAGGTGACTCCAAGGATAGTGCAACAGAAATGATACCGCCCGGTATTGCCGGGTAAGGGTGGAAGGGCAGTGTAAGAGACTACCGCCCGGCCGGTAACAGCCGGGGCACATGTAAACCCCATCCGAAGCAAGACCGAATAGAAAGCAACAGATTTGCCCGATCTGCTTTCAGGTAGGTCGCTTGAGCCGTGTCGGCAACGCGCAGGTCTGGATAGATGACCATTCACGACATAACCCGGCTTGAAGCGCAAACGTTTTCAGAATGGGAAACTTGCTTCCATACGAAAAATCAGCGGGGATGCGCAAATCGGGCAAGGGTATTTTCTGCCTGAGAATGAAAAACGCTTTCGGAAGCAGGGTAAGACAGGGAGGGAACGCAGGTGGAGGGATTGCAGGTGGAGAGGCAAAAGGGAGGAAGATGGATGACGGGAATTGTATGTCTGGATCAGGAGGACGGTTTTGCTGTTTAACGGCAGAAGACAGAGCCGTGACCGCGTGGTGACAGAGAAAATCCTTTCGATGACGGAAGGAAAGCCCCTTTGATGAGCGCTTACAGCAGGCGTATTTTCCCGGAGGATGCGCCAGTCTGCGTGGCAGAGGATCTTGTGGGAAAAGCTGGCAGAGCCTGCAAGGAAAGATGCGGAACAGGTGGAGTCTGCGCAGGAGGAGCTGGAACGGGAGAAAACTGCACAGAAGGAGCCTTTGGCAGCAGCCGGGCGGAGCGGTCTTTTGCCTGATTGAAGAAGCAGTTAATTTGGAAAACGAAATGATCGATGAATGGATCGTTTTCCGATGGAAACGTGTTTATCCGGCGGACGTTTTTTGAAATTTCTGGCGGATGACTGGGAGAAGGAGCTGATCGAAACCTTTGCAGGCTATTCGCATGAGGAGATCGATCTGGAACGTTATCGGAAAAAGAGACAGGGCGAAATTTTAACAGGAAACAGAGGAACCTGCGGACAGGACAGAAAATTTCAGGCAAGAGCAGGAAGAGATTATGAAAAAAAAAAATGGAGCAAACGGCATTCCAGCGGTTTTCGAAAATGGCTCATAACAGTGTTGCTGGCGATATCCGTGCTGATGACCGGCTACAGCGTTCTGAAAGAGACTGGGGACGTGCTGCTGGATCAGGCGAAGGCATGGATGGAGGAAGGAATCGATGGGGCGCGGGACGAGGCAGGAGATGACGGTGATGTAGCGTCAGATAAGAAATGCGGCGGCACATCCGCTGCAGAAACGCCAGAGGACGGCTTCTGGGGCACTGAAATCCCCGTCTATCAGGGAAAGGCCTGATCGAATTAAACAACAACGTTCCGCTTTTTACGAAAAAGAAGACTACTCGACGAAATCGTTTGAAACCTACGGCGAGCTGGACAGCCTTGGCAGATGTACGACCGCTTATGCAAACGTCGGGCGGGATTTGATGCCGACCAAAGAGCGGGAGAGCATCAGCCAGGTGAAGCCGACCGGCTGGCAGAAGTCGGAATATGACGGAATCGATGGAAAATTTCTGTATAATCGTTGTCATCTGATCGGTTACCAGCTGACGGCGGAAAAATGCAAACGAGAAAAATCTGATTACCGACACGTTATTTGAATGTCACCGGGATGCTGCCGTTTGAAAATATGGTGGCGGATTATGTAAAAGAAACAAAGGGACATGTCCTGTACCGGGTAACGCCGGTGTTTTATCAGATGAGCTGGTTGCGCGCGGCGTCAAAATGGAGGCTGGTCGCAGAGGATAACGGGGAAAGCGTATGCTTCAACGTGTTTGTATACAATGTACAGCCCGGAATTTCCATCTGCTACGCGGACGGTACGAGCAGCAGGATTGCGCAAGGAAGGGACCACAGATCCTTCGGCGCAGAAAATTTATGGGAACAGGCGCTCGAAAATTTACCATTGTCCCGGACAGGCGGCGTATGAGGAGATGAAGGATTCCCGAACCTCGTGATTTTTCGGCAGCGAGGAGCAGGCACAGGCAGCGGGCTACCGGAAAAGCGGTACGCCAAACACAGAATACAAAGCAATATGAGGGCAAAAGATTCCCCAAAAAGTGCGTCGAATTGGGCGAATCGGTACAGATTTCTTTTGTAGTTGTAAAATTGTCAAAATAGTGTTACAATAAGAATATATGTATCAGAAATGCGCATAAACTGCGCAGGGGGAGTGGGATCGTGTATCGTATTTTAATAGTAGATGATGAAAAATCGAGCGGACGGGACTTCGGCTTCTGCTTGGTAAAATGGATCAGAAATTTGAAATTACAGAGGCCGTAAACGGAAAAGAAGCGCTGGAATGGCTTTCCTGTAACCGCGCCGATATTCTGGTGACGGATATCCGTATGCCGTTTGTGGATGGACTGGAGCTGGTGGAGCAGGCAGCGCGGCTTTATCCGGATATGAAAGCCATGGTTTTTTCCGGCTACGGAGAATTTGAATATGCGCGCAGGGCGATGCGCTTTGGAGTAGAGGAATATATTTTGAAGCCGGTAAATCCGACAGAATTTCAGAACGCGATAAAAAGATTATACGTGTATTGGAAGAGAGCAAACAGGAAAAGAGCCGCAGGCAGACAGAAGGCAGCCTGTTTAAGGAATATATTCTGAATGCGATTTTTAACGGAACGGACGCGGGAGAGCTTTTGAAAAACGCGCGGCCGGAATTTATCCGATGGATTTTCTGAACAGCTACAGACGTCTGATGCTTCTGGAGGTTGAGTGGGGATTTCTTTGAAAATAAGAGCAGTCAGCTTCTGGGGGGGACTTAAGCTTGCCGGCTTAAATGCAGACTATCTGAATGTGAGCCCTCAGCAGGGAATCCTTTTATTTAAATCGGAAAGCGACGAATGGAAGGAGACAGCGAGCCGGGTGCTTGGAATTTTGGAGGAGCTGAGCGGCAAGGACGCAAAGTGTTATGTTGCGGTTTCCTCCGGTCTCAAGAACAGAAGTCAGCTGGCGGAGCGCTGCAGGGAGACGGAGCTTTTGATGGAAAAACCGTTTTTACGGTCTGGACAGCCATATTTTCATGGCGGAATACGATGGGAATGCGCGGACGACGTGCAGCTGGATGACAACACACTGATCAAGCAGATCCAGCAGGATGTTCGAACGAAGGATATGTTAAGCCTTTCCGAGCATGTGGACAGACTGTTCCACAATTACCGAACAGAACGTCGGATTTTCCCAGATTTATGTGAAATTCGTCTTTTCCAGCCTGTTGAAGGTTTTATATGAAGCGATTCGGGTAAAAACGACAGGGACTTAAATGAAGAAATGGAAGTGCTTTACCGGACAGCGGATATCGA
>VOFG01000257.1_pt1 | contig 10001 bp, 21 predicted proteins | sample 5384171 | NCBI WGS metagenome assembly VOFG01 (sample SAMN12384726, study PRJNA508395) | human gut metagenome | isolation source: healthy gut F | host: Homo sapiens | reverse complement strand
TTGGTGATACTTCAGCAGCATTTTCAGCCCCGAAATATGATCGGGTGCTCATGCGTGATGAGCACTCCGGTAATATCACTCATTGCAATGCCCGCTTCGCGCAGCGATGCTTCTATCCTGCGCATGGAGATCCCCGCGTCGACCAACACCGCCGTGCGTGCTCCCGTCAGAGAGCAGCAGGCAGTTGCCGCCGGAACCGCTGGCAAATATGCATATTCTCATCAGACTACCGAAATTATCTTCTCCGAATCGTCATTGTCCGGGAAATCAACGATCTTGATATCCGCACCCCAGTGCGTTGAGCTTGCCGACAAAGTCCTCATATCCGCGCTCGATATAATGGATGTCCTCCACGATCGTGGTACCGACGGCGCACATACCGGCGATGACCATCGCCGCGCCCGCACGCAGGTCACAGGCCTGAACCAGAGCGCCGGTCAGTCTTCTGCCGCCTCGATAACGGCGACTCTGCCGTCGACCTGAACCTCTGCGCCCATTTTTGCGCAGCTCGTTCATATACTTGAAGCGGTTATCGTACACGCCCTCGGTGATGACCGAGGTGCCGTTTGCAAGGCACAGGCGTACCCCGCCGATAGGCGGCTGCATATCTGTCAGGGAAGCCGGGGTACGGCAGCGTCTTGACATTCACGCGGCGGAGTGTGCTTGCACCGCTTGACGAGCACAGAATCTTCATTTTCCTGAACGATCGTCCCGGTCTCCCTGACCTTTGCGCTGATGCACTCAAGGTGGCGGGGGATGACGTTCTTCAAAGGACCTCACCCGGTAGCCCGCGGCGACCATATATGTTCCGGCCTCGATCTGATCCGGGATGATGGCGTAGCTGCCGCCGTGGAGCTTATCGACGCCGTTTATCTTGACGGTGTCGGTGCCCGCGCCGCGGATGTCTGCGCCATGGAGTTGAGGAAGTTTGCAAGATCGACAATGTGCGGCTCGCGCGCGTCGCGTTCTCGATTATCGTCCTGCCCTGAGCAAGCGCCGCGGCAATGATGATATTCATCGTTGCGCCGACCGAGACCTTGTCCAGATAAATGCGCGCACCATGGAGTCTCCGTCCCTCGCGTCGGCGTAGAGCGAAGCCGTTCTTTTACGTCAACGTCAGCGCCAAGGGCGGTCATGCCTGATATGCTGGTCTATGGGGCGCACCGAAGTTGCAGCCGCCGGGCATGGTTGTCTTTGCGCTGCCGAAGCGGCCGAGCATTGCGCCGATGAGATAATACGACGCCCTGATCTTGCGCATCAGGTCATATGGAGCGTCCATAGGTCGCGTTCCTCGCGTCTATCTCTATCGTGGATTTATTGATATAGCGGATCTTTGCGCCAAGCTCCTTCGAGGATGGTGAGGACGCATATCCGTATCGCTTATCTGCGGGATATTCTCTATGCAGCAGACGCCGTCCACCATTAGAGCCGCCGGGATTATCGCCACTGCCGCGTTCTTTGCGCCCGCTTATTTCGACCTCGCCGTGCAGCGTTTGTAGCTCCGTTAATAACATACTTTTCAATATAAGCACCTTCCGATACTGTCGGATGCGGCCCGCATACAGGCCGACCAATTTCAGATTTTACCACAAAAGTCCTGCAATATCAACATTTATATTTTTAGGCCGGTTTTACTTGAGGTACTTTGCCGCCTTGAGGATCGCGATAACGGTCTTCGCGTCCTCTATTTTGCCGTCCGCGACCATCTGCGTCAGCGTGTCGAAGCTATACTTCTCGACGTTCAGAAACTCGCCCTCGTCCGGGTGGCACTTGCCGGCGTGGAGTCCGCGCGCGAGGTAGACATGGATGATCTCCGTCGAAGCCGGGCGAGGAATGTAGCAGCAGCCGAGGTCAATAAAGCTCGTCTGCCGAAAAGCCCGTCTCCTCCGAAAGCTCGCGCACCGCGCAGCTGAGATGCTCCTCGCCGTACTCGAGCTTGCCGGCCGGAGTCTCCAGCAGGGTCTTGCCTGCCGGGTAGCGGTACTGGCGCACCATGTAGCACATCCCGTCACTGTCGACCGGGAGCACCGTGACGCCGCCGGGGTGCTTCACGACCTCGCGTCTCGTCGATCTTCCCCATCGCAGAGCTCCGCCCTGTCCAAGATATACGTCAACGATGACGCCTTTATATTTAAGCTCGCTGCTTACCTGCTTTTCTGTCAGTTCCATTTTATATTCTCCATATGTATCAAATAATCTGATTTACATAATCCTCAGAAAGTATATCACACTATCCCGCGGATTTCCATAATTTTTGCATGGAAAATCATTTTTTGTTTAAGTATCATACTAATCAGCCCCCGACATTGGCGAAAATGCAGAATTGCTTCAATAAACGGAGATGATTAATTACAGTATGGTAACAAAGAATTTGTATCATCAGACGGCGTGGCTATATCACTTGCCGACGGAGAAGCCGGGGATATCCGCGGCTTGGTGCGTGTGCCTGCGCTCCGCCGGGCTGCGCCCGTGGGGCGACATGGAGGCAGAGCCTTTTTTGAATCCCGGCAGCGGGTGCCAGCTGCTCTCGCGCCCCGTCCCCCGCGGCAGCAGCGCGACCATACCGGCGGCGGGTCAAACACTGATGGGCTCACTGTCTTTAACAAAAATGTTCTTTTAATTTTTCCGGTGTCCTGACAGTGCTATAATATTCCAGCAAACAGACAGGCGTATGTGCGCGGAAAGGAAGTGAGCGCTTTGCCGAGGCAAACCGGCATAAAGGAGATCAGCAAAAACCGGAAGGCTTTCCATGAATACTTCGTGCTGGAGCGCTTCGAGGCCGGCATTGAGCTGGCAGGTACCGAGGTCAAGTCGATCCGGGCTGGTCAGGTAAACCTCAAGGATTCTTTCTGCACCATCAAGGACGGCGAGCTTTTCGTCCGCGGGATGCACATAAGCCCCTGAGCACGGCAACATTTTCAACAAAGACCCGGTTCGGCCGCGCAGGCTGCTGATGCACAAGCGCGAGATACTCAAGCTTCAGGCGCGCGTGATGCAGGACGGCGTCGCGCTCATTCCGCTGTCGCTCTATTTCAAGGACAGCCGCGTCAAGGTGGAGCTCGGTCTCTGCAAGGGCAAAAAGCTGTACGACAAGCGCGACAGCGAGGCCGACCGTGAATCAAGCGCGATATCGACAGAGCAATGAAAGAGAGGAATTACTCATGAGCAATCCCATAGTCACCTTTGAAATGGAAGACGGTGCAGTCATGAAGGCTGAGCTTTATCCCGAGGTCGCTCCCAACACCGTCAACAACTTCATCTCCCTTGTAAAAGCGGCTTCTATGACGGGCTTATTTTCCACCGCGTCATCCCCGGATTTATGATCCAGGGCGGCGATCCGGAGGGCGTCGGCTCCGGCGGCCCGGCTACTGCATCCGCGGCGAGATCAAGGCAAACGGCTTTGACAATTCCCTCTCCACAGCCGCGGCGTGTCTCCATGGCACGCACCATGGCTCCCAATTCCGCGGGCAGTCAGTTCTTCATCATGCATGAGGATGCCCGCATCTCGACGGCCAGTACGCTGCCTTCGGCAAGGTCATTGAGGGCATCGAGGAAGTCGATAAGATCTGTTCCGTCCGTACCGACTACAATGACAAGCCGCGTATCCCCAGGTCATGAAGAAGGTCACGGTCGACACTCTCGGCGTCGATTATCCCGAACCGGTAAAAGAATAATCCACCTGCCCTACCCCTACAACCGATTTTTTTACGTTCTTTACAAAAGTGAAAGCTGGGCTTTCACTTTTGAGAGGAGCATTGATACAGCCGGTTTTCCCAATGAGTTCATAGCTTAACACCAAGCTACGCTTTCTTAACAGCCTTGAAGCGTCTGCTTCAAGGCTGAGGCAAAACTCAACCGGTCGATTTGGTTTCGCTTGCGATACAAATGATTGAGTTGTTTGACGGAGGGGATGTAACGGTTTCGACGGGGGTGCGGAGATTGGAATAGCGGGCGGATGCGCCTACCATCCATAAAATGGGCAATTATAAATTAAAGAACAACGATAACGTTGCTCTTCTCGCCGCGGCTTAGCCGAGCGTTCCCTCCGGGAGGACCTCGGCCCAACGGGCGTCGATGAGAGGCGGACGTGAGCGCGCAAAGCTTTGAGCGCACCATGCATAATGAAGCTACCCGACTTGCCGTCTTGACGTTTGGCCGGTGATGAGGGAAACAGGGATGCGGAATACAAATAACCGTCTGCGCCCGGAGAAGTTCCTGTTAAAAGTGCTTTCGGACGCGGGTTCAACTCCCGCCATCTCCACCATAAACTTAAAGCCTCGCCTTCATGGCGGGGCTTTAAGTTTATACATGGATATAAAGGAGTCGAACGGGAGCGGTAATGAATGGAGTGCCGGGGCACTCCAGAACCGCGACCCGGCCTGCCGCGCACGGCAGGTCAACTCCCCCATATTGCCCGCTGTGCCGCGACTCGCTTGCATGGCGCCTGCGGCCTGCCGCGCACGGCAGGTCAACTCCCGCCATCTCCTTGCCGTCAGCACTATTTTAACACGCTTTTTACTAACGCCCCACGCTGCCACGGTAGTATGCCGAACGTTTTCCTTCCTTGCATGGATATTGCTGTGAGTTTGTATACTCTCCCACGCTGACAAAAAGATATTACCCGCATAAGCATAGCAAAAGACGATCCAGACTTCTTGTTTTCACAATCGTGCATCGTTTATAAATACGAATATCTATACTACAAATACGAAGATTGGTACCTTCAAAAGCACAAAGCAGCTCGGAGAGCACACGCCTTATGGCCTGCCCGGAAAGAGCAAGAGCATAAAGGTCTATAACGGCCTTGACCGGGAGCCTTTGGCTCCATACCACCGGTGAAGCGGCACAGTGCTCATATGATGAAATGCGGGAAACATACCAATCGCTGAGCGACAGAAACGATCTGGAAGTGATTTTTTGTCAGAGCCGCCGGTTCCGATGCGGACATCCCGTACGGGCTGCACTTCTTAGGCTATGACGTTTGCTATCCACCCGGCGGCGACGGCTTTTCTGCGATATGCGACTGTATGTTTTATGCCGCTGGCACGGCTGTGATGAAGCTGGAACTGAGTTCACCGACGACTTTATGCGGCTGAATGAAAACGGACTGTTTGACAGCAAGCAGGAGGCCGAAATCTATCTCCGCCATTACGCAATTCAGGATTGGGCGGAAACAGGTGACTTCTGCATACTCGAAATATACAAATAAGTGAGGCATACCCATGGCAAGAACCCTTGAACCATATCAGCTTGTTGAGCGCAGCATTATAACAAAATACCGCAAAAGGTGCTGTGGAATCCGTTCATCGAAGCGGTGAAGCGGTACGAGCTGATCGAGCCGGGGGACAGGATCGCCGTGTGCATCTCCGGCGGCAAGGACTCCATGCTGCTGCTGGCAAAGCTCATGCAGCAGCTGCAAAAGCACAGCGACTTTCCCTTTGAGCTGGTCTTTATGGTGATGGACCCCGGCTACAATGAGCTCAACCGCCAAAAATCGAGAGCAACGCGGCGCTTCTGAACATCCCCCTCACGATCTTCGAGAGCGACATATTTGAAGTTGCGGACAGCGCCGGCAAGTCCCCTGCTATCTCTGCGCCCGGATGCGCCGGGGCTTCCTGTACAGCCGCGCGCAGGAGCTCGGCTGCAGCAAGATCGCTCTGGGGCACCATTTCAACGACGTGGTCGAGACAACGCTCATCAGCATGTTCTACGGCTCTCAGCTTCAGGCCATGCTGCCGAAGCTGCACAGCACAAACTTCGAGGGCATGACGCTGATCCGCCCGCTCTACTGCGTGCATGAGGACGACATCATCGCCTGGGCGCGCGACAACAGCCTTGAGTTTATCCAATGCGCCTGCCGCCTTACGGAAAGGAGTGCCGCGGACACAGGGGACGTCAACGTCTCGAAGCGGAAGGAGATCAAGCTTTTGCTGCGCCGTCTGCGTCAGGGCAATCCGAATATTGAAAAGAGCATCTTCAACAGCATCCACGCCGTCGCCCTCGACACGATGCCCGGCTTCAAGACCGGCGGAGTCGAGCACAGCTTCCGAGCGCTTCAACGCGATGGAGTCGACGGAAGACGAGTAATATAACAAAAACTAATAGCGGCGTTATGATCGTTCCACGATCGTAACGCCGCTTTAATATTTCACTCGGGCTCGTCATAGGATGTACCAAAAGGAGTGATGAAAAGTGACGGAGCAAAAAAGTGTTTTCCACAGGTACAGGCGCGTGCTCTCCGCCTTGGGTACGCTGCTGATAGTCGTGCTCATATTCTGGACGGTGAACAGCCCGGCGATTGTCGGTGTCTCTGCCTCCAACAGGCAACTGCCGGTTTACTGCGTGCAGCGGGACGACAGGGTCGTCGCCATGTCCGCTGACGCGGCATGGGGCAACGAGGACACGCAGCAGCTTATAGACATACTGGATAAGTACGGCATACACACAACGTTCTTTGTCGTCGGCGACTGGGTGGATAAATACCCTGAATCCGTCCGCGCGCTCGCCGAAAACGGCAACGAGATAATGAACCATTCCTCGACGCATTCACATTTCTCGCAGCTGAGCCACAGCGACATCATTGCCGATATAACCGCCTGCAACGAGAAGATCGCCGAGCTGACCGGCGTCACGCCCACGCTCTTCCGCTGCCCATACGGGGAATATGACGACCATGTGATAAACGCCGTGAACAGCATGGGCATGACGGCAGTGCAGTGGGACGTCGACAGTCTTGATTGGAAAGGCATTTCCGCCGCCGAGATACAAAAGCGCGTGCTAAGTAAAGTCCAGCCCGGCAGTATCATTCTTTTCCACAACGCCGCGGAGAACACGCCCGAGGCGCTCCCGGCATCATTGAATCATTGCTTGCCGACGGCTATACTATCGTCCCGATATCAAAAAATACTGCTGAGCGGCGAATACTACATAGACAACACAGGCCGCCAATGCGGGAAATAAGGCGAAGGAAAAAGCGCGTATGGGTGCCTTGAACCCAGCGCGCTTTTCCTGTTGTCACGCCCCGTAGAAGCCGAGATCGTTCTTCGCGACGTCCATGATCCGGTGCGTCTGCTCTATTGCCGAATCAAGATCCTTATTCATAAGCGCCGAGAAGAGCGCAAGCTTTTATTTCATACAGCTTCTTCACGCCGCTGCGCTTGCAGTAGAGCGACCAGAGGTATTCCCCTGCGGCTTGAAGGAATAGTACAGCAGCGGCAGCAGCACATTGCCCGACATTATCGCAAGCTCATGGTGGAAGCTGAAGACCCGCTCCGCGGCCTCATCGGCGTTGCGTGCATCACGGATGCTGTCAAGGATCGGGCTGAGCCGTTCAAGCTCGGCTACATCGTTCTTCTCGCATACAAGGCGCAGGCACAGGCACTCCATCGCGTCGCGCGTTTCGAGCAGGGACTTGACCTCGTTCTTTCTCATCGCACCGCTGTTATAGCGCATGATGGCGATAAGCGTCTCAGGCTGCCCTTTCGCCGGTAATCGCAGACGAAACACGCCCTGCCGCGTGCGTATCTCGACAAAGCCGAGCTTCTCCAGCTCCACAAGTCCCGCGGAGATGACCGTCCTGCTGACGCCCATTTTTCACCGACAGTTCCCGCGCCGGGGGCAGCTGCTCTCCGATGGCAAGCTCCCGGAGAGTATCATATTTTCTATCTGCTGCACGAACAGATCAGTCATGGACACTGCCACTATTTTATTAAAGCCCATAGTCGCCTCCAGAGCCCAGAATGTCTGTGGTCATTCCAAATACCACACCTTGGTTTTACCTGCAAGATGCTTAAAAGTCAAGCGAAAAGCTGACCACTACGCTGAAAATACACCGGAGGTATTGACCCTTGCCGGTGCTTGTTATAAAATGCACATTGTAAATGCGTGGTATTACCACAAATCAAGGAGGAGATATTGATGCCAAAATTTGACGCCGTTGTGATCGGCGCGGGAAACGGCGGTCTTGCCGCCGCCTGCCGTATGGCAAAGGGCGGGAAAAAGACTCTGCTCATCGAACGCCACAACATGCCCGGCGGCTGCGCTTCAAGCTTCCGCAGGGGCCGCTTTGAATTTGAAACGGCTCTGCACGAGATCTGCGAATGGGGCACGAAGGAGAACCCCGGCGGCTGCCGCAAGACCTGCGAGGAATTCGGCCTTGACATTCCATGGCACATGGTTCCGGATAACTTCCGCGTTATCACCACCGCCTCCGACGGCAAGACGCATATCGACGCTACTCTCCCTGCACGGTCAAGGAATTTGTCGATGAGATGGAGCGCCTTGTCCCCGGCTGCCGCAAATCGATACAGGATCTGTTCGACCTCGGCACGGGAGTTTCACGTCGCCGGTGACTATTCCTGAGCGTCGCCGGTAAGACCGACCCGAAGTACATGCAGGAGCACTTCCCGAACTTCCTGCGGCTGGGCAGCTACACGGTCAACCGCGTGTTCAGGAGCAATGATACCTGACAAGACCAGCAACGAGCTGACCACAGGTCTGCTTGAATGCTTCCGCAATATGGGCGGCGAGGTGTGGATGAACTGCACCGCGACCGGATACTCTTCGATGAGAGCAAGGCCGTCCGCGGCGTTAAGACAACCTGCGGCGATGTGGAGACAGAAGCACATCCTCTGCAACATGAACCAGAACATGGTGTACGCCACGATGTGTCCGCCGGAGGTCGTGCCTGAGCGCATGGTGAAGCTCGGCAACGCACGTATTCGGCAAGAATGTTCGTCGTGTACCTTGGAAGCGACAGGAGCGCCGAGGAACTTGGCATACGCGATTACACAGTCTTCCTCCCAACCTCCGCAAACACTGCCAAGGAATATGAATCCGGCAAAACCATCGCGACGAAGGGCAACCAGGTCATGGTGTGCTACAACGTTGTGAACCCGGATTCTCACCGGAGGGCACCTGCGTTGTCTCCCTCACCAGCACCTTCATGGATGACGACTGGGCAAACGTCGACCCCGATGACTACGTCGAGACCAAGACCGCCTTTGCCGAGAAGCTGATAAAGCTCTTTGAGGAGCGCTACGGCGTCACAGTCACCCCGTACATTGAGGAGCTTGAGATCGCGACGCCGTGGACGATGTGCAACTATGTCAACGTCCGCAGGGGCGGCCTACGGCTTCGAGCTGAAGGACTGGGACAACATGATGCCGCGAATGATGATGATGGGTACGGGTTCCCGGTAAAGGGACTGAAGTTCGTCGGTGCGGCAAGCATCCGCGGCGACGGCTACAATTCCGCGATATTCAGCGGAGACACGCTCGCCAAAAAGACTCTCGCGGAAATGAAAGCAGAGGAGGCTTGAGAAGATGGCAGATAAGCTCAATTACAAGGTAGGCATGATCGGCGCACTCGATATGCTGAGGTTCAAGAATATGCCCAAGGTGCGCGAAAAGGCGATACAGGCGGCCTCCTCCGCTCCGCTGCCGAAAACGCTCACCACCAATGAAAAGGCAAAAAGCAGCGCCACCCGGAGAAGCAGGAGGTCATCGTGGCCGAGATACGTCAGAACGGTGCCGACGCAAAGACGATCGTCCTCAAGACCGAGGACGGCTCCGCCCTCGCGCCGTTCAGAGCCGGGCAGTACATCAGCGTGTGCGTCCCCATCGGCGGGACCGTGACCACGCGCTCATATTCACTCTGCTCGTCCCCGGCATGGGCAAAGCGCGGCGAATACAACATCACTGTCAAGCGCGACGACGCCGGCTTTGTCAGCCCGTACATTCAGGATCACTGGGTCGTTGGGCAGCATGTCACGATCTCCGGCCCGCAGGGGCATCTTTACTATGAACGCCTGCGCGACGCGAAGAAGGTCGTCGCTCTCGCGGGTGGATCCGGCATCACTCCGTTCATGGGCATGGCATACGCCATCCGCGACGGCTTTGAGGACTTCGACCTGACGATACTTTTCGGCTCACGCACAGAAGACGGCATAGTCTACAAGAAGGAGCTTGACGAGGTCTGTGCCGCCTGCGACAAGGTACACG
>VOFG01000205.1_pt1 | contig 10001 bp, 8 predicted proteins | sample 5384171 | NCBI WGS metagenome assembly VOFG01 (sample SAMN12384726, study PRJNA508395) | human gut metagenome | isolation source: healthy gut F | host: Homo sapiens | reverse complement strand
AGGAGAGGTCGCGGCGGATGTCGTCGCTCATTTTGTCCATGGTCTTCCGTCCTTTTTCGACAAGATCCCACTTATTGACGACGATGATACTCGCCTTTCCGGCCTCGTGGGCAAGACCCGCGATCTTTGTGTCCTGCTCCGTCACGCCCTCCTGCGCGTCGATCAGGATCAGACAGACGTCGGCGCGGTCAATCGTTCTCAAAATAGCTGTCAATGGCGTCGCGCGTCGTTCCGGCGACGTCGGAGACGATCACGCGCTCCTCGCCGAGAATGCGGTTGAGCAGGCTGGACTTGCCGACATTCGGCTTGCCGACGATGGCAACGTTGATGACCTCGCCCTCGTCCTCCCTCGTCTGCTCCGGCAGGTGCGCCACGCACCAGTCGAGCAGATCGCCCGTGCCGTGTCCGTGGACGGCGGACACCTCGATCGGGTCGCCCAGCCCCAACGCATAGAACTCATAGACGTCCGGGTTGACCGGACCGATCGCTGTCGCATTTGTTGACGGCCAGACAGACCGGCTTGCGGCTGCGCAGCAGCATGGCCGCGACGTCCTGATCGGCCGCCGTGACGCCGGTTTTGACGTCCGTGACCATGACGATCGTCCGCCGTCTCAATGGCGATCTCGGCCTGACGGCGCATAAATTTCAGCATATCGCTGTCGGTGTTCGGCTCGATCCCGCCGGTGTCGACCAGCTCGAATTCGCGGCCGTTCCAGTCGCAGCTCCCATAGATGCGGTCGCGGGTCACGCCCGGCGTATCCTCGACAATGGCCGACCGGCGTCCGGTCAGCTTGTTGAAGAGCATGGATTTTCCGACGTTCGGGCGTCCGACGATCGCGATCAACGGCTTTGCCATATGGCATCGCCTCCTTATCCTTTTTAAGATTTTTCAGCCTATTATCTCACAGATCCGACGCAAATGCAACTGAAAATCACGAATTTGCATTTTTATATTGTGTTTTTGGCAAAAGCCCGGTATAATGGCAGTAGAAAATCAGTAAGAATTGGGTGATTTGATGCGTCTGAACCCCGAAAAGCTCCGCGCCTATCCGTGGCCGGACGAGCTTCCGTCCGAGGCCGTGTGCGCGCGGCTGGAGCAGATTGAACCTGACCGCAGCACGCTCTGCACGGGCGTGACGGCCGCGCTGGCTGAGCTTCTGCCCGAGCCGCCGCAGGAGGGCTGGCTTCCCGCGCTTTACGCGGCGCTGTGCCACGGGCTGTTTCCCGACCCGGATTACCGGCAGCCGAGCGCGTCGGTCTGCTTTGGCCTGCGCCTTCTGACTGACGCGTTACAGGCCTCGCTGGATGCCGAGCCGCCGCAGAATGATCCGCTGACCGACCTGTTCCCGCTGCACGATCCCGAAAAAAGCCGGATTTTACCCGATTACCGGCGTTTTTGCACCGCCGTGCGCGAGGCGCATTTCGTCGAAACGATGCGCGTCGGGCGCGAGGTCATGCCCTTCGACCCAGCGTCCCACACGATCGGCGTGCGCAACGTTGCGGTGCACATGGCCGAGCTGGCGGCGCAGGCCGGACTTCCGGTCGACGTGCCGCTCGTCGCGGCCGCCGCGCTCTGCCACGACATCGGCAAATTCGCCTGCCGCGGAGAGGACGCCGCGCGCATTCCGTTTTTGCACTATTACTATACATGGCAGTGGCTCTCCGACCGCGATCTGGAATCGATCGGCCATATCTCGGCCAATCACTCCACATGGGATCTGGAATTTGAAAATCTGCCGATCGAGTCGCTGCTGCTGATCTACGCCGACTTCCGCGTGCGCGGCACGCGCGAAAACGGCCGTGAGACCGTGCGCATCTACACGCTGAGCGAGGCTTACGGCATGATTATGAGCAAACTCTGCAACGTCACGCCTGCGAAAAAGCAGCGCTACGAGCTGGTCTACTGCAAGCTGCGTGATTTCGAGCGTTTTCTGCTCGACCGGGGCGTGCCGTCCGACCTCGGCTGCGACGCGCCGCAGGTGCGCCCGCCGCGCGACGTCGCGCTCATGACCGAGGACGAGGCGCTCGGCGCACTGCGTGACCTGACTTTTGACAACAACGTCCGCCTGATGCACACCATCAGCACCGACGCGGCCTTTGACCTGCTGCTCGAGCAGGCGCGCGGCGAGAAGGACAACCAGCGCATCCGCACCTATCTGCGCCTGTTCGACGAATACAACACCTATGACGCGCGGCAACAAGCAGAAGCTGCTGGGCTACCTCTATGAGCTGCTGATGTCGCCGCAGGGCGACATTCGCCGCCGCAGCGCCCGCATCATGGGCGAGGTGCTGGCCAACAGCGGCCCGAAATACCGCAAGGAGCTGCCCGCGCACGCGCCGAAGCGTGCCATGGCGCCGACGGTTCTGGCGCTGCTGGACGAATCCGTCGCGCTCTGGCGCGAGTATATCCGGCAATGTCTCTTCCCCGACCGCCGCATCGCGCAGAAGCACGCTCTGCGCATCATCAACTCGCTGAAGACCATCTGCTATGCCCTCTTCTGCGCCTGCGATCCGGGCGTCGCGCCGCAGCTTGCCGCTCCGCTCGTCGAGGCGCTCGAGGATCTGCCGGAGACGAACTGCTTCGCCGTGCTCGACGCGCTCTGCTACGTTCCGACGGAATATCTCTCGCCGCGCCTGTTTGCGCAGGCGCTCCCGGCGCTGCGGACGATGCTGCAAAGCGGCACGACCCGCTGGCAGCTCATCGCGCTGCGCTGTCTTGCGCACCTGCGGCCGCTTGCGCCGTTGGAATTCCTGCGCGAGGCCTCCGTGCCGCTGGCGCACGACGAGGCAAGCGTGCGCGACCTGCGCCGCCGTCTGCTCGACGCGAATTACCGCGCGTCGCTGACGGAAAACGAGACGGCCCTGATCTATCTGAGCAATCTGAAAAACGCCGTCCACTGGACGCAGAAGATCGTCCAGATCGATATGCTCACGGACAATATTTTTGCCCACCCGGAGACGACCTTCCACACGGCGATGCACCTTTCCAACCTGCTCTCGGTCAGCGAGCATCTGCCCGTGCGCGAGCGCGCCGGCGAGGCGCTGCTGCTGACGGCGCGCCGGCTGACCGTCGACCAGCGCAACGAGATCGTCTTCGATCTTCTGCGCGAGCTGGAAAACGGGCAGGAGCAAATCGCGCGCTTCATCCCGAAATACCTCGGCCGTTTGCTCTGCACCCTGCCGGAAAAGGAGATCCGCGAGGGCGTCGCCTTCCTTGACACGCTCCTGCGAAGCGGCACGCAGCGCCCGGCCACGCCGGTTCTGCGGACGCTGGGCAGCCTGATCGGCGCGCTCCCGGCGGACAGCCCGCTCGTGGACGACTGCCTCGGTCTGCTGCTGACGGGCGTGGCGCATTATCACAGCGCCATCCACCAGAACGCGCTCTATATCCTCTGCCACGACGTGATCGGCAATGACGAGCTGCCCGAGGCGCTGCGTCTGCGCTGCTTCCTGCGCGTGAACAAAAAGCTGCTGGCCATTCTCGGCGAGCCGACGCGCGGCCAGCTCACCTTCTTCAACCGCGCGGCCATGCTGAACCAGCTCTATCGCTTCCTCGTGCGTCACGAGGTCGAAAAGGGCGGCTTCCCCTTCCCCGCGCCGAAGCCCGTCGCCTTCTTCCCCGGCACGTTCGACCCCTTCTCCGCCGGGCATAAGAGCATCGTCCGCGAAATCCGCGCGCGGGGCTACGAGGTCTATCTCGCAATCGACGAATTCTCCTGGAGCAAGCGGACGCTGCCGCGCCTGCTGCGGCGCAAGATCGTGCAGATGTCCGCCGCCGACCAATGGGACACCTATGTCTTCCCGGACGATCTGCCGATCAACATCGCCGTCGGGGCGGATCTGGCGCATCTGCGCGCGCTCTTCCCGGACCGTCCGGTCTTTTTTGGTCACCGGCAGCGACGTCATCCGCAACGCCTCGGCCTACCGCTCCGACGCGCCGGACGGCGCGGCCTACTTCCCGCACATCGTGATCGACCGGCCGCAGGCCGCGCAGCGCGAGGAGCCGCTCGAGCAGCTGCTGCACGGCGAGATGCGCGTGCTCTCGCTCTCGGAGCAGATGGAGGGCATCAGCTCCACGCGCATCCGCGACTCCATCGACAAAAATCTCGATATTTCCGCACTGGTCGACCCGATCGTGCAGGCGTATATTTATGAATACGGGCTTTATCTGCGTTCGCCGATGTTCAAGCACGAGCTTGCGCCGCTGGACACGGAATTCGAGGCGCCCGGCGCGCACACGCCGCCCGAGTTGGCCGCGCTGCTGGCTCAGACACCGCAGGCGCGCGCCGTACTGCTGCGCTCGCGTTCGCGGAACACGGTCGTCGGCTGGGCCTGCGGCCACACGCTCTCGGTCAACGCGCTGTTCTGCGAGCTGAAAAACGCCGAGCTGTGCTCGGCCGTGCGCCGCTGCACGAGCGGTCGCCTGCTGATGCTCGACGAGGCGCACTGCGAGAGCGCCGACGTGCTGCGGCAGCTGCTCAACGAGCTGCTCGTGCGCGCCCTGCCGGAGGATCACACCTACGCGCTCTGCCGCGTGCGCTCCGAGGAGCTGCAAGGCGCTCTTGAGCAGCTCGGCTTCGTGCCCGTTCCGGAGGCGCCGGGGCTTTGGTACGTTGATATGCGCGCGCCGATGGTGCTGATTCAAGACGTTCTGACGGGCGTCAAGCAGCCGCATCACGACGCGCCCGAGCTGCGCGCAGCCGTTCAGAAAACGCGGCCGCGTCTGCGGCGCGCGCGCTGACCCGGCTCTACCCCGGCAAGCTGCTGCTCTGCTTCGACGCCGAGCTGCTGAATCAGGCGCTGCTCTTCCGCGTGCAGCAGCAGAACGGCGTGCTCGGGCAGACGCGGCGTCAGCTTGGCGCAAAAATGTGCGTTCCTTACGGCAAAATTCTCGCCGACGAGGTCGTGCCGACCACCGTCACCAAACCGCTGCACGCCGACAAGTGCTTCGAGCCGGATCTCAACGGCTTCTCGATCGTAGAATACCCCGGCTACAGTCCGCTGGCCACGCAGGTACGCACGCTGCGCTCCTTCCGGCGGCCGGTGCTGCTGGTGGACGACCTGCTGCACAACGCCTACCGCATCAACAAGCTCGGCGCGCTGTTCCGTCAGGAGCAGCTGGGGATCGACCGCATCATCGTCGGCATCTGCTCCGGACGCGGCCGCGACCTCGCGCAGGAGCAGGGGCTGCCCGTCGACTGCGAATACTTCATTCCGAACCTGCACTACTGGGTCAACGAGAGCCTGCTCTATCCCTTCGTCGGCGGCGACAGCGTCAGCCAGCGGACGATGCACGGCCGTATGCTGCCCTCGCTGAATCTGATCCTTCCCTATCACTATCCGCGCTATTTCGTCGGCACGACCGACGAGGCCGTGCGCAGTCTGAGCCGCACGGCGCTGGAAAATGCGCTGTCCATCCTGCGCACGCTTGAGCGCGTGCATCAGCGGGGCTTCAACACCGCGCTGACGCTCGGCAAGCTCGGCGAGGCGCTCTCCTGCCCCCGTCTGCCCGACCGCGGGCAATACCTGAGCTATGATTTCTCCGTGCCCGCCTCGGCCTATTTGCAGGACGATCTGCTGACGCTCGACCGTCTGCGGACGCGCCGGGACGCGCGCGGAAAGGAGGTTTGACCGATGGAACTGAAGCAATGGCGCGGCTTTTGCCTCTGCCGCGACGCGTCGCTGGGCGACTGCGTCTTTCCGCCCGAGGCAGAGGCCGTCCGCGCTCCCTTTGCGCCGCTGGTCTTTCTGGTGCGGCGCGACGGGCTGAAAAGCCGCGGACATTTTGCGATCGACGACCTCAGCGAGCTGATCGAGCCGGAGGATACCGCCGCCCTTCTGCCCGCGCAGACGCGGACGCTTTCACCGGAGCTGGAGACGCTGCGGCCGTTTGTCCGCGCACACGGCGCATCCGTGCTGAATTTGTCGTTTTCGCGGGCCTTCTCGGTGCTTTCCGCTCAAAAAAAGTCGAAGGCGCTGCGCGTAACGCTTGTCGGACTGGGCGATGTCGGCGGAAATGTGCTGGCGGCGCTCAAGCTGCTGGGCGCGGAGCTTTCCGAGCTGGCGATCTATGACCCCGACGAATCGCGCTGCAGGCGCTACGAGCTGGAGCTGAATCAGGTGCTCTCGCCGGACGGGCTGCCGCGCCCGCGCGTGACGATCGCCCACCCCGCGCGGCTGTTCGACTGCGACCTGTTTTTGTTCACGGCCTCGCGCGGCGTGCCGCCGGTCGGGACGCAGATCGCCGACGTGCGCATGGCGCAGTACCGGAGCAACGCCGCGCTGCTCAAGCCCTATGCGCGCGCCGCGCGGGAGAGCGGCTTTACGGGGCTGTTCTGCCAGATCTCCGACCCGGTCGACCAGCTCAGCCGCGTGGTCTTTCTCGAGAGCAACCGCGCCCCCGACGGCACGCCGGATCTCGGCGGGCTGCTGCCGGAGCAGGTGCGGGGCTTCGGTCTCGGCGTGATGGCGGCGCGCGCCGCCTACTGTGCCCGGGAGCTGGGCGTCGATTTTTCCAACGGGCGCGTCTACGGCCCGCACGGGAACGGCCTGATCGTCGCAAACGACCCGCTGCACTATGATCCGGCCGTCTCCGGGCGGCTGACCGAGGCAACGGTGCGCGCAAATCTGCGCGTGCGGGAGCTCGGCTATAAGCCCTTCCTCGCGCCGGCGTTTTCCTCTGCCGCGATCTCGATCCTGCAGCTCGTGCGCGGGCAGGTCTGCCACAGTGCGCTGCCCATGGGCGGCGCTTTGGTTCGGCTGCCGCTCACGCATGACGAAAAACGGCGTTCTGACCGTCCGGGAGCCGCTCGACCCCGCTCTGTACGAGCGCATCCGGCCGCGCACCGCGCCCTGGAGGCGTGCGGCCATGCTTGACGTCGTGCTGCTGCGGCGTCAGCCGCGTCTGTGCGCGCTGCTGGAGCACGCGCTGAAGGGCGTGGCGCACCGCTTCGTTCCGCCCGGGGCCGCGCTGCGGGATCGGCGCGTTCTGCTGGCCGCCGCCGTCGACGAGGGCGGCATGGACGGGCAGACGCTGCGCTTCCTGCGCCGCCTGCGCACCGAGCCGGACGCCATGCGCGGCAGCATTGCCGCCGTGCTCGTCGACGGAACGGGCGAGCTTTACACCAAGCAGGTCGCGCAGGAGCTGGTCTATGCCGCCAACCGTGCGGGCTGTCTCTTTCCCGGCAAGCCAGTGCTTGAGGGAACGGGTTCGCTCTATAATCAGCATATTCTTGCGCAGCGGCGCGGAATGAGCCTTGAGGAGACGTATTTTTGCCGCGCGCGGGAGCTGGTGCAGCGCCTCGCGGCCTTTGTGCCGCCGCGCTTCGCAAATCCGAGGCTGCTCGTGCTGCACGCGTCCGAGCGCGGCCGGTCGAGCACGCTCTGGCTCTGGGATCAGCTCCGGCCGAGGCTGGATCCTGCGATCGTTTCATGCGAGGTGACGCTGCAAAACGGCACGGTGCACGACTGCCGCGGATGCAGCTACCGCACCTGCCTGCATTTTGCGCAGAACGGCTCGTGCTTTTACGGCGGGGCACTGTCAGAGACGGTGCTCCCGGCCATCCGCGACTGCGACGCGATGCTCTTCCTCTGCCCGAATTACAACGACGCCGTCAGTGCGAACGTCACGGCGCTCTTCAACCGCCTGACGAGCCTGCTCCTGCGCGGCGATCTCCATCAAAAATACCTCTTCGGCATGGTCGTCTCGGGCTATTCCGGCAGCGACCTCGTCGCGCGCCAGCTGCTCGGCGCAATGTGTCTGAACAAAACGGCCATGCTCCCGCCGCAGTTCTGTCTGACGGAGACGGCGAACGATCTTGCGGCGATGCAGGCGCTGCCGCACATCCCCGCCAAGCTCGACGCCTTCGCGCAGTGCATGGAGCGCGCGCTGCTGCCAACTGTGGAAAGTGACAAAAATCTAGGCGGAGATTCGTGAAAACGCACATGGAAATCCCCGCCTGATTTTTGCTATACTTAAATTGCGAGAATGCACAACCGACAGGAGGAGGCTTTATGCAACTGAAAAAGTATTTTGCCGAGTTCATCGGCACGATGACTCTGGTCGTGCTCGGCTGCGGTGCGGCCATCGCAACGCAGTGCGGCCGCTACCCCGGCAGTCTGCCGCTGCTTATCACGGCGCTGGCCTTCGGCCTCGCGATCGTCGCCATGGCCTACAGCATTGGCAGCGTTTCGGGCTGCCATCTGAACCCCGCCGTCTCGCTGGCGATGCTGCTTTGCAAAAAGCTCTCCGGCAAGGACTTCGTCGGCTATGTCGTCGCGCAGTGCGTCGGCTCGATCGCGGGCTGCGCGATTCTCGGCCTGATCCTCGGCTGGGACACCGGCTTCGGCGCAAATCAGCTTGTCCCGGCCAGCACGACCGGCATCGCGATCGGCAAGTCGCTCGCCGTGGAGATCATGCTGACGGCCATCTTCGTCTTCACCGTGCTCGGCGTCACCGCGCGGAAGGAGACCGCCCACGTTGCCGGACTGGCCATCGGCCTGACGCTCACGGCCGTGCATATTTTCGGCATCGGCCTGACCGGCACATCCGTCAACCCCGCCCGCAGCCTCGGCCCGGCGCTCTTCGCCGGAGGCGCGGCGCTCAAAAACCTCTGGGTCTTCCTCGTTGCACCGCTGGTCGGCGGAGCAATCGCCGCAGGCGTGCACCGTTATCTGGGCGTAGAGGAAAAGAAAAAGAAGAAGTAAGGAGTGTTCCGTTTGACACCTTCCAAGGTATATTTCACATCGTTTCACACGACCATGCAGGAGAACACGCAGCAGAAGCTCGCGCGGCTTCTGCTGACGGCCGGCATGGATCAGATCAATTTTGACAAAAAATTCACCGCCATCAAGCTCCACTTCGGCGAACCGGGCAATCTGGCCTTTCTGCGGCCGAACTATGCCCGCACCGTCGTCGATCTGGTGCGTCAGCTCGGCGGCAGGCGAAAGGCCTTCCTGACCGACTGCAACACGCTCTACGTCGGCCGCCGAAAGGACGCGCTCGAGCATCTGGAGTCGGCCTATCAGAACGGCCACATTTCAATCCCTATAACGTCGGCTGCCATCTCATCATCGGCGACGGCCTGGAAGGGCACGGACGACGTGGAGATCCCCGTCGACGGCGATTACGTCCGCAACGCCAAGATCGGCCGCCTGCAGAATAAGCCGAGCTTCAGCCGACGCCGATATTTTCATTTCCTGGCGCGTGACACCCGGTCCGCGCACGCTACCGGCGGTCGATTTCAAGGCGATCGCCGCGCTCTTCCAGAAGACCGCGGACAACGAAAAGGAGCACGCCAAGATGTGGTTCAAAGAGCTCCAGGGCATCGGCTCCACCGCCGACAATCTGCTCTCCGCCGCCGAGGGCGAAAACTACGAGTGGACCGACATGTACGATTCTTTCGCCAAGACCGCAGAGGAAGAGGGCTTTCCCGAGCTGGCGCAGAAGTTCCGCCTCGTCGGCGAGATCGAGCGCCATCACGAAGAGCGCTACCGCGCGCTGCTGCGCAACGTCGAGACCGCCAAGGTCTTTGACAATATACGACACCTTGCGCTGGGTCATGTTTACAGCCTTCCCCAGCTGTGTTTGATTCATCTCTTCCTTCTCGCGGAGCAGTCTGATTTTTCTCCGAATGAACACATCATTTCAATCACCTGCTCTATTCTACATTAGAAAGAAAATATCTATTGACAAATAGATAGAAAACGTCTATAATTATTTCATGGGGATGATCTTGTTTCAAACGCATCGATCCTGTCACCCAAGGAAAAATTTATAAAATGGGAGGTTTTATCATGTCAAATCAAACTTTTGAAAACCCGCAGGCTGTTTCGGAGAAATCGAAGGGCGTAGCGGCCGTTCTGTGCTTTTTTTGGAGCGCTGGGTGTCCATCGGTTCTATGTTGGGAAAATCGGAACGGGTATTCTCTGGCTCGTAACGCTCGGCTTCTGCGGAATCGGCGAGATCGTCGACTTTATTATGATTCTCTGCGGTTCCTTCA
>VOFG01004941.1_pt1 | contig 10005 bp, 12 predicted proteins | sample 5384171 | NCBI WGS metagenome assembly VOFG01 (sample SAMN12384726, study PRJNA508395) | human gut metagenome | isolation source: healthy gut F | host: Homo sapiens | reverse complement strand
GTAGGTATAGATATTGAGTGTGAGGCACCAAATGAAGTTCGTCCCAGCTCATCTTGGCCCTGCTGTTCCATCACATAGTCCCATGTATAGATTTCATCCTCCTTGAAATCATCCAGCAGGTTGAATGGAGTACCTGACAGACGCAATACTTTGGTCTGTTCCTTGACCAGCTCTCCCATAACTGCTTTTTACCCAGTTCGGTCTGGGTGCCTTCGTGCGCTTCATCCACGATAATCAGGTCCCAATCGGTAGCAAATACCTCATTGTTCTTGTCAAAGTTGCCACCCACAAGTTCAGAACCACGCAAATCCTGCATGGATGCAAAATAGACATAATGCAATCCGTGGCCCTTTCGCCCGCCGTTCAAGACTGCTGTAGCTTTCCCCGTTATTCTTGGAACCGTATGCAAAAATCCTTGCGGTCGTAAAAGATCTTACCGAAATCCTCAAACCATCCGGCATCCACCACAGGGCGATGAGTCAGAATCAGGGTACGCTGAAACTCCATATCCCTTCACCACCTGCAGGGCCGAAAACGGTCTTGCCAAAACGCATCTTGGCATTCCAGAGCATCTGGTTGCCTTTCTCTAAATTGTTTTTGGTCTTTTCAATGGCTTCCCGTTGTTCCGGGCGGAATACAATCGGGGTTTGATTCACGGGTGAAACTTCCCTTGATGAAGAGGGATTCCCGTCCTTCCTTGACAGCAATTAATGGCACGCTTGACGGTTTCAGATCGGTGATGAACCATTCATTGGCTTTGTTGACTGTATCGAAGACTTTCTTTTTGTAATACCGGAGCGTTCCAAGACATTGTGTACCTCTTTGTCGTTGAATGAACGGAGTCCGCCACGGTTATAAACGGTCAGTTCCGTATATAGCAGATCGTATGCGATGCCTGCCGTCTGTGTATATTGGTTGATACGCTTTCTTGCCGCTTCATTGAGCGCCTTGCTGTTAGGAGACAGACCGAACACGTTTTCATCCTCACAATGTTGCCTCGCCAATCTTTCAGGCATCCCCTGTGTGCAGCATCATTGATGCGGAACGACATATATCAGTTTTAATTTTAGTGAAGATGTGAATCTCATGCTTTTTCATTTTATAAGGTCTATAAATCGTATTCGTTTCCCCTTTTTGCCTGTTGCCTTGTCGGTAGCATGCCAGTCCTTGATTTGGCAGTAAATTCCGTTGTGCTTGGTCAGTCGTTTTTCAGACATCCTGCACGGCTCCACTTTCAATCGTCCCGAACAGGCTTGGTTCCATCCGCACACGTTCTCCGCAACTGTTTGGAATGACACCTTTCAATCCGTCCATCTGCCATACATTCCAGGAGATGATATAGGCTATATGGTTGATGGATTTAATTTGCGGCTTTACTGAACTTGTTCCGGTAATATTCGATGAAGGATAAGAGAAGGGCTTCACGGGCAAGAAGAAGACTGCCACCCTGCCATTCATAGGCATAGATGTTCTGTATAGGCATCCTTGGCTGCCTCCAGCCATTCACGCGTTGTCGTAGTATTCTCACTGACAATACGGAGTTTACGGTCAAGCAAACCGATACGTTTCTCCACAGGGAATGAATGTTCCGGTAGTCGTATCATACCTGCTTACCAGATAAGGAGCTTCTCCACAAGTGATTTCCAGCCGGTATTCCCGTACATAGTCTTTCCATGTCCTGCCTTCAGGAAAAGCAATCTTATCAGGATTGATTTCCATGAATGTGTACCGTCTTTAGAGGTCACTTCATGGTTGAATACATCCTTTCTGCCAAACCAGGCTTCATCGATAAGGTTGTTCTGGGCATTACATATCCAGGACGGAGTAAATACCTCCGCCATTTCCCGGGAACGTGTGCTTTGGGTATCCCTGTGTTTCAGGACACGGGGCATGACCACATGCCCGTTCTCTCCGGTTATTAACTCTGGGAGAATCTGTGACCCGTATTCATAACCTCTGCCGAGCGGTTCATAATCGGAAGTAGCCCAGAATATGTTACACTGTTTTCCTTCCTTACTCGTTGTATGATCTTTGAGCAAGGTATTCAGTAAGTCGGGTGAAAGTTCTTTCAGCTTATTCTCCTGTATGTCGGCTTCTCCGGTCGTTTTCTCCATCTTCTTTCTGTGCGTAAAGGGGATGAGAAAGTCCCGGTGTCTGCGTCTTTCTTAGACAGAGGGAGATTTCAGGCTATAAGGCTGATTTGCTGATGAATTATATGTAGGATTGCTAAACAACAGCTGAAATTCAATGACTTCTAAAAGAAAAACCAACGGCCGGAATTGCAGGATTTTCAATAAAATGTATAACTTTGCGCAAGAGTGAGTCCCTCTGTCTAAGAAATGAATGCTTTTTGCTAAACGTTCTCCAATCCTACAGACTTTTCAGAATTTGTGCGTTGGCTTTGTCCACTACGGAATTGTCCAATGAGGCCAGATAAATTTGTGTGGTCGCCTCGGAATCATGTCCCATCCCTTCACTGATAACCGAAATCGGAATGTTCTTGCCTTTTGGCTGCGCTTGCCCATGAATGACGGGCACAGTACATACTCAGAGGAAAGGATATATCGGCCAGTCTGGCTATTTCTTTCAGGTTCCGGTTTATTCCGGACATGACATTCCTGTAATGCTTGTGCGTATCCTTAAAGGATATTTCAATACCGGCAAAAGATAAGGGCTAAGGCCGTCTTCCGGGTATTTGCCGACAATTTCCCTGCATACATTTTTCCCACCTGATGACCAGTTGCTGCCCGGTCTTCCGTCTGCGATACGATAAGAAGCCATTCTGAAGATCTTTCTTTTTAGGTGAGCCATATCTATGAACGACATGCCACGGGTATAGAAGCTGAACAGGAACATGTCCCTTGCAAATTCCAGATTAGGCTGTAAGGACAGATCCAGATTCTTCATTCGTTTGATGGCTGATAAGGGAACGGCACGCTTGACGGTCTTGTCCACTCCCGTATAGACATGCCTGAAAGGATTGCGCTGTTCCATCAGTTCCTTTTCCAAGGCACGGTTATATACCGCCCGAAGGATGCGCATGTAGAATGAACTTGTATTCCGTACGGCACCTTTTCCATGGAGGTAGGCTTCATAAAGCTGCATCAGATCCGAATCGATTTCGGACAGCAGAACATCCCTGTCCCCCTCTGAACTGCATGAAACTTTTCAGAGTGCAGGAATAATTTTCAGCTGTGCGTATCTTTGCCCATCTGTTTGAGACGGGCTATGATACCCTGCATAAAGTTGAAAAGCGACTGTCCTCTGTATTGCTTTGAAAAGAAGCGACAATATCATCTGCCGTATATGTCCCTTTCCGGTTATCCAGCTGGCGGATAATCATGTCCATCCGTTTCAGGTCCCACTCCATGCGTTCCTGCAAGGAAAGGAGCAGATTGCTTCGCTCCGAACTACCGACAATGATACAGCTTCCAGCTTCGTTCCATTCGTTAGTAAATATCCGGTAATCCGTCTTTAACTGACGGATTACACGGTTCTGGATAATCTGATAATAGACGGTACCTTCCTTTCCCTCTATGGTGGAAGGTCTGAATTTCACTTTGACACTGGCCATATTAATCTGATTCAGATTCTACCTGTAATTTAAGTCTCTCCTGCATCAGGCTGTCTGAAACAGCTTTCAGCTCCTTCTCGTACCCGTCAGCCTGTTTTCTGACCCAGTCGATGGCCTTCTCGTCACGATGGATGTCGAAAACCTTGTTCAGCCAGAGAATATCTTCCGGAGTACACCCGCTCCAGGAGCGGATGGCGCGGAACTTCAGGGCGTCGTCTGCATATTGCCGGTTGGACTGCCAAAGTCTGATATTTCCCCATAAGGACAGGCTGCATACCACGCCCATTCCGACCAAAAGAGAAAATACTTTGCTTGACCTGATGTCAAAACTATGCTTGTGAATATGCCTTACGCATGTCGGGATCACTTCTTCTGCCTGTCCGTCAGTAGGTGTTCCGGCCTTCTGATCCAGCTTCCCGTTTATCATATCAATCTTGTTTTTGATTTCTTCAAACAAAACATATACATTGTCTTTTCCATACTTTACCATCTTATTTTACGTTGTTTTTTCTTTTTTCTTCTTTCTGAAATAATCGTCCGGATAACCTTTCGGTTGTTCCGTTTGCGGGTTCGGTGTGAACAGACCTAAAGAACCGCTGTATAATTCATAGCCATGCGGTTCCTGTTGATATGCCGCTTCACTCTGAACAGCTACCTGTCTTTCTGTTTCCGAATATGAAGGTGTCTTTAACGCGGCATCTATCTTGGAATAGCTGAACTGTCTGTCAATCTTGGAACCACTGAAGGAATAACCGTTCATGATGAACACGACACCCTGTACTTCATCGGATTTTCCCTTGTATTTGAACCGTACATCCACTCCCTGTTCGCTTAATCCGGCAATCAGTTCCTTCCAGTTCCCGGCCTTTCTGACTTCCGTTTTAAGCAGACTGTAAAGTTCATACTTTGTCTTGTCCGGTTCCCTTAAACGTTCAGTCTTGACATGATCCTTACCTTTGGCTATGTATAGCCCATATTTCAAGGTCAGTTCCTTGCAGATGCGTGCACTCCGTAACCGCTCGTTTTTTGTCGGATATGGTCCTGCCATCATTGTCTATCCGGTTGTAGGCAATATGTATATGGGGATGCTCCTTGTCGAAATGTCTGGCTATAAAGAACTGCGTGTTCCTTATGCCCATCCGTTCCATGTATTCCAAAGCGATTTCTGCCATAATCCGGCTGGTCAGCCTGTTTTCATCCTCTTTGGAGAATCCCAGTGCAATGTGGCCGACCGGTCTGGATACTTTCGGATTCATGCCGGCCTGTGCTTCGAAAGCCTTTGTTATTGTGGCAACATCCTCAATGAACAAACCGGCATGTGCGATAATCCTGGCATCCTTTTTACTGTCAATGATATAGCCGGTAACCTCACGGAATCCGCTTCCCTTTACAATCTTCGCAATCATAGCAGGATATGGTTCAGCAGTTCTTCGATTCTTGCCACCTGTACACGGCATTCCAGCTTTTCCGTATCGAATCCTCCGGCATTTGCCTTATGAGCCAGCTGGTTCAGATTGTTCGCCATACCGCATAACTTACGGATATAGTCGGAATGTTCCGCTGTAAGTCTTTGCCGTACATATCCCTTACGGAAACATTCTCTCAGGTATTCGCTTGCCGATATGCCTGCGCTTCTTGCCCTGCTTTTCAGTGTATAGTAATCCGGTGTCGCCAGTTTCACGGTAACACGGTATTTCAATTTGTCGGTCGTACTCTTGGGAGGACGGCCGCCCTTGTTGTTTCTTTCTGTATTCTGTTTCTTTTCCATCTGTTGACTATTTTATAAAATGAATGTACTGATTAGACCAGCGGGATGAACCTCTCACTGCTTCCTGTAGTGGGAGCAAGCGGTTTCGGTCTGCCCGAAACACAAACTTGCTCCACTAAAAACCAGAGTCCCGCTATTTTGAGCTGCTCTGAATATACCCTCTATAAATTCGGGAGGAATAATACCGTTACCGGTATCATCTTATGGAGGGACAGGCCTGTTTTTCCGTTTCTGTTCATAATGTATTTTTTCTCATTTTGTTTGCCATGTTCCGATATATCTCGGAATGAATTGTCCGGCAAAAAGAATATAAGTTACCAATAGTCAAACAGTTGGTCGGGATGTGGCAATAATGTGCCCAGTTGCAGTTTGTATGCAGGGCAATCGGTGTGGAATGCGGTATTTCTCCTGTTTGATGAAACAATGAACCGGGGATTCAAACAGTTACTAATCTATTGACTTGAATATTTACTGACTTAAGGTCGTATTGTCGTACTGTAGTAAATATTCATGTCTGTGAATCATTGAAGGAACGCTTCTTTGCTTCTTATCTAATCAATTGTTTGGAAAAGTGATGAAGTAAGGTTACATGGAAATAAGTCGTTCCTTATCCATTGCTATGGACCTTTATTGAATCAGGTTCATAGATCTTTTATTCTGTAATTCATTATCAGATGGAGTCCCTGAATATAGGGATATTTGCAGAAAATAATATGAATGTGACCTCATAACTAGGATAATCAGCGCCACATGCTGCCAGTTAAGCGGCGACCATTGCCTTTCAGAATATATGGCTTTTCTTTGTCGCAAACAACGAAAAAGAATAAACATCAATCAACAAAAAGGAAACGATATGGAATTTGTAGGAATAGAAAACAACTGTTTGAGGAATTGGTGCGTAAGTTTGAATACTTTGAGCATCGGGTCATGGAAATTTGCAACCGGGAAAATGACAGGACGCTGCACAAGTGGATGGACAATCAGGACGTGTGCCGGTATCTGAACATTTCGCCCCGTACCTTACAGACACTCCGTGATAACGGCACCCTGCCTTTTTCCCCAAATCAATCACAAGATATTCTATAAACCGAAGATGCAGGGTATCGTCAAGAAAGTTGAGGACAGAAGAAAAGAGGCTCTTTACAGAGGACGTAACATATAACAGTTAAACAATAACCACTAAATCCATAATAACATGAGTGAACTGAGAACAGACAGCAGAGAATGGGTACACCGTATCATGGGAAGTCTTGACCGTATGCTGGTCGGGATTGAGAATCTGGCGGTCGGAAACCGTCCCGTACTGGACGGTGAGCGCTATCTGACCGACAAGGAAGTGTCGGCACAATTGAAATTGAGCAGACGTACGCTTCAGGATTATCGTAATGAAGGGAGAATATCCTATTACCAGTTGGGAGGTAAAATCCTTTACCGGGAGAGTGATATTGAGAAAATGCTTCAGGAGAATTATCGGGAAGCATATGTGAGTGGTAAATAAAGAAAGGCATAAAGGCTGTGTACCGGTTTGGATAAACCGATGTCACACAGCCTTTATGCTTGTATGATGAACGATTATACATCTTCCGGCATGGGGATGACAATGATAGACTCATTGCACTGGATTCCGTAGAATACGTCACGAACCCGCCCCTGCTGGGGTATCAGAATACCCTTTTTCTACCAGATCTTTTATATCGCGTGCTGCTGTATCTGGTGATACCTTTACACGTTTTGCCCAGTTCTTAGCCGTCAGTTTGCCGGGATAACCGTCCAAATATAAATTCAAGACTTCACGTTGTCGTTCGGACAGGACTGTTTCGGCATGGGTTTGCCAGAATATGGCCTTGTTAAGAACCTTCGACAATGTTTCGTCGGATTGCTCGACGGAACGGAGCAGACAGTCAAGATACCAGATGATCCATTCAGTAATCTCGCAATTTCCCTTCTGTGTTTTCTCCAATATGTCGTAATACTGTTTTTTATCCTTGTTTATCTGATGTGAGATACTGAAAAAACGCATCTTTGAGTTTTCGGCCTGTGAAAGTGCCATATCAGCAATGGCTCGTCCGATTCGTCCGTTTCCGTCATCGAAAGGATGGATGCAGACAAACCACAAATGGGCTATCGCCGATTTTACATAGCCGTTATGTGCATCTGAATTGAACCAGTCCAGAAACCGATTCATTTCTTCGTCTATTCTTTTTTCAGGAGCAGGCGCTACATAATGTACCTTTTCCCGGCCGAACATTCCAGAAATAACTTTCATATCTCCACTGCGGTATCGGGCTACATCTATTTTCGTTGGACCGCTCCATCCGGTAGGAAACAGGCAGTTGTGCCAGCCGAAGAGTCTTTCATGGGTAAGCGGACTGTTGAAATTGACGGTTGCATCAAGTGCCATTTCCACTACTCCGTCTATATATCGTGAAGATTCGGTCGGATTCGGTAGTTGTACTCCGAGTTTGCGGGCTACAGATGAACGTACCTGTTCATTGTTCAATTCCACTCCTTCAATTTCTGATGATGCAATGATGTCATGAGAGATGGATTCAACTACGGCAGACATCTTGTCGTTAAAACCGATTACACTAAGGCGTCCAATCAGATAACCGACAGCTTTGTTTACCTTGTTCAGCTTCTCACCGACAAGTTCCTTGTTCCACGAAAAATAAGGCCATTCTTTATGTTCATGTATATACATAGGCATCACTGTTTTCTGCAAATATACGGTTTTGCGGATAATTAACCGCAAATTTTGCGGCTTATTATCCGCATGAAATAGTGAAATCAATATTTATCAGCATTTTAGATATGACTTATGATTACCATTCATCATGCAGATAATCATTGACTTTTCAGATTGAAACAGTCTGCTTATTATATACTCACGTAATTGTTGGACCGGATAAGTATTAATCTGAAAGGCAAGCGCAAATATCATTTCCAAGTTATAGACTACCTGATACCCCTCTTTTAACGGAATACGTTGTTCTGCGGTGAATGGTTGCAATATCTCAAGTTTATATATTCTTCTTTTCGCAGCCCTTAAAGTCGGTGCAACTACATTGAACAAGCCGACAAGTTCGGCTTCGTCCATACGAATCTTATCAGGATGGACAGCAGGAATAACAATCCTGCCGTCCTCCATTATATGGATAATGTCTCTTTTCATAAGCTACAGGCAATTTGAAAGTATATCCCTTACATTATTCATATCTTTCAGAAATGGAACTGTCGAGTACCCTTGCATAGTGTTGCGTCATCTTGATATTGGAGTGACCGAGCATTTTGGCTACATTCTCAATGCTGACTCCATTGGCCAAACAGACAGATGTAGCATACGAGTGACGGGCAGTGTGTGTGGTCAGGTTCTTCTTTATCTGGCACAAGTCGGCAATCTCTTTCAGGTAGCTGTTCATCTTCTGATTGCAGGGAACAGGTAGCAATACTCCTTTCTTTTTGCAGGCAGGATAATCTGCATATTTTCTCAGGATTTCAAAGGAATATCCAGTAGCGGAATGTTACACATGTTCTTTGTTTTCTGACGTGGCTTCCTGATCCACAGGTTTCCGTTATTGTCTTTTGATATGCTCAGGGGAAAGCTGTTGCACATCAATGAAAGCCAGACCGGTAAAGGCAGCAAAATAAAAACATCACGGACTACGGTGATTCGCTCCAAAGGAAACTCCTTGTGGTAGATAGTCAGCAGTTCGTCCATGGTTAGAAATTCACGGATTACTTCTTTTTCGTGGAACTTGATACCGATAAACGGGTCTTTGGCTATCCATTCATTAGCCAGTGCCAGATTGGTAATTTTCTTCAGACATTTCATATAACGGATAACGGTATTTTGCTGACATTCCTTTTCAGTCTTCAAATAAAATTCAAAGGCACGTACCAGCTCACCGTTGACTTCCGCCAGCGGCAGATCATCCTTTCCGTATTTCTGTCTGATAAGTTCGGCAAGATAGCGCTTGCAGCTTTCATAACGGCGAACGGTAATCAGGGCGTAGTCTTTACCGACCAGGGCACGGCATTGGTCATTATGCTCCTGCATGGTACCGATGAGGGTGCGTACCGCTTCCGGTTCCTTGTCCTGTCCGAAAAATATTTCCTGTAACAGACGTGCCGTTATAGGCTGGTTCTGTTCTTCCAGCTCACAAAATCTGATGTAACTTGATTCTCGCATTTTCGATATAGGCATTCAGATCACATGATTTGCGGCTTTTTGCCTCTGGCGGATTCCTTAGCCTGACTCCAGAGAGACGGGTCAATGCTTTTGCGGATGTTGTTTTCAACTCGCGTACCATCTACTGTGATACGCATACAAACGGATGCTTCTCCGTTTTTTTAGCAGCTTGGTCTTCTTCAAGAAGAAAAGCACATTGAATGAACTTCTTTTCATTTTTCCTACAGTTTTTAGTTTGGACAAAAGTAGGAAACCAACCACGTTTTCTTGATACGCAAAACATTGCAAATCAGTGAGAAAGGTTCTAATTCGGTGGAGATTTTGCTCCACCTTTTTATCTCCACCTTTTATCTCCACCTTGAACGGTAATATTTTGCCGTTTTTTGCGTGCTTGGAGAAAACAAAAATCCCGATTTCGCTTTGGAAATCAGGATTTTACTGTCTTTTGCTTTTCTTCAAAGTGGTGCCACCAGG
>VOFG01001781.1_pt1 | contig 10007 bp, 12 predicted proteins | sample 5384171 | NCBI WGS metagenome assembly VOFG01 (sample SAMN12384726, study PRJNA508395) | human gut metagenome | isolation source: healthy gut F | host: Homo sapiens | reverse complement strand
CCAGGAACGCTGCAACCAGCGTCCAACAGGTGTTGACAGAGTTGAACATGATAGTACCCTCCCACAGTTTTCCCCGCCGGAGTGCCAGCCCCGGCGGAGGCGTACACTTGCGCCGCGCGTCCCTCTATCAAACGTGGCAGCGCGCAAAATACGGTTCTGAGGGCCCTCTATTTCCCCCAGAGCGCACGGGGCCCGCGGCCCTGCGAAACAAAAAAGGCGCTTGTGGAATTTTGCTTCCACAAGCGCCTTTGCTTTCGATGGCACGAGTATAGAACGCCTTGGTCAAACTGTCAATACCCGGAGTTTGATTTTGTCATTTTTCACAACACATCCGAAAGATGGGATGAAAAAGTTTGGCACGGTTGTTTTGGAAATTACAGCAGGGTCTTGACGTATGCAGCCAGCTCCGCGTCCTTGCAGGAGGCAAAGAACAGCTCGCTGAACTTCTCGCCGGCCACAGCGCCCTTGAGCAGATCCGGATCGATGCTCTTCAGGCAATCGATGAGGGGCTTAAAGGTGGCAGCGCGGACGCCGTCCAGGATCTTCTTGTTCCGCTGCTCGGGCTCCACGCGCTCCTTGGGATAGCCCTGGCCGTGGCCGAAGCCGAACAGCTTCTCAAAGCAGTACTCCAGGTTGAGCTCGCCGCCCCAGCCAAAGCCCTTGGCAAACGGCATGGCCACGGCGTTGCCATCGTTGACATGGGCAAAGGTGTAGGCGTCCACGGGGTCTTCCACATGGCCGCAGATGACACCGGGGAAGCTGTTCAAAGCCAGCATGGCACCCTCGCCGGTGCCGCAGCCGGTGATGACGTAATCGGCCGCGCCGCTGTTGAGCAGGATGGCGGCCAGAATGCCGCACTGGACATAGGTCAGCTGGGCCTTGTCATCGGCTGCGTACATGCCGTAGTTGACTACCTCGTGGCCCATGGGCTCCACCACTTTTTTCAGGGCGGCTTCAATGATGCCGTTCTTGGCAGCCTGGCTGTTCTCGTTGATGAGTGCGATCTTCATTTCAATATCCCTCCGTTTGGTTTGTTCGCGCAATCAAATGCGGTTCTCCTGTGCTCTAGGGTAACATGGTTTCCCGGCGGCGTCAATGTTCCTGTGTGGGGGTGCTGCCGCCCAGTTTCTTTTTCTGCTGTCGGGCCATAATGGGCATGAGCAGCGGCGTGGGCACAAAGTGCTGGGCGGTGGTGGCAGCCCGCATCAGGGCCGAGGGCACGATGATGGTCTTGCCCCGCAGCATCCCGCGCATGGCTTCCTCCACACAGAGGGCGGGGGAAATGCCCTTGAGGGCGAACACCACACCCGCCCGGTCATTGAACTCGGTGTCCACCGGGCCGGGGCAGAGGGCGCAGACGTAGACAGGGCTGTGCTGCTCCCGGAGCTCTTCGGCAATGCCCCGGGTCAGGCTGACCACATAGGCCTTGGTGGCGTAGTAGCCCGCCATATAGGGACCACCCGGCAGCAGGCCTGCCGAGGAGGCCACGTTCAGCACCGTGCCAAAGCCCTGGGCCTGCATTTTCTGCACCGCGAACTTGCACAGCTGGTGCATGGCCAGCACGTTGACTTTGGCCATGGAGAGCTCGGCCTCGGTGCTGGTCTCCAGAAAACTGCCGCAGACGCCAAAGCCTGCGTTGTTGATGAAAATGTCGATCCGCTCCTCGGCCAGCTCCTCACACAGGCGAGTACACTCGCTCTCCCGGGCAAGGTCGGCGGGGAGGACGCGGCAGAACGTGTTGTACTTTGCCAGCAGCTCGGCGGCCAGCTGATCCAGCCGCTCCCGGCGGCGGGCGGTGAGGATGAGGCGGAAGCCGAGCTTGGCATACCGGCAGGCAAACTCCCGGCCGATGCCGGAAGAGGCTCCGGTGATCCAGACGGTCTTGTGAGACATGGGGATACTCCCTTTCTGCGTTTTTTCCTATTGTACCACAGGGCCGGGCAAAACAAAAGCGATGCCGAGGCATCGCTTTTGCAGGGGGTCATGCTTTTACGGTTTTGGCGGCCAAGGCTTTCGCAGGCTTCATCAGAAGGATGCAGACCCCGTTGAAGACGAGGGAGCCGACGATGTACAGGAAGAAGAACCGGGGCAGGTTGGCCGCAAAGGTCTCCGCGTCGATGCAGGCCACCGTGAGGTAGGCAAAGCCGACATTGTTGAGCACCTTGGGGGCATAGGGGTGCAGGATGATGAGGATGAACAGCACCACCGCCAGCGGCAGCAGCAGGCCCAGCAGGCCGCCCAGCACCGGGGTCAGGGCTGCAATGGCCAGCATGGCCAGCACGGTGAGCACCATGCCTACAAGGCCGCCCAGCTCCACGGAAATGAAGCGGTCCTTGATGTCGCCCTCCATGGTGAACAGCATGATGTTGCTCAAAAACACCAGCCAGCTGTAATCAAATTCAATGACGTGGAAGAACGCGTTGGCGATCAGGATCCACACCAGCATCATCAGGCGGAAATAGAGCAGAAAACGCTTGGTAACGGCTTCGTTCATAAAAGGGAACCTCCATTTTGGTTTTGGAAAGGAAAAAAGTGTGCGGCTCCAGTATACCGTGTTTTGTACAGATTGGCAAGCTTTAATTTACAAAATAAGCAATTAAATCTTGCTTTAAAGCCTGCCTTGTTGTCCAGGGACTTTTCGAGTATAATGGAGCTATAAAAAATCAAGCTTTGGCACAAACAGGAGGCTTTTATTATGAACAAACCCGTTTTGGTGGTCATGGCGGCTGGCATGGGCAGCCGTTACGGCGGCATGAAGCAGATCGACCCGGTGGGCCGCAATGGGCAGGTCATTGTGGATTACTCTCTCTACGATGCCGGCCGCGCAGGCTTTGAGACGGTCATTTTGTCATCAAGCACGAGATCGAGGATGCCTTTAAGGCGGCCATCGGCGACCGTGTCTCCAAGGTGATGGACGTGAAATACGCGTTCCAGCAGCTGGACGAGCTGCCGGAGGGCTTCTCCATCCCGGAGGGCCGTGTCAAGCCCTGGGGCACCTGCCACGCGGTTCTGGCCGCAAAGCCGTTCATCAACGGCCCCTTTGCCGTCATCAATGCGGACGATTACTACGGCCCGCAGGCATTCAAAGTGATGTACGATTACCTTTCCACCCACGAGGATGGCGAGGTGTACGATTACTGCATGGTGAGCTATCTGCTCAAGAACACCGTCTCGGAAAACGGCAAGGTCTCCCGCGGTGTCTGCCAGGCAAACCCGGACGGCACCCTCCACAGCGTCATCGAGCGCACCCGCATTGAGACCTACGAGGGCGGCATCCACTACACCGAGGATGAGGGCGCTACCTGGGTGGACCTGCCCGGCGAAACGCAGGTCAGCATGAACCTCTGGGGCTTCGGTAAGAGCTTTTTGGAAGAGGCGGACCGCCGCTTTGCGGGCTGGCTGACCGAGCATCTGGCCAAGGACCCGCTCAAGTGTGAGTATTTCCTGCCGCTGGTGGTCACCGAGCTGCTGGAGGAGGGCAAGGCCACGGTCAAGGTGCTGAACAGCACCGACCAGTGGTACGGTGTCACCTACCGCGAGGATAAGCCCGTGGTGGTGGCGGCCATCGCCCGAAAGACAGCGGACGGGCTCTACCCGGAAAACCTCTGGGGCGAACTCTAATTTATAGCAGTTTGCGTTTTTAATGCACAAGCAACATCCGCAAACTGCATATCGCAAATATGCCGTTTCGATAGGCACTATTTTTGAAAATTGCGATAAAAAAATGGGCTGTCCCCGTAGGGACGGCCCATTTTTGGTTCTTCTTATGCAGAGTGCTTGTGCTCGTATTTGAGGCGCTCCCGCAGTTCGTCCAGCGTGAGCTGTTTGGTACCATGGCGCAGTCTGGGGTAGGCGCGGAGCATACGGCCCTTGCCAAAGTGGGCCGTGCGGCGGGTGCGCTCCCGCAGTTCCTCGCTCCGGGCAGCCAGCTCCTCGGCCAGCTGTTCCAGCTGCAGCAGCTCGGCGGTCCGCTCGGCTGTGCCCTTGGCCGCCAGCTTGACGGCCTTGGCGGCTTCGGCCGCATTGAGGCGGGAAATCTCAGAAGCCCGGCGGGCGGCGTCCCGGGCCTCGTCGGCCTTGCGGCGCATGGCCTCAGCCGCTTCCTTGGGCGAAAGCTTGGCAGCGGCGTCCCGGGCCTCGGCAGCGGCCAGTTTGAACTGCAGACGGTTCTCGTCCAGTTTCTGGTCAGCTTCCATGGCGGTGGTGCCCAGGATCTCGGTCATGGCGTCGCTGACGGCGTGGATGCTGTCGGCCACATTTTCCAGGGCGTCCAGCTCCCGGGCCAGATCAGAGGCGGCCACGGCCGTGACAACAACGTCTGCCGCGTAGACGGCGTAGAGGAAGCACATCAGGAGGAACCCGATGAAAGGCGGCACCAGCTCCACCAATCCGGCGATCGTGGGGTGGATGGCTTTCATCATCACCAGCGTGCCCACGCCCCACAGCAGGGAGAACTCCAGACAGATGTAGCCGCCGATGTTGAACGGCTTATCGCTGTAGTCCCACCAGCGGGTGTGGTAGAGCTTGTAAAGCGCCCAGCCGCCCACCAGCTCCAGCGTACTGGGCAGGATGACGCCGCCGATGTAGAGCGCCAGCGTGCTGTGCTCAAACGGCGTCAGGGCAAACAGGACGATGACCATGCCAAAGCCGTAGATGGGGCAGACCGGGCCGTTGAGGAAGCCCCGGTTGACGATCTGGCCTGTCGTGGCGGCGGCATACACCACCTCCAGGCACCAGCCCAGGCAGGAGTAGACGAGGAAATACGCCAGGATCTGATACAGCGTAAAGCCGCAGACCGTGGTGTTGAGGAAAAACGACAAGGAAGGCACCTCCCGTTAGTTCTGCGTTTCGGCTTCAGCCTCTGCGGCGGCCTCGGCAGCGGCCATCTTCTTGAGCACCTTGGGCTCGATCCAGGTCACGCTCTCGTCGCCGGGCAGCTTGCGGGCGATCAGGGCCTTGATCTTGATGCCCATTTCGGTGAACATGCCCTCGTGCTCGGTGCGGATGTTCCACTCCGGCTCGTTCTCGTGCAGGTCAAAGGTCTTCCAGGTGATCTCATAGCCGGAAGCGGGGAAGTACTCCAGACTGTCGCGGAACAGGTCATCGTCATCGGTCTTAAAGTAAATTTCGCCGCCGTCCTCAAGGAATGCCCGGTACTGGATGAGCTGGCGGGGGTAGGTGAGGCGGTGCTTGTGGGAGGAACCGTTCTTGCTCCACGGGTTGCAGAAGTTGATGTAGACGCGGCTGACGGTGTCCTCCGGGAAGATGACGTTGTGGATCCGCTCAATGTCGGCGCTCATGATCTTCACGTTGTCAATGGGGCGGTCAGCCGCCTGATAGGCGGCCTCCACTTTCCGCTTGGCCAGGATCAGCACCTTGTCGGTGATGTCGATGCCCAGGTAATTGTTCTCCGGGTGGGCGCAGGCCAGCTGGGAGAGGAAACCGCCCTTGCCGCAGCCCAGCTCCAGCACGAAAGGCTGCTCCGGGCGGGCATACTGGGCGTGCCATTTTCCGCCCAGCACAAAGGGGTCGTGGACGTGGAAGTCGCTGGCCAGCAGCTCAGCGCGGGCATAGGGCTTGAAACGCATTCTCATAGTAATTCAGACTCCTTGTAGTTTGTGTTGATTATTCCCGATTTTTCAAAAATTCCGCTGTCTCTTCGGGTGTGGCGGCGCAGCTGCCCTGGCAGATGCCGGGCTTGCCGCCGCCCCGGCCATTGAGGGCGGTGTTCAGGGCTTTGGTCAGGGCGCGGACATCGCCGTCTGCCTGAGCCAGACAGTAGCCGGTGCCCTTGTCTGTGGGGGTCAGGGCGGCGCACAGGCCGCTGGTGGCCTCGCTCAGGCGGACTGCCAGCCGGTGCAGGCCGTCCGGGTCCAGTCCGTTCACGATGCGGATGGCGTCCTCCCCGGGGTCACCAGCTGGGCCATGGTGTCAAACAGCTGGCTGCACAGCCCGAAGTGGGCAAATTTCAGGGCGGTGTACTCCTCGTACACCCGGTGGACGGCGTTGGCCGTCTCGGTGGATTTGGCGCTCAGCAAAGCGCCAATGTCCGCCTGCCGGGCCCGCATGGCCTGGGCTTCCGCAAGGGCCCGCTGGCCGCAGACCACGCTGAGCCGGACGCCGCCCTTGTAGTTCTCGGAGGCCAGGATCTTGATCTGGCCCACCTGACCGGTGGTGGCGGTGTGGGTGCCGCAGCAGGCGCAGACGTCCGCGCCCGGGATGGTCACGATGCGCACCTGCCCGGCGATCTCCTTTTTGCTGCGGTAGGTCAGGGCCGCCAGCTCCTCCGGCGTGGGGTAGGTGATGAGGACCGGCACATCCTGCCAGACGATTCGGTTGGCGGCAAGCTCGGCCTCCCGCAGGCCCTCGGCGGAGATGGGCACGCTGGTGTCCATCCGGACGGCAGCGGAGCCGATGTGGAACCCCACGTTCTCAGCCCCGAACATGGCGTGCAGGATGCCGGAGAGGATATGCTCGCCGGTGTGCTGCTGCATCTTATCGAACCGCCATTCCCAGTCGATGGATTCGGCAGCCTCGGCCCCGGGCACGGCCCCGGCGGGCAGGGGCATCCACCGTGTGCCAGATGACGCCCTCGCTCTCATGGACATCCGTAACGTGGAGCACGATGCCGTCGGCCAGGGTCAGGGTGCCGCGGTCGGCCGGCTGGCCGCCGCCCTCCGGGTAAAAAGACGGTGCCGTCCAGTGCCAGCTTTCCGCCCGTTTTGCCCGGCTCCACAGCAAGGATACGGCCGGTGGCTTCCCTGCGGAACGCATCGGCCTCGTAATATTTTTCAGTGCGCTGCATAGATTTTCCTCCTGAAAACCTCTCCGTCATCGTCGCTTCGCTTGAGGACACCTCTCCTGTCAGGAGAGGCTTTGGCAGTCCGTTTTGTTTCCAAGCAGACTCCATTGGGTTCATCGAAAACGAAATCTCTCTGCCAAGGGCTCCCCTGATCGGAAAGACTCCCCGGCCGGGGGAGGTGGCACGGAAGTGCCGAAAGGGGGAACGGCTGGCGCAAAGCGCCTGAGAGGTTTCATAAGTATACCACGATTTTTGCCTGTGGAAAATAGTCTGCGGTTATGTTATGATAGGAACTAGCAGAAAAACGGACAAAACCAAACGAGGAAGGGGAACACATCATGCGTGAAAGTGGAATTCTGATGCCGGTGTCCAGCCTGCCCGGCCCCTATGGGATCGGCTGCTTTGGCAAAGCGGCGCTGGAGTTTGTGGACTTTCTGGCCAAGGCCGGGCAGACCATCTGGCAGATTTTGCCCGTCGGCCCCACCGGCTACGCCGACAGCCCGTACCAGAGCTGCTCCGCCTTTGCGGGCAACCCCTATTTCATCGACCTCGACGCCCTCAAGGCCGAGGGCCTGCTCACCGCGGCCCAGCTCAAGGCAGAAGAGTGGGGCGAAAACCCGCTGGAAGTGGACTACGGCACCCTCTACACCAGCCGCTACAAAGTGCTCCGCACTGCGTATCGGGTTTGGCGGGAGCAGTGCGCGGGCCAGCACGGCTGCGCGTTTTATTATCCGGATGATTATTATGCCTTTACGCTGGCCAACGAGGCCTGGCTGGAGGATTACGCCCTGTACATGGCCCTTAAGACCGAACACCAGATGAAGAGCTGGACCGACTGGCCCCGGGAGTACCGGACGCGGGATGCCGGAGCGCTGGCCCGGTTCCGCGCCGCTCATGAGGAAGAGATCGGATTCTGGAAGTTCTTGCAGTACAAGTTCGACACCCAGTGGAAAGCCGTCAAGGACTACGCCAATGCAAAGGGCGTGAAGATCCTGGGCGATATCCCCATTTACGTCTCTGCGGACTCGGTGGACGCCTGGGTGGGCGGCCCCCTGTTTGAGCTGGACGGCGAGGGCCGCTTTTGCCCGCGTGGCCGGCTGTCCGCCGGATTACTTCTCCGCAGACGGCCAGCTCTGGGGCAACCCGCTGTATAACTGGCCGTATCATAAACAGACGGGATACGCCTGGTGGATCCGGCGCGTCCGCCACGCCCTCGGCATCTACGACCTGCTCCGCATCGACCACTTCCGCGGCTTCGACACCTACTGGGCCATCCCGGCGGGCAGCTCCACCGCCTGCACCGGCAAGTGGGAGATCGGCCCCCGGATGGACCTGTTCAACGCGCTGGAAGCGGCCCTCGGCAAGCTGCCGATCATTGCAGAAGATCTGGGCGAATTAGTGCCCAGCGTGCGGGAGCTGCTGGCGGACAGCACGTTCCCGGGCATGAAAGTGCTGCAGTTTGCCTTTGGCGGCGGCGACAACGAGTATCTGCCCCACAATCACGTCAAGAACTGCGTGGTCTACCCGGGTACCCACGATAACACCACCCTGACCGACTGGTGGGTAAATTCTGCCACGGAGAAAGAAAAAGCCACGGCGGCGGCCTACCTCCACCTGACCCCCTGCAAGCCCACCGCCAAGGAGGTGGCCGCGGTGAAGCCGGACGACGCCCGTATTGCCCTGATCCGGGCAGCGCTGGGCTCGGTGGCGGACCGGGTCATTATCCCCATGTATGACTGGCTGGGCCTGGGCGCGCAGGCCCACCTGAATACGCCCGGCAAGCTGGGCGGCAACTGGGTCTGGCGTGCAGCGGACGGGTTTGCAAAAACCACGCTGGCCAAACGCGTTCTGGAAGAGTGCGAGGTGTATTGCCGTGCCGTACTCCGGTCTGGTTCTGAAACACTTTTAGCAACTTGACGAAAATGTAAAAAAGTTTGAGAAATTTTATGCGTTTTGCTGGTAAGCGTTTCCATTGAGTGCTATAATTACTTTGAACCGGGGCAGGCAACTTCGCGGCCCCGGAGGCAAAGCGTGCCGCAGGGGAGAAAGCGGCGCGCGGATGATGGGGAAAACGCATGAAGAAAGAATGTACGGAGCAGGACCTGCAGCGGTTTGTGCAGGACGCGAAGCTCGCTTTTGAGGACGTGACCCTGACGGAGCTGGATGAAGGCAGCAGCCGTTATTGGCAGGACGATGGCCTCATGGTGGACTACGAGCTGCGCAACGGGCAGGTAGGCTGCGTGCTGCGGCGCCAGATCTTTGCCGAGGGCAAAGTCTGGGAGCTGCAGATGACAGCACCTCTGGCAGGCAGCGGCCTGCCGGAAGACCGGATGACCCCGCGGGAGCGCGAGCTCTGCCGCGAGGATATGAACCACGATTTTCTGACGGGTGTGTTCAACCGCCGCTATTTTGAGACGGAGTTCTGCACCCGCCTGGATGAGTGGGCCGACCAGCACCGCTGCGCCTCGCTGGCGCTGGTGGCGCTGGACAACGCCGACGCCCTGCGGGCCGGGTATGGCCCGGTGGTGATGAGCCAGCTGGTCTGCTTTGTGGCAAACCAGTGGAAGAAACACTTTGACCGCCCGGCGGAACGGGTGGTCTGCCGCCTGGCCGACAGCCTGTTTGTGATCGGCTGTGCGGACAAGAACTGCAAGGAGCTGGAGGAAGAGCTGCACACCCTCTATGGCCAGATGCCGCACGAGTGTGTGGCGTCTGTGGGCCTGATGAAGATGGTGCCCATCCCGCAGTCCATTGCCGTGGCCTGCACCAGTGAGGTGCGGGGCCGCAACTGGGAGGCCGTGTTCCAGCTCTGTCGGCAGCGGCTCGAGGCCGTGCAGCAGGCGGGCGGCGATCAGGTCAGCCAGTCCTGAACCACAACGGATAAAAGAGCCCCCTTTTGGAGACACTAAGGCCAAAAAGGGGGCTCTTTTTATATGGAAAAGCAGAAAAACGACAACCTCAACCTGCTGGAAGCCGTGGTGCAGAATACCGAGATGGGCAAAAACACGCTGGAGCAGATCGTGCCCATGACGGCGGAACCCCGCTTCAAGGCCGAGCTGCTGCGGCAGCGGAACATCTACCGGGACCTGAACCAGGAGGCGCGCCCGGCCATCACGGCCTGCGGCGGCACGGCCCAGGGCCAGAGCACCATGGCAAAGCTCAACACCAAAATGGGCATCAGCATGAAGACCCTGACCGATAGATC
>VOFG01002903.1_pt1 | contig 10040 bp, 20 predicted proteins | sample 5384171 | NCBI WGS metagenome assembly VOFG01 (sample SAMN12384726, study PRJNA508395) | human gut metagenome | isolation source: healthy gut F | host: Homo sapiens | reverse complement strand
TCTGTGTCTTTCAGACGGCTCTTAAATTCCTGTGTCTTATTCTTAAGCTCCTCGTCGGAAAGCTGCTCCCTCTGCGGCCCCAACGCTTCAATCTCATCTACAATGGGATAGATACGCTTAACTCATTTTCACCATGTGTTCCAAAAATTTTTTTGCAATAAATTTTTCCATATCTATACATTACTCCTGTCCGTAAATTTATACTCAGTATCCATTCTATATCACTATCAAGAATGCAATTCAACAATTTACAAAGTGTTTTTCAAACTGTTCACACTTGAAATATTTTCTCATCATTCAAGAATTCTCTCGCATTCTTGTTGCGAACTAAGCTGCATAAATTCTATACTAATATTTTTTAATCTGCTCATATGGAAGATGTCCTCAAAAAGATCCAGCGCACTTCCTATTGTAAAATCCTTTTCCACCCGTCTTTTTCTAAAATGTTCAATGTCCTCAAGACTTGCGATTCCTCCTGCATAAGTCACTGGTATCATATCGAACTCTCCAAGAATTTTTTGCCAGCTCTTCATCAATTCCTGCTGATTTTCCTTCTACATCTACACCATGCACCAGATATTCATCGCAATATCGGCAATTTCCTTAAACTTCCTGGTGTCAGTTTTACATCCGTAAACTTCTGCCAGCGGTCTGTCACTATATAACCGTCTTCTTTTTTCCTGCAGCTCAAATCAATGACAACATTTTCTTTCCCCCTGCATGTTTAAGTTTTCCATATTTTCCCAATTTATCTTCCGTCGCGGAAACACATAAGATGTTACGATCACATGGTTTGCCCCCGCCTCCCAAAACTCTTCTGCATTTTCGGCATGGGATTCCGCTGCCCACCTGAAGTCCTTTTTTGATATCGCCCAGAGTGCCAGTATTATTGCCTGCGCTTTCGTTTCTCTATAATATTCTGAAGATACCGATTTAAAAGTATCACATGTCCCCCTATAAGTCCGTCTTTCTGATACATTTTTTGCATAATAATCCGCATTTTCAGAGGCCGTGAAATTTTCCTTTGCCTGATTGCCCTGATCAGTAAGACTACCGCCTACAATTTGTTTGACTTTTTCCATTATGTATGTCTATACAAGGTCTGAAATGCATGAAAAACTCCTTTCCTTATCTAAAAGAAAAGCCACACCTCACAGGGACAAATCCATTTATCCCCGAAAAATGTGACCTTGTCTTCTTTATCTTACATTCTTTTCTTATCTGTCGTTTACATTGTCATTACCAGTCGTCGCATCATTCACTGTGTTATTGTTTGTGTTTTTCCGGTTATCCGACCGTCCATCACCATCCAGATCATCGACTACATCGCCTACGCCTTTTTCCGACATCGTCAATTCCATCTTCCAGGCCGTCACCGATTTTGTCCATGGCACTATCACCAGTCTGTGTGTCATTCGCGCCATTGTCATTCACCACATCATTCTGCCCTGCTCCATTATCATTTGAATTTCCTGCACAGGCAGTAACTGAAAACCAGAATACCAACAACACATCATAATCAACACAACTTTTTAACTGTTTTATAATTTTTCGTCTCCTTTTCCGTATAGAATGCTACATGCAAATACTTCACTTGCTGATAGTAATATCTGCATTTTATGTTTTTATACCTTTTTAGAGATTGACATTATTTTACAGTCGTTCTGCAATGCGGCCGCTTCTGTATGCCTCCAGGAGAAATTCCAGATCATGGATCTGTTCTACCAGTTCTTTTCCCACATCCGTGTCTAAAACAGATTGGCGCTTTGATACAATTTCTGTCACAATGGTATCAGAATGAATATCTGTTTCATTTTCAATTGCTGATTCTTTCTGATTCAAACGGCTCATGGGCACTTAAAATCATACCATAAGAATTATAGATCAGCGTATAACCTGCAATCCGGTCTGTTTCTGATATGTTTTGAAAATCCTCCCATCGATAACAAATACTTTTGCCTCCACATTTCATCGGATTTTCCGTTTTTATTTTACCGGCATATGACCATTGATGATATGACTAAAAGGAATGCTCTAGTCCGAATTCTTCAAAATACGGTCGACCACCTTATCATTTTCCAAAAAATCATAATAAGGATTCTTTTTCCTATGTGTCTTTTTTTCGCCAGGAAATATCGCCTCAAACGTTGCCATCTTGTCCTTTACCGAACAGCGGTGAATTCTCACTGAGCCAGATATACCACATCATATCCTTCCCATCGCTTTCGTTCCTTCCTCGTCAATGGCATAAAATCCTTTCTCACATAGCGCTTTCCAGCACCTCATAAAAGTGCCTTTCCTTTGTAAGAACGCCCGTATATTTTTTACTGACTTAAAACTTCCATTCATTCAGCGGAATACAACCGTGATACAACAAGTTGTTATTGTACACTTGTAAATCCCACCTTTACTTAAAAGGAAATGCATATGGCTCTGTATTTTTCGCAGGTTGACAAATGCCTGTGTCAGACGATCCAGCACCCTTCGGCTTCTTGTCAATGCATATAAAATGTTTTGGATCGATCGTCGGGAAGTTTTATCCAGAAGTTCATATGTTTTTCCATCCAACTCGATCAAACCATTTTCATAATCAATCAGATGCAAAAGATTTCGGTGTTCCAGCTTAAATCCAGGATTTTTTTCGATAATCTGCCTCTATCTTTAAACTGGATAATAGAAATCGCCTTATGCAATCTTCATGTTCAGCATTGTTTCACTTGGGATCATAGTCCGGATCATCCTTCAGTTCAAAGCAGCTGCATGGATCATCCCGATATGTGTTCAATGCAAATGTAGCAAGCGGGCAGGAGGTTAATTCCATAGCCATCCCAAAATCTCCAATTTATATTTGCACAGATGTGACAATATTTGTCCCTCAAGTTTGCTCTGCCCCATCCAGAGTGTTAATGTCATGATTTCCCCATTGGATATCCATAGAATGGATACCCCATCAGCTTCTTTGTCCATATTTAATATGTGGTCCCGGCCCACGATCATAAATATCTCCCTACAATATGCAGATGATCTACAGTGAGTCTCTCGATCAATTCACCTCAAAGCCACAATAAACTCTTTCGGAACGTTTGATCCGATGATCGTATCTACAATAGAATTATAATAGACTCCTTATCCAGAACATCTGCTTTCTCTCTGTAATCACTCCTCAATGACATATAAATTCCGAGGCAGAGCTTTTTCTGGACTTTTTAGATCTGAATACTTACTTGAAGTCCGCTTCTTGCAGATTTCAATCAGACGATACAACGTAATCTTATACCAGTCCTCCATATTTTCTTCTTTTTTCTTAATGAGCTCCATCTTCTCTCTTGGATAATAAATAAGAGTAGCAAAGGGTCTTCTTATCCTTACTGCTCATAGTATTTCGAAGACGTCAATTTTCTTACGAACTGCTCCCGATCCATTCTTAAGAACATGGGAAAATGCTTCATATTCCCCATGGATATCCGTAAGAAAAAATGTTCCGTACCTTTTGGCAAATTTAAAATTGCCTGTAAGTTAATAATCTCTGTTGATGCCTTATTGGTCGGATACAGTTGAGAAAGTCTCTCCAAATAACGTGCTTCTAAATCTTTTCATAACCTCTCCTTTATATAATATGGTTGTTTTCCAACTATAATATTTACAGATTGCTTTGTGCTTTGCATTCCTGCAATTCGTCCCAAGATTCCTCAATATTATTTTAATATTACGTCTGACATATCGTATTTTTCCTGCCTCTTTCGGCAAGGAATTTTGCGACCTCTACCGCACCTTTTCCAAATACAGTTCTGGAGTATGCTGTATGTTTGAACTCAATCACTTCATCTATTCCTGCAAAAGAGTACTAGTGTTCCCCTTAACAATTGTACCTCCGCGCACGGTTGATATTCCAAGTTCTTTTTTATCACGTTTCTTTCTGATCTGACTTCTGTCATAGACATACTCGTACTGTCATCTGTCGGCCTCATTGATAGAATCTGCAAGAGCGATTGCAGCGGTTCCACTTGGGGTATCCAATTTCTGGTTGTGATGCTTCTCAACAATTTCAATATCATAACCTGCAGGAGACAGTTACTTTTGTCGCCTCTTTCAAAAAGCTTGCATCAAAAAGATTGATTCCGAGTGACATATTGGCAGAACGAAGAACTGCTACCTTCTTGGATGCTTCTTCTACCTTCTGAAGCTGTTCCTCTGAAAGTCTGTTGTGCAAAGAACAACAGGAATCTTTTCTACGCAATAATCCAAAAGTCCGTCTACTGCCTTTGCATTTTGAAAAGTCAATCACAACATCTGCTTCTACATCACACTTTTCGATACTATCGAACACTGGATATTCATTTGCAACTTCCGTATATGCATCCACTCCTGCCACAATCTCTACCTCTGCATCTTCTTTTGCAAGTGTAGTGGTGATCGCACGTCCCATCTTGCCATTGCGAGCCATGCATAATCGCACGTACCATAATATTTTTCCTCCTTGTCTTTTTACATTGACAGAAAAGGATATCACCCAGGATATCCTTTTATCTGTAATTATCATTCCTACTGCCATTCTTAAAAATCTCTATGCCAGCTCAATTCCAAAACCCTTCATGGCCTGTGCCAGTGCTTTTGTGTGTTCTGGTGAAAGTTCAGTTAATGGCATGCGAAGCGGTCCACAGTCTTTTCCCCATAAGTTCCATTGCTTTCTTAACAGGAATCGGATTTACTTCACAGAAAAAGCTTCTCAATAAGCGGAATTGCTTTTAACTGAAGGTCCAGACTTCCTTTCACATCTCCTCAAAAAACTTTTGCACAGATATCATGCGTCTCCTTTGGAGCTACATTAGAAAAACCGAAATCACTCCCTTTGCTCCCAGAGAAAGTAATGGTACGATTTGATCATCATTTCCTGAGTACAGATCAATGTTACCATCTGTCAGAGACATGATCTTTGCAACCTGGGAAATATTTCCAGATGCCTCTTTTTACACCCACAATGTGTCAACATTCTTTACAAGTTCTGCCACAGTAGCCGGCTCAATATTACAGCCTGTTCTGCTTGCAACACTATACATAATAATTGGTGCCTTCGCTTCTTTTGCTACAGCTTCATAATGTGCAATCAGTCCTGCCTGTGTAGCCTTATTATAATAAGGTGTAACAGAAGTAATCCGTCTGCGCCATAATCTGCGCCTCCTTAGACATATCCAATTGCTGTACGTGTACAATTAGAACCTGTACCTGCAATAACTGGGATTCTGCCTTTCACTCTGTCAATTGCAAACTTTACGCACTGCATATGTTCTTCTTCTGTCATTGTTGCAGACTCGCCAGTTGTTCCACAGATTACAATACAATCTGTTCCATTATTGCAGTGGTAATCAAGCAGTGCATCTAACTTATCATAATTAATACTTCTTGCATTTCTTCCCCAGCAGATACATGGGATATAGTCTGATTTTCCATATGGTCGGTTGACTGCAACCAAAAGATCCGCAATTTCTCTCCCAAGTGGTGTTTTTCTGTAGATCGGCTCTTTACATATGATAAATCCGTCGAGGTAAATCTGATTGCTCGATATCATCCTCGATCTCATCCACGAACTCTAATTCGCGTACAAATACGGAAAGTATCAGGCGGTTCTTCTTTCCTCATGTCTATTATAGGAGCGGAACTGACCGCTTACTGAGATGGTCTCTCCGATATAACTCTGTGTCACATCCACCAGTCTTTCCGACACCATCAATGGTATGTAATCCGGAATCACTCAGGCGGCTGACGGATATATCTACCATAAATAGAATCCTCACCATATACCTCGTGGCTGAATTCAAATTCTGAGACAATCTCTCCTATCATCGTTACCTGGTTATTTTCAAATAATTTATCTGCCATGTTTCTTCTCCTTCATTCTCTTGAACATCTTTTGCCCCTCTTTAATTGTCCCACCATGCTTAAAAACTCCACATGTTTTGTCGAACAACTTTCCTGAAACTCCTGTAAATTTTCAAAAATGTGGTAGACTAATATCTTTTTTTGTGATAAAAATAAATTGGTTAGACTTATATGTGAACAAGAGAAAAGGATGATTAAAATATGAAAACAAAACGAGAAGATGACATCCGTAACATTCGATCATTGCCCATGTTGACCACGGCAAAACAACGTTAGTAGACGAGCTTTTAAAGCAAAGTGGTGTATTCCGTGAAAACCAGGAAGTTGCAGGAACGTGTCATGGATTCCAACGATATTGAAAGAGAACGTGGTATCACTATTTTTTCTAAAAATACTGCCGTACTTATAAAGGGGTGAAGATCAATATCATTGACACACCTGGACATGCTGATTTTGGCGGCGAAGTAGAACGTGTCTTAAAATGGTAAATGGCGTTGTTCTCGTTGTTGATGCTTTTGAAGGTGCTATGCCACAGACCAAATTCGTTCTCAGAAAAGCAATGGAATTAAAACTTCCGGTTATCGTATGTATCAACAAAATCGACCGTCCAGAAGCAAGACCTGATGATGTTATTGATGAAGTTCTGGAACTTCTTTATTGATCTTGGTGCATCGGATGAGCAGCTTGACTGTCCGTTCGTATATGCTTCTGCAAAAGCTGGTGTTGCTGTCTTTAAAAGCTGACAGATGAAAAGAAGGATATGAAACCACTGTTTGAAACAATCTTAGACTACATTCCTGCACCGGAAGGCGACCCTGAAGCTCCGACTCAGGGTTCTTGATCAGTACCATCGATTACAATGAATATGTTGGACGTATCGGTGTTGGTAAAGTAGATAACGGTACGATCGCAGTGAACCAGGATATGGTTGTTGTCAACCATCATGATCCGACAAACAGCAGAAAGTTAAAATCAGTAAACTCTATGAATTTGATGGTCTGAAAAAGTAGAAGTAAAAGAAGCTACCATCGGTTCCATTGTTGCCATTTCCGGTATTTCAGATATTTCCATCGGAGATACTCTCTGCTCTCCTGAAAATCCGGTAGCCATTCCATTCCAGAAGATTTCCGAGCCTACAATCTCCATGCAGTTCATCGTAAATGACAGTCCATTTGCCGGACAGGAAGGAAAATTCGTCACTTCCCGTCATCTGCGCGACCGTCTGTTCCGTGAGCTGAACACCGATGTCAGCCTTCGTGTGGAAGATACAGAGAACATGGATTCTTTCAAAGTTTCTGGTCGTGGCGAACTTCACCTTTCTGTTCTTATTGAGAATATGAGACGTGAAGGATACGAACTTGCTGTCAGCAAGGCAGAAGTTCTTTATAAGAAAGATGAAAATGGTAAGCTCTTAACCTATGGAGATTGCATATATCGATGTACCAGACGAATTTACTGGTGTTGTCATCGAGAAACTGAGCCAGAGAAAAGGCGAACTTCAGACGATGGGTGCCGGAAATGGCGGATATACCCGTCTTGAGTTCCGTATTCCTTCCCGTGGACTCATTGGATACCGTGGAGATTTCATGACTGATACAAAGGAAATGGAATCATGAACACAGCATTTGACGGCTACGCACCATACAAAGGAGATATCCAGTATCGGAAACAGGGCTCTCTGATCGCATTTGAGACTGGAGAATCTGTAACTTACGGACTTTATATTGCCCAGGAGCGTGGACAGTTATTCATTGGAGCAGGTGAAAAAGTTTATTCTGGTATGGTCATCGGACAGAACGGTAAGACCGATGATATCGAGTTGAATGTCTGCAAGACCAAGCATCTGACTAACACCCGTTCTTCCAGTGCAGATGAGGCTCTCCGCCTGACACCTCCGCGAGTATTAAGTCTGGAGCAGGCAATCGATTTTATCGACACTGACGAGCTTCTGGAAGTTACACCAGACAATTTGAGAATCCGCAAGAAAATTCTGGATCCTAAGATGAGAAAAAGAAGCAACCTGAAATAATAAAATACTATTCAAGACTTGAAGCTGTCCGTATACATTTTTTTGTTGCGGACAGTTTTTTGAATCTTTTGACCGTGTTCTTCATATTTTCTACATCCTTTCCAAATTCTATATTGGCAAGACTACTCCGATACTTTATACTCTATATTGTAGATTTTACTACTTACTTATTACTAATTCCCAAGGAGACAAAAAACATATGAAAAAGAATCTATATCTGTATTTTTAAAACGGCTGTCTGATATTTTGGAATTTGTTATTTCATTTATATTGACCGCCGGTATTATCTTATTGTGTCTGCGTGTAGCCGGTGCGATTTACAAAATTCCAGATTTAAATGTCTGGCCTAACTACGAAGATCTTCTGGAAACTTGCTTCAATCTGATCATCGGTGTCGAGCTTATTAAAATGATGTACTCTCACTCCCCACAGACAGTTTTCGAAGTTCTCTTATTTGCAATTGCAAGACAAATCATCATCGATCATTCTTCCATCTGGAGCAGTCTTGTCGGTGTCTGCGCAATCGCTGTATTATTTGCCACACGTAAATTCTTATTCTGTAATTTTGATGATGCTGACAAATACATCTTCCACGCATCTGCAAAAGCAAAAAATATTGCCAGGCTTCTTTCCATTGACCTTCCGTATTCAGGAAACGATACACTGGAAGAGGTGATGCTTGATCAGTTAAAAAAGAAAATATAAATAACGAGATCGGAGCCTGTGTTTTTCTTCAAAGCTTCGGTCTACGCATCGCAAAAAAATCTGATGGAAAAATTTCAAGAATTGAAGTAATACGTGCTATACATTAACAACAAAACGTGCTATACTATATCTATCAGATAGATTACCGTTCTGGCCACCAACTGTCAGATATTAACGTCTAAAAAAACGTAGCAAAGGAGTTGGACAATATGAAATTCATTATTATTGGAAAGAACATTGACGTAACACCAGGATTAAAAGATGCTGAAAAAATTAGAAAATTACAGCGTTACTTCATACCTGACACACAGATTCATGTAACACTCAGCGTTCAGAAAGAACATCAGAAGATTGAGGTTACAATCCCTGTAAAAGGCAACATCATTCGTTCCGAGCAGGAAAGCGACGATATGTATGTATCCATCGACCCTACAAATTCAGTTTTCTTTCCTCTGTATTTACCGGTTTTTCAGTCGTAATAAACCGACTTTTTTCTACAATCTCATCTTCTCCACCCCGATAAATGGTTCGTATTCTGCATATTGTAATCCTTTCGTATAATTTAACTTTATACATAATATAATACCTAATTTCTTAAGATTTTCCTACTCAAATATGAAGTTTTTATTTTTTTTTATAAAAGAGTGTACATTTGCTGGTAATAACTTGGTATAAAGGAGGTTAAACGATGAACTATGGAAAGAAAAAGCTGCGAGGCAGAAAAATAGCGTCAAATCTTACTGCAGGGGAAACGCGTTGTCCGTTTGTTCAAGGCACTGCTGATCTGTTGTACTTGCTGCAGTAGGTCGGAATGCTGGCGGCGGTCTTTTTATAAAAGATTATTGATGACACTCCGATGTTTCCACTTCTTTGGGACGTTAAACGGAAGGTTTTCTTTCGTTTATGCTGATGACGGAAGCATTCTGAGGTTGAACGTTTTGTATCTTCTGGTTCCAATCGAGTATAAGTCTTGTTGAGATACCGGAAAATCTTCAACATGTGCTTTTTTGTTGCAACGAGGATGAGCGTTTTATAAGCATAACGGTATAGGATTCAGGTATTGCCTATGTTGTGGTAGTGGTATTGCCAAGTTTTTGAAGGTGCCAGTACTCTGACTCAGCAGCTGATCAAGAACAATGTATTCCCGAACTTTACAAAGAGAAAATTTCTATGATAAATTACAACGTAAAATTCAGGAACAGTATCTTGCAGTACAGATTGAAAAGCAGATGAGTAAAATGAGATTATGGAAAGTTATCTCAACACAATCAACCTTGACATGGAATTGTCTGGGTGTACAGTCTGCTTCTCAACGTTATTTTGTAAAGATGTTTCCGATCTGACATTATCTGAATGTGGTAATTGCCGGAATCACACAGAATCCGACAGATTATGATCCAGTTACACGTCCTGAGAATAACAAGATCAG
>VOFG01002051.1_pt1 | contig 10057 bp, 15 predicted proteins | sample 5384171 | NCBI WGS metagenome assembly VOFG01 (sample SAMN12384726, study PRJNA508395) | human gut metagenome | isolation source: healthy gut F | host: Homo sapiens | reverse complement strand
GAGAGCGCACAGAAGAAGCTGCGCGAAGCGCTCGGCCGCATCATCAACGAGGGGGCGGCGGGCTGATTTGCATCATCCTGTAAAAGCGCCGCTCGCTGCGAGACGACGGAAGGCAGGGCCACAGGCCCTGCCTTCCGTATGCTTTATGGGATGCTGAAGCTGAATACCCACTGGCTCACACAGAGCACCCGACCGTCGGCGCGGTTGTGGCTGTAGGCCTCCGCCGACGGCTCCACGGGATACTGCAGCCACGTCTTCTGGTGGACGTAATCCATCTGGATGCGGAGATAGGGCGTCTCCGCCGGGGTTCTGACGCGGCAGGCGACGTAGCCGCGCTGGTTTTCACCCCGGTTCCGGAAGCGAAAAGGCGGCGATGCCGTTTGTCTGCGTCACGAGTGTGCCGAAGCTGCTGTATGCGGCGGTCACGTTGCCGAGGGAGGCGTATGGCGCGGCGTTTGCCGCGCCGCCGCGGTCGCCAGCACGCGCCCCGTCCAATCACCCCAGTCGACGGGTTCGTCTGAGGTGGGGAGGACGCGGAGCGCTTCCGTGCCGTAAAAAGCCGGGATTCTCGAGCCAGCGGAAGTGATAGAACACGATCCACTCACCCCCGCCGTCCGAGGCTTCCGCTATCTGTACGGCGACACCCGTGACACGCAGCTCCCGCGTGTCATAGACGATGTCCGTCCATGTGTGCTGGCCGAAACCCTTTTTGACGGTGCGCCCGTCGTTCATGGGGACGTCCTCCGACCGGCTCACCACGCACAGCGCGCCGCGGCAGGCGGCGAGATCGTCCTCCGAGATCCGCGAACACATCCTCCGGAAATCCGAGCGCCGCGAGCTGCGATCGCTCTTCGGCATACGCACCCTGCGGCGGCAGCGCCGTCCAGTCCATCGCGTAGCTCCGCCGAAGAGGTAGCCGCAGGCGATACAGGCGGCAAGCCAAGCCGTAAGCCCCGCAGCGAGCCACCCGTCCGGCACCCGCACCGCCGCGGGGCGGACGGCGTACCCGCTCTCGTCCAGCACCCTGGTGAGCCTGAACAGACTGCGCAGAACGCAGAGATAGGCGGCGAGAATGACCGCGGCGAAGAGCCAGCCGACGTTTGGCCGCGCGAAAGTCAGCGCAACCAGCAGCACATACCAGAAAAAGAGCGCCGCCGCGCTTTTACCGGACGGGAGCCCGGCCTTCCGCTGCACGGCGTCCAGCCCGCGCCAGAGACAGAGGAACACCGCGAGTTCGAGCGCCGCGGCGGCATAGCCGAGCCAACTGGACGCCGTCTCCGGCGCAATCGCGGCACGCAGCGCAAGACCCGCAGCGGCGCACGCAAACCACGCGCCGCAGAGCCGGAAGCCCGCGCAAAACCAGCGATTCTCGCGCCGCAGCGCGCGAAAACCGAGCAGAAGCAGCACCAGCCCGACGGTAGGGAGGATATACTGCAGGCCGCTCACCTGCAGCGTAACCGTGCAGAGCGCGCTCCCCCAGAGCACGCGCCGCAGCGCCCGATGGCCGGGTGTCACCCCGGCGACGACCGTCTCGGGCGGCGCGGAGAGGTTCTCCGCGAGCAGCGTCTCAAAGGCCTGCTCGTTCCGATCGCGCTTATCCATCCAGCTCACCTCCCAGCATTCCGCGCAGCCGCTTTTTCAGGCGGTAGAGCCGCCCCTCGACGGCGCGCTCCGTCGTTCCAAGCTCCGATGCAATCTGGCTCGTCGGCTGTAAGTAGTAGTATTTCCGGTAAACAGCGCCTGCTCCGCGGTGCTCAGCTGCGCGAGCGCCCGCTGCAGCGCCGTCGCCGCTCCGCCCATAGGGCGCTTCCTCTGGATCCGGGGCAGGGGAGGGCGCATGCTCCGGAAGCTCACCCTCGCCGCGGCGCGCGGTATGCCGCGCGAAGTTATAGGCCGTGTTCCGCGTGACGGCGGTGAGCCATGCCTTCCAGCTGCCGCGCTGGGGGGGCGAACCGGTCGGCCTTTTCCCAGATGCGTAGCGTCACCTCGGAGAAGCAGTCCTCCCGGTCGTGCGCGTCCGGGACGATCGGCGCGATGATGTACCGGATCAGCGGCCCGTAGTGCAGCAGGAGCTGCTGCATCCCGTCCGGGTGCTTATCACGCAGCAGCCCGGCAATCTCCCGCTCGCGCATGCCCATCGCCTCCTCTCACGCGCTTTCTATCCAATAGATACACGAAACACGCGGAAAACCCACGCGGTTTTCACGGAATTTTTTTCAAAAAAGGGCATCCGGCGCGGTCGGATGCCCTTTTTTTACATGGAACGCTTATTTTTGAGCGCCTGTACGGCGGCACGGAGGGCGTCGACGTTCTCCTGCGTCGTGGCCCAGCTCGCGCAGAAGCGCACGCCGGAGTGCGTCTCGTCGACGCGCTCCCAGTATTCATAGCCGAAGCTCTTACCGAGCTCGGCGAGGTCGCTGTCCGGGAGGATGGGATACTGCTGGTTGGTGGGGGAGTCGAACAGCAGGGGATAGCCCGCGGAGACGAAAATGTCCCGGATCTGATGAGCCATCTCGATGGCGTGGCGTGAGATCCTCAGGTACAGATCGTCCGTGAAGAGCGCGTCGAACTGGATGCCGAGCAGGCGGCCCTTGGCAAGGCGCGCGCCGTGCTGCTTCATCATGAATAGGAAGTCCTTCTTCAGCGCGGGCTCCGTAATCACGACCGCCTCGCCGAAGAGCGTACCGACCTTCGTACCGCCGATGTAGAACACGTCGCACAGGTGCGCGACGTCCTGCAGCGTCACGTCCGTCCCGTCGGTCATCAGGCCGTAGCCAAGGCGCGCGCCGTCGATGAACAGCCGCAGCCCGCAGCGCTGGCAGGCGTCGTAGATCGCCGTCAGCTCCGACTTGGTATAGAGCGTGCCGCACTCGGTGGGGTGGGAGATGTAGACCATGCCGGGCTGGACGATGAAGTCGCTGGAGGGGCCGTCCGGTGCCAGTGGACATAGTCCTCGATCTGGCGGGCGGTAATCTTGCCGTCGTCCGTGGGCAGGGCGATGACCTTGTGGCCGGTGGCCTCGATGGCGCCGGTCTCATGGCAGTTGATGTGTCCGCTCGCGGCGGAGGAGAACGCCCTGCCACGGGCGCAGGATCGCGGCGATCACGGTTGTGTTCGCCTGTGTGCCGCCGGAGAAAAAGTGAATATCCGCATCCGGCGCATCGCAGGCCGCGCGGATCCTGGCGCGGGCAGACGCACAGTATTCGTCCTCGCCATAGCCGACGGTCTGCACCATGTTCGTCTCGGCCAGACGCTTCATAATCTCTGGATGGGCGCCCCCGAGATAATCGCTGTTGAAGTAGATCATGGGAAAACGCTCCTTTCTTCTGTTCAGTTTCATCTTACTACAATTCTTGCCCGAAGTAAAGCGCGAAAATCGCGCCCGTCGCGGGCTTGCAATGGGCGGGCATTTTCGATATAATAGATAAAAACGCATGGGGAGGGGCTCTATGAAAAAGGTTCTCTATTATCTGCTGCTGGCGGTGCTGATCGGCGTGTTCGCCTTCTCCGCCTATAAGATCGGGAGTTATCTCGTCGAGAAGCATAAGAGCGAGCAGGTGACGAAGGCGGCCGAGGAATTCACCACCCCCGTCGAGACGGACGAGGGAGCAGACGACGAAGGAGCCGGAGCGCATTTCTGTCGATTTCGCCGCCCTGCGCCAGCAGAACGGCGACGTGGTGGCGTGGCTCTACGGCGCGGACACGGGGCTGAACTACCCCGTGGTGCAGGCCGACGACAATGACTATTACCTCTACCGTCTGCTCGACGGCAGCTACAATAAAACGGCACGCTCTTCGTCGACGCCGCGTGCAAGGCCGACTTCTCCGGCCGCAACACGATCATCCACGGCCACCATATGCGCTCGGGCGCGATGTTCGGCCACCTCGTGGAGTATAAGAAGCAGGCGTTTTACGATGCGCACCCGTACCTCTATCTCATGACGCCGGAGCAGACCTACCGCGTCGACCTCTTCGCGGGCGTGGTATGACCTTGCCGCACTTTTCAGCCCATTCGGTGACGCACGCAGCGTCGATGGGCTTGATGGTGTGGATGTTGATGACGGCGGCGTCGATGCCTTCCTTGGCGAGCTTTTCCGCGGCCACGAGGGATTCATTGACCATCAGGCCGGTCGCGAAGATCGCGACATCCTTGCCCTCGCGCAGGACGTTTGCTTTGCCGATCTCAAAGGGCTTGACCATGTCGCCCTCGAAAACGGGGGAGGCGAGACGCGCAAGGCGCATGTAGACAGGACCGTTCATCTCGGCGATCGCCATGGTGGCGGCCTTGGCCTCGTTGGCGTCCGCGGGGCAGATGACCGTCATGCCGGGGATGACGCGCATGAGGGCGAGGTCCTCGATGCACTGATGGCTGCCGCCGTCCTCGCCGACGCTCACGCCGGCGTGGGTGGCGCAGATCTTGACGTTGAAGTGCGGATAGGCAACGGAGTTGCGGATCTGCTCGTAGGCGCGGCCGGCCGCGAACATCGCGAATGAGGAGCAGTAGGGGATGAGCCCCATCGTGGACATACCGGCGGCGATGTCGACCATGTTGGCCTCGGCAATGCCGAAGTTGTAGAATTTCTCGGGGTGCGCCTTGGCGACCTTGCAGGTCTGGGTCGCGTTGGCAAGGTCGGCGTCGAGCACGACGACCTTATCGTTCTTTTCCACCAGCTCGATCAGCGCTTCGCCGTAAGCCTGGCGGGTCGCAATTTTATCAGCCATGTTCTTAGTCCTCCAATTCCTTCAAAGCCTGATCGCGCTGCTCGGCGTTGGGCGCCTTGCCGTGCCAGCCGACCTGATTTTCCATGAACGAAACGCCCTTGCCCTTGACCGTGTGGGCGAGGATCGCCTTGGGCTTGCCGGGCATCGTCGGCTTCGGAGAGCGCGGCCTCCACCGCGTCGAGATCGTTGCCGTCCGGCAGCTCCACAAGGTCAAAGCCGAACGCGCGCAGCTTGGCGGGCAGATCGCCGAGGCTCATGACCTGATCGTTCGAGCCGTCGATCTGCAGACCATTGTTGTCGATGATGACGGTGAGGTTGTCCAGCTTATAGTGGGCGGCGGCCATGTAAGCCTCCCAGATCTGCCCCTCCTGACTCTCGCCGTCGCCGACGAGGGCAAAGACCTTCGTATCCTTGCCGAGGTGCTTGGCGCCGAGCGCCATGCCGACGGCGATGGACACGCCCTGACCGAGCGAACCGGTGGAGGCGTCCACGCCGGGGACCTTCTTTTCGCGTCGGGGTGGCCCTGCAGGATGGAGTGGAGCTGGCGGAAGTTTGCGTACTCGTCGCGGGAGATGAAGCCCTTGGCGGCGAGCACCGCATAGTAGCAGGGAGCCGCGTGGCCCTTGGAGAGCACGAAGCGGTCGCGGTCGGGATCGTGCGGGTTCTTGGGGTCAACGCGCATGTGGTTGAAGAAAACGCTGGTCATCAGCTCCACCGCGGACAGCGAGCCGCCGGGGTGGCCGCTGCCGGCGTTGGCGGTCATCGTGATGATGTCGCGCCGCACCTGCCGGCAGATGGGGGAAAGCTCTTTTGTATTCATGGAAACCCTCCTTGAAAAATACATTTCATCAACTGTTAAGTATATCGGATGAAGCCGGGAAAGTCAATTTTAATCCTCGTTCTTTTTCATCTTTACATGCGACAAGGGATTTGCCTTTGCAGCAACGCGCAGCGCGTCGTTATCAATGTGTGTGTAGATCTCCGTCGTGTTCAGATGCTCATGTCCGAGCACCTCCTGCACGGCTTTGACGTCCACGCCGTTTTGCAGCATCAGCGTTGCCGCCGTGTGGCGCAGCTTGTGCGAGGAATACTCCGAGGGGTCGAGTCCCGCGGCGCTCAGGTGCTTTTTGACGAGCGCGTGGACGCTCGAGCGGCTGATGCGCTCGTTGCGCGACGAGAGAAAGAGGGCATTGTGATCGCGGCCGGAGATGGGGCGGCGGACGGCGAGATAACGCTTGAGCGCATCCTTGCAGGCGTCGTTTAAGTAGACGATGCGCACGGGCGCGCAGAAAACTCTGCGCGCCCGCAAAGAAAAGCCATGTGCTACGAAGCGCTGCCGCTCATCATGGCGGCGATGAGAATCGAATAGTACTTCGTATCGTCCGAGTCGCTGCGGCTGTTGATGATGATCGGGCAGGCCGCGCCGCAGATCGTGCTGGCCATCGTATGCCCCCCGCGATGCAGCTGCAGGTCTTATACATGATGTCCCCCATCTCGACATACGGCACGAGCAGCAGATCCGCCTGCCCGGCCACGGGGTCGCTGATCGTCTTGGGCGGGCGGACTCGCGCGAGAGCGCGCTGTCGATCGCGAGCGGCCTCGGAGACGACGCCCCGGAATCCCGCGCCCGCGCCACCTCGCGCGCCGTCACGGTCGAGGGCATCTTCTCCGACACGGTTTCGACCGCGGACAAAACCGCCACCTTCGGCGTCTCGATCCCCAGCGCGTGCGCCACAGGCAGCGTAGTTCTCGACGATCCCGATCTGCGTCTCGACATCGGGGTTAATGTTGATCGCCGCGTCGGTGATCAGAACGATCCGCCCGTCGTACTGGAAAAAGCCGCACTGGCTCAGCAGCCGCCGCCCGGTCTGCGGCATCAGACCCGTCTCGCGATTTAAAATCGCGCGTGCGAAGTCCGCCGTGTGCAGCAGCCCCTTCATCAGCATGTCCGCGCGCCCCTCGCGCACAGTGCGCACGGCCAGCTTCGCCGCGTCCAGCTCCGTGCCGGTAAACGGCACGATCTCATAGTCCGACACCTGCTCGCCCATTCTGCGCAGGAGCCGCGCGATCTCGTCGGCCGGGCCGATAAGCGTACCCTCCGCCGCCCCGGCGCGCTGCGCGCGCACGAGCCGCCAGCGCCGGTTCATCCTGCGCGTTGGCGAGCGCGATGCGTCCGCGCAGGCCGTGCGAGAGCACATGCCTCTCCAGTTCCTGAAAGCTCGTAATCAAAACGGTGTTCCTCCGTGGTATCAAGAATCTCGGCGGCGCAAACGCGCGTTGTCCTCGAGCATGTCAAGCAGCTTTTCCATGTTCTTGATGTCCTCGTCGCTCTCGAGCTTCACGTAGGTCTGCGGGACAAGGCTGATGTCCGCGCTGACGAAGGCGTAGTTCTTCTCCTCGAGGGCCTTGACGACGTCGTTGAACGCGTCGGGGTCGGTCGTGATCTCGAAAACGTTATCCTCGGCGTTGAAATCGTCGGCACCGGCGTCGAGCGCATCCATCATGACGGCGTCCTCGTCGTAGTCTCCGTCCTCGTTGTCGATGATGATGACGCCCTTGCGGTCGAACGACCAGCTGACGCAGCCCTGCGCGCCCATGCCCTTGCCGAACTTGTCGAAGTAATGGCGGACCTCGGGCGCGGTGCGCTGGCGGTTATCGGTCAGCGCCTCGACGATGACGGCGACGCCGCCGGGGCCGTAGCCCTCGTAGGTGACGGACTCGTAGTTGTCGGTGTTGCCCGAGCCGAGCGCCTTGTCGATGGTGCGTTTGATGTTGTCGTTGGGCATGTTGGCAGCCTTCGCCTTGGCGATAACGGTCGCGAGACGGGAGTTGTTATTCGGATCGCCCGAGCCGCCCTGCTTGACGGCGACGATGATCTCCTTGGCGATCTTGGTGAACGCCGCGCTGCGCTTGGCGTCCGCCGCGCCCTTGGTCTTTTGGATATTGTGCCACTTGGAATGTCCGGACATGATTGATCTTCTCCTTACAGATAGTATTGAATGACGTCTCTGTGCGACGTCGATATTACGGTTTTCACCTCGGGGAAATGCTCCTCCAAATACGCCTTGACCGTCGGACAGACGACGTTCTCCGTCGGAAAATGCCCTGCGTCGATCAGGTTGAGTCCCCGCGTATCCAGAAAATCGTTGTAGCGCAGATCGCTCGTCACGAACGTATCGCAGCCCTGCGCAATGGCCTGCGGGATGTATTCGCCGCACGCGCCGCCGCCGACGGCTACGCGGTGCACCCGCCCGCTGCCGCGGCAATAGCGCAAGCCGCCGCAGCCGAGTAATTCTATCACATCCCGCAGGAACTCTTCAAGCCCTTTTTCGCAGGAAAGTGTGCCAATACGCCCGATTTTTTCGTCGTTGAGCAAAAAAACATCGTTAAGGCCCAGTTTTTTCGCCAGACAGTCGTTCACGCCGCCGTCCGCAGCATCCAGATTCGTGTGCATGCAGATGGCGGAAATGTCGTTTTTGACGAGTGTGGTCAAAACGCCGCCGAGACGCGTGTCGGGCCGAAGGGTCTGCATCTCGCGCTCGTGCCAGCGCACGTTCATCACCGGATGGTGGGACACGATGAGCTGCGCGCCGCAGTCGATGGCCTCCTGCACCACGCGCTCGGTGATATCGAGCGCGACTAAAATGCGCTCGACCTCCTGCTCGGGATCGCCGACGAGGTGGCCGACATTGTCCCAGTCCATCGCGCTCTCGCGCGGCGCCCAGGAAAAAAGCCTCTGTTCGATCTCATGTACCGTTGCCATGTTCCCACTCCCCTTTTCTTCTCTCGATCTCTTCGATGAGATTTTCAAGATGCGCGATACGCGCCTCCTTATCTGCGAGCGACGAGACGGCGAGGCCGTCTCTCGCCCGATTGAGCTTTATAAGATGCTGTGACAGGTATTCGCCGTACAGCGGGTCGGACCGCAGCAATAAGCCTGTCAGCGCGTCCGCTTCGCTCAGCTCCTGCCCCATCCCCGCTCTCACACGGAAGACGACGTAAAGCTGCTCCTGTCGCGCACGAGCGTCTCGCTCAAAAAGCGGTAGCCGTGCCCGCAGAGCCAGCAGCGCAGAAGGTCGATCTTTGTCTGCGGCTGCAAAATGAGCGTATGCACGTCCTCATGCGTCCAGGGCGCGGCCTCGAGAATACCGAGGATCGTCTCGCCGCCCATGCCGGCGATAGCGATGGCGTCGCACTCCTCTGCTTTGATCTTCGCAAGGCCCGGGCAGAGGCGAAAATCCATGCGCTCCGTCACGCCGTATTCTCGCGCCGTCCCACGCGCGTGGTCAAGCGGCAGCGCGTTGATGTCAGACGCAATGGCGCTTTCAATGCGCCCGTGCTGCAAAAGCCACACGGGAAGATACCCATGGTCGGTGCCGACGTCGGCCAGTCTCGCGCCCTGCGGCACAAGGCTTGCGATGCATTGCAGCCGCGGCTGAAGCTGTAATTCCTTTTCCACCGCCGCCCTCCTTTCGCTTAGGAGATGGTCGTGGCGGTGCCCATGTCGATCATGATGATCGGCGCGGGGTATTTCTCCAGCGCGGCCACGGCGTTTGCGACGATATCCGCGCCGAGCTGGTTGTGTACCTCCATCCGGATGTTCAGCCCTGTCTTCACGCCCGGCCCCACGACCATCGGCGGCTTTCCGAGCAGGCGCGTGAGCGCCTTTTCCATCATAAAGTTGATCGGCGGCACGACGCTCGAGAAAATGGCGCCGGTGACGTCCTTCAGGTCGTAGTGATACAGCTGGAACAGGTTCATCAGGTCGATGCTGATCTGATCGGCCGTTTTGCGGCTGTCCGTGTCGATGGACGCGAGGAACTTCAGCTCCCGCTTCCGGTCGAACAGACCCGCCGAGATCGTCGAGTTGCCGACATCAATCGCCAAAAGCATCTGCGAGTCCTCCCTCTTTCGTATTCTCTCTTATTTCATATCATAGCACGCTCCGTGTACAATGGCAACAGGAAAAGCCCGGATACCCGCGGGGCGCGCCGTTTCTTGCCGGAGAGGTCAGATTTTCTTCGCCGATACATCGCAGATCTGCAGGCGGATGCCGTTTTTCGCGGCGGCAGTGCGGCCCGTCTCCGAGGAGCTTGTCGCGATTCTTCGTGAGCAGCTGCACGACCAGCTCGTCCTTCTTCTCCTGCGGCAGCTTCTCGAGCAGGCCGCGCGCCATGTTCGAGGCCATGGCGGAGTTGCCGGAGAGCACGGAACCGAAGAGGCCGGTCCTGTCCTCCTTTTCAGCTTCTCGACCAGCAGCGGGACGAGAAAGTCTGCCACGGAGTCATAGTCGATCTCGTCGATCAGTTTTCAGTTCAATCATATGCTGTCCTCC
>VOFG01001691.1_pt1 | contig 10057 bp, 17 predicted proteins | sample 5384171 | NCBI WGS metagenome assembly VOFG01 (sample SAMN12384726, study PRJNA508395) | human gut metagenome | isolation source: healthy gut F | host: Homo sapiens | reverse complement strand
ACCGTGCCCTGGGCGTCTCCTCGTCCCGGCCTTCAGCTGGGTGGCCGTGACCTTGGTGGGGATGCGGCAGGCCGCCTGATGGGGAATAGCACGCAGATGAGCTTCTCCTTGGCCCGGGTCATGGGCCACGTACAGGATCCGCATTTCCGCTGCCCATCGTCGGACGCGGCCCGGAAGATGCAGTTCTGCACCTCATTGGTGTCCTGATACTCGTCCACCATCACCTCCCGGTAGCGGTGTGACACCTGCTCCCCCCAGCTCCGTGGGCGAGCCGTCCTCGTTAGCCAGCAGCGTCAGGGCGTAGTGCTCCTGATCTGAGAAGTCCAGCGCGTTGCGCCGCACCTTTTCGGCCTGATACCGCTGGCCGGAAAAGGACGCCGTCAGCCTAAGCAGCCCCGCATGGCCGGGGCGATGGCCCGCATAGGTCATCAGGTGCTCCGATTCCGGCGTTTCGTAGGGGCGCGGCCAGCTTTTTCAGCTCATGTCCGCCTGATACACCCGCAAAAGCTGGCTGCGGAGGTGTCGGTCCTCCGGGGTCTCCGCCATCCGTTTGGACAGTTCGGCGGCGATCTTGCTCCGCAGCTCGGCGGCGGCAGCCTTCGTGTAGGTGATGATGAGAAAATCATCGATATGGCAGTGGTCCTCCGTCACGTATCGGAACAGCCGCTCCACCAGCACCTTCGTCTTGCCGGACCCGGCGGCGGCAGACACCAGCAGGCTGCCGCCCCGGTTTTCCACCGCCGCTTGCTGCTGCTCCGTCAGTTTCAGCTTTGCCATGGGTCACCGCCTCCTTCCTCAAGTTCTTTCCAAAATTCCTCCGGTTTTACCGGCAGGATGTACCGCAGACGATCCCGATCCCGGCCATCCCGGAACTGACAGGCGGAGACCCAGTCGCAGAAACGGCACTGGCTGTCCTCCTCGCTGTGGCAGCAGGGATCCGCGTCGATGTTGCCGCTGCGCAGCTCGTCGGAGATCTGGCCCAGCAAGTTGTCCACATACGTGCCCAGCTTCCCCAGCCGGGCGGCGGAGGCGAGGCTCCCGGAGAGATTTCCGTCCTTGCCGACCCGCAGCGGCAGATAATGGGGCTCCGTCAGGGCCTCATGCTCCATGGCCTGTAACACCGCCGGGTCCTCCAAGAGAAGTCCGGAGCGCTTCAGTGTCTTTTCCCGCTCCTTTTGCAGAGCTTCCTGAGAGATGCCCCGCTCCGCCGGCAAAATCTCGTCCCGTGCGGGGAGATACAGCACGCCTGCCGGTTCGATCTCTTTTCCGAAAAATTCCGCCCCCTCCTTTTGCAGGGCAAAGAGGTACAGCAGCATCTGAATATCCAGTCCCATGCGGACGTTGGCCAGATCGAATTTCTTCTTGCCGGATTTGTAGTCCACCACCCGGAGGTACAGCTTATCGTCCTGATCCAGCCGTCCACCCGGTCCACCTTGCCGCCTACCCGCAGTTCCCCGTCCGGACGGGAAATGGTGACGGCGGGCAGTGTTCCGTCCTTCCCTCCGAACCCCAGTTCGAAGGCCATGGGGACAAAATCCGAGTGGCGCAGTTCCTCCGCCACCTGGTCAATGATAGCGTAGGCGTTGGTCCGCAGACGGTTGAACAGATACCGGAACCGGGGGGTACGGTTCTGGAAATTGTGCAGCTCCTGTTCCGCGTATTGGTCGATATATTGTCGGGTCAGGCGGTGAAGTTCTTTGTTATCCACCGCAGCAAAGCCGCCCTGCCCCAGTACGTCTCGGGTGACGTTTTCCAGCAGATAGTGGAGGAACGTGCCGATCTGGGGTGCGTCGAAGGTGGCCGGTTCCCGGGGCTTGGCCCGCAGACCGTACTCCATGAAGTAGGCGAAGTGGCAGGAGCGCATCCGTTCCAGCCGGGAGGCGGTCATGGAAACCCGCTCTCCGTAAATGGCCCGGACTGCCTCCGGCGACAGCCGTCCCCGGCCCATGGCAGCGGGCTGCGCCATGGCGGTTCAGCACCGCGCCCTGCCGGCTTTCCTGCTGAAAATACCGCCACAGGGGGCCGTCGGGGTCCTGTCCCGCCATTTCCAGCGCAGGTTCAACGGCTGACAGGCGATATGCCTTGTCAGCTCGCTCGTGTTCCACACACAGCTCCGGGAATAGTTTCCGCAGCCGCTCCACCACAAACGCGGGGCGCAGTTCGCTGCCGGAAACATCCGTCACCGGATAGCTCACCGTCAGGCCCGCCGTGGGCTGGGCAAGCGCAGCGTAGAGGTTTTGCAGTTCAATGCCCATCCGTTCCATGCCGGTGGGGGCCAGCTCGACGCCCCGGAGGGCCAGCGCCTGACGGTCATCCTCGTTCAGCAGGCCGCCGCTCTGACCGGGGTCCGGCAGCACGTGGTCATTGGCTCCCAGCAAAAAGAGGTAGCTTGTGGTATGCCGGTCATTCCGGGTGATCTCGCTGACGGACACCTGATCCAAAGCCACGGGGATGGTACCCACGCTGTACTGGGTCAGCACCAGTCGGAACAGCCGCTCAAACTCGCTCTGTTCCAAGTGTTCTTCCCCTAAAATTTCCACAAACTGATCCAGCACACCGCAGAGGATCTCCCAAAGCTGAGCGGTCTCCTCCGCCTCCTGCATCCGGCCCGCTTCCGCCTGCGCATGCATCCGCTCCGTCAGGGCCGTTTCCAGTCAGCTCCTCCAATGTGAAACCGTACAGGGCCTCTACATAGTCCCGGGCCGTCTCCCCGGCCTTCAAGCCCGCCGCCAGACGCTCCAGCGGCTCCCGCACCCGGCGGCGCAGTTGATTTACCTGCGTCAGCACGGCCTGCCGCCGGTCGTTCCATCGGCGCGCCGTAGCCGTCCGGGTTTTCCGTCCAGTCCACGTCCCGCAGCCACATCTGGCCATGATCTCCCATTTCAGGACATAGTTTTCCAGCAGGTCACATTCCTCCGGGCGTCAGACCCGCCAAACCGGTCTTCAGGCAGCGGAACACGTCCTCGTACTCAAAGCCGCCCGTCACCGCGTCCACGGCGGACAGCAGCAGCGTCAGCACCGGCTTTTCCAAATATCGCTGCGGCGGCTGAAGCAGTGGCGTTCCAAATGGCCCAGCGGGGTACTGACGCAGGTGACAAGGTGTTCTTACTTCACACTTTGCGCCGCTCTCCGCCGCCATCCGCTCCAGCCGGTAACGCTGGCCGATGGCGTTTTGAAACAGCTGCACCTCGTGCATATCCCCCAGCAGCGTCACCGTCAGGCTGTGGGCCTGATGCAGCACCGTGGCCAGAATATCCTCCTCCACCCGGTTGAAGTAGGAGAATCCGTCCACATACACGTCCTTGCCCGTCAGATAGTCGTCCTCCGGCAGCGCATCGCACAGCCTCTGCACCCGGGGCGCACGTCGAACCGTCTGCCATGGAGGCGGGCATCGTGGCGGCGAACACCAGTGCCGCCGAGCGCAGCTTGTCCCCGGCTGCGCCGGGAATGTCCTCCACCTGCCGCAGCAGCGTCTCCGGCTGCACCCGGTAGGCGTACAGCTCGTCCGCCAGCGCCACCAGCTGCCGCAGGAACGCGGGCCGCTGGGAGGGGCCGCGCGAACACCGTCAGCCGCCCGCTGACCTCCTGCAGCGCCCGCCGCATGGTCAGCAGCTTGCCGCCAGCGTCCAGCGTCACGTCCGCCAGTCCCGCCGGTGCGGCTCAGTACACGGGTGGCCAGACTGCGGAAGCTCAGCACCTCCGCGTGACGGCTCGCAGTCGGGCCGCAGGCCCGGCACAGGTCCAGCTCCGCGACGTGCGAAGCGTGCTCCGGCACGAGCAGCACCTGTCCCCGCTGGCTTCGCCGCGCCGTGATCTCCTCCAGCACCCGGCGGCTCTTTCCGGCGCAGGCCCGGCCCATCAGGATATGCAGCTCCATGGGTGCATCCCCTCTCTGTTCTTGTTTCACGACCATTATACAACATTTCCCGCCGCTTGCAAAGGATATTCCGCTCCCCGGACGCAAAAAGGACACGCGAAGCGTGTCCTTTTCCCGTTATTTCCGCTGCGCCAGCCAAAGATGCAGTGCGTCCCGGTTCTCCTCCGTCACCGTGATCACCCGGACGTTCGGATGCGCCGCCACCTGACGCAGAAACGCGCTCTCCGCCTGCTGCAAAACGCCGACGACGGGTGCATCCCCTCCAGCGCCCGCAGCACCGCCTGGCGGAACGCGGCGGCCTGCTCTTCATGCGGGCCAAGTTCGTCCATCACCAGCACCTCACAGCCCGCCGTATCGGCCAAAGCCCCGCAGCCCAGCTTATCGAACTGCTGCATATCCGCGCCGCCGCAACAGAACAAAAGGTTCTCCGCCGACGGCACGTCCACCGTTCCGGCCCGCAGCAGGTGGACGGAGGGCCGCTCCAGCACGCCCTCCACCCGCCGGGTGTAGAACCCGCCGGCGCGCGTGCCCTCGATGGCCGTCCGTACCAGCGTGGACTTCCCCACGCCCTTACGCCCGGTGAAGAACAGGTGCTCAGTGCATGGGGCAGCCATGGTGCACCTCTCCCTTGGCCTCACGGGCCGTGGCCCGCACCATGATCATCTCACCGGCGATGGACACGGCGATCTCCTCCCGGCGTCACCGCCTTGATGGCGGTGCCGATGGGGGTGTGGACGGCGGCGATGGCCGCCTCGCCGATGCCGGCCTCCCGCAGCCGCCGGTTCACGAAGGCCGTTTTCTTCCGCGATCCGATAACGCCCACATAGGCGGTCTCGCCGCAGCACCTGTACCTCCCGCCTGAAAATCGTGCTCGTGGCCGTTGGTCATGATGACCCGTAGTCCTCCGGCTGGATGGTGACATAGTCCTCGATGCGTTCAAAGTCGCCGCAGATCACCTCGTCCGCCTGGGGAAAATCTCCCCTGTGGCCAGCTCAGGCCGGTCGTCAAACACCACAGGGCGGAAGCCTACCGTGTGCAGCAGCGGCACGAGGGGGCCCTTAGCGATATGCCCCGCACCGAAGATCAGCGCCCGCTCCCCCCACCGGCAGCGCCATGGAAAACCGGGTCTGGCCGTCGCTCTCGTCCGTGTCCGTGACGGCGGCGGGACTGCCGTCCAGCGGCAGCGTCAGATACCCCGGCACGCGATCCTTCAACCGGCGCAGCACCTCCGCGGGCCACCGCGCCCCAGGCCGCGTCACCGGCAGGAACGCGGCAGAAATACACCGTCACCATCGCCGCCGCAGACCATGCCCACCTCGCCATCCTTTTGCAGACGGATAAAGTGGGTATAGCCGTTTTTGCCACCCGCAGCATCTCCCGGGCGATCTCGATGGAGCGCCCCTCCACCGCGCCGCCGCCGATCGTCTCGGCCAGCAGTCCGCTGCCGTCCACCAGCATCTGACTGCCCTTGCCCCGGGGGGCAGAGCCGTCATCCCAGATAATGGTAGCCAGCACCGTATCCTGGCCCTTTTCCCGGGCGTAGACCAGTTGTTGAAATATGGTGTGCATCGTCAGGCGCTCCTTTCATCTCTTTTTTGACGTGTCACGCGGCCTTGATGACAGAGTGGGCCGTCAGCGCCGCGAATTGCGCCTCCGTCAGCTCACAGTGGTAAAACAGCTCAAAATACGCGCTGACCACCTCGTACAGGTCATAGTCCGCCGCATCGGGGTACAGCACGGCGGCCATCCACAGCATGCCCAGCAGCCGCTGCACGGAGGGAGGGAAGCCCATCCAGTTGTACGGGCCGAAGGGCACTTGTAATACTTCCCCTCCTTGATGGCGGTGATGGTCTGCCAGTTCTCATTGGCCGCCACGGTGCTGTAAATGCTGTTCGGCGCGAACAGGATCACGTCGGGATTCCAGTTCAGGATCTGCTCCATATCCACCTCGTTGCCCGTGCCCTTGCTGGACGGCTCGTCCACCACGGCCAGGTTGTTGGCCAGCATATCAATGACCTCCGCATGGTAAGAGCCCTGGGCGATGACGTTCAAGCCCCTCGTCCCCTGTGATGTAAAGTATATTCGCTTTATCCACGCTGTCCGCGATGGCCTTCACCCTATCATACATGGCGCGGCAGTAGTCCGCCAGGCCCTGGGCCTCGTTGGGCATGGCCAGCAGGTCGCCCAGCATGGCATACGTCTCATCCATAGTGGCCAAATAGGCGTCAATGTGGACGAAGAGGGATGCCGGTCTGCTCCTGTAGGGCATCCATGTCCTCCGGCGAGGCTGCCCTTGGGCTCCGCCTACATCGATGACCACGTCCGGCGCAGCTGCCAGCAGCGTCTCCAGGTTCAGCTCACCCTGCCGCCATACAGCTGGCCCAGCAGCGGCAGACTCAGGTATTTCTCGTCAAAATACGTCTGCCCGTCTCGTCCCAAGCGTTGGCCACGCCCACCATCCTGTCCGGGGCGATGGCGAACACCACCATCTGGGCCAGCGGGCCGGATACGGCCACCTTCTGCACGTCCGCGGGCACAGTGACCTCGCGCCCGCAGGAGTCGGTGAACACACGGGTGGTATCCGCCTTTCCTGCACGTCATCCTGCTTGCCGTCCTGCTTCTGCCCGCAGGCGAACAGGCTCAGGCTCATGGCCAGCGCCAAAATTAGCGCCAGCAGTCTTTTCACGTTGTTTTTCATGGCTTTCCTCCTTATCATCTTCCCGGCTCACGCCGCGGAATACACGGTTTACTCTCCATCACCCATCTGAAGGTGATCAGGCCGAACTCCCGGCGGCTGGGCAGCTGCCAGGGAAATTCCGGGTCGCCTGTCTCCACCAACCGGGAGCGCCAGTCCTCGTTTCCGCCGTACAGCTCAAAGAACCGGCGGGCGGCCTCCAGGCTGCGGAAGGGCTGGTCGAACGTCAAAGGACGCAGTCCTTGTTGTAAAGCTAATCCCCTTTTCAGTCAAGACGCGGCAGGCTGTCTCATAGCTGTGCCGTCCCGGCCGCGGTGCTTGCCGGAAAAGCGGTGGCTTTCATCGTTCCGCACCACCGCCAGCACCGTACCCCGGCAGCACCGCGCCGCCGTGGCCAGTATCTCCTCCATACTGCCGAAGAAGCAGAACACCATGGCGTCAAACGGCTCGTTCAGGCCGGTAGGCCAGCACGTCGCCCCCGCACCGCCGTCACGTTGGTGATGTGCCGGGCCCGATCTCCCGCTCCAGCACCGCCAGCGCCTGACTGTCCCGTTCCACCGCCGTCACCGCGCCCACATACGGGGCGAGGGACAGGGACAGATACCCCAGCCCGCAGCCCGCGTCACAGATGCGGTTCGTCCGCCGGAGATAGGGCTGACAGCTCCGCCGTCAGCTTTTCCGGTGGAAATCCGTCCGGCGGCAGGCATCGTCCATATAGGCGATGCGCTCCTGTGTCCACTTAAACATGGCCGTCTCCCTTCGGCACGACCACCGGGCCGTGCGCCGTGTCCAACAGCGCCGCGTCCACGCCGTACAGCCGCCCAGCAGCGACTCCGTCAGCACCTCGCGGGTGTCGCCGAAGGCGGCCACCTGGCCGTCCCAGCAGCGCCAGCACCCGCTGGAGAACCGCAGCGCGTGCTGGGGGTCGTGGGTGGACAGGATCACCGTATAGCCCTGCCCCGCCAGCTCGCTCACCCGCTGCAGGACCCGCAGCTGGTTGCCGTAGTCCAGCGAGGGACGTGGGCTCGTCCATCAGCAGCAGATCCGACCGCTGGCACAGCGCCCGTGCGATGAGCACCAGCTGCTGTTCGCCACCGGACAGTGTTGCGAAATTTCGCGCAGCCAGCCGGGCCACGCCCATCTGCTCCAGCGCCTCCATGGCCCGCTTTTCCTGCTCCGCCGTGGGGGAACGGAACGGCGACAGCTCACGGGTCAGGCCCATCAGCGCCGTGTCCAGCACCGAATAGCCGAAGGTGGGCCGGTGTATCTGCGGGGATGTAGGCGATGCGGGCCGCCAGCTCCCGCCGGGACAGGCCTCGCACCTCCCGGCCATCCAGCTCGATCGCGCCGGCGTAGCCGTCGATGCCGCCCAGCAGGCAGCGAAACAACGTGCTCTTTCCCCGCGCCGTTGGGCCCGAGCACAGACAGAAACTCGCCTTTGTCCGCCGTGAAGGACACACCCTTCCAGCACCGGCACATCCTGGTATAGCTGTACGACAGGTCGTTCACCGTCAGTTCATGCCCGTTCGCCCCCCTTCACCATCAGGTAGATAAAGAAGGGCGCGCCCACGAAGGCCGTCAGGATGCCGATGGGGATCTCCACCGCCGTGAGACACCGCGCCAGGTTATCCACCAGCAGCAGAAAGGCCGCGCCGAACAGGCAGGACATGGGCAGGAGCCTGCGGCAGTCGTTGCCCACGAGGCGGCGGCTGAGATGGGGGATCACCAGACCCACCCAGCCGATCATGCCGGAGACGGAGACGGCGGAGGCCGTCAGCACCGTGGCAGACAGGATCACCGTCAGCCGCAGCCGGTCGGTATGCGCCCATGGCCCGTGCCTCGTCGGCGGACAACGTCAGCAGGTTCATCCGCCAGCGCAGAAGCAGCAGCGGCAGCAGCCCCACCGCCATGCACGCGGCGGCAAAGGTCACGGTCTTCATCCGCGTCCCCGACAGACTGCCCATGAGCCAGTAGGTGATCTGCGGCAGCTGGTTGCTGGGGTCGGCCACCAGCTTGATGTAGGACGTCCCGGCTGTGAACAGTGACCCCACCATGATGCCCGCCAGCAGCAGGTTCATCACCCGGTTTCCCCCTGGTACGCCGCCCCACAAGATACACCAGCGCCACGGACAGCAGACTGGCACAGAAGGCGTACACCGTGACCGTCACGCTGCCCTGCCCCGTCAGAATGGCCAGCGCCGCGCCGAAGCACGCACCAGAGGACGCGCCTAAAAATGTCCGGCGCGGCCATGGTTCTGAAACACCGTCTGATACGACGCTCCCGCCGCCGACAGCGCGCACCCCACCAAGCAGGCCAGCAGGATACAGGGCAGACGCACGTTCCACACGGCGATGGCCATGTTGAATCCGTCCACGTCTGCTCCACCGGGAACAGCCGGGACAGCAGAATACGCACCACCTCCGACAGCGGCACATCGTACCGCCCCCACACGAAAGAGAGCAAAAGCAGCGCCAGCAGCGCTGCCGCCATACCAGTACCCGCCCTGTGGGCCGGTTTTTGCAGTTTCACAGGCACACGCCCCCTTTCCCAAAAAATTCCGTTCTATATTTTACGGGATAACGCCTCAAAATGCAAGCCCTACCGCTTCATATTATCGAGCAAATCTGTAGGAATATAAAATCATTCTATGTTACGGAATTCCCTCTTGCATTTCGCGGTGCAAAGCGTTACAATAGCGAAAAAATTTCAACAAGGAGGAAACGCCATGTACTATCAGGTGTCAAAGAATTTTTTGAAAAAGCTGCCCAATGCCTGCTTCGGCGCGGTAGCCGTCCGCGGGCTGGACAACACCCACGACATCCCGGAGCTGGAGCAGATGCTGGCCGAGAATGTCGCCGCCTGCGAGAGCTATTTCACCGGCAAAGCCCAAGGAAACGGAGGACATCCTGCCCTACCGTCAGGCGTTTACCGCCCTTGGCATCAACCCCAACAAGTTCCTCTGCTCCATCGAGGCCCTGCTGACCCGCATCGCCAAGGGCAAGGGCTTCCCCACATCAACGCCGCCGTGGATCTGGGCAACGCCGTGTCCATCAAGCACCGCCTGCCCATGGGCGCACAATGACCTGGACACCATCGACGAGGGTCTTGACGTGCGGCTGGCCCGGGAGGGCGACACCTTCATCCCCTTCTGGCAGCACCGAGGAGGAGACCCCCGACGTGGGTGAGGCCGTCTCACGCCTCCGGCAGCGAGATCCGCACCCGGCGCTGGAAGTGGCGTCAGTCGGAGCGCGGCAAGATCACTGAGGCGACGAGGGCCATCCTCTTCCCCATCGACGGCTTCTCCGATGTGAACGCCGGCGAGGTACAGGCCGCTGCCGATGAGCTGGTGGCCCTGCTGCACAAATACTTCGGCGACAGCATCGAGATCGAGACCGGCACAGTCACCAAGGCGATCATCCCCGCCGACTCTTCCTGTAAGCGGCAAAAAGAACGCCCGCGGGTAGCAGCGCGCATAAGACAGGTT
>VOFG01000830.1_pt1 | contig 10073 bp, 20 predicted proteins | sample 5384171 | NCBI WGS metagenome assembly VOFG01 (sample SAMN12384726, study PRJNA508395) | human gut metagenome | isolation source: healthy gut F | host: Homo sapiens | reverse complement strand
CCCAATGAGTTCAAGATTTCTTGAAATTATTGGGGCTCTTGCTTTTATAACTAATACGAAGAACTATAGAAATGTAAAAAATGAAACTAACTTCATTTTCATAAGATATACATGTTTCATATCTAAGCCATATCCATTTCATATTTCAAACAATTGATTCTGTATTCTAGCTCATCTTCATTAGGATGTTTTTTTATGTATTCCTCAAAACTAATATCCAATAACAATTCTTGATATTTTTGATCGATAATATCAAATACTGTCTCTCCCGTTTATTAGTCTCTCAAAATCTGTTTTATTAAAATCTAAAATAAATGTCTTTTCATCAATGCGTTCTCTAGACATACATATTTTTTTATTAATCCTTTACCATGTTCCCATCCCTTTCCACCAACGCCTTTCCATGAAACCATTAATCCTAGTTTTAATGATGACACTCTCATCAAACTATAAAACTTACCAATGTAAGTTACATCAACAGGTTTTTTTTATAATTCTTGCATTCACAAATAAAAAAGTTCTATAATATTCGTTTATTACTTTTGGGCATAACATCTTTCCGCGTTTAGTCAATCTCAAAAGACAAATCAATTTCGTTTGTACTGGTGCCAAGATTTTCATACGTTTCAAAATATTTTCCAGTATATTCGAACGTTGCTTTTAATAATTTTTCTAGACATTGCCCTTTTTAACCTAGTGGTTTCTTCTCTACTTAAGCCTTTATATGTTGTTTTTCCATTTATTTCATTACATCTATTATATAAATCGACAAATTTATCTTTATATTCACTCTTGAGCTTTCCAATATCATGAAATGCTTCGATACATTCATCGCTATCAAAAAATGTAACAATCTCCTCTATTTTTGATGCATCCATTCTTATATCACCTTGTATATCATATACGCATTCTGAGGCGCATCTGTTTCGGTGCCACAATTTCCGCACTCTAGTACATCTGGTATATCATCATAGCTTCTATATACATCACCTAAAGAACGTTTACACACTTTGCAACAAACTTCGAAATAAGACTCTACATAACCATTCTTTTGCAACAAATTCAATATTCTATATACAAGTTTTATATCAATATTAAATTTTCGCTTTATTTCACCTGGATATACCCAAGAATTGACCTTATAGTTAGAGATAAATGCGCATATATTTTGTGCTTTTTCTTCCGAAATATTATTATTCTGAAATTGTCTTGCAACATCAATAATATATCTCGTGACATAGCACATTCTCTCCTCTCCAATGTTAGACTGCAAATTACTTGCACAGTGTTGCATTAAACACCAATCATTCCCATCATATTCTTTAATGAATTTAACTTCAATTCTCCGATTCATAAACAAAAACTCTATTATTGGATATTCCGACTCAGCTCTATCATTAATATACTCTTCAAAAAGCAGCTTTGAAATGTGGTGAATTATCTAATTCCTCATTATATTCTCGAAGCATCGCTTTCATTTCATCAATAAATGGTAATTCTAAATTTCCCTTATTCCCAATTCCAATTGTGGCCTCTGATCCATTGCTCATTTTCATGCTTTGCCAACTCGGTATAACTCCGTCGCTTTTTCCGTTTTCTTTATATAATCTAATACATCATAAACATCAAATGCGGTTATGTCATTAGAAATATACGTCCGCATCCATGCAATTATATCATTGATATAAGTCGACTTATTTATGTCAAAATAATTTTCAATTGCATCAAATCTGATTTCTACTACATTCAAATCTTTATATATACGTATTACCGCTGCATTTCTTTTTTTTCGTCTTGCTCCTCTACTATCAATTCCTTCTAGTTTAGTTAAAACTTCAAATAATACGCATTCTCATTTTCGTACTTTTCTGGGCACATAATTGTAGAATTCAATTGTCTAACACTAGCTGAACGATTGTACTCAGTTATCACATTAGTATTTATTAATTCTGAAATTTTTTCTCCTATATCAAATCCATTAGGAAGCTCAAAGAGTATAGAATATTTATAATTTTTTATAAACTCCCACAGCTCAATATATTTTGTAATTTGTTCAAGATTATGTTTCAAACAATATATTAAGGTGTTTTCATCTCCTCTATCCCCAACATATATCTTATTTCCTGCCTCTGCCTTTTTCTTGGTTGTAACACCATCTACCAACATACTTGATGCTATTTTTGGCTTTTACGGCATTGCTATATACCTCCAGCTGTACTATATGTGTATTCATAAACCTCTTCAATTGTCATACAAAAACATTCTCCCAACATTTTTCTTTTATTATACTACATTGATACTAAACTACAAGAAAACTTGAGAAATTTGTCGTAATATGTTATACTATGTATAACTTAATTAAGTCAAGTAGCTCGGTTTCGTCCCAACGTTCCGGCTATTTTTATGCTCAATGTGCATATTTTTATGCACTAATCATATCGCAAGTCGATCGTTCAATCAATATTCAAAATGTACCAAACTTTTTCCATCCTTCTTATATCTGTAGTCTAATTTATCAGCAAACACCGGTATTGCGCGTGTCAATTTGCATAACAAGCCAGCGGGATTTCTCCCGCTGGCTTTTCTTTTTATCTTACAGTGCTTCCAGTCCGCTTTCCAACTCTTCGCCCCCGACGATGCCATCCGCCGTCAGCCCGTGGTTGCCCTGCCAGGTCTTGGTCATGCGCTCCGTGCCGCTACCGAAATTGCCGTCCGCCGCCGCGCCAATGATGATCTGCCATACCTTTACTGCATTGCCCTTTTACCCCTTTTGATCGTCTTCATATTATAATCCTCCGTATTCGTTGAAGTGGTCGTTGCCGCGGTTGTACCAGTGCAACTTACCGCCTTGTTAAATAATGCCTGCTCTGCTTTTCTGCGCCGCGTCAGCCCTGCCAGCACCTTTCCAGCCGCTTTGTTGTAACTTGGCATTGCCAGCGCGATCTGCGCCGCCGTTCTGCCCTTGCAAAGCTTCCGGAGGTTTCCGGCCCCAGATTAAAAAGCAAAGGATACCAGCGCATCGAACTGGTTCTGATGAGATTTGCGGTGATCGGAACGTATGCGGGATTGTTGACGTATCCCTCAAACTTCGCAATGTCCTGCTGCAGGTATGCGTCCGCCTGCGCCTGTGTGATCGTCATACCGCTATGTACGCCAGCCGTGTGACCGTACCCGATGGTCCATACTCCGGCAGAGCATTTATATGCTGCCAGCCTGCATCCCTCATACTGCTTGATAAGGGCAAGTCCTGCCTGTCCAATTCTTTTTGTTCGCCATAAATTATCCCCTCCACTTCCGGAATTCCTGCAACGGGACGTGAGCAGCGACACAACACCCGCCACAATCGCGGGATGATACTACCATCTTCCAATCTACTGCCGAGATTACTGCTCCGGTACCGATTACTGCAACCGCAGTCTGTGCCATCGTCTTAAGCGCCCTGATGCCCGCGGCTTTTTGCCCATTTCTGCGTGTCTACTGATACTCTGAGTACACAATTTTTCAACATACTACTTTCCTCCTCTAAGTCCGCAATGCGGTGATTGATAACTTTACCTGCTCCTCGATGACCGGCACCCGCTGTGCAAAGTTGTTGTGCATCCTTACCTCTCTGGTAAGCTCGTCCAACTTGCAGTCCGTAACCGCCTGCGCCATTTCAAGTTTGTGATCCGTCTTTTTCTGACCACTGCTGACCGTCATTACCGTACCGATCAGCGTCAGTCCGCCTGTAATAAGTGCTGTGATGATTGATTCCATATCCTTATCCTCTCTTTCCTTATAATAAGTATAAAACCTGTCTTATCAGTGTTTGTGCCAACTGAATAGCGCCGGACGTTCGATCACAAAGATCAATTGTTCGGCGCTATGACTATGGTTCTGTTACTGTTTTGCTTCTGCAATTTCCTGCAGCCGGCTCTCGATTTGTGTTAAGGCCGCATCTAACTTCTCCCAGTTCTCGTTCTGCGCTGCAACATCATAAAATTCATGTTCCTCCGGCACGTTAAAGCCATAATTCTCCGTCTGTTTCATGATTCTCCTCCTACATCATAGTTGTATCTTCCTCGGCACTTTTCTTCGCCGGTTCCTCATATGTCTCCCCGGTGATCTCCTCATATTCCCCGGCTGTGATCCACTTTCCTACCGCATTGTACACACGGGTTTTGCTCCAAAGTTTCTTGTCATAATATCCTTTTACCTTTTCATAATGTTTACTCATCCAATGTCACCTCCATCTGCATAGCCAGATAATCCATATCGGCAGCAAGCTTCTGAATATCGGTTGTATTTCCATCAACCGTCTTATTTGTCGCGGTAACTGTTTCCGCCATCTCCGATGCGGTTGCCGATGCCCTCCGCAAGTTTTGATGCCAGATCCGTGACGCGCTGCGAATAGTCATCACTTTCTCTTCCGAGAACTACCGTCGCATGATTATCCTCAAGCACCACACGTTCAAGCACCACATACTCAGTGATAATGCTAGTCCGCTCATCATGATCATAAATCTCCAGCCGTGCCAGATCATTTTTGACCGAAAAAATATCCTGCAAAGATTCGCAGGACTGGTTTTCAAATACAATATTCAATTTTCCGTTTTCATGGTTTGCACTTACAATTTCGTAAGTGTCTTTTGATGTTTTTAGTTTCATAAATTTCTCCTTTTCGTTAAATATAATTAGGCGTTTGTAAAACGCCTAAAGTCGCATAAATACGGCATTTTTTGTTGTTAAAATAAAACATCTCCTCAAGGTTTATGGTAAAATAGCTTAAGCATATTTTGCACCATAGATATCAACTCGGAATATATTCCCCTGATGCATCATAACACTATGGGTTCCAGCCTGTGCATCCGCGGCAGATTGGCATACATAAATATTGCCCCACTCTATATTGCCATTGTTATAATATTTACGTGTGACACGTCCATCCTGTGTAAATCGTAACCCGGAAAAATTATCACGACCTGCATAATGGTTCTGCGCCAGCAACAGTTCTTTGACATCATAGGTACTAACAGCATTTTCTGAGAGAATTATTTGAACAGATGTCTGGTTGGGATCAAATGTCAGTTTTGACATATTGAGTGCTGATTTGAAGCTTTCCATATTAAACATATGTGTGGGGGACCACACCGGCATAAATGCCAAAGTTATCACGTAGCATAATGTCTAAATGGATATCACACGTAGTGTTACTTGTAAGTATGCAGCATCCGTTTACCAATGTTACAAACTTAACACCATTTTCAGTGACTATATTCCAGTAGTCGCCTTGCAAACTAATAAAGTATGCGCCATACTGTGATGCAGATATTTTTTGGCAAGAAAATTATTTATCTCTGTTTCGGTATAGTATCTGCCGTCATGGTCACCTGAACGCTTATGTTGCGTGAAAGCTTCGTTTAGCGTATCAATCAGCGCGCCCAGCGACCCCTTAACATTCGGATTCGCCTGTCTGGCATCCAGTGCATATCCCGCTTCTGTGACTGTGTTCGTGTTCTGCACCGCAGTTTTGAGCAGCCGCTTGTCAATCTCGCTCTCCGCCGTCTGGAAGTTCTCATTGACCACCGCCAGATCTGCAACGTCTTTTCTCTCAAACAGCTTGAATTTGAATAAATCCGTAAGTTTCATCTCATACCTTCTTTCTGATTCCTATATCCGCAACCTCTTCCACTGTGAAGCGTGCCAGATCATCCACTGCATACGCCGCTATATTCTCTACCGCAGCACTCAAATTCCGGGGATGCTCAAATTCCGCAATTCCCAAATGTGTAAACTGCGCCAGAATAATATGTGGATATGGTTTAAGCGCCTGGTACTGATTGTACAGTAAAGAAAGATTCAACTGTAAGTTGCATGGAACTATCTCTTCCAGCATTTCCGCGACCACATCATACTGATTCTTCTGCGCAAGTCCCACCTTAACCGTTACGGTCTGGGCCGGCAATGTCCAGATCCAGCGTATATTCAGCTCCGCATAGTTCCTTTAGCTTCTGATCGAGGAAAGCATAATTGTACGGCAGACACACATTCCACTTTGTAATGCATCTGAAAATCCGGTCTTCCAACGTATCATCTGCCTTGGGCTGATTCCCATGAGTTGCTCATATCGAACAATGCCCTCCTCATCGCAGGTCACGATATAGCGGTTGGCAATGATCCTGTTATGTTCCGCCTCAATTATCTGGAACTCCGGTGTTTCCGCATCCATAGGTGCGGCAAGTTCCTTATACGCCTGCAAATACAAAGGGAGCAGTTCCTTAAGATTGATATAACGATCAGCCATAAGTAACCACCCCCAGTACCGGGATCTCATATTCTGTTAATTGACGTTTCCCCCGCCGTTAAGCGTTGTACCGGTCACATCCACCACACCCTTCACGCCCATGATCGCTGCATCAATAGACGCAATCCGCACAACCAGTTTCGACTGATTTTCCCAGTTCTTTCTAAGTCCGGCAAAATACTCCTCTATGGCTGTCTCGATCTGGGTCTTGCAGGTATTAAGGTCATACCCGTTATCATAGGTTATCGTCGCCGCAATATTAACAGTGACTTCGGATGCGGTGTCAACTGTCACCGCGTGCCCGATCGGTGCAAGGCCATCGCCATGCCCGTCTTTATTCGGGTCAAATTCTTTCTGCACCGTCTGAATCAATACATCCGTTGCCTTTCCGAAAACACTGTCTAAAATCACAAGTTTGACCGTTCCCGACCATTCCATGCCCGATCACTTTAACAGCGCCAACTCCTGCTATTCCCAGTGTTTTGTCATGATAGTCCTTTGCATTCCCGGCAAAGCCCGTTCATTGAAAGATTCCTGATACCGCAATCTAAGAGTTTCGGTATCCTCGTCGTCCTCTCCGTAGATCAACACACGCGTAAGTTTTGCCGTTGTGAGACCCATCACATACTCCACCGGGATAACATCCCCCAGGTATTCCTGTTCCGGCAGCCCCCGGCTGCTCACAGGTTACCTGTCCGCTTGCCGTCACCTTATAAATGTGGTCTCCGCCGGTAAACCGTGTTCCGACCGGCACCGCCACATCCGTCTCTAATTCCAGTACCGCATACGTAGCTGTCTTGGGTGTGATACCTATCCGCACATAACCGGATCAGGTACTCCCGCGATGCTGTATCGCCGAATGTCTCCGCCAGCATGCAATCAAATGCAACATACAGCGATGCCAATTCGACCGCCGCCGGTGCAAGCGCCATATATACAGGACTGCTCTCTCTCTTATCCAGCGTATCCGGGATGCGCTCAAGCATCCTCTGCATAATTGCATCAAACGTCTGCTCCTCATACACTTATACATCCACCTCCTTCTGTGCCGGAACGCTGCCAAATTTCGTATGAGCAACGAACGTAACCAGCAATTTTCTTCCTTTTTTCTCAAACTCAAAACTGTCGCATGAATCAATCCTGTCATCCTGCACCAGAGCCTCCGTGATGCGCCGCTCTACCTCCGGCATAACATAATCGATTGGTTTTCCGAACAGATCCTTAAGTTCCACACCATAGTCCCACGAAAATATAATATACTGATACCGCTCGGTATTCAGAATGTTATAGATCGCCTGCTTAATAGCTTCGACATCATCGCACTGCCCTATGATCCGTTCACTTTCCACGATCATTCTCGGACAGAGAGACGGCTGTTCTACCACTTCGACGTTTTTCAACTGGTTTGATACCGGTATCATGCTTACACCACCTTCCCGATTACAAGATATTTCTGCCCGCCCTGCTGCCGGACCACCTGTACGCTGTCACCAATACCAGACCGCTATGTACCGTCACCGTTAATTCGCCGCCATATTCATGGTTATGCTCCGGCGTACCGCCGTCCTCGGTATGCGTCGGCTTTACTGTCACCTTTGATTTCACGCTCTTTCAAATGTTCCGGCAGAATCAGCATGCTTCCGCTGATCTCAAATCTCTGTTCGATTTTGATTTTTAAAGGCTGGCAGATGTTACCGTCCCGGACATCACCGTAGCCGGATACCCGGCATCATTCGCATTCGTCGATACCTGCTGCACCGCCCGACAAAATCATTTGCGTCATGCACTAAAAATCACCTCCCGATACTGTCAAATCCATTGTGTGTTTGCTCTCGCCGTACTTGTGAACGCATTTTTCCACCAACATGAGATTCTGAAGCTTCACGTCACCGAGATCAAGCTGCACCACGACGAGCGATCCACCGCGCACCCGTGAGTCCCGGCGGCATCCTTGACTGTCAGCGTCCGCGTCTCCTTATTGTAAAGCTGTAATAACGCGTCCGCCTTTGCCTGCCCGTTTTCCTTTTGTAGCGCATCAAAATACTGTAAAATCCCCCACCTGTTGATATTGATGAATCCTGTGCGATATAAACCTCCCGCTTCCCGGCATCCTCATTGTCATAAACCAGTTTGATCCGGTTATAGGTATTTTCATCGATGGAAGACTCATAGTCATAATTCTGGCCAGTTTCCGCATCGATCATGATCGGCACATACATATCACCGAGGAAAGACAAATTCAGCTTTCCAAAATCGTCATGCAGGATGTACAAGTCCCCGTATTCTGCAACGTCTGATCCAGGGCATTACTGATCATATCAAGCAGCGACACATTATCTTCCACCCGCGACGCGATCACCCACACCGTATTGGCAAGTGTACCGATGTTAAATCCATACTTCTCACCGATCAGCGCCACCACACCATCCGCCGTCTTATTCTCATATACGAGCGTATCCTTATTCTTCAGATACCGGATCTGGTCATATGCCGTAATCGTCACAATGTTACTGCGATCGCGTTTCATGCGAAAATGAATCCATAGAACACTTTTTCCATCTGCATCCTTGAACCGAACCGATCACCATTTCCAATATTGATTCCAGTGTCCACAAAGCTGAATTCGAGCACCTGGGGCTGATCTGCCGCCCGTCGTAACCTTCACTTCTTCTTTCACAGGCGGCATATACGCCGTGCTATCATGCTGTATCAATAACTCGTACATATGTCCCTCCTACGCCGCCGGAATGGCAAGTACCTGCCCCGGATAGATCAGATTCGATTCCCGCCGATCACCGACTTATTGGCATTGTAAATCGTTCCCCACTTGCTTCCGTTCCCATAATACTGCTTTGCAATCTTCCACAGGCAATCCCCCTTTTTCACCGTAAGACCCGCCGGACGGCGCGTTGATGATGCCGCTCTTGCTGCCTGCATTGCAGCTCGGCTTCGGAAGCGAAATGTCAATCGTACACGCCTTGGTTGTGAATTCCCGGTACTGCCGGAGCTTTACTTTACCGTTACATCCAGCCCTTCCCCCGCGTCCTCCACGATGTCGTAGCTTTCAATCGATACCTTCATGCTGGTATCAAACAAACGCTGATTCGTTCCATCCGTTCGCGTGACCACATACTGAAATGCACTCTTGGCGCTCATCAACGCTTCCAGCTTGTCCAGATAGTATTTTGCCGGACGGAATCCGCTCGGGTATACCGCAAACGGGTACTGCACCGCCGGAAGCAGCAGCTCAAAATCCACGTCCGTCAGCCCGGGGTTTTAAAATATTGGCTTCCCTCATTGATCAGTGTGACCGTTTCATTTTTGCCGTTAATTTTCATGGTGATCTTGGACGGCGTAATCGGGAAATAAATGCCATCCATATACAATCTGTATGCCACGGTCATTCCTCCTTTCCTATTAAAAATAATATATAAAAAGAGAGCCTGTTTCCAAGCCTCTAATTACCTTATGCTACTTCCAGTCTCTTTCTTTGCTCTGCAATTGCCACATCACACACAGCATTAACATAGTCGTCAACCTTTTCATTGCGAATTTGTCCGGCTCTAACTTTTCAAACCATTCCCTTCTGAAATTCTCAATATCCTCCGGTGACATATATCATCCATTTCTTCTAACAGTTCCACTGTCATTCTCTCTACTTCTGTCATCTTACCACCCCAGCTTCGCACCGCTTCATAGCTGTCATGTATCCCCAGTAAAAAGCATCTTTCCTGCACGGCAACAATATATTCTTCCAGCGCATCATCAAGAACATCTCGTGCTTCTATTA
>VOFG01003048.1_pt1 | contig 10075 bp, 19 predicted proteins | sample 5384171 | NCBI WGS metagenome assembly VOFG01 (sample SAMN12384726, study PRJNA508395) | human gut metagenome | isolation source: healthy gut F | host: Homo sapiens | reverse complement strand
ATTTTTGTTCCTGATTTCCAGTTTCCCCGATTTGAGTTCCATGAACTTGTGTAATGCCTCTAGAAAAGTTAGAATTGGAACGTCGGGCCGGGTTGTATAATTCGGCTAATGGTAACGATGACAGAAATTATGCCTATAAGTTGGAAAAACGTGCGCAAAGGATTGACACGGATTGGATTTCAAAACCATTGAGAAACTCTTTCAGTCATTCTCATTCATTGCGGGTTGCCGGTCGGGGGAGGTAATATGGATTACAAGGCATCTGCTTCTTTTTAAAAGATACTTACGGGGTCATGAAGGGGACTACAGGAAGGAATTACGGTCTTAATTTTTCAGTGGCTTACCACATGACGAATAAATTGACGATCTCTTATCAGTTTGCTTTCGGGATGACGGATGGCAAGGATTCTCCTTACGGTCAGTTTTCAACCTACACCGAGTTGAATCCTTACGAGCCGGTGTATGACGAGGATGGCAGTATATCCGGAGTACTATTATTTCAACAAGTTCGAGTCCCTCTCGCAACGAGGAAAATAGAGAATCCGTTATACAATGCTACGCTTTCCAGTTTTCGAAATACTAAGAGTAAATCGAGTCAAAAATAGTTTATCCCTGCGCTGACATCAGCAAGTCTCGTGAACGGGCAATTCGATTTGAACCTTGTCGGATTCGGAAGAGTGATAAATATGTACCTCGCCGGAAAATGCGGCATATGAAGTACACTTCTCCGGAAGAGCTTGCAGCAGAAGAATACATGGCAGCTCTTCCGACGGGATCGGTACGCGGGAAAATTGAGATTGCAAACTATTCTATCGCTTTTGGATGAGCATGGTAGCGTGTTCGGTACTCATGCCGGGACAGAGATTTCAAGGAGAAGACTACGAGTAGCCAGATCACCGCCGTGGGGGTCTCTTGAAGGACGAACTGGACGATTTGGAGTTATGCGATGAAATACGATGACAAGGCTCCTAGCGGGAGCGAGAAATTATCAACAAGAGTCGCGTTCTCTTGGTGATGTAGATCTTTCCTACCGGAACAGGTATTTTGTCAACCTGGAGTTTTCCGGACTTCCGGTTCCTCTAAATTTGGTAAGAATCAGCGTTTCGCTCCTTCTGGTCTGTCGGTTTCGCGTGGAATGTTCACAACGAGGAGTTTTGGAAATGCGTGATTGGTTGAACACGCTACGTTTCCGGGTCAGCTACGGGTACACACGGGTAATGCCGGTTTTCTCCTTTATCAGGCGATCACGACATATAAAGTATAGCAACGATTATCGCTATTATGCGGGTGTCGGGGCTTTACCACCGATCACGATGGGAAAGCATGGATTTAAAGTGGCAGAAGCGGACGCTGAAAATGCGAATTACGGGGTCACCGGTGGATTCCTGAATGACCGGTTGCGAGTGGAATCTCGATTACGACGTGGATGAAGACGAAAGATAAGCTGGGATCGAGTGATGTGCCTTTCCATGGGCGTGGATAACGTGAAAGCGTTAATCTCTGGGATCGGCTAAAAATGCCGGGTTGATTTCTATATTTCCGCAGATCATACAAAAGAAGGATTGAGCTGGATGCCGACGAATGGCGGGTATGTGTATGACAAGATCGAAGATCAGGGGTAATGCCTTAAAATGGACGAACTCGAAACCATCGCTCGGACGAATGGAACGCTCCCAAGATCCAATTCCAAGGAAAAGAGAAGTCTCAATATGATTTATGCCATAAGTGTTCCGCGGGATTGATCCGGCCACGGGTAAAGAGGTGTATATAAATAAAAACGGGGAATACACGTTTGATTACAGTTACGACGATCAGGTGGTTGTGGGGGAATAAACCCGACAATACAAGGGAAGTATATTCACGTCGTTTCCGGTATAAGGGTTTTCTTTAGCCGCGTCGGCTGCTTACACGTTTGGAGGTGATATTTATAACACGACACTGGCGAAGAAAGGTGGAGAATGTAAACATCAAAGAGAAGTCGATCGACGGGCGTTCACGGAAAGATGGAAAGAGATCGGGGACGAGACCCGTTTCTGGGCATCCCGGAAAGCGGATGGGCTACTTATCTTTCGGAACGTTTCGTGGAGCGTAAGAATGAGTTGTCGATTTCGAATATTAACCTGCAATACGAGTTTAATTGAAAAGCTGAAATTGTTCGGTCTGAAACGTCTGGTCGTGGGTATCGGCATCGGAGACTGGGCGGCTTTCACGGTTAAATTTGAAAGAGGTACTTCCTATCCCTATTGTCGGAGCTTTAATTTCATATCTTTAGACCTACCTTTTAATGAAAACAATATAATCGTATGACTATGAAAAAGATAATATATATGCTACTGATCGCCTTCGTGTGGTGGAGTTGCGATAGCTTTCTGGATGTAAATCCCAAGGCGGAGGTGATTGACGAGGATATGTTCAGCACGGCTTCGGGCGTGGAGGATGCCCTGGTAAAACGTATTCGGCCTTGTCCAATAGTTATTTGTATGGTAATTATATGTCGGTGTATTACCCGGAACTGTTCGCACAGAATTTCGTGGATGACGGTATCAAGGGAACGGAGATCGGGAAATTGAACATGGGCGATCTTATGATGGAATCGGATGTGATGAAGATGTGGAAACAAGCTTATACGGCGATCGGTTACATGAACAATATTGTATAAACTTAGAAATAAGGACAGAAGGCGTTCAAACATTATAATATTTACCCAAGGAGGCTTTAGGGCTTCAGGCTTATCTGCATTTTGACCTGCTACGATATTATGTTACCTCGAAAGATGAAACGGCGAAATTTCTACACCATTCCTTACGTCACGACTTACGAGTTTACGTGACACCCTTTTCTTCGGTAACGGAGGTTTACGATAAGATGTTAAAGATCTGGAACAGGCAATTGGTCTTTTGGCAGACGACGAGAGTTTGATGGAGGCAGAAAAGAACAGGACACGCTGCTGATTTCGTTTCAGCCCGGGGACTCATTTCAATTTGTACGCAGCGGAGGCAGCTTTGGCCCGCCGTGTATTGGATGAAGGGCGATTTGAAGAATGCCAAGATCTACGCTCAAAGGTGGATTGGTCTCATAAATTCCAGTTGGTGGATAAAACGGAGGTGGAGAGCATGGTACAGAGTAAGTTGTCTTTTTAAAAATCTGGGGGGTATACAAAGGGATTTCGGGACCTCGATGAAGAATTTATTTATTAGAAGTACAGGGAATAGATTTGGCCTCGGATTGGGAGGACTTGTACCTATGAATAATCAGGGGAGCGGGAAGAGGGCGTGGATTACAGGAGATTCTGGTTTTGACGTGGACCCGGATAAAGTGCCACGACTTGCCTCAAAGCTGATTAACTACAGTTTTTGGCTGACTTGAATAAATACGATGAACCCGTTATTCTGGGAGTGAACATGATTCGGCGTCGAATGTACTATATCATGGCGGAAGCTTTGCTGGAAGAATATCGACTTGGCCACGGATTATATGGATGTTGTTGTGGAGGCCCGGAATGGTCGGGTTTAAAAGGCCAGGATTCCGGCTCGACAATTGACGCTTGATGATATTATGAAGGAACGCCGTAAGGAATATTACAGGGGGAGGCCAAGAGTGGTTTTTGCATGAAACGGCAGAACCGGGATGTATATTCAATCATGGGGGCGGTAACCCTGCCGGGGAGTGACAAGATCTATTGTTGCCTGTTCCCGAAGAGGAAATGAATGCCCATTAACATTAAAAACGAAAAGACATGAAAAGGATAACATTAATTAGTTTGCTATTGGATTAGCGTTGAGCGCGCCTGTTCGGATGATGACCTGATGTATAACGTGCATCAGAAAGGTGTATCTATTTGACAAGGAAAGTAAACAGATATATTTTTCTCTTTTGTTTCGGTTGAAGGGGATGACTACGATTACTGTATCCGATCGGTGATCGGTAAGCCACGTGAACGAGGTGCAGCACCCATTGGTTATGGTCGTTGCCGATTCTTCAACAGCACGGGAGAACATGCATTACGTGATGGGAGAGGTGGTGATTCCCGCCGATAGTGTTCGAGGTGTCCTGAACATCCTGGTTAAACAAGACGGGTGACATGAAGGAACGTTCGTATTACCTCTATTTGAGATTTGCAGAAGGATGAGTATTTTAAACCGATTGCCGATGATAATTATATTTTGTCGATAGCTGACGGGAGTACTCACGGATTGGTGGAAAGATGCTGATCTGGGAACGTTCTCTTCCGATTTGTTTAAGCGGATGTTGGAAAAATACTGGGGAACTGGAGGAACTTCGTCCGGTGGAATATGCTTATTTCGAAGAAAATTACGGGCGGTTGCTTGAGAATGCGGCATGGTTCTGGTCTAGAAATTATCCGGGTATCTGGGTGAAAATACGTGTTGAAACCGGTGTACGAGAGTATTACTGCTTGTCCACCGAAGGGGTAAGATAATAGGTATCACCGATAAATTCATTTGATGTAATCTCCTGTATAGTGATCTAAATAAAAAGTGAAAGAGCGATGAAAAAGATATATTACATAGTTTTCATGCATTCTGGTAAGTGGTGGGGATGAGAAAGCCTTGGAATTGTTGTACGATCAATATTTTGCAACATTAGGAGTTTACGCGGGACGTTTCTTGCGTGAAGAGAATGTTTGCGTGGACATCGTGCATGAGAGTTTATCAAGGCGTGGGAGAAAAGGGAACAGTTTACCTCGTTTCAGATGATTATCAGTTTTTTGTATACTTGCGTGAGAAATGCTTGTCTGAACGAGTTGCGGCATCTGGACATAAAGAATAAAGTCCTGTTGCAACAGGCGTCCTGTCTCGATATTGAAGGGGAAATCATAGAACATGAGGTGAAACGAATTATCTGGACTGAAATTGCCCGATTGGCGGGTGATTATAAAGAAATCATGGCGATGAGTCTAGAGAAGGGTATTCTACCAAGGAGATTTCGGAGGAGTTGAATCTTTCCGAACAGACGATTAAAAATAAAAAGGGAGAGGCGTTAAAACAACTTCGCAAAAATATGGGACCGTACCAATGGTGTCTCCGTTTTTTCTTTTAAGGAATAGTTTGCTTGTAATATTCTATATCATTGATTTATAATTCGTATATTTGTCTTATCTTCGGGACAAAAAGAGAATCTTCAGTGTCGTTTTTGTTTGTGAAATTGAAACTTGGTATCTCTTTTTCCCCTAATCTTGCAACTCGCCAAAATCGATACTTGCTTGATTGAAATTTTTATTTATTTTATTATTTTTGCTCCCCTTGTTTTGAAAAAAAGTTGTAGAAAAACAGGGATAGAATGTAAATTAAATATTTGAACGTGAATGAATAAAGTTGAGAGTTTGCGTTAAGTAGCAATGATGGTGTGATGATGTTTTTACGGGTTTGTGCCGCATGGTACAATGAATGATATTGGTGCAAAATAATATGTTTAGGAAATAAGGTGATGGAAACATATTTTGCATGTATGGTATTTAAAGGACAAATTAGATGAGAGTAGACTTGGTATTTGGGTTTAGAGGCAAGTTATGTGATGTTGTGAAATGGAGTCTGTTGTTCTGCTGTGTATGTTTTTCGGAAATCCCCGTGGCGGGAGAATCACGTTCTTCCTTGATCGTGATCACGGAGAGGTGAAAGATGCAGATGGCGAACCGCTTCCGGGCGTGACGGTTGTCCTAAAAGGGACTTCTTGGGGATGTGCCACGGGTACGGATGGGAAGTTTCGACTGGAATTCCCGGAACAACAGGAGATGGTATTACTTTTTCGGTTTGTCGGAATGAAGAATCAAGAAGTTACGGTTACCGGAACCCGGCATATCCGAGTGACGATGGTGAAGGATATGAAGGAGTTGGACGATGTGATCGTGACGGGATATTACACGCAGGCGAAAAATGCTTTTACCGGGAGATTACCCGGATCAAGGGTGAGATTTATTGCGGGTGTCCCCGACGAACCTGTTACAAGCGTTGGCAATCTTAACGCCGGGATTGAGGATTGTAGAGAATAACGAGGCGGGGTCAGACCCGAATGTCGTACCTGAGATTCTGATTCGTGGGGCGAGTTCAATCATGACAAAAGGACAGGAAGGGTGAACGCTCCCTTGATTATGTTGGACAGGGGTAGAGATTTCTGTGGAGGATTTGTATGATCTGGATATTTACGATATAGAGCAGATTTTGGTGTTGAAGGATGCTTCTGCGGCGGTGCTTTACGGGGAGAAAGCGGCAAACGGTGTGATTCTGGTGGAACGGGTGCGGGGAAAAGTCGAATAAGCCGAGATTCAGTTATAATTTCACACCGATGTTCAGTTTTCCACGATCTGACCTCTCTTCGCTTGTGTAACGCGGAAGAAAAGTTGGAATTGGAACGTTTGGCGGGATTGTATGATCGGGTAGATGGTAGTCTTGACCCGGCTTATGATTACAAGCTGGAGAATATCCGCCGGGGTGTCAACACGGATTGGGCGACGAAACCTTTGCGGAATGCTTTCACGCATAGTCATTCTGCCACGATGACCGGGCGGGGTGGCGGAATCGAGTACAAGGTAACGGGACGGTTGTCTGATACATATTGTGTGATGAAAGGTGATTATCGTCGGAATTACGGGGTGAATGTCTCTTTGTCATATCGGTTTGCCCGGGATGTGGTGGCCACTTACCAGTTAGCTTATACCATGACTGAGGAAAGAATAGTCCTTATGGGAGTTTTGCGCAGTACACGAGGTTGAACCCGTATAATCCGGTGTATGACGAGGACGGGAAATATATACGGAATTATTACTTCGATCCGGTAAACCAGACGATGGAACGGCAGGTGAATCCGTTGTATAATGCCACGCTGGCGAGCTTTTCGAAGAGTCAGAATAAAGCGGTGACGAATTCTTTGGCGTTGCGCTGGGATGTGAACGAGGCTTTGTTTATCACGGGAAACGTGAGTGTGCGACAGGGTGACGCATGGAATAAGGTGTATGTTTCCCGGAGGATGCGAGTTTCACCTTGCAGGAGATTCCTCAGAACAAGAAAGGAACTTACACGGCGCTTTCAACCGAGAAGACGGATTGGGCCGGGAAACTGGTGCTAAATTATCGTTTGCCACTGAATGAGGAGGGAAATTCGATTCTTTCCCTTGAGCGCAGGTACGGACATCGGGAAGGACAAGTCGTCCTCGATGCAGGTGAAAGCAGAAGGGTTTATGAAGGACAAGATGACAGATATTAAATTTGCCTCACAATATGCGACCACTCGTCCCGTGGGAGGCGAGAAGGAGTCGGCGGAAGTGGGGTTCTTCGTGAATGGTAGTCTTGATTTGCTGGGACGATATTTTATTAACGCTTCCTACAAGACAGCAGGTTCGTCGAAGTTTGGGGTAAGCATCGTTTGCCCCGGTCTGGTCGGCGGGAATCGGTTGGAATCTGCACGAGGAAAGATTTATGAATTTCGATTGGTTGAATGTATTACGTCTTCGGTTTAGCGTTGGTTCGACGGCAAACGTGACGTTTACGCCGTATCAGGCTTTGACCACTTATCTTTATGATCCCGACTTGATTCATTATGGCGGAATGGGGGCTGTGCCGATCACGATGGGAAATCCCGATATGAAATGGCAGGTTACCCGAAAGTATAATTGGGGATTGACGGCTACTTTCTGGAAGGAACGGGTGAACGTGGAGGCTAGTTACTACGTGAACAAAACGAAGGATGCCTTGATGCCTTTGACCTTACCGTCTTCTGTCGGTGTCTCTTCGGTATTGGTGAATATGGGTAAGTTACAAATTCAGGCTACGAATTTTCCATTTCTGCACAAGTGGTCAAGCAGAAATAACCTGCTTGGGATGGTGATGGTAAACGGATCGCACGTGTTTGATAAACTGACAAGTATCTCGGATGCGTTGAAGGCGGAGATATGGCAGCTTACTATGGCGTGAAACCTCAGCCGATGTTCGTGGAAGGGGATCTCAGTTCAGTATTTATGCGTACGTTCTGCGGGAATTGATCGGCTTCCGGGCAGGAGGTGTATATCAAGAAGAATGGGGAATTACGTTTGCTTACGATAAGAACGAGCGAGTGGAAGTCGGGAACACGAATCCCATGCTGGAGAGCTTGTCATACCGGGGATTCGTTGAATGTCACCGCGGCGTACAAGTTTGGCGGTGATATTTACAACACAACTTTGAATAAAAGTGGAGTATATTGATCCCCTACGGGAATGTGGATCGTCGGGCTCACCAAACGGTGGAAGAAACCGGGCGACTTAGTGCGTTTCCTCGGGATTCCGGAGAACGTGAGTGATGAGAATAGGTATTCCGAGCGTTTCGTGGAACGGGATAACACGTTCGCGATAACGAGTATCATCGTTGAATTACGAGTTTAAACCCGGTTATTTGCGCAAGATCGGGGATTTAAGAGGCTGAATCTAGGCATAGGAGCGTTGCCGATATTGCCCGGTTCTCTTCCGTGAAACAGGAGACGAGGTACGGAATATCCTTTTCAACAGAGTTTTCCATATCACGCTTTAGACCGACATTTGATAACGACTAAAGGCAAAAGATGATGGAGAAAATAATATTACTGGCGTGTATCTCTTTATTTTTCTTGGGGATGTAGGGAATTTCTAGATATAAATCCCGAATCGGGTGGTGAACGATGATATGTTCAGTACGGCGGAAGGTGTGGAGGATGCGTTGTATGGGGTGTATATGTCGATGGTGAGAAAGAGGATATGTATGGTGGGGATATGTCGGTGTTGATACCGGAGTTGCTGGGACAGAATTTTGTTACGGATGATGGGTATTTGATTTTATGTTTCACGTTTAGATAATGAAAATTCATATGCTCGTAATATGACTAAAAAATGTGGCAGGGGAGTTATCTCGTTATTAGTTATTTGAATAATATAATCGAAATTTGGAACAAAAGGTGAAAGATTTTAAATACTATAATTTATATCGAGGTGAGGCTTTAGGGTTACAAGGCTGCTATTCATTTGATTTGTTACGATTGTTGCTGTTCATATAAATTCAACGGATGAAGGCAAAAGCAAAGGCTATTCCTTACGTAAACAAAATACACTTTAAAGTGACCCTTTTTCATCTGTGGAAGAAGTATATGAGAAAATCATTGCAGATTTGAAAGAAGCAGAAATTTGTTTGGCTGAAGATGAAGTGTTAATGCCAAAGATTCGTAAAGGTGGAGAAAAAGGTTTACAGGTGCCAGAGGGTACGTACAATTTGTATGCAGCGCAAGCAATGTTAATAGAGTGTATTGGATGAAAGGGGATTTCGAAAATGCAAAAAGTATGCGGATAAGGTGATCCAATCGGAGAAGTTCCAATTTGTAGGGCAAGAGGATTTATCGACATTTATGAAGAGACGGACTTCTTTGTCTGAGACGATTTGGGGATTATATACTAAAAGATTAGTTCGTATTTGTATGATAGACATGTAGCGAAAACAATAATGACTCTTCCTAGTGATTGGAGATTATTATATAAAAATACTGAAGGACGGAACCGGGGGAAGATAAACGATTGTCTGCTTGGTTTCTTTCTAAAGAAAATACAGGAAATTCGAAAGATATTTGTGCTAAAAATTATGGATGAATCAAATGATGCCTCTGAATATACCGGAGGTGCATATTTGGGGTTTAGTATGATTCGTATTCCGGAAATGTATTATATTATGGCAGAGGCATTATTGGAAGGAGATAGAGTGCGTGCAAGGGATTATTTGGACATCGTAGTGTCGGCTAGAGGCATGGTTAAATTTGCTAGATCGGGATACGGGTAAAGATATTACTTTGGAAGATATTATGAATGAGCGAGAAAAGAGTTATTTGGAGAAGGGCAATGGTGGTTTTGTTTAAAAAGATTGAATCGGGATATTTATGGATTAGATGCAACTTTAAAAGGAGGATAAAATTTTACACCTTACCTGCCCACGGAAGAACTTTCTGACCCCTCGTTAAATTACAAAATTAGGAAAGCGTATGGCTACAGTACGATATATACAGGAATATTCCTTCTGTTAGGAGCTTGTCTGAACAAGGCTATCTATTACAATCGGACCAGAAGAGAAGCA
>VOFG01003605.1_pt1 | contig 10091 bp, 20 predicted proteins | sample 5384171 | NCBI WGS metagenome assembly VOFG01 (sample SAMN12384726, study PRJNA508395) | human gut metagenome | isolation source: healthy gut F | host: Homo sapiens | reverse complement strand
AATGCAAAATATTTTCGCGTCATTTGCAAAACCTATTTTAAAAACAGAAAAAGGACGTTTTAAAGGGCTGTAAAATACCTCTAAAACGTCCTTTTTCCTACTGCTTTTCTTCGGCTTTCTGTTTCCATGCTCTTCAACAATCAGATCTTTTCCCGTGATTTTGTGCTGATTCGGTACATATTCAATTAGATCTGAAGTATCGCACTCTAATACTTCACAAATCTTGTCAACGTGATCCAGGTTTATACGGGTTACGAATTCGTGATACCATTCGTTGATTGTACTTGGCCGGATTCCAGTGGCTTCTGCAAGATCTTTCTGCGTCCACCTTTTTTCTCCAAGAAGCCGTGATAAATGAATTTTAATCATGATATCCATGCCCCTTTGCTGGTTATTCTAGCACGAGGGCACTCTTTAAAAGTCATTTTGTTATATTATAACGAAATACGTTATTTTTCGTAATTCCTGATTATCAGTTCCTTGAATTCCGAAGTCTTCGTCTTACCCGCCAGGCTGTTATTCCGGCTTATTTCTTCGATATTGTAACCCTTATACAGTTCTCTGACGTAAGCATCATCATTATAAGATAAAATAAAACGTCCTTTGATACTGCTTAAAACGGCTTTTAAACGCTCATGATCCGCTTCAGTGAAGCTTCCCTCATAATATTTTTCCGTCCCATGATAAGGCGGATCAAGATAAAAGAGTGCCCCTGGTCTATCATAAACCCGAATCAGGTTTTCAAAGTCCTTGTTCTCGATTACAACACCCTGAAGCCTCTTTTGAATGAGGGGAAGGTACTCGATAGCATTAGCAAGGTTCTTCTTATTCGTTCCGAAGGTTCTGCGATCTGAACCAAAGCTCACCTTTATAATATGAAAGAACCGCGCCGCTCTCTGGATATCCGTAAGTCCCTGACTGTCAAGCTGGCTCTTGCTGTCAAAGAACTGTTCCCGCGATATAGTCAGCCATTCCAGCTCTCTCTGCAGTTCTCCGCAATGATACTTGATGCACCGATATAAGTTTATCAAGTTGCTGTCGCGGTCGTTGAATACCTCCAGTTCTTTTCCCCTGCTCTTTTTCAAAAGAACCCATCCAGCTCCACCAAAAACCTCCACATACCGTGTAAAGCCTTCTTCTGAAACCTTTTTTACAATCTCTTTTCTCAGTAATTTCTTTCCACCGATCCATGCAATAAAACTATTCATTATGTCCTCCTGATTTCAATTTTAAGGGGCATGAAATCAGGGATGCTCCGGGAGCTCGTACTCCCAGAGCCTTCATTTATCTAACGTTTTAAATACGCACTGCTACAGAAGCCCGTGTAAGCTTACTCCCTTCACAGTAGTCTTTACATAATACCATGGCTTTCCGTTGTACAGGCTGTAATATCCATAACAGGAGACCGCTGCTCCCTTCGGAATTGTAACCAGAATATCTTTTGTTGTACCGGCTCCCGCTCTCAAATTCAGATCTGCCGTGGTTTTATAGGTTCCACTGATAGATACATCCTTTTTCTGAGCTGCTTCAACTTTTTTATTCTGGCTGCTCTTGGAGCCATTGTCCAGAACAACCACAGTGTGGCCTTTCGTCTTTGTGACCAGGATATCTCCTCGTAACAAATAGTCTGAAGCTTTGCAATACTCATCTTTTTCCAGGATATCAAACTGGCCAGTCTGCCTCAGTGCTGCCACCTCATTCGCTGTGCTGAAACTATTCACATGAATTCCAGCATAAAGCACACAGCAACGTACCAATTCAGAGCAGTCTGTTTCCACGGCTGTATTTACCTTGGAAAGATCGTAATCATATGGCTTCGCTGCAGCCGTTGCCGTTCCTCTGTGGCCCTGGCAATAACCGATATTGTCATTCTGGCAGGCAGCTTCCATGTTTTTAGCGATTGCCTCCCGGACTGCAGGTGCCTTCGCCTAATAACAATCCAGCCCTTTGAATGCAGATACCAGAGCTGCGTTGACACCTCTCTGCCGGTCTGATCGCCCGCCTTGCCACCATTTACTCCACCATTTTCATTACTTCTTGCGCTTCCAACTCTTACTCCCATGTTGACTACACCTCCACATCATCCGTTGCTTCAATCACAATTCCTGCATTTTCCTGAATCTTCATCTGTTTTACTGCGGCTTCAATCAGGATCTCAATCTGCGTGTCCGAAAGTGCGATGTTCTTCTCCTGAAGAAGCTCTTTTAAAAACTGCGTAACGATGGCTTTTTCTCTTTTCCATCAGTGGCTTTCATGGTCTGCTGGGCCATTAAAACCGCTTTATACGCCCACTGTGCCACCAGATTCAGCTTCTCGGAATCAGCCTTGCTTTTTACCCAAGGAAGCACATATCTGGTTAATACCAGTACCGCCACCATCACCAAAATCTTTAAACCTTCAAAGCAAATATCACTCATTCTCCGTCTCCTCCATGCTTTCTTTTTTGTCTGTCTCCCTATCCTCCAGTTCATACTGTCTGGAAAGGTGTCTGTCTTTCGTTGTTTTGATCCAGCCCATTACTCCGCATTCTCCGCCACATACGCTAAACACGCAGGTACATAAGGTATCCGGAATTCCTCCTGTTCTTATGTAAATAGTAATCATCGCAATCACAAAAACAAGTAAAAAATATCGCCAGAATTACGAGGATCACATCCATGGTTTTCCACTTCTCTTTTTGCATGATCTTCCTCCAATTAAAAAGGCACATCGGAAACATCCGATGCACCTGTTTTTACCTTATTATTTCTCTGTGAGCTTCGTCCATATAGGGAAGTTCTCGGCAGCCGTATTCAGCTACGTTCATTTCCTGATCGATAGAATCCAGCTTCTCCCGATAATAATTCTTTACTTCTTCGGAAACCTGGTTCATATGTTCCAGATCTGTCACCAGCTCCCGGAGGAGATCTGCCTGCTTGTTGTCACATCGCAAAGCGTGTCTATAATATGAAGCAGAGTCATGTTTCTTCTCCCTTCCTATCATTCCTGTTTTTCCGCTTCAATAGCCGCTTTCACCTTTTCCCGGAAGGCCGCCGGTACGCTGTCAAGGGTTCTGGTTCAGCTTTAACTAAGGTCACATAAAGTTCTAACATATTACACGCCTCCATTCTCTTTTTTTCATACAGATCTGCAATTGCCTGCATGATGACTAACTGATTTTTCTGTCTCAATAAGTTTCTCATAGATATCTGCCTGAGCGGCCATGGAAGTCAGCATATTTTTTATTGCTGTTTTTCCTGCTCCAGGGCTGCAAAATATTCTTCTTTTTGTAAGAATCCTGTACTCACATGAATAACCCTTATCAGCTTCTCCGTTCCCCGTCTTTTCTTTCATACGGGTGATATTGCGTCTCTGAATGTAAGTACCTTTTCCAAGCTCCTGAAGGGGTTTCAGGCTGCTCTCTGCAGAGTTCTTTTTTCCATTCCTGCATGACGATTTACCTCCCTTGTCATCTTTGAAATAATCCGTTTGATTTTACGGACGTTTACCAATTCCTTAATATGTATCAAATACCAGTCATACGTTTCTGAATGTGTGATCCACCCCAGCAACGATACAAAACCACGGCAAAGCCCCAGCGGAAACCGCTGGCCGTTTTCTTCCTTTTTGTGCAATTTTTCGGGCTATGCGCTCTACATGAAGTAAAATGTGCTTTCGGATCAGCACTTTTGACCGGTAAAACAGCCAGCCCATGGCCGACACGCAGCGCCCGTTTTCTTCCCATTTTCTTGGTATATTCAAACCGGAACACCTGCCAGTCATTCTTCATGCGTAATCTCATCTTCCCAAGCGCCTGCCGGAATATAAAGCAGTGCCTGGTGCAGCTTCTTTTGTTGTCATCAGCCAGCGTATAATTATCCATATACCGGACATGATGTGCGATTTTTCAGCTTACATTTAATGTCATAATCCAGTTCCTGGAGCATGAAATTTGCAAGCCATTGAGAAAGGTAGAAACCTAAAGGCATTTCTTTAGGAAAATATGTCATGCAGACATCAATCAGATGCAGAAAAAAGCTGTCTTTAACTCTACGCTCTAATTTTTTCCGAACAATTTTATACTGAATATGGCTATAAAAATGCCGGATATCTGCCTGTGCAAAGTTCCTGATCCCCTTTCCACTTTCGATCCAACGTCTGATAGCTCGCTGCCCCTTCAGGGAACCCCTTCCGGGAAACGATGAAAGCTCATCGGATAGCTGCTTCCATATGATCGGTTCCAGGATCATTACTATAACATGCTGAATCCAGAGCTCCACCATAGTCGGTACATAAACAACCCTTGTCTTTCCAAACTCTTTTATAATAACCGGGTTATGCTTTGGTGGTTTAAATCGCTTTTGAGGATCAGTCTGCCATCCATCCGGCTTTGTATTCAGGATAATTTCCTGGATTTTTCTTAACCCAGGCATCCAGATTTTCCTCTGCCATTTGAAAGTCTTTTTCTCTTTGTTTTCCCTTTTCTCATACGTTTAAAAGCCTTTTTAATCACATCTTCCCGGCAGGCCAGCCGATACAGGTATCTATAACTTTTCTTTTTTCTTCCAGGGAATCCCGGTCACCTTTTTCAATATCGTATTTCAATATACGCATGATCTTCTATCTCCTCGCCGCTTTCGGACATTTCCTGCTACTTGCAGCTCCTGACCGGAACTATTTTCACTCACCAAAACCCATAAGGGCGGATATAACGATGTTTCAATCGTCTGCGGTGTAGGATTACCGGGAACATTTTGGTTGTCGTTCTAAAATTGATAGAAAAAGGACGCGCCGTAGTTCCACCAGGCGTTAGCAGCCACATTGCTCAGTGTGCGGGCCCAGAGGCCGACATTAAGACCGTCATTGCAATTGCCGAACCGTAGCGAAACCGCCGGAAAGGGTGTTCCGGTAACCCCTAAAAATTCGTTTATTCCCTGCAAGGGCATCGGGGGAAATCCCCGAACCCCTATTTTCTTTATGGGGAAGACCCCATACCCCTAACAGCAGCTCACGCTGCTGCAGGTGCTGGAAGAAGTAAGGACGCGCCGTAGCACCACCAGGCGTCAGCAGCCACATCGTTCAGTGTGCGGGCCCAGAGGCCGTCAAAAGACCGTCAACGCAACCGCCGAACCGCAGCGAAACCGCCGCGATTGTGGCGTTTACCCAAGTATGATCACAATAGCCAGTTGCTGAAGGTCCCTCAATTTTCCTCTGACGGAATTGCTCCAAAACCTTTGACTACGTGCATGGTCGCATTGTAATGGTTTGCTGTCACGTTGCAGCCTGTATCCAGATACCCATCTCCGCTCAGATTGTAGGTATAATCTGTAGATACCTTAATTCTTCCATTGACCGCGACCATATACGGATCACGCTGCCAAAGCATATAACTGCCCAGAACAGCGCTATGAAAAATCTTGTTAAAAGATTTATTATCATCTGATCCGTAAAACTGGCCGCCTCCTACTACCTTGTTGATCTGAGTTCCATAATGCTGGGCTTTATCTTCTACATAGCTGGAGCACATTCCGCTTCCAAAAGAACTTTGTGAATCTGTGCTTCGCGTAAGCATTACACAAATATCTGCCAACGTATTTGTAAGCGGGCCGCCGAAGAATAACCCGTTTGCACTCGTTTTCAAAATCGCTGTGTTCTGCTCTGTAGTGCCTATTGCGGTTCCTGATGAATTATCAGAAGAGCTTCCTGAAGCAGTCAGGCAGCTCCACTGACCTGCAATGCTTCTCATCCTTCCGTTTCCATCAATAGAGCCATAGAACATGGGAATGAGCATGTAGTCCCTAACTTTTCCTTTGACATTAAAGCCAACCGGCTGGAAATCCGGATCAACCTGCCGCTCGCAGAAGTACACATAACGATCTGAACCGACCTTATATTCCTTTTTGTAGATCTTCTTAATGACCGCCATGGCATTTCCTGCAAAACTTGCATTTGATACATCTGAAGCTGTTCCATCTGCTTTCTTCGTATAATCATCCGGATTCAGATAATATTTGATTTCTCCATCCCACCCGCACATAACCGGCACATTCGCTTTTAACCAGCTCCAATCCGCCCAGGAGCCATAATCCATGGCATGAGTAGCCATATTCATGGACATAGGCTTAAAATCCTTGTTAGCACCCAAGTATTCTACACGGGTAGCTGGGTTCAGATCTGATGCTTCGTGAATAACCATTCCATAGATCGGTGCGTCAGTAGGGATCAGGTTCCGGATCAGCTTCTCTGTCTGCTCCTTCACTTCCAAAAAGGGTTTCCTGCTCCGCAATAAAAACCTTATTTTCCGTCATTTTTTCCCTCATTTCCAGCATAATATAACACGATGCGTCATATTTTTTTGCTTATTTTGTTATTTTATAACGTATCCCGTTATCATATAACGGAATCCGTTATTCTCCAGTATCATCAGCTTCTTCCGAAGGAAGCTGGACATAGTAAAGATGACCATTTTCCATTCCCAGGCGGATCTTCGCTCCGTTTTTGTCATCCTCATAAATCTTGGCATCCACCTGCAGTGCCTTGTCATTTTCAAGCAGCTGCTGATAGCGTTCATTGAACCTGTCTGCATGTCCAGGTGTGGATGTCGTAAGAGCCTCCATCTGGAGGTTTAATGTTGGATTGTCCTTAATCGGTAAGTTAGCCATTGTGTTCCTCCCTTAAAATGTATCCTTAATCCAAAAGGTCATCGCAAGATCTGCATCCTTGCCTTTAGCCGAAAACCGCTTAATATTAACGATATCACCATTGGCATCATACAAGCCGATCTCACTGATCTCTTTGCCCGCCAGCTCCTCTTCGGTCAGCGTACATTCATACTTGCATTCCGTATCGCTGACCATTGTATAGCCGTCATACTTCTTTCTGAGAAGTTCATTTCGAGGGTGCTGTCTGTTTCCGAAAGAGGAATAATGTTCCCGCTTTCATCCACACCACCATCACCGAAAACAAAACCTACGATTTTCGGGAGCTGGATTTCTCCGGCCCTGGCTCTAACCATATTTTTTCTTGCTGTCACTGTGATGATCTGATTCTGTGTCATGTCAATTCCTCCTCACGCCTCTCAGCGTCCAATATTCTCTTTCCGTTCAAATTTTGGCTGCCATCCAGGAACCATAAATCCTTATCCAGCCGAACATGATAGTCATTTTCCTCTTTATTTTCTATCTTTCCAAAATCAAAGTGTTGTCCGTACTCATGTGGGTGTCTCAGAATTTCAAGAAGAACAGAACCATCTAATTTCCATGCACCGTTTAGCGTTGGAACTTGCCAGAACTGGGATTCAAAGCCCATGGATACCATGCCGACAGTGTTCTCATCTTGGCAGATTGCTGTCATAAATCTGGCTGCCTCCGTGAAATCCTCATGAAGTTCTATTTCTCCAATTTCATAGGTTAAGCCGTATTCATCTGCCTTACGGACTGCATCAAGATTGTATGTACCGTCCAGCAACCAAGCTCCATTCAATGTCCGAACCGGCCAAAACTGCGCTTCATAACCCAGCGCCATTCCTGTCACGGTATATTTTTCGCTAATATAGCCACTCTCTATCAGTAAAATCACACGATATCTTAAATGTGCTGGCAGCCATTTGTCCAAAAAATACCCGGATGTCTTTCATATCAACACCCACAATTTTGCTTACATCAAGCGTTATCGTTGCCAGGAGCTTGTCCGCGTCTGCCTCTACTGTGGTATCAGCTCCTGTTCGGGCATCCAGTTTTTCCTTCAGCCAAGCCTCATTGACCAGCTCCTCATGGAGCAGCGCCGCCGCCCCATACATTTCATCAATAATTCTTTCTATCTCGATCAGGATTATATCTTCCACATTCAGAAGATCTTCCATTTGTCTCATCTTTCGCACTCTGGCCGGAAGCATCTTGTTCACTATTCAGTGACACTGATAATCACTCCCTTCAGAGAAAAGAACTTTGTTGTAATCTGCCGTGATAGAATCCTTTTTCCATTTATTGTTAAGTCCACCACCTCGGAGACACCATTCACCGCGCTGATGATATTGCTGACCTTAAAAGAAGTTCAAAGATCACTCCGCTCTGGAAAGCAATTTCAGGAAATGTGCCTGAACATCTGCCTGAATCTGGCTTTTAACCGTTTCCTCCGTGTATCCGGCTGTTTTGTGAATCTCGCATACAATGGTTACATCAATACTCTCTGCTGCAGATACCACCGGGTTAGCCCCCACAGGCCGTTTCGTATTGATATACTCCTGCACAATCTGGATTTCTTCTTCCGTAGGTGCCTGGGCCGTTGTGGAAACAATGGCGATATATACGTTTCCAGTTCCATCCCTCGGACTAGAAACTTTTGCATTTCCTGCCACTCTTTTGCCCTGGGCATCGGTTGCTTCCTGGCCCATTTCACATAATGTTTTTCATTTCCACTGGTTCCCATGTCACTTCCTTTGGGCAGCCAGTTCATCCTGCAGGGGAGCAATGAGCATCGCATTAAACCGGGCCAGTTCTTCAGATACCGCCTGCTTATCCATTGTAAAGCTTCCCTCTATCCTGGAATCTTCATTTTTCAGGCTTCCTTTCATCCTAGCCAGAATTCCATCTGCCGTAAAATCCATTTATACATTCACCCTTCCATTCGGATCGGTACCGTTTCTTTCCCGTAAATGCTGGTACAGTCAAATGTTACTTTCATTCCCCAGCTACTGGTCTCAAAATTAAAATTTTCCAGTTTCTTGATATACGGATTTACCATCAACGCTTCAGTAATATAGCGCTTCATTTCTGACTTTACTATTTCTCCGTTCATGGAGTGTCCAATGAGCGATCCTCATACTTTCTTCTCCGAAGGCTGGAGAATAGGCTACGTGTCGGAACCGGGCCGTTGTAAGTGCCTTAAATATCCAGATCCGGAGTGCAGCATTTCCTTCCACCAGATAAGTGCAGCCATTTTTCATCCAGAAGCAGTTCATTCTTCGCATAATCATACGCATATTCTTTCAGTAATGGTAAATCAGTTACTTTTTCGTATCTGTTACCCCAGACGCATCAATAAATGGAAAAATGCTCATCCTGCCACCGCCCTTCCAGCTATATAAAAGCCGCTGCCTGTCATGACAACCACCACCGTATCACCTTTCTTGATTACATATTTTTCATGGAATTCTTTCAAAAATTCATATGCTGCAGCCGGTTCAAAACGGTGTTTCAAAGGGCTTTAAAATCTCATCACCGCTATCTGATGCCGCTACCGTCAAGGCTGGATTGATGTAAATGCCAGCAGATACTGTCTGCCCCTGCAGTTGAATAGACAAAGGCTTCACGCTGATCACATCAGCTAGAAATGTTCCATCTACGCTTGCCTGAACCCCGCCGCCAGAGTTCATATCCGCAGCTGCGCCACCGGATATACGTTCTTCAATCGCGGAACCATTCGCACGATGTTATGATCTGTCATGTCAGTCCTCCTACTTACTTTTTCTTGTTGTTCGTATCCTTCGATTTCCTCCTCATCCATCAGATTTTCAAAAGCCAGGGTAAGATCCATTTGCGCCTTTCCATTGGTAAAGGTATGAGTATCCTTTCTATGTAAAACTGTCCATACAGTCCAGAAACCTCATCCTGACAATAATGGAATAGCCAGAGACCGCCCTGAAATCATTCGGTACTCCAGATACAGATCCGGAATTCTCTACAGAAACCAGCGCTTTTTGCGCTTCTGCAGAAATATCTTCTTTATCGCTGTTTCATGACTTTCTGAACCAGGCCATATTTTTTGAATGGACTCCGCATCCTCTATCACCTTTGATCTGGTTTTTTTACTGTTCGTGATAATTACACGGTTTACCAGGTTCTGCAGAGTGCTTTTATACTCTGTCAATTAGATTGTAGTCTCCGGTCATCACAGCTCCGCACAACGTCCCCTTTTTCAATCACTTAAGCTGATTGATGTTTTTTAATCAGCGGAATGTATTTTGTGCCATTCTTCCTGGCTTACCGCTACTGTAAAGCCATCATGATTGCCTTATATGCCTTTTTCCAAAGCTTACGGTAATTTCACAACTCCATTGGTCGGGAGCCAGTTCTCGCAGGGATAATATCCCAACTTCTGGCAGATCTGCGTCA